>ENA-ORDP01000282-ORDP01000282.1-marine-sediment-metagenome-genome-assembly--contig:-NODE-282-length-34596-cov-7.431632_pt1 | contig 34596 bp, 35 predicted proteins | sample MGYA00248627_ERZ508539 | MGnify/ENA primary metagenome ERZ508539 (study PRJEB26208, sample SAMN05571518) | marine sediment metagenome | biome: deep sea; feature: Hydrothermal vent; material... | reverse complement strand
CGCCTTGCTGGACGGGCATCTCGACGCCCCAAAATGTAAATTAATTTTGATGCGAGGCCTTAGACAAAGTATAAGTGTAGTCGAAAAATGTCAGCTCAGATATACCCGCCAGAAACAGATTCTGATCCTCGGATTTTCTACTTACTATTGATATGTCCATCACCGTCGATCCCTCGAGTCGATGTGGCAAAGCCAGAGGATGCCGGCCAAGCGGCATATTCGCCTTCCAGCATCGCTGCCAACGGCAGCCTGACTGTGTGGCCTGACACGTAAAAATGATTGTTGCGATGGGAGCCTGAAAGATTTCCGGACCATTCCCTGGCAAGGCGCCGTCCGATTTTTGCGAGCGGGTAGTTTCACTGCAAGCGAGGGTGCCTGTTGCCAGGCACCCTCACAAGACAGCCCATACAGTTATCTCAGAATAACGGGTTTAAATGAGAAGACATTTTTGCTTTGCGGGTCAACCGTCATTTCAATCCAGCTATTATCCTTGTTACCGAAAACTTCAATACGCGTGAAGTTTTTGGTGAGCGTGCCATCTGCATTGAACATGGCTTTGTCAATTCTGAAGTAATGCGAATCGCCATGTACCAGTAGCACCTGTCCATTATAGTTATGAGTTTCCTTGACGAGCGTCTTGTAGAAGTCTGTATAACCGTTCTTGTCGTTCAGATTTGGCAGGAATGCCTTCTTATATCCCCCATCGCTTAACTCAAAGGGAAAAAATACATCCGCCTGTATGACAATCACAATGCCGGCATAGTGGTTTTCTCTGGCTTGCGCGAACGATTCTTTCAACCACTCCATATCTTTTTTATTTCGCGCTACATATTCAGCGGTAGCCGCATCACAATCGGCCTGTGTGCGATTCGATTTTTTGTGGCATTCTTTGCTTGTGGCAACAAAGTTGTTATTACTTCCGGGGACAAGCAGTGCGACGAACTCGACATTACTCTTGACAAAACGGCTGTTTTCACTATAGGCCTGTCCGAGAGCGCCCTGACGATCTACTTTTACAGGGTGTTTTCCCTGGCTTGTTTTTTTACTAAAGAACACGTTTCGGAGGTAAGCCAGGCGTTCGATGGGATCATAGCTGCCATTGCTGATTCGATGACAGTCCGTCCATTCGTTGTCGCCTACAGAATATAACGTTGGCGCATTGATCTGGTTGAAAATGTCGACGACATCCTGACCGATAGCGGTGTCGGTACACAGCGTATGACCATTTTTGGTGTCACCGGCAAACAGGGTGAAATCGAGGTCATGATTGTTCATAGACGTGACGGTCTGTTTGATCATAGCCGCTTTTGTTGCAGGGTCATCGTTATAGAATTCATCTCCCCACAGGGCGACTCTCAATTTTCTCCGTTCTTCATGGTGCCTCCGGACAAACCGGCGTGCCTGATCGTCGTTATGCTCGTCATAGCGCGCATTGTTTATGAAGGTATTTGCTGTTGCGAGGGCATTATCACTATCCATGCCGTTCAACGTTTGCAATGAGTGGGCCATAACCTGACCGGCAAAAATGCCCGCCAGCGTAAACGCCATACCTGCGGCTATTGTTTTAAATTTGATATTTTTCATTTAGGATGCTCCATCATATTGAAGTTTGACAAAGGTAAGAGGCTGTTCTTTTGCGATGCTTTGAATGTTCGCAACAGATGCCTCTCCGGGGAAGTGCGGTCAAGGCCGTTACACAGAATATTTACGACAAACCATGCGGCTAAATACTTTAGCCTTGACCTCAGAAACCCGATTTTAGATGTGGTTTGTTGCCGTTAATTGACAGTTAGTTGAAACTTTTATTTCCTGTCATATCGTCGATATGCATTCATGCGTATTGGTCTGTATCAGGGTACAGCCGGTTTGCCGTAGAGTCAGATTTTTTTTATTCGCAGCCGCCGTTGTTTCAGATGACGGATAACATGCAGTCGCCAGAGCAGGCGGACGGCAGTGGCGCCAATCAGGGCGCTGAGACTGCCCACGACAAAACATCCCAGAAGAAAAGGCTGCCAGATACTGGCAAGTTCAGTCATGAGCCAGGTGCTGGAGAGTACGAATTGAATATGGTGCGCCGGTGTTTGTAATACCAGAGTACCGATCTTGTAGCAGAAATAGAACAGGGGCGGCATGGTGATCGGGTTGGACACCCAGACCAGGCCAACCGCAATAGGTAGATTGGTTCTAAAAACAATTGCGCCGGCAGCACTCAGGAACATCTGGAAGGGGACTGGAACAAACGCCATGAACAGGCCCACAGCAAAAGCGCGGGAAACCGAACGCCGATTCAGGTGTAGGAGATTGGGATCATGGAGCAGGGTGCCGAAAAACCGGTTTAGCTGGGGATTATTGCGGATTTTATTATGATCCGGCATATAACGCTTAATGAATTTTTTTGGCATTGCAGATCTATGTTAGTGTCGTAGGTGCGTAGCAGGATGTGATCCCGCATAGTGTAATGGATCTGGCTTCGTTTTTTATTACCAGAACACAAATTTTTCCACGCAAATCTTCAAGGATGAAAAAATGCGTTCAGGATTATCCCTTCGAACCGGTGTTATGGCCTTTCTGGCTGGAATTCTCTCGCTTCAGTGTTTCCAGATTTTACCCGCAATTGAATGGTCGATGTTATTGCTTCCGGCTGTTCTCATGGCGGTGTTATTGCCGGGCCACTGGCGTCTGATGGGCTGGTGGCTCGCGGGGGCCTGCTGGATATTGTTGCAGGCACAATTGATTCTTGCGCACGCACTGCCCGTGGAGATTGAGGGCCGCGATGTATTGATCAGCGGGCGGGTTAGCAGCTTGCCGGAACAGAATTTTCGTCGCATCCGGTTTGAATTCGAGATTGAAAGCCTCTCCCGTGGCGGCCGGTTTTATCCCTCGCCGGGGCGGGTAAAGCTTAGCTGGTACCATGCCGGCAGGCGTAAACAGTTGCATGCCGGCCAGTACTGGCAGTGGCAGGTCCGCCTGAAACGACCGCATGGCTTTATGAATCCGGGAGGCTTTGACTATGAAGGCTGGTTGTTCCAACACCGTATTCGCGCCACGGGTTATATTAGAAAATCATCTAAAAATCATATATTAACAGGTTTTTCTTCACGTTGTTTCATGCTTTGTTTGCGGGAAAAAATACGTGATCATATTCTAAAAATCACCCGTGACACGCACAGCACGGGACTGCTGCTGGCGCTGTCCATCGGTGAACGCAGCCTGATTACGCCAGAGCAGTGGCGGTGGCTGCGAAAAACCGGGACCAGTCATCTGGTGGCGATTTCCGGTTTGCATATCGGGCTGGTAGCCGGTCTGATATTTCTGTTAGTGAATGGACTCTGGCGTTTTTCCGGGCCTTTAATGCTGTATTGTCCTGCCCCCAAAGTCGCCGCCTGGGGTGCGATGGCGGCCGCGCTGGTCTATGCGGCTCTGGCGGGGTTTTCCATCCCTACGCAACGCGCCCTGATCATGCTTTCGGTGGTGATGTCGGGTATTATCTTTAATCGGCGTCTCAGCCCGGGTCGTACCCTGGCGCTGGCGTTACTGGCGGTATTAATCATCGATCCGTTGGCCGTCATGTCGGTCGGCTTCTGGCTCTCCTTTCTTGCGGTTTGGGTGATTGTCTATGGGCTGACGGCACGAGTCGGCAAGCCGGGCAAGTGGCAGCAGTGGTGGCGCAGCCAATGGTGGGTCACGCTGGGACTCATGCCGCTACTGTTGCTGTTTTTCCAGCAGGTGTCGCTGATAGCGCCGCTGGCGAATGTTGTTGCGATCCCTCTGGTGAGTCTGCTCATTGCCCCCCTGAGCCTGTTGGGTAGTCTGTTGCTGTTTCTCGATCCGCACTGGGCTGCGTTTCTGCTGTTGGCGGCGGCCTGGTTGCTGGACAGACTGAGCGACTACCTGTCCTGGCTGGCGGGTGTTCCCTTTGCTACCTGGTCAGCCTCACTGCTGTCCCTCCCCGCGCTGATATTGAGTCTTTCAGGCATGCTCTGGCTGCTCGCGCCCAAGGGTATCCCCGCCCGCTGGTTAGGCGGGGTGATGCTGTTACCGGTGCTGTTTTCCCGCTTTGAAGTGCCGGCGCAGGGCGAAGCCCGGTTCACTCTGCTGGATGTGGGACAGGGACTGGCGACGGTTGTGCAAACCCGGAATCATGCGCTGGTGTTTGATACCGGGGCGCGGTTTGGGGCGAATTTCAACATGGGCGATGCCGTCTTGATTCCTTTTTTGCGACATCAGGGTATTCGCCAAGTGGACAGGTTAATTCTGAGCCATGCTGACAATGATCATCTTGGCGGTGCGCCGGCCTTGCTGGCGCAGATTCCGGTGCGGGAAATATTAGCCAGCGATCCGCACAGGGCGAGGAAAAAAGGCATTATTCAAGCCATCGATCCCTGTCATCGTGGACAGCAATGGAACTGGGACGGGGTCGCGTTTCGATTGCTGCATCCCCCATTGAAGACCCGGCTGCGGCGTAACGACCGATCCTGTGTTCTGTGGATAGAGGCGGATGGGCAGCGTCTGTTGTTGAGCGGGGATATTGAAAAGACGGCCGAGCATGAACTTGTTCGCCGCTACGGGAATAATCTCCGGGCCGAGATCCTGGTCGCGCCGCATCATGGGAGTAAAACTTCATCCACGGCGGCATTTATTGATGCCGTATCCCCGCGCTATGTTCTGTTCCCGACCGGCTATCGTAATCGCTATGGTTTTCCTCACCCGAGCGTGCTCGCGCGTTATCGTTTACGAAAAATACCTTACTATCAGAGCTGGGCAAACGGTGCGATTAGTTTTACGCTGGGTAGTCATACAGGAGATTTACAACCGCAGCTATTTCGTCAGACAAACGGGCATTATTGGAATTCTTTCTAAATTTCAGGCCTGTCTGCGCTTTCGCGAGGATGAATGAGACTCTGTACCCTTTCGGCAATGCGGTTACTTTGGTAAAGTTAGCCGCAATATTGGTTTTTCCCCTCATCAATCAAAAAAATCAAGGATTTCAAAGACGTGTTTGAGATGGTTATAGCGGGCGGCTGGCTGATGCTGCCGATTATCCTTTCTTCCATAATGGCTTTTGCGATTATCGGAGAACGCTTCTGGTCTTTACAGCATAAGCGTATCGCGCCCCTGCATCTGGTGGGTCAGGTCTGGCAGTGGCACAAAAGTGGTATGCTGGATGATGAACATATCGATGCCTTGATTAAAAATTCACCGCTTGGCCGTGTTCTAGCGGCAGGACTGGTCAATCGTAATCACCCACGGGAAATCATGAAGGAAGCCATCGAGGAAACCGGCCGCCAGGTGGTCATGGAGCTGGAGCGCTATCTCAATACATTGGGGACCATTGCTTCGGTGAGTCCACTGCTGGGACTGTTGGGTACAGTGGTTGGCATGATCAAGGTCTTTGCAGCCATTACCCTGCACGGCGTGGGCAACCCGGGGGTGCTGGCCGGGGGAATTTCCGAAGCGTTAATTACCACGGCGGCGGGTTTGTCAGTCGCCATTCCCAGTCTGGTTTTTTATCGCTTTTTCCGTGGCCGGGTAGATGAACTGGTCCTGGTGATGGAAGAGGAGGCGCTGAAGATTGTCGATGTGATGCACGGTGATCGGGAAGAACGCACCGAACAGGGTAACGCGGCATGAATTTCAGTCCAAAGCGGAATAAAGAACTGAATCTGGATATGGCGCCGTTGATCGACGTGGTCTTCCTGTTGCTGATTTTTTTCATGGTCTCGACCACCTTTAACCGGAAATCGGAGATCAGTATTGAGCTGCCTGAGTCCAGTGGCAAAGAAGCGCCACGAGAACCCTTTGTGATTGAAGTCAGTATCGACAGTCAGGGCCACTATTTTATTAACCAGCGCAAGCTCAGGGATAACAGCATTGAAACCCTGAAACGGGGTATCCGCGAACTGCGTTCAGAGCAAACGAAGGGTAAAACCATTCCCAAACTTATCATTAGTGCGGATCGCAATACCCCGTATCAAATTGTGGTGCGGGCGATGGATGCTGCCCGGCAGTTGGGACTGGTGCACCTGATCTTCGCCACCCGGCTCATCCACCACTGAACGCTATGCCGGATATACCACAGAAGACTACCGGCGTGGCGGTTTATCGGCGTCTGCTGACTTACGTCAGGCCCTACGGGAAAGCTTTTGTCCTGGCGATCATGGGTATGATTTTGTTCGCTGCCACCGAGGCCGCCTTTGCCCGTATCATCCAGCCGCTGCTCGATGATGGCTTTGTCAAAAAAGATCCCTCGGCGTTGCAATGGATCCCGATGGTTATTGTCGGCATTTTTGCAGTACGCATCATTGGCAGTTTCCTGTCCGACTATTGCATGGCCTTTGTCGCCCGCCATGTTATCCGCGATCTGCGTCAACAGTTGTTCAGCCAGCTTCTGCATCTGCCGGTCACATTTTACGACACCTCTTCTTCCGGCGTCCTGCTGTCGAAAATGGTTTATGATGTAGAGCAGCTGGCGGAGGCGTCTTCATCCGTGATCACGGTGCTGATCCGGGACAGCCTGACCATTATTGGCCTGTTGATCATGTTGATGTACTACAGTGTCTGGCTGACGCTGATCCTGATCGCCGTCACCCCGCTGCTGGCGGGACTGGTGGTGTATGTCAGCAAGCGTTTCCGAAAATTGAGTTATCGGATTCAGCAGTCCATGGGCAATGTCTCCAGCGTTTCAGAGGAAGTCATTGAAGCCAACCGCGAAATTAAAATATTTGGCGGGCAGGGTTATGAAGCCCGTCAGTTTGATGAGATCAATAATTACAACCGCCGCCAGTTTCTACGCCTGGCGGTGACCAATGCCCTGAGTTCGCCGGTGATTCAGTTCATCGTGGCCATTGCTTTTGCGCTGATGATCTTCTTTGCCTTTCAGCTTAACATGCAGGTCGGTGAATTCGGCTCCTATCTTACCGCCATGCTGCTGCTGATGCAGCATGCCAAACGTCTGACCACGGTCAACGCTACCTTGCAGCGGGGTATTGCCGCTGCCCAGAGTGTATTTGATTTTCTGGATCACAAGCCTGAGGTGGATAACGGCCGCAAGGTACTGAACCAGGCCCGTGGCGAAATTCAGTATCGGCAGATTAATTTCAAATATACCCCACAGGGGGGCGATGTCCTGCATGAGATTAATCTACGGGTTGAACCGGGGCAGAAGGTGGCTTTTGTGGGTCACTCGGGTGCAGGCAAAACGACTCTGGTCAGTCTGTTGCCGCGATTTTATGATCCCTGTGACGGACAGATCCAGCTCGATGGTTATGACATTCGCGAATTGACACTGGAAAGTCTGCGTTCCCACCTCGCGCTGGTCAGCCAGCATGTGACATTGTTCAATGACAGTATTGCGCATAATATAGCCTACGGCGCACTGGAGTCGGCAACCGAAGACGATATTCTGCGGGCAGCGAAAGCGGCGCATGCGTTGGAATTTATTGAAAAGCTGCCCGAGGGCATGCAAACCATGGTGGGTGAGAATGGCGTGCTGCTGTCGGGTGGGCAGCGTCAACGGCTGGCTATCGCCCGTGCTATTCTCAAGAATGCCCCCGTGCTGATTCTGGATGAGGCGACCTCGGCGCTGGATACCGAGTCCGAGCGCTTTATTCAGAGTGCACTGAAAGAACTGATGCAGGATCGGACAACTCTGGTCATTGCGCATCGTCTGTCAACGATTGAACAAGCGGATGTTATTGTGGTGATGGATCAGGGGCGCATCGTCGAAACGGGTAGCCATGCGCAATTGATGGCTAAAGACGGCCATTATGCGGCGCTGCATCGCATGCAGTTTACTGAACTATAAAAAACCATGTCACTTGCAAAGTCACTTGAACACAGCTGGTATAACAATAATACACTGACCCTGATGTTGCGGCCTCTGACCTGGTTGTATTGTGCGGTGATGTTTGCGCGGCACCTGGTGTATCGCCTGGGGCTGCGAAAACGTTATCGCCTGAAGGTGCCCGTTATTGTGGTTGGGAATCTGAGCGTGGGCGGAACCGGTAAAACCCCGGTCGTGGTCCATATTGCCCAGATGCTGAAACGCTCAGGCTATGCGCCGGGTATTATCAGTCGTGGCTACGGCGGCAAGGCGCGGAGCTGGCCGCAGCAGGTACGTCCGGATGCGGATCCGGTGATGGTGGGGGATGAAGCTATTCTGATTTCCCGCCGCAGTGGCTGCCCGATGGCGGTGGGACCCAACCGGGGTCTGACCGGCGAACTACTGCAAAAACATTCCGGCTGTGACATTATTATCAGTGATGATGGCTTACAGCATTATGCCCTGGAACGGGATATTGAGATTGTAGTGATCGATGGCATGCGCCGGTTTGGCAATGGCTTGTGTCTACCGGCCGGTCCGTTACGCGAACCGGCTTCAAAAAAAGAAAAAGTGGATTTCGTTATTACCAATGGCATGGCTATTCGGAATGAATATGCCATGCGCTACCAGGGCGAGATACTGGTTAACCTCAATGATAGTGAAAAAACCCGCGCGCTTAGCGATCTGGTGGGGCAGAGTGTGCATGTGCTGGCGGGGATCGGCAATCCATTTCGTTTTTTTGAACAGCTACGCCGCAAGGGCCTGCAGGTGATCGAACATCCCTTTTCGGATCATCATCTTTTTAGTGCCGATGATCTGCTGTTTGATGATGACAAACCATTACTAATGACCGAAAAAGATGCGGTCAAATGTCAGCGCTTCGCTGGTGAGAATATGTGGTACCTGCCTATTAAGATTGAAATGAATAACGACTTTGATGTGCAACTACTCAACCTGTTAGAGAAGAAATAATATGGATATGAAACTACTGGATATACTGGCCTGCCCGGTTTGCAAGGGGCCGCTGGTTTACAAAAAAGAAAATAATGAATTGATCTGCAAGGTTGATCGGCTGGCTTATCCCATTCGTGATGATATCCCGGTTATGCTGGAGGAGGAAGCCCGCCAGCTTGATGCCGGGGAAGAAGTCTAGCCTCATGTCTTACCGTGTGGTGATTCCGGCACGCTATTCATCGTTGCGCCTGCCCGGCAAACCGTTACGCCTGCTGGCGGGCAAAACCATGCTCGAACATGTGTATCACCGCGCCTGTCAAAGCGGTGCCGAGGATGTGATTATTGCGACCGATGATCCTCGTATTGATGAAGCCGCCAAAAGCTTTAACGCGCATGTCTGCCTGACGGCAGATACGCACACCTCAGGTACTGAACGACTGGCGGAAGTGGTGTCGGTCTGCGCTTTTGATGACAACGATATTATCGTTAACCTGCAGGGTGATGAGCCTCTGATGCCGGTAGCCTGTATTGAACAGGTTGCCCAGGCTTTGCAGGATAACCCGCAAGCCCAGGTGTCTACCCTGTGTGCGCGGATTCATAAATCCGAAGAGATTTTCGATCCCCATATCGTCAAAGTGGTCAGGGATAAAAATGAAACTGCACTGTACTTCAGTCGTGCACCGATCCCCTGGTTTCAGGGAAAGTTTGATCAGCGGCCCGCAGAACTGTCCGAGCAGGCTGAACATTACCGTCATATCGGCCTTTATGCTTATCGTGCCGGTTACATTAAAACCTATGTCAATCAGTCACCGGCGATGATGGAAACAGTCGAATCACTGGAACAGTTGCGAGTGCTCTGGCACGGTGGAAAGATTATTGTCCCGGAGGCGGTAGCGGTTCCCGGACCCGGCGTTGATACGGAAGAGGATCTGAAAAAAGTCGAAGCGCTTCTGATAGAAGCAGGCAAGCAGAATCCCAGTTTTGACTATCTGTAGTGGGTAGGATGGGTAGAGCAACGCGCGAAGTCCAGAGGGGAAACCCATCAATGAATCAATATCCTTAAACTCACGAAAAATGTCCCGAATAACAAAGTCCAACAACACAACAGCAGTCAATAAAATTTACCCGGACAGTGCAGTTTTCACCATTTCAATTTTGGCATTAGCCTCATCCATATCCACGGCACTGACATCGGTTTCCATACCCAGTTTTTCAAAGGCCGGAACGTTTGACCAGTCTACCTGGCCGTAAGGTCGATCCGTTCCATAGGCGTCCTGCATATTGGCAACGATGACGATATCAACATAGTCAGGGGGTCCCTCATGACGACGACTGAGATTTTCATGTTCAGCGGCGACCTTGACAAGTTCTTCTGAGAAATTCCATGTTCGCAAAATAGCTTCGCCAATTTTCACATGGGCGCTGGTAATAATATTATCCAGCGCTTCCTCGTCATCCAGCAGTTCAGGATAGTCCTCAGCACGGCTAAGGATGGGCAGGATGCCGATATCATGCACCAGACCGGCGAGCAGAGCCTGATCCGTCTGCAGGTTGGTCTGCGGGATGGAGAGGGCGCTGGCAATGGCGGCGATCTGGGTGCTGTTTTCCCAGGCCGCGCGCAATCGCACGTCGGTGGCATCGGTGGTGGCCTGGAACATCTGCTCCATGGCGATACTGGTCACCAGGTTACGCACCATGTTACTGCCCATACGGGCGACGGCGGCTTCGACGGTTTCCACCTGGCGGCTGGCGCGTAATAACGGGCTGTTGGAAATCTGAATCAACCTTGCAGAGAGGGCCGCGTCATGAGTGATGACGTGGGCGACATCCATCATCGAGGAATTGTCATCCTCCAATGTATCGCGGACTTTCAACGCCACCTCGGGCAAGGTGGGAAGAACAAGCCTGTCCTTTTCCAGATCCTCGAAAAGACCGTTCAAGAAAGATGATTCCAGTGAAGGCACGGGATACTCCCTTACTTAATATTTAATTTCCCCTCTTATCGGCAGATCTCCATGAATCTTTACATCGGGGGTTGCGGATACTTGACTCTACTATCACCGCTACCCGATAAATATCATGCTTTATTATCAACGGGATAAGGATCATTTTTTAGGCGTAGCGGCGGGCCGTTTTCCGAACCCAGGCAAATATTGCCTGTTTCGGCCACAGCAATCTGGAGTACGGCGAGTAGATCGACGCCGCCTTCAGGCGCTCGCTCGGCCCGCACTACTTTACCGCAACTCTGGGCATTATTTTTGCCCGCTGGAAAGAGATCTCCCCCCGCGTCAGGTAACGTTTCTGTTTCAACGTGGGCCAGGTACATGCGTCGTTTCAACTTGCCCAGGTAATGCATGCGGGCGACGACTTCCTGTCCAGGATAACAGCCCTTGGTGAAACTGACGCCGCCCAGGGTGGAATAGTTGACCATTTGGGGTACAAAAGCTTCCCGGGTGCTGGCCACGATATTCGGAATTCCGGCCTGAATGTCCAGCCAGTTCCAGACAGGATACCCAACGGGCGTCGCGTCCGTTTGCAGAGTCTGCCAGAGTTTGTTGATGGTGGGTGTTTGAGCATGAATTTGAAAGCGGGGAAGATCGCCCGCGAGTCGGATCACTATCAGCTCGTTTTCATGTATGACCTGATGGGTATTTTGGGGCGGATGAGTGATTTGTTTGGCCAGTATCGCCGAGGCATCTGCGCCAGCCAGGCCGATACTCATCCATTCATCACTGACATCCTCCAGCGTGACCTTGCTGCGCAGAACGAACATGCGCAGACGCTTGAGCGTCGCCTCCAGCAGATCACGGGCCAGTAACAGGAAATAATCATCACCTGTTTGAAAGATTCGCAGGCTGGCCAGCATCCGCCCTTTGGGATTGCACCAGGCATTGATCTGGCTGAGCTGGGGAGTGATTTCCCGGATGTCATTAGTGAACTGATTTTGCAAAAAATCAGCGTGGTCCTCCCCCGAGACTTTGATTAGCCCCTGGGGGGACAGGTCCGTCAGTAGGGTGGTGCTCAGCGCCGTCTTACGTTCCTGTTCCAGGTTGCCAAAGGAAGCCACCTGACCCTGTTCGATGACTGCGCCGTGGGCAGAAAGAAAATCCTGCCATGATCTGTTTATGCCGTTATTGGTAGAGCTGTTCATAAAACCACCAGAATAGAAGTTGAAACGTGTTATTTGTCGGATTCCGGATCTTAATCTATTATTGTATGGCTACGCAGGATTAAGCAAACCAATCAGCATTTTGCATTCAATCGTGTACAATTTGCTTTAATAACAAAGATGGATAAAACCGGTCCTCTGATGCTAACAAAAACTCGCCGTCCCAAGTACCTCAATGTGCTAAAAATATATTTGCCGGTGACGGGTGTGGCGTCTATTCTCCACCGAATATCAGGGGTTTTGTTATTTCTTAGCATTCCCTTTCTTATTTATGCGCTTTCATTATCCTTACGCAGTCCCGAATCCTTTGCCCAGGTTACCTCCTTCTTCGATAATATGTTCATGCGTGCGTTTAGTTTGATATTACTGTATTCGCTGGCACACCACTTTTTTGCCGGCATTCGTTTTTTACTGCTGGATCTGGATGTGGGTATTGACTTGAAGACCGCAAGAGCCAGCGCTCTGGGTGTGATACTCGCGGGGCTGCTTGTGTTTGTTCTGGCCGTCGTGGGGGTTCTATTATGAGTATTCGCGCCCAGGGTATGCGCGCCTGGCTGTTACAGCGACTCAGTGGCGCCTATATTGGACTTTATCTGCTCATTGCATTATTCACTCTCGGCACAGGTCCTGCGCTTGATTATACGCGCTGGCATCATTTGCTGAGTCAGCCGGTCGTCTCGATTGCCAGTCTGCTGTTTTTCTTTTTTATTCTCATCCATGCCTGGGTGGGCATTCGGGATGTATTACTTGATTATGTGCAACTCACCGCACTGCGTTTCAGTATTTTGATCGTGCTGGCGCTGGGATTATTAACCATGGGGATCTGGGTAAGTATGATTTTATTTTCAGTGGTGCGCTTATGAGTATGGATCTGCCCCGACGCCAGTTCGATACGCTGGTGATTGGTGCGGGCGGGGGTGGCTTGCGTGCGGCATTGCAACTGGCCCAGGCCGACGCCAATGTGGCGGTGGTATCCAAGGTTTTTCCCACGCGCTCGCACACGGTTGCCGCCCAGGGTGGCATCAATGCCGCATTGGCCAATGTGCTGCCGGACAACTGGCACTGGCATATGTACGATACCATCAAGGGTAGTGACTATCTTGGTGATCAGGATGCGATTGAATACATGTGCCGCGCGGCCTCGCATCTGGTCGTCGAACTGGAACATGCCGGTGTGCCCTTCAGTCGCCTGGACAACGGCAAGATTTATCAGCGCCCCTTTGGCGGCCAAAGTCAGAACTTCGGTGGCGAACAGGCGGCGCGTACCTGTGCGGCGGCGGACCGTACCGGTCATGTGATTCTGCATACGCTCTACCAGCAAAATATCCGCGCCAAGACCCATTTTTTTGATGAATATTTTGCCATTGATCTGATCCGCGATGACAACGGTTTTATTCTTGGTGTATTGGTGCTGGAAATTGAAACCGGTGAACCGCTGTTGATTGAAGCCAAGACCACCCTGCTGGCGACTGGCGGAGCCGGGCAGTTATTTCGCACCAACACCAATGCTCACATCAATACCGGCGACGGACTGGCCATGGCCCTGCGTGCCGGAATTCCTTTACAGGACATGGAGTTCTTCCAGTTTCATCCCACCGGCGTGGCCGGGCGTGGCATGCTGATTACCGAAGGGGCGCGAGGCGAAGGCGGGTATTTAATTAACAAGGATGGCGAACGCTTCATGGAACGCTACGCACCGCATGCTAAAGATCTCGCCAGCCGGGATGTGGTCAGCCGGGCCATTTTTACCGAAGTGAAGGAGGGTAGGGGCTGTGGCCCTGACGCGGACTATGTTTTGCTGAAACTGGATCATCTGGGCAAGGAGGTGCTGGACAAGCGTCTGCCCGGAATCTGTGAAACCAGTCGCACCTTTTTGCATATCGAACCAGCGGAAGAACCCATCCCGGTCTATCCCACTGCGCATTATACCATGGGGGGGATCCCCACTAACCGTTTTGGACAAGTGGTGGTGCCGGTGGAGCAGGGCGAGGAATGCATCCCCGGACTTTATGCCGTTGGGGAGTGCGCCTGTGTCTCGGTGCACGGCGCCAACCGGTTAGGCGGCAACTCCCTGTTAGACATCGTGGTCTTTGGCCGTGCGGCGGGTAATGACATTATCCAATTTCTTAAGAACAATCGTTATCACCGTAAAATTGATGAGAACAGTGTACAGGCCGCGCTGGATCACCTGCATCGTTGGGATAAAAAGGATGAAGGTGAATCGGTCGCTGGAATACGCACCGATCTGCAAGCCGTAATGGAAGAGTATTGCGGTGTTTTCCGCACCGAAGAGATTTTGAAGCAGGGCCTGGAGAAAGTACTGGAAATCGAAAAACGCATGGAACATGTGCGCCTGAAGGATCACAGCAAGATCTTTAATACCGCGCGCATCGAAGCGCTGGAAGTGGAAAACCTACTCGATCTTGCGGTGGCCACGGTCACATCCGCGCTGGCGAGGCAGGAAAGTCGTGGCGCGCATTCAAGAATTGACTATCCTGACCGAAATGACAAGCAATGGCTTAAGCACAGCCTGTTTTTCAAGGAAGGCCGACGCCTGGATTATAAACCGGTGACCCTGCAACCCCTCTCGGTCGAAACCTTTCCGCCCAAACCAAGGGTCTATTAATGCCATGTATCAGGCAATACGCCTCTTTGCATCTTTCGTGATTTAAACTATGAAATTTTTAATTTACCGTTACGATCCAGAGTCGGACAAAAAGCCGTTCATGCAGACATTCGAGCTTCACAGCAAGGATGTCCAGCCCGGCATGATGCTGCGCGATGCCCTGTTAAAGATTAAATCGCGGGATGAAACACTCGCTTTTCGACATTCCTGCGGTGAGGGCGTCTGTGGATCGGACGCGATTAATATCAACGGCAAAAATGGCTTGGGTTGTCTTACCGCGCTGTCTTCACTGAAGGAACCGATTGAGGTGCGGCCCGTTCCCGGTATGCCCATCATTCGTGATCTGGTGGTGGATATGAGCCAGTTCTTTCATCATTATCGCGCCGTTAAACCCTGGCTTATCGTGCATGATAGCGAACCGGAAGTCGAGTATCTTCAGTCGCCGGAAGATCGTGACAAGCTGGATGGTCTGTATGAATGTATTCTCTGTGGCTGTTGCTCCACCGCCTGTCCCTCCTTTTGGTGGAACCCGGACAAATTCCGCGGCCCGGCCGCCCTGTTACAATCTTACCGTTTTCTGGCCGACAGCCGGGATCAGGCCACCGAAGAACGGCTTGAAGATCTGGACGGGCCTTACCGTATGTTCCGTTGTCATACGATTATGAACTGCACAAATGTTTGCCCCAAAGGTCTGAACCCGTCTGCGGCCATTAACAACATCAAGAAACTCATGGTCAAGGATATGGTCTGAATGATATGAATACCACCACAACATTCAAACCCGCACAAACAGATTTACCCCCCGAACAGGAGCTGGCGCGGCTGCGCTGGCAGTGCCGCCGGGGCATGCTGGAACTGGACACCATGCTGGGATCCTTTCTGGATAAATGTTTTTCGCAACTGACCGATAAGGAAAAAAGCGCCTTTTATACGCTGCTGAATTATCCGGATCAGTTGCTGCTGGAACACCTCATGGGACGCACGCTCCCCCTTGACAAGGATGTCGCACATGTCGCAAAAAAAATACAGGCAGCCGCTGGACCTTAAACCCCGTTCTTCACGGCGTCTGTTCCTCATCTTGCTGACGGTTCATCTACTGGCTGTATCCGCACTTTTTCTGCCCACCACACTGCCGTGGTACGGGCGTAGCATGCTTCTATTCGCCATTATTTTGAGCGCCTGGTCCACCCTCTATAAAGCCCGCTTTCAGACCATCAAAAATGCCTGCTGGAAAATGAACGGTGATTTTGAGCTGGAACTGCTAAACGGAAAATATGTTCCGGCCCATTTGTTGGCAGGCAGCCTGGTAACGGAATGGCTGATAATCCTGCATCTGGCCTGCACGGATAACTGCAAACATCAATGGTTGATATTGCCGGATATGATTGAGCGTGAAACTTACCGGCGTTTATGCGTGCGCCTGCGGCAGTGGTATGCCGATACGGACGATCAATAAATGATCTGTCTACGCGGACCGGGGTAGCGCCCCCTTTTCCCATATGTGGGTTGTTGACGTTTTTTTTACACTTGAGAAAATGGCGATGATTTATTGTAACTATATGAATTATATGGCATATCTGTACAGGACGATCAGTTCTCGCGGCGAATTTCCAGGCTGAAAACCTTGGAACGCCCGGCATGCTGTCAGGATTTTTCACATTGGCGTTCGGGCAATAGAAAATCGATTTATCTTATTGTTTTTATGAGAGTTATCTCCTTTCTTACTGGGTGATTCGAGTCGTTTCCCAGGACGCGGGAGAGCAAACGTCTGATTTCTTGTCAAGATTTTTTACACTTTTGCACCATTGCAACGGGTTGTAATGCCCTCTGAATTTATAACCGATTGTTTAGAATGGATATTTCTTGGACGGTACGATAAGTGCATATTTTTGCGACGAGTGAACCGTTCCGGGATGGGTCTGCTTCACCTGCGGCGTAAGCCAGGCCGAACAAAGCGGGGCGTAGGCATCAACCGGTCGCTATTATTGATGTCCAGGGAGGTTTGAAAAGTGAAAAAACTACTTGCAATTTGTACCACATTGGCAATGTTGCTTTCGCTCAGTTTTTCAGTGTTGGCGACGACCATTCGGATTAATATCGGGCCGGGGGCGGTGCCTGACGAGACTCAGCCACGCGTGAACGCGGGTGACGCCCCGACTGGCTGGGGGCCGGATTCCTGGCAAGGTCCGGTAGCAGGGGCGGGCAACAAGACCAACTGGCATGCCCGCTACCTGGCGGATGGTGACGCCCTGTCGACCCTTTTCCCGACCGAGGCGGCAGGCCTGAAGGTCAAGGATCTGGCAGGGATCAGCTATTACACCAAGCGTTCGCCGGGTATCCCGGCAAATCAGGACTGGTGGGTTTCTATTTATACCCGGACGACTGGCAGCGGCGACGCGAAGAGTTGGAACCACGACTCGTACATAAGCAACTATAACCAGCACGGCACCGGTACGGGTGCCTGGCAGCAGTGGTCCACCGGCCTCGGCTCCAGCTTCGGCGGGATAACGTTCTCTTCGCATTCTGGATCCGGCGGGCTTAACGACGCTTTCGATCACCTTACACTCGCGCAGTTAGCCAGCGCAACCGACGCCGGGTCCGCCAGCGTCGGCGATGCACTCGTCGAGATGATCAGCGTCCAAACCAACAGCGGTTGGAATGGTTTCGATGGCTATATGGATGGATTGAAAATTACGTTGAAGAGTGGCAACGTCGGGCAAGTCAACTTCATCGGTGTCCCTGAACCCGCGACGCTCGCGCTCCTGCTCCTCGGCTTGGCCGGAATCGGATTTGCCAGCTGGCGTAAGCCGCCACCGCGCGTTGCCTGACATCACGCCGCCACAATCGTCTAAATCCGTAATTCTCCAAATAACGGAAAAAAGGGGGGAAAAGGAAAAGGGAAAAGGGGACAAGGGAAAAGGGGAAAAGGGAAAAGGGGAAAAGGGGAAAAGGGGACAGATTTATTTTTTCCAACAGGCACGCGAAAATAAATCTGTCTCCTTTTCCGTATTGGAAAACAAATTTATTAAGATCTCTTTATCCTTTCCGGAGAAAAATATAGCTAAAAGTGCCCATCTTCTGTCTACGTGACGCGATTTAAATGATCTTGCCCTGCCCTAATTGCTTCTTGACTCCTGCTTCCTTTACCTACCATAATAACATGGGGTTTCTTGTCCCCATAATATAAGGCTCAGGGTTGAGCGGAGTCTATGTCCGCACCCAAAAAATAGCTGATTTTAACGCAGAAGAGGTACTCCAAAATGAAGTGCGTCAGGAAAAGGGCGGAAAAGGGGACGGCGGAAAAGGGGAGATATTCATTTTTTCCAACAGGCACGCGAAAATAAATCTGTCCCCTTTTCCCGTTGCACTTTATCCAATTAACTAAAAGCTTCGAGGAACGAATACATGACAAACAGATACGGAAAATATATCGCAGTTATTACTGTAGCACTTAGTATGGTACTGACTGGGTGTAATATGAATCTAAATGATCTCATAAAACCGGATAATCAATCTGAAAAAATATTGGCGCCAACCAGCGCAGACGTCTCTCCTAACATGGATTTCAACAAAGTTCGCTCAGTCGCTCTGTTCCCGCTATTTCCAGGTAGCGGTGTTATCGGCGAAGGGCTGCAGAGCTACGAGGATCCGAAATTTGCGGGATCGGTCGTACAAGCACTTTCTGCCGAGTTGACCACCAAGCAATCGCAGTGGAAGATTCGCTCACCTGGGGATGTGCTCAATGCAATCAACAAAAAATCATTGGGACGTGGATACAAAAATCTGCAAGCAGACTACAACACCAGCAGTGGACAACTAACCGCATTTACTGCACAGACGCAACGATTCTTAAAATCTTTAGCCTCCGCAATGAAGGTTGATGCATTTATTTTTGGTAACTACCAAGTAGCTTCGGGGTCAGCGAGGGTAAAAACGTTACTTGGGGTCATGAAACAAAATGTTACAAGGAGCAAGGTCAACGTTGCTTTATACTATGTTAAGAATAAAGCTATTTGGTGGCGGGCGACTAGCGATATTCAGGGTACAAGCAGTGGCGCCGTAGCGAGCAATATTGCAAAATCTCTAGCATCTCATGTTGGCAAAGGTACGTTACGCCAATTATAAGCAAACACAGGCAACTAATAAATGAAGCTGTACGAGTAACGATGACAGTTACTCAGGATTATTAATATTCCCATCTGTAGTTAGTGCATAGGGGATTGCTAATGAAAGTAAAAGAAGCCGGAACAATGTTCCGGCTTTTTTTTGGAGTTTAAGGAGTCGGAGAAGTAAAAGGGGACAGCAGTAAAAGGGGACACAAGGAAAAGGGGACAGATTTATTTTTCCCACGCAAGGAAAAGGGGACAGATTTATTTTTCGGGAAAAGGGGACAGATTTATTTTTCCCCACGGGAAAACGGGACGGGAAAAGGGGAAAAGGAGGAAAGGGGACAGATTTTTTTCCAACAGGCACGCGAAAATAAATCTGTCCCCTTTCCTCGTGTCCCCTTTCCTCCTTTCCTCCCCTTTCCTCCCTTTCTCTTGGGCGGGTATTTGGAGCAGCTATTTAGCAGTGGACTTAGGTAAAAATAATGCTTACTATAATTCCTACTAGTCAACTCAACAATAAGACTAGAACCACAACAACAAGACAGAACCATTGGAGGATAGTTATGAAACCGAATACCCTTTCCAGGTGGGTGGGGCGGCACACGCTCGCACTCGCATTATCACTGACCCTGCCCGGCGCCCTGTCGCTTGCTTACGCTCACGAGGACAGCGACGACACCGTCATTACCCTGATTCAACTTTCTGATATGCACGGTAATATTGTGCCGCACGCGGGCGCCATCAAACAGATGGATGGCAGCGAGCGCTGGTCTGCCGATGCTGGCGGGATGGCCAAGAACAAGACACTGATCGACCGCATCCGTGCCGATAACCCTAACAATCTCCTGCTCGCGGTGGGCGATACCACACACGGTACGGCAGAGACCTTGTTCACCGTGGGTGACGCCATTATGCCAGCGTTGAATACTTTCGGCATTGACGCCTTCACCCCCGGCAACTGGGACTTCGGTTACGGCCCCGCAGTGTTCCGTGATCGTTTTGCCAGCTTCGGTCCCAAGCCGCCGCTGCCGGCCAACATCCGGGTGATGGCGGATGCCTTCGACGGCCCGGGCGTGACGCCCGCTGCCTTTCCGTCATTGGCTATCAATCTGTATAACGATACTGATACCGCTCCCCTGCCGCCGCAGTTGCACAACAAACCCGTGCTGCCGCCCTCCAAAGTGTTCGATGTCGCCGGTGTTAAAATTGGCGTTATCGGCATCACCGCCGCCATCGTGCCGCAGCAGGCGCAAGTGTTTAACATCGGTCTACGTTTCACCCAGGGAATCAAGGAGTTGCCGGGGGCGATAGCCGCCGTACAGGCCCAGGGTGCGACGATCATTGTTGTGCTGTCAGAACTGGGTCTGCCACAGAACCTGGAGATCGGCCGCCGTTTCCGGGATGTCGATGTCATTCTCTCCGCTCATACCCATGAAACTACGCTTACGGCGCTGGTCGCCAATCGCCGGGGCATCCGGCGGATGTCCCCTAACCGGGTTCATCGCGTTGGCAGGAATGCCACTGTTGTGGTCGAGACGACCGAGGATGTTTATCTCGGTCGCCTGGATATGCTGGTTGACGGTGGCCGATTCAAAGGCTTTATCTGGAACGCGATTCCGGTGGATGAGAATGTGCCCGAAGATCCGGCTACCAAGGCTATGATCGATGTCGCCGAAGCGCCGTTCATCGGCAACACGCTGGTGCGCCATACCTTCATGCCGGGTGGTTTCTGCCCAGGCAATAATTGCGGTGATACGACCACGCGTGGTTTGCAACTGGTCGATAGCCTCGATACCGTGGTCGGGCACACCGAGGTCACACTGAACCGCGACAACGTACTGGAAGACGAGGTCAACAACTTCATTGCCGATGCCTTCTATCACACCAGTAACGCCATCGTGCCAAACGGGGTTGATCTATCTATGACCAATGGTTTTCGCTTCGGCGATCCGATCCTGTCTGCGGCCGATACGCCGGTCGGCGCTGTGTTCCCCGACGGCCGTCAGCCGGGTGATATTACCCTGCGTGACCTGTATGTCCTGTTCCCGATCGCACCGGCTTTCGCGGTGGCGGATTTTGCCGGTAACAGCATTACCCGTAATCTGGAAGAGGTCCTCTCAGCGGTCTATAATGCCAATCCCTTCCTGCAACGTGGCGGCTGGTATATGGGACTGGGCAATATGACGCAGAAAATCGATCTGGATAACCGGCCGTTCAGCAGTTCCGGTGGCCGCATCGTCGAGACTACCATTGGCGGCGTCAAGCTGGATCCCAGTAAGCGTTACACCTTCGCCTCCTGCTTTCCGCAGGGCGACCCCATCGATCGTGTATGCCGCACCTTTGGGGGGGCAAACCACCAGTTCTTCGAGCTGGCGAACGCCGACGATTACAGCAGCGGCATTACCCTGGTGCCACCGCTGCATACTCTTGGCATCATCCAGGGTGTCAGGATAAAGCAGGAAGCACCGGATCGGTTTGTCCATCCAGTACACATGCTGCGGCGTTACCTCGATAGTCTACCGGGCAGAACCGTGACAGCCGCCGAAGTTGCGGTCGGTCGTATTCAGACTGTGAACTCGACCGTGGCCGGCAACCCACCGGTCCCGCGCCCGGTGTCGGCCATCGACCCCACGCTGGTGCAGATGCCGGAAGGGGCGGGTCCACGTTTCATGTCGGGCATTATCAGCGATCATTTGAAACGATCCAGACGTGAGAGATAGCGAAGAAAAGGCTGGGGTGGCGCTAGATGGCGTCGCCCTTTCTTAATGAAAACGGGACCAGAGAACCATCATTTTCAGGTCAATACTCGTGCCTGTCCTACAATAATGCTTCCTGGGCGACAAAGTTTTTGGGTGTGAGAATGGTGTTTTTCCGCAGCCGTGCCTCGGTTTGAGGATAATCCAGATTGTAATGCAGGCCACGGCTTTCCTTGCGGCCGATGGCCGAGCGGATAATCAAATCCGCCACCACGACCAGGTTGCGCAGCTCCAGTAAATCATTGGTGACGCGGAAGTTACCATAGTATTCGTCGATTTCGAGTTTCAGCATTTCCACCCGCCGCTGGCTGCGTTGCAAGCGTTTATTGGATCGCACGATGCCCACGTAGTCCCACATCATGTGACGTACTTCATCCCAGTTGTGATGCACCACGATTTCTTCGTCGGAATCCGTTACCCGGCTCTCATCCCAGTCGGGAATGTCTGCGCTTATAGTGTGCTGTTCTTGTTGTTCAAGAATTTGTTGGCTGGCAGACTGGGCAAAAACCAGACATTCCAGCAGTGAGTTGCTGGCCATGCGGTTAGCGCCGTGCAGGCCGGTAAACGCTGTTTCGCCAATGGCGTAGAGATTCGTGATATCCGTTTGCCCGTGGAGGTCAGTCATAATCCCGCCACAGGTGTAGTGGGCAGCAGGAACGACCGGAATGGGTTCACGGGTAATATCGATACCGAATTCGAGACAGCGCTGATGAATGGTGGGGAAGTGGCGGATGATGAAATCCGCCGGTTTATGGCTGATGTCCAGAAATACATTATCACAGCCCAGGCGTTTCATTTCGTGGTCGATGGCGCGGGCGACGATATCCCGGGGCGCCAGCTCGGCGCGTTCATCATAATGACCCATGAAGCGGCTGCCGTCCGGAAGTCGTAGTTTGGCGCCTTCGCCTCGCAGCGCTTCGGTTATCAGAAAAGACTTGGCTTTGGGATGATACAGGCAGGTGGGATGAAACTGGTTGAACTCCATGTTGGCTACCCGGCAACCGGCACGCCAGGCCATAGCGATACCATCACCGGTCGCGGTGTCGGGATTACTGGTATAAAGGTAAACTTTACTCGCGCCACCCGTGGCGAGAATCACGACACGCGCCCGGTAAACATCAACCTGATGAGTGCCCCGATCGAGAATATAGGCGCCCAGACAACGGTTGTTGCCTGGCTGTCCCAGTTTCTGAGTGGTGATCAGATCCACGGCGATATGTTGTTCATCGATCTGGATATGCGGGTGGGCGAGAACCCGTTGCTCCAGCGTGGTTTCGACGGCCTTGCCGGTGGCGTCGGTGGCATGGAAAACCCGGCGGTGGCTGTGGCCCCCTTCACGGGTAAGGTGGTATTCGCCCTGGGGTGAATCCGGGGCATTACGGGTGAACGCGATGCCCTGATCGATCAGCCATTGAATGTTTTCGGCGGCGTGCTCGACGGTGAAGCGTACGATATCCAGATTACAAAGACCGCTGCCTGCGTTGATCGTATCTTCAATATGAGAGTGAAGGCTGTCATCCGGCGCATTGACTGCGGCGATTCCACCCTGGGCGTAAAGAGTCGAACCCTCTCGCAAGATACTCTTTGAAATCAACCGGATAGAAAGATCATCGGCCAGCTTCAGCGCCAGCGTCAGCCCGGCTGCCCCCCCCCCAATAATCAGTACATCGGATTCAATCTGTTTTGCGGCCAATGGATTTCAGTGTTCCTGGTTTTTTTATACTATACATAGTCATAAAAGATTAATACTTATTATGCGGGACAAAAACAGTTTAGAATAGTATTTAGCCCGGCGTTGCGGGGGAAATCATGGTTGACGCGATAGTTTTAGTATAAAAATTCCGCCAAAAGAGCGAACTCCACGCACAGAACAGTGTCAATAAGTAAGACTCGGGCGGGTTCTAACGAATTTAGCATTTAAGGAATCGGCCCGAATGGGCGAAAAAGAAATTGATCAGGCGCTGGTAAAGCGCGTACAGCGAGGTGACAAGAAGGCATTTGATATCCTGGTTTTAAAATACCAGCTAAGGATAATCAAGGTGCTGTCGCGCTATATGCGTGATCAGTCCGAAGTACAGGATGTGGCGCAGGAGGCTTTTATCAAGGCCTACCGAGCATTGCCGAATTTTCGTGGCGAGAGTGCGTTCTACACCTGGTTGTATCGTATTGCGATCAATACGGCCAAGAATTATCTGGTGGCGCAGGGACGCCGGCCGCCAAATGCCGATATCGATGCCAGTGATGCGGAGCAGTATGACGGTGAATCCGCGCTCAAGGATTATGCTTCACCGGAACGCGAAGCCCTGCGTGACGAAATCCAGCAGGTTGTGTTTAAGGCTATCGAGGGACTGCCCGAGGATTTAAAAACCGCCATTACTTTGCGTGAACTGGAAGGTATGAGTTACGAGGATATCGCTCAGGCCATGGATTGTCCGATTGGCACGGTCCGGTCCCGGATATTCCGAGCGCGCGAGGTGGTTGATGAAAAGCTGAAGCCGCTGTTATAGAAGCAGTTTGAGTCAAGTGTATTTTCGTTAGTTAAGGTGTACAGGCAATGAGTGACAAAGCTGAAGAACGACTATCCGCCCTCATGGATGACGAGCTGGTTGATTTTGAACAGGATCTTGACTACCTGGAAGAAAGTGACAGCCTGAAACAACGCTGGATGCGTTATCATCTGATTCGGGATGTGGTCAGCGGTCATGTCCCTGATACGCTGGTACCTGATTTTGATCTCGCTGCACGGATCACCGCTGCACTGGAACATGAACCTACGATCCTGGCGCCGCGCCGGTTCCAGCCTCGCCAGTTGATGAAACAGGCGGCGGGTCTGGCAATTGCCGCCACGGTCAGCGCCATTGCCATTATTAGTATCCAGAACCCGCCAACGGGCGTCACGACGTTGGCGACGGCTGACAGGCAGGGAAGAAATCTGATTGCCTTTAATAGCGAAAGGCAAAATACAAAACGCGCGGAACTGGTTTCACTGGCTGCTACAGCACGGCATATTCACAGCCCGGCGATAAACCGTGCCAGTACCTCGAAATTCAGCGGCTATTTGTTGAACCACAATGAATACGCTGCCAGTGCAAATATCCAGGGTATGTTGCCCTATATGCGCATCGTGGGCGCCACTCAAAACCGGCCTGTCATTATCCGGACTGCCGATGAGAAATAGCGGGCCGATCCGGGTCTTGTTGCGCACTTTCCATATTACAGATTATCAACAGATGCTCAAGCGTCTTATCATAGTTGTCAGTTTCCTGATGCCCCTGACCCTGGCGCTGGCGGAACAGAATCAGGTGGAGATACAGGCCTGGTTGAAAAAAATGCATTCAGCGGTGCATGGCCTGAACTATGAAGGCATTTTTGTCTACAGTCAGCACAACCAGCTCAGCTCAATGAAAATCATCCACAGTGTGGATGACAAGGGTGAACATGAGCGTCTGATTTCTATGGATGGCAGTGGCCGGGAAGTCATTCGTGACAACAACAAGGTAACCTGCTATTTGCCGGACCGCCATTCGGTAGTGGTGGAAAAAAGTCCGCCAGGCAATAATTTCCCGCCTCGTTTTCCCATTGACATACGGTCACTGGAGAAAAACTATTATTTATCCCTGGCGGGCAAGGGCAAGGTGGCGGGTTATATTTCGCAAAAAATTACTATTCTGCCGAAAGATAAATTTCGTTACGGCTATCACCTGTGGGTGGAAGAAAAAACCGGATTGTTGTTAAAGACGCATTTGGTGGTGGAGGATGACACGCCGATTGAACAGTTCATGTTTACCCAACTACGTTTCCATAATAAAATTCCAGAGACGCTATTGCAACCGGGCGTGGATAGCAGTAAGTTCAAATGGTATGAATCTCCGACCAAAAAACAACAAGCGCCGGGGAAAATTAAGATAAACTGGCGGGTAAAGAAATTGCCGGCGGGATTCCATCAGGATATGGAGCGCATGACCACGCTGCCTGAAAATCTCATGCCGGTGGAGCACCTGATTTTCAGCGATGGCCTGGCGACCGTGTCAGTTTTTATTGAAGATATGATGGATAGTGAAAACAACCTTCGTGGCGGTTCCCATATGGGCGCGGTGCATGCTTTTGGCCGGGCCGTGGGTGATCACTATGTCACGGTTATTGGCGAAGTGCCCTACGTTACGGTAAAGATGATCGGTGAGTCTATTATGGCCGATGGTAAAATTTCTAAAAAACAATGATAGAAGAAACAGCAATTGTAGTGAAATGCGAAGGCGAATTTGCCTGGGTGGAAGCGCAGCGTAAAAGCGCCTGTGGTCACTGTAGTGTCAGCAAGAGCTGCGGAACCGGAACCATTGCCAAAATCTGGGGTCAGAAAACCTCGCAGATGAAAGCGATAAACACAGCCCGGGCCTGTGAGGGTGAGACGGTATTGGTTGGTTTACAGGAAGGCGCGCTGGTACAGGGTTCGTTGATAATCTATCTGCTGCCCCTTGTCAGTATGATACTGTTTTCCATATTTGGTGAACAGATGGCCGCACAGTGGCAACTTTCTTCTGTCGAGGGCACGAGTATCCTGTTCGCGGTAATCGGCTTTGTACTTGCAGGCATACTCATTAAAATATATTCCAGACACATTAGCTCGGACGCCCGTTATCAGCCCGTCATACTCAAACGCCTTTCCACGCTTGATAATGTGCCTGTCTGAATGATTCAAAGAAATTAAGTAAAACAGCCAGAAATTTAATTAAACCATTACGGTGATGAGTACCCATGAAATCTCCAGTCACGATCTCTTTCAGCCATTTTAATAAACTATTTCTGAGTATGCTTGCGACCGTGGTGTTGGCGCAGGTGCTGCTTGTCTCAACGGCAAAGGCGGGTGAACTGCCGGACTTTACCAAGCTTGTCGAGCAGAACAGTGCAGCTGTCGTCAATATCAGTACGACGCAAAAAATAAAGCAAGCCCAGACTGCGCCGCATGATTTCAATGTGCCGAATATGCCGAGAAATTCACCCTTCGGCGATCTGTTTCGCCACTTTTTTGGTCAGGGCGGCAATGGCGGGATGCCGAGAGAATACGAAACCCAGTCACTGGGGTCCGGTTTCATTATTGATGCGGATGGCTATGTGGTCACCAATTATCACGTCATTAAAAATGCCGATCAAATTACCGTTAAACTAAGTGATCGCCGCGAGCTGAAGGCAAAAGTCATCGGCAGTGATGAACGTAGTGATATAGCGTTGTTAAAAATTGACGCCGATGACCTGCCGGTAGTGAAAATTGGTAAGTCCAGTACCATCAAAGTAGGCCAATGGGCTTTGGCTATTGGGTCGCCCTTCGGGTTTGACCATTCCGTTTCTGTGGGCGTCGTCAGCGCCATTGGCCGCAACCTGCCCAGTGAAAACTATGTCCCTTTCATCCAGACGGATGTGGCCATCAATCCGGGTAATTCCGGCGGTCCGCTGTTCAATCTGAAGGGTCAGGTGATTGGCATCAACTCACAGATCTATAGCCGCACCGGCGGTTTTATGGGCTTGTCGTTCGCTATCCCTATTGATGTCGCCATGGATGTGGTGGCGCAACTCAAGGCTAAAGGCAAGGTCGCGCGTGGCTGGCTGGGTATTCTGATTCAGGATGTAAACCGTGAGTTGGCGGAATCTTTCGGCATGCATAATCCGCGTGGCGCTGTGGTGCTCCAGGTGGTGCCGAACAGCCCGGCAGCAAAGGCAGGCTTCAAGGTCGGTGACGTCGTGATCCAATTTAACGGCAAGAAAATCATCCGGTCTTCTGATTTGCCGCTGGCGGTTGGCCAGGCCCCTATCGGTGTCAAAGCGCAGGTCAAATTGATACGTGAGGGCAAGCCTGAAACGCTGTCAGTGCTGATTGCTCAATTACCTTCGAAGAATGTGCTGGCGGAAAACAGTCCAGCGGGCACCCACAAGGGCGAGGAAAGCCGCCTGGGGCTGCTGGTCGAGGATCTGACCGACGATCAGCGTCAGCGTCTGGGGTTGGATGGTCGGGGCATTGTGGTGCGCGGTGTGGAAAAAGGTCCGGCGCGGGAAGCCGGGATTCACCGCGGTGACGTCATTTTGATGCTGGATAGCAAGAACATCAAGAACGTCAAACAATTCAAGAAGGTCGTTGCCGGGCTGAAAAAAGGAAAATCCACTCCGATACTGATTCAGCGCGGCAATGCGCCCATCTTCCTGCCCCTGAAGATTCTAAAATAAGGGTGCCTGAAAGGCTACAGATCTACGTGCGCCACGGCTGTCATCTCTGTGATGATATGCTGGTGGCGCTGGAGACCGTCAAAACGCGCTGGTCGTTCGAACTGGAAGTCATCGACATTGGCGGGAATGAGGCGTTTGAGGCTTCCTATGGGACACGGGTGCCGCTGCTAAAGAGTGAGCATGCCGAAATCTGTTATTACTTTCTTGACGAAGAAGCTCTGCAAGCGTATTTCAGTCGTTCGTAAAATCCTGTAAAATCAATAAAATCAGCCGCAAATCGGTTTCAGTACAGTCTTGAATGAAAGGCGCTTCTGCAGCGCCTTTTTCATTTTTATCACAAATAACAGGTGAGTCGTGGGTCAACTGGCGCATATCCGGAATTTCTCAATTATTGCCCATATCGATCACGGTAAATCGACCCTGGCGGATCGCCTGATTCAGATGTGCGGCGGCCTGCCCGAACGGGAAATGGAGGAACAGGTGCTGGATTCCATGGATCTGGAGCGTGAACGGGGGATTACCATCAAGGCGCAGAGCGTCACCCTGGAGTATAAGGCGCAGGACGGCGAAACCTATCAGCTTAATTTCATCGACACGCCCGGTCATGTGGATTTTTCCTATGAGGTGTCCCGCTCACTGGCCGCCTGTGAGGGCGCCTTATTGGTCGTTGATGCCTCTCAGGGTGTGGAAGCGCAGAGTGTGGCCAACTGCTATACCGCTATCGAGCAGGGACTGGAAGTGCTGCCGGTGCTGAACAAGATTGATCTGCCCGCCGCCGAACCTGAACGGGTGAAGCAGGAAATTGAAGAAATTATCGGACTGGATGCCTCTGAATCCCAATTGATCAGCGCCAAGACAGGCGAGGGCATGGCCGCGCTGCTGGAAGATCTCGTCACCTATATTCCTCCGCCGACAGGGGATCTTGATGCCCCCCTGCAGGCCTTGATTATTGATTCCTGGTTTGATAATTATCTTGGCGTGGTTTCGCTGGTGCGGGTGATGCATGGCCGCCTGCGAAAAAAACAGAAAATTCGCATCATGTCCATTGGCCGTAACTATCAGATCGACCATGTCGGTATCTATACACCGAAAAGAAAAGATCTGCCCGAGCTGTGTGCCGGTGAAGTGGGCTACATAATAGCCGGCGTCAAGGAAGTGGATGGCGCACCGGTCGGCGATACTATTACCGATATCGCCCGCCCGGCTGAAAAACCCCTGGCCGGTTTCAAACCTGTTCAGCCGCAGGTATTTGCCGGTCTGTTTCCGGTCGCCGGTGACGATTATGAAAACCTGCGTGAAGCCTTATCCAAATTACGCCTCAATGATGCCGCGTTATTTTATGAACCTGAATCCTCACAGGCTCTGGGCTTTGGTTTTCGTTGTGGTTTTCTGGGTTTACTGCACATGGAAATCGTACAGGAACGGCTCGAACGCGAATATGATCTGGATCTGATCACGACCGCACCTACCGTGGTGTTTGAAGTCGAAACGACCAAGGGCGAGATCATTCGTATCGACAACCCGGCCGATTTGCCGCCGGTCAACCATATTAACGAAATCCGCGAACCCATTGTGCTGGCCAATATTCTGGTGCCGCAGGACTACATTGGCAATGTCATTACCCTGTGCATCGAAAAACGCGGAGTACAGAAAAAAATGGAATATGTGGGCGCCCAGGTATCGATTAGTTATAACATGCCCATGAATGAGATCGTGCTGGATTTCTTCGACCGCCTGAAATCGGTCAGCCGTGGCTATGCCTCACTGGATTATGACTTCAGCCATTTTCAGGCGGCCGATCTGGTAAAAATGGATATTCTCATCAATGGTGAGATTGTGGATGCCCTGTCTGTCATCGTGCATCGGGATCGGGTTCAACATCAAGGCCACGATCTGACCAGCAGAATGAAAGAAATCATCCCTCGGCAAATGTTTGATGTGGCGATACAGGCTGCCGTGGGGGCAAAAATCATGGCGCGCACCAATGTCAAGGCGTTGCGAAAAAATGTCACGGCTAAATGTTATGGTGGTGACATCAGTCGTAAACGTAAATTACTGGAGAAACAGAAGGCCGGCAAGCGACGTATGAAGCAGGTCGGTAAAGTCGAAATACCGCAGGAAGCTTTTCTCGCGGTGCTTAATGTAGGGAAGGGTAAATGAATATAGATTTTTCGCTGATTCTGGTTATTGCTGTTTTTATTACCGGGACTATCTGGTTACTGGACAAACTTATTGTCAACCGGGGGAAAAAACCGGACGACATCAAAAATGATCCTAAAACAGGCATTGGCTCGGTATGGACTATGCTGACCGACTTTTCCCGCTTTCTGTTTCCGGTAGTGTTCATCGTTCTGCTCCTGCGCGGTTTTATCGCCGAACCTTTCCGCATTCCTTCCGGTTCCATGCTGCCCACGCTTGATATCGGTGATTTCATTCTGGTCAATAAATTCAGCTACGGCATTCGTCTGCCCGCCTGGAATAAAAAAATCATCGATATCGGCACTCCGAAACGCGGCGATGTGATCGTGTTTCGCTATCCGGACGATCCCTCTATCGATTATATCAAACGGGTCGTCGGGGTGCCTGGCGACAAGGTGGCCTATTACAACAAAGTGCTTTATATCAATGGCAAACGCATGCCGCAGGGGAAGGGAACGGTTTACCGCCCTGGCTATGATTATATCGTACGCAAGTCAGAAAACCTGAGTGGAGATGTACATGATATACTGGATAACAAGATGTATCCGGCACGGGATTTTGTGATTACGGTTCCCAAACACCGCTATTTTGTGATGGGTGATAATCGTGACAATAGTCGCGACAGCCGTTATTGGGGTTTTGTACCGGATAAAAACCTGGTTGGTCATGCCATGATTGTCTGGTTTAACTGGGAGCTGGGTGATTGGCCGCGCTGGACTCGCATTGGCACGGTAATCAACTAATATAGTAAAAGAGTGCGGCGCAGTTTTTCCATCCGGGCGAGACAATGGAGAGATTAATCCATGATCACGAAACAAAAACAGACAGGCATGACGGCTATCGCCTGGCTAGGCGTCATTGCGCTGATTCTGATGTTCGTTCTGTTGGCGCTGAAACTTTTACCCATTTATCTGGACAGTTTCGAGGTAGGTTCAGTTTTAAGTGATATCAAAAATGAGCCGAATGTGGCGAATATGACGCCGCTTATGATCACCCGAACCATCATGAAGCGCCTGGATATTAATATGGTCGATGATGTCAGTAAGGATGATATCTATTTCGATAATGTAGGAAAGAAAAGAACGGTGGAAATTGATTATGAGGTTCGAAAAAATTTGATGGGAAATGTTGATCTGGTGGTACATTTTCAGAAAACTGTGACTATCCCTGCACCTGAACCCTGATGCCCGATCTTGCCAGGCTCCAGCGCGAGCTGGGCCATGAATTCAAAACCCCGGAACTGCTTGACGTTGCCCTGACCCATCGTAGCGCGTCCTCGAATAATAACGAGCGCCTGGAGTTTCTGGGTGATGCTGTCCTCGGACAAATTATCAGCATTGAACTTTACCAGCGATTTCCGCAGGCGCGGGAGGGTGAGCTGAGCCGCCTGCGCGCCAGCCTGGTCAAGGGAGAGACGCTGGCCAAAATTGCGGCTGAACTGGACTTGGGGAATTATTTGAAGCTGGGCTCGGGTGAGCTGAAAAGCGGGGGGTTTCGGCGTGAGTCCATTCTTGCCGATGCACTTGAAGCGGTGTTTGGCGCCGTCTATCTGGATAGTGACCGGCAGATCGCGCATAATTTCGTTCTGCAGTTTTTTAGTGATCGGCTCGCGCAATGCGACCCGGATTCGATACTTAAAGATCCCAAAACACGCTTACAGGAATACTTACAATCCCGGGGAGCGTCTTTGCCGGAGTATGAAGTCATTGCTATCGAGGGGGAGGCTCACGCACAAACCTTTACGATTGCCTGCCATCTTCCTGAACTGGATACCCCTGTTCAGGCATCCGGTAGCAGCCGCCGCAAGGCGGAACAGGCCACCGCAGAACAGGCGTTGAAACTGTTGCATCATGAGTAAAGAAACGACAGAGAACGATTTTCGTTGTGGTTATGTCGCCCTGGCGGGACGCCCCAATACGGGCAAGTCTACCTTGTTGAACCATTTGCTGGGGCAGAAACTCAGCATTACCTCACGTAAACCGCAGACGACCCGCCAGCACCTGTTCGGCATCAAGACGACAAAGACGGAGCAGATCATCTATGTCGATACACCTGGTATCCATGAAAATGCCCGGCGGGCGATCAATCGTTACATGAACCGGACGGCTTATAGCGCACTGGATAGCGTGCATGTGATTGTTTTCCTGATTGAGGCCCTGCACTGGACCTCTGAAGATGAAATGGTGCTCAAACGCATTAAGGCGTCAGGCATTCCTGCTATTCTGGCCATCAACAAGGTGGACAGACTGGAGGATAAAAACAAGCTCCTGCCTTTTATTCAGAACGTCTCCGGCAAAATGGACTTTATCCAAATTATCCCCATCTCGGCCATCAAGGGCACTAATCTGCCGGAACTTGAAGCCCATGTACGGGAGCTGTTGGATGTTTCGGAGCCGTTCTACCCCGCCGATCAGATTACCGATCGCAGTCAGCGTTATCTGGCGGCCGAGCTGGTGCGTGAAAAACTGATGCGCATGCTGGGACAGGAACTCCCCTATGATCTAAGCGTGGAAATCGAGCGCTTTAAGGAAGAAAAAGGACGCATTCATGTGCATGCCCTGATCTGGGTGGAACGCGGCAATCAGAAAGCCATTGTGATTGGCGAGAAAGGGAGCAGGCTCAAGAATGTGGGCACCCAGGCGCGGCTGGATATGGAAAAACTGTTTCATAAAAAAGTATTCCTGGAAGTCTGGGTGAAGGTGAAGGAAGGCTGGTCAGACGATGAACGCGTCTTGCAAAGCCTGGGATATAAGGACGAGATTTAATGCGTCAGAGCCTGCAGGCCAGTTATGTTCTGCACAGCCGGCCCTATCGTAATACCAGCAAGCTGCTCGATATTTTCAGTCGTGAACAGGGCCGCCGGGTCCTGGTGGCGCGCGGTGCGCGGCAGGGGAATTCCCGACTGCAGGGACAGTTGCTGCCCTTTATTCCTTTATTGCTGAGCTGGCAGGGTCAGGGTGAGGTGCAAACCCTGACTGCCGCTGAGACAGGCACCCAGCTTACACCACTCAAGGGCCGGAAAGTACTCACGGCTTTTTATTTGAATGAACTGCTATTACGGCTGCTGGCCAGGGACGATCCCCACCCTGCGCTGTATGACGCCTATGCGCAGACTCTGCAGCGGCTATCCGGGTCGTCAGATCGGGCTTCTGACGAAGAAGCCGGTTTACGGCTGTTCGAATGTTTTTTGTTACAGGAACTGGGCTACGGGCTGGTTCTGGATCATGAAGTCAGCAGCGGTGGGGTTTTGCAAGCGCAGCAGCTGTATTGTTATCAGCCGGAGCGGGGTCCGTGGGTAATTGAATCCAAACAGGACTGTGAAAACGGCCTGCTGGTGCACGGTTCTACGCTGTTGGCCCTGCAGCAGGGCGATCTGTATGCTGCTGATGCGCATACAGAGCACCATAATCTTATGTTGCGCGAGGCTAAAATGCTGATACGCATTAACCTGGCTCGCCATCTTGGCGCTAAACCTTTGCAGTCACGCGAGCTTTACATTCAGCAAAAACAGCTATTAAAATCCTGATCATGAAAGAACAGAATCCAATCTATCTGGGCGTTAATATCGACCATATCGCCACCCTGCGGCAGTCACGCGGCACCCGCTATCCGGAGCCGTTGCAGGCAGCGCTGGTGGCGGAGCAGGCGGGCGCCGATGCCATCACCGTACACCTGCGTGAAGATCGGCGGCATATTCAGGATCGGGATGTGGAAATGCTGGACGCGGCTCTGCAAACGCGCATGAACCTGGAAATGGCGGTCACCGATGAGATGCTGGCCATTGCCTGCCGTCTTAAGCCTGCCGACTGTTGTCTGGTGCCGGAACGCCGACAGGAACTGACGACCGAAGGCGGCCTGGATGTGGCAGGCCAGAAAGCGCGTATCAGCGAAGCCTGTCACCAGCTTGCGCAAGCGCAGATACGGGTGTCGCTGTTTATTGATCCCGACCCGCGACAGGTGGAAGCCGCCGCCGACTGTGGCGCCCCGGTGATTGAGTTGCACACGGGCAATTATGCCGATGCCGCCAGTCCGCAACAACAGGCACAGGAGTTACAGCGCATTGTGCAGGCGATGGAAAAAGGCCTGGCCTGTGATCTGCAAGTTAATGCCGGGCATGGTCTGCATTATCACAATGTGGCGGCGATTGCCGCCCTCAACGATATCTGTGAGCTAAACATTGGCCACGCTATTATTGCCCGCAGCCTGTTTACCGGGCTGGGTGAAGCGGTCAGGGAAATGAAAGCCCTGATGCGGGACGCGCGTTACCCATGATTTATGGAATAGGCACCGATATCGTCAGCGTCGAGCGTATGCGTCATAACCTTGAGCGCTTTGGTGATCGCTTTGCCGAACGAATTCTCACAGATGATGAGCTGAAAGAATTCAGGGACGTGGTCAATCATGCCCATTTCCTGGCCAAGCGTTTTGCCGCCAAGGAAGCTGTTGCCAAGGCCATGGGGACTGGATTTATCAATGGTCTGTCTCTGCGCCATATTGGGGTTAGCCACGATGCTTTGGGCAAACCGGTGCTGAAATTCAGTGGCAGGGCGGAAGAATTTGTTAGATCCGAAAAAATTGCACTGTCACATATCAGCCTGGCGGATGAGACCGATTATGCGGTGGCTTTTGTTACGCTGAGTGGGGAGGCCTGAGGCAAATTCGGATGAGGCTCTTGACGGGTTGAAGGAATAACTATCAATCGTTGCAACAGTATTCGCATGTATTTTATCCCCTCACCCCAACCCTCT
>ENA-ORDP01000281-ORDP01000281.1-marine-sediment-metagenome-genome-assembly--contig:-NODE-281-length-34640-cov-5.344051_pt1 | contig 34640 bp, 33 predicted proteins | sample MGYA00248627_ERZ508539 | MGnify/ENA primary metagenome ERZ508539 (study PRJEB26208, sample SAMN05571518) | marine sediment metagenome | biome: deep sea; feature: Hydrothermal vent; material... | reverse complement strand
TAACCATAGAGCAAGTTTCTAAAGAGGTTGCTCGTAGCGATGGTGTTGAGGCAAGTTTCTGGGATAAGTATCCGGATATTGTAAAAGTGTATACGATAACGGCAAAGGATGGAACGGTGTATTCGCGAGAGCTGTGCGGTGGTCCTCATGTAAAAAACACCAGTGTCATTCGCGCAGAAAATAAACATTTCAAAATTATTAAAGAGGAGTCCAGCTCTGCCGGAGTGCGTCGCATTAAAGCGGTCCTTGAATAAATCATGAAAACGAAATACACATACATATTTTTAAGTATGCAATATTTCCAAAACTAACTGTTATACTATTTTATATGTATGGACTTTCATTGTTTGGGCATCGGCGTAAGAGCACCGTGGTACTTATTGATGTGGGCTCGGCTTCTATATCGGGAGCGTATGCATGTGTGGAAAAAGATTGTCATCCGACAATATATTACAGCACACACGTACCAATTTCTTTGCGCGATGATTTGTCTCCGGAAGATGCCGTTGCGCAAGCGCTTACCAAGATTACAAAGGATTTACTTACGATTGGAGCTCCAATAGTGTCGCGTTACACAAATAAAGAAATCCACATGGATCGCATTATTATTTCAATTGCCGCACCATGGCAAGATGTTCGTATACAAACACGCCAAAAGACTGAGAAGAAACCCTTTCGTTTTACCAAGACAGTCATGGATGATATGGTTATGAAAATTTTTGCGAAGACGGCGCATGGTCGTATTATCACCAACAGCATGGTTGTTTCAATAATGCTTAACGGATATGTTGTCACAAAACCATTTGGCATTAAAACAAAAGAAGCAAAGATGGTGGTGCTTGGTTCTTACATCACAAAAGAAATCGCCAATTGTGTTACAGATATTGTTACTGGTGCATTTCATACTGACAACATTGAAATAACCGCATTCGCTCCAATTGCGTATTCGGTTCTTTGCTCTTTATACCCGGATGAAAAAAATATGCTCATCATTGATATAACCGGAGAAATGACAGACGTGGTTCTTATAAAAAACGGATTGCTGGTAGACATAACACACACAAAGCGCGGATTGAACGTATTGCGAAGAAGTGCACGCGATGCGGGTATACGCACTACGAATTCATCTGAATCATTTCACGCAATAGAACATGCAGTTTTGATAGATAAAGATCATAATGCTCAATTTACCGCACGTATACAGCAGGCGCGTGCGCTGTGGTTGCAAGATATCGCACACATCTTACAAACACTCAATGCGCGATACGTACTCCCCAAAGTAATTTTTATTCTTGTGGATGAAGATGCTGTGTTATTTATTAAGCGCCAATTTGATGAAGAACCCATTTTCAAAAAAATATGGCTTTCATCTGACCCGCTTTCCGTTATACCACTTGATGCAAAACGGTTTTCTTCATTGGTAACCTATAAAAAAGGATCTCACGATGACCCATTTCTTTCCATTTTGGCTTTATATGCGATACGGCAATAATCAATTTGCGATGGGAAGTGCATATCCCCCCGGGCGCCATACATGGCGCCCGGGGGGATATGCACTTCCCATCATACGCCACAGACGTTATACTGATAACATAATAGTACATACATATGTCACGCAACATTGAAGATATAATTCCACCATCGCGAAGAGAATCATTCTCAAGCAGATCACGCGATGTCGCTGAGAAAACGAGTGAGTTTTTATCAGGAAAGAGAAAAGAAGCATCTCGCAAACAACTGCCAAAGAAAAAATTTGCATATACTCCTGCAGTTATAGCGCTCGCGGTGATTGTGGTTTCCATTGGTGCATTGTTATTGTTCTCCGGAGCGCGTGTTGAAATTGTACCCAAATCAAATACAGCTCCACTCTCTGCGAAGCTTACGGCGTCCGCTTCCTCAACAAGCGTGTTGCCGTTTTCATTGATAACCATAGATAAGCGTGCGGTACAATATATTTCCGCCACCACCACAAAAACAGTTTCTTCCGTTGCCACCGGTGAACTCACCATATATAATACCCGCTCCGCATCATTACATCTCATTATAAAAACTCGCTTCAAAACACTAAACGGACTGGTATTTTATCTAAGAAAGCCGGTAACAATACCTGCCGGGCACGGTGTCGTGCCCGGCACCATAACAGTAGCGGTATATGCATCTGAACCCGGAAGTAAATACAACATCAAGTCATCGTTCTTCTCTGTACCCGGTCTTGCGAATACCAGCTTGGCAAATAAAATATATGGAAAGTCAAAACACTCTATGATAGGAGGCGCAAGTGGTGTTATTCCGATTGTTTCAAATGCAGAAAAATCGCAAGCAAGAACAGTTCTCAAAAAAGCCCTCGCGCAAAGTTTACTCAAGAGCATTTCCTCAAAAGTCCCTTCTGGATATACTTTTTTGCCAAACGCTGCGACCACAACGTACACGACACTTCCGAGTGTACTTGCCACTTCAACGACACATAAAATAGGCGTGCAAGAAGAAGCAAAAATAACAGCGATACTTTTCCCGACACCTTCTCTTGCAAAAAACATAGTCTCCGAGATAGTTTCCACATATGATGGCGTATCGCCTGTTTATATTCAAGACCCGCAACGTCTTACTCTTACGCCCCTCGGTGCATTTCCAAATACTAAAACCAAATCATTTAAATTTATGTTATCGGGACAAGTGACTATTGTGTGGTTTGTAAATAAAGCAAGTATCGCCGCCGCCATTGCGGGTAAATCACACCAAGAAGCGCAAACGATAGTCAGTGCTTTACCATCGGTGAAGAAAGCGTATCTTGTTCTTCATCCGTTTTGGATAAACACTTTCCCCAAAGACCCGAGTAAAATAGACGTAACAGTATCTAAGCCACAGTAACGACAACAGCACAAAGAGAGCTCGCCTCTTTTTTGAATTTAAAAATATGTAACAAGTAATGTTACGGTGTAATTTTAGGTGATTGGCTATCCGATAATGGATGAATGGATAAATTTTATCTGCCACACCCCGGGAGTGCACTCTCCGGAGCGCACTCCCGGGGTGTGGCATTCCGGTGTTATCATCGATAGACTCGTGCAAAATGTTGACGCGCGTACGGGCATCTGTTACACTAATAAAGCTTCACATGGCAGAAGATATTGAAACAAAAGAAACGGTTGTTGGTACCGTAGAAGAAGTATTACCAAACCTCTTGTTTCGTGTTCGTCTGGAATCACAAGACGAACTGATTCTTGCATATCTTGCCGGCAAAATGCGTTTGCACCATATACGAGTATTGGTAGGTGACCAAGTTGAACTTGTCATTGATCCATACGGCGGGAAAGCGCGCGTAGTGAGGCGACTTACCTAAGAATTATATATACACATCATGAAAGTGCGCGCATCAATAAAAAAACAGCAGGCCGGCGACATTCTTGTGCGCCGAAACGGTAGGTTGTATCGTATCAACAAACGTAACCCTCGCCGCAAGGCGCGACAAGGGTAATAATTTACTCATTCATCAATAATCAATACTCATGCGTATAGCGGGAATAACTCTTCCAAATAACAAGCAGCTGGCATATGCCTTGCCGTACATTTACGGTATCGGTGAAGTACGTGCCAGAAAGATACTTAAAGAAGCTGATATTGACCCAACAAGGAAAAGTAGCGAACTTTCAACGGAAGAAGAGCAAAAGATACGTGTTATTGCCGAGGCGTATACGATTGAGGGAGAATTGCGCAGACAGATAAGTCAAAACATTCGTCGCCTGAAAGATATTCGTTGCGTGCGTGGTATTAGGCATCAACGACATCTTCCTGTTCGCGGTGGGCGCACGAAGACGAATTCCAGAACAGTACGTGGAAACCTGCGAAAGACGATGGGCTCCGGAAGGCGCAGTCTTGAGAAAACCTAGTCCTTCCTGGTTTTTATGTCACTTATTTATAAAAGTTATTTTTTACAGCATTACATCATATAACATACTATGGGAAAGAAAAGAATTATTAAAAAATCAGGAAGAGGACTTGACAAGGGACGCAAGGACCGCACCCTCGCGCGCGCCATTAAGCGTAAAATTACGCACGGTGTATTGCATGTTGAGGCAACATTCAACAATACTAAAGCGGTACTCACCGACAAAAAAGGTGATGCGGTTATTTTCTCATCTGCCGGAGCACTTGGGTTTTCCGGCGCGCGAAAATCTACGCCATATGCAGCCGCGAAAGTTGGCGAATTACTTGGAGAAAGAGCGCTCGCCATCGGCGTTAAAGAAGCTGATGTTATCATTCGCGGTGTAGGTCCCGGAAGAGAATCAACGTTGCGCGGTTTTGCCGGGAAGGGAATACAGATTTCCAGCATAAAAGACGTGACGCCGGTACCGCACAATGGTCCGCGCCCGCCAAAACCGCGTCGCGTATAATCAATATCTTATAATATTATGAAAACAGGACCACGATATAAAATTGCTAAACGTTTAGGTGCCAGCGTATTTGAAAAAACGCAGACACAAAAATTCGCCATAGCACAAGAGCGGACGGCGAAAAATAGACGCCGAGGGCGTCGTTTGAGTGATTATGGAAAACAGCTTCTTGAAAAACAGAAAGTGCGTGTTACCTATGGAATAACAGAGCGACAGTTTTCAAATTATGTGCACACTGCATCGCAAACACACGGTACCGGTGCAGTTGCCACACTGCATCAATTGCTTGAGATGCGCTTGGACAATGTCGCATATCGCATTGGTCTTGCACCTACTCGTCGTGCCGCGCGTCAAATGGTTGCCCATGGACACATAACCATAAACGGACGTCGCACGATGATTCCTTCACGACAGGTACATCTATCTGACCGCATTGCGGTACGGGAAGGAAGCCGGTCTCGTGTGCTGTTCGCTAACTTTGCCGATACGTTCAGCGAATCCCCGTTACCATCTTGGCTTTCATGGGACCCAAAAAAGATGGAAGGCGGGATAAAAGAATCACCGACAGTTGATTCGGCTGATCCGGCAGGGGACTTGGGCGCCGTACTGTCATTTTATTCACGATAATATTGATTGCGTTATGGAATATCACATTACACTTCCGTCAAAACCACGAATTGTTTCTGAAGAGGGAAATCAGGGAATCTATGAAATAGACACACTTTATCCGGGGTATGGTCACACGCTCGGCAATTCACTTCGCCGAATTATTCTTTCGTCGCTTCCGGGCGCTGCTATTACCGGGCTGAAAATAGAGGGTGTTCCGCACGAATTTGCAACCATAGATGGTATGCGAGAAACGGTTATAGAAATGATTTTAAAATTGAAAAGAGTTCACTTCGTTCTTCATGGGGACGACCAACAAACAATAAAATTGTCCGTTAAGGGTCCTGCTAAAGTTACCGCTGTAGATTTTTCATTACCATCTCAGGTTGAGATTGCAAATCCGGACCAACACATAGCTGACTTGGCTGATAATGGAGTATTGGAGTTTGAAGCGGTTATTGAGCGCGGGCTTGGATATGTGCCACGCGATAGCATAACAAAAGAAAGAGTTAATACGGGCATTATTGCACTTGATACAACATTTACGCCTGTGCGCCGTATTAACTATGAAGTTGAAAACATGCGTGTCGGAGATCGCACTGATTTTAATCGCCTTCGTATCCTTATTGAAACGAATGGCACCATAACTCCTCGCGAGGCGCTTGAGCATTCAATTGAAATTATGGTAAACCAACTACGCGCAATAATTGGTTTTCAAGAACCGCAAAAACAACAAAGCACGGATGTTGATGCGGTGGAAAATGTGAGTGTGAAAGAGCACTCATCCGACGCCAAAGAAAAAGATGCTACATCCAACGAGAAAGACTTCGCAAAGATGAAGATTGATGAGCTAAAATTGTCAACGCGCATTGTGTCTATTCTTTCAGAAGCAAGAATAGGTTCTGTTGCCGGACTTGTACGAAAAACAGCTTCCGCACTCAAAGAGATTGATGGCGTTGGTGATAAGGCAGTGAAGGAAATAGAAGACGCGCTAAAAAAGATGCATCTCTCTTTGAAGGGAGAATAGTGGAAATTATGTTTGAAATAAGGTAAAGTATCATTACATTCAACCATTATGCATCATCACAACAAAATCAGATCATTTGGACGACCGACAAACCAACGCATTGCGTTGCTTCGTTCGTTGGCGCGCTCACTTATCATGCATGAGCGCATCTCTACAACAGAAGCGAAGGCGAAAGAATTGCGTCCTTTTATTGAGCGGTTGGTAACTTATGGAAAAAAAGGAACCGTCGCAAGCCGTCGGCTTGCGACGGCGCGCTTGGGTGGTGATGAAGAGAGTGTCAAGAAACTTTTTGCTACCATTGCAGTGCGATATGAAGACCGAGCCGGTGGATATGTTCGTATTGTAAAACGAGGAAAGACGGCTGAAGATGGGCGCAAGATTGCATATATCGCATTTGTATAAATAAAATATGGAAAAGAAAAACGAAATGAAAAAATACAACATTGATGCAACCGGACGTACGCTCGGGCGTGTAGCAAGTGAAGCCGCATCCGTTCTTATCGGTAAAAATTCAACTGAGTTTATAAAATATAGAATACTACCGGTACAAGTTACTGTTAAAAATGCCAAAAAGCTTCTTATCTTGGAACGTCGTATGAAAAAAATATATACGCACTATACCGGCTACCCGGGAGGATTGCGCACCACCACAATGAAATCTTTAATTGAGAAAAAAGGAATAGACGAGGTGCTTCGTCGTGCGGTGTATGGGATGATACCGCATAATAAGTTGCGAAAGGAACGAATGAAAAATCTTATCATAACCGATTAATTACCATGAGTGATACAAAGTACATTACTGCCGTAGGTCGCCGAAAAACCGCTGTTGCACGCGTCAGAATGGTTCCGGCATCAAAAATGAGCATTACTATAAATGATATGCCCTCGCGTGATTTTCTTAAAACTGATGATCGTGAACGCACCGCGCATGAGGCACTGCATATTGTAGATACTGAAAATTATGCAATTACCGTACACGTTTCAGGCGGCGGGCTTTCCGCACAAGCAGATGCGATACGTCATGGTATTGCGCGCGCGCTTGAAAAAGTGTCTGCAGAATTGCGCCCTACACTCAAAAAGGCCGGGTACCTCACTCGTGATCCCAGAGCAAAAGAACGCAAGAAGCCGGGATTGAAAAAGGCGCGTAAGGCACCTCAGTGGCGTAAGCGATAGGTTTATATTCCGGCACAAAAGGAGAAATCTCCTTTTGTGCCGGAAACATATATCAGCAATGTATGACAAAAAAACAAAACGCAAAAGATAAAAAAACACATTCACACATTGAAGAAACTCAAGAGGAGTTTTTCTCTGATAATGAAAATGAGACAGATGCGGATATTGATAATGCAACGCATACGCCGGACGAGGTGGATGACATTGAAATAGTTTCTGATGATGGTGGGCGAGAAAATACCAAGCTGAAAAAAATACAAAAAGAGCTTGAACGTTGCCGGAAAGAAAAACAAGAATATCTTGATGGTTGGCAACGTACCAAAGCGGACTATGTAAACGCACTGCGTCGTTTTGAGCAGGATGTGAAAAAGGCAGAAAATATCGGCGTACAAAAATCAGTGGAGGCATTATTACCAGTGCTTGAATCATTGAATAGAGCACAGGGTGCGGAAGGTAAGCTTCCTGACGGTTTTGATGCCATCGCCAAACAACTCATATGCGCATTTACGGCAATGGGTGTTACAAGCATATCGGCACATATTGGCGATGTGTTTGACCCCACGCTTCACGAAGCACTTAGTACGGATGATACGGAAGACGCCTCAAAAGATAACACAATATCAAAAGTATTTGAAGCCGGATGGAAACTACATGACACTGTTATACAGCATACAAAAGTAAGCGTTGCCTATTGCAAGTAAGCGGAAAAAACCGTGTGGGGCGATGAAAATCTTACGCCAACTGATTTTCATGCTGTATATATCGGATGTTAGATATCCGATATTGAATCAACCGCTCGGGGTTGAAAGCATTGCTTTCAACCCCGAGCGGAAATAGAAGACATGAGCGCCTCTAGGTAATTTAACCTGCATCTCTTGAAAAGAGATTTGACCTGATATATACTAAGAAAATAGTTGTAACGGGTGTGCATATAAGCGGGTATTAAACCCGAATTTAACAATAAGGTTTTGGTTGCATTATTATCAATAAATATTTTCATTTATGTCTAAAATACTTGGTATTGATTTGGGAACAACAAACTCCGCGGTAGCGGTTATGGAGGGTGGTGAACCACATATATTGGAGAATGCGGAAGGGGCGCGAACTACTCCATCTATTGTTGCGATTGCAAAAAATGGTGAGCGTTTGGTTGGAGCACTTGCAAAACGCCAGGCGGTTACCAATCCAAAGAACACAATTTATGGGATAAAACGATTCATGGGGCATCGTTTTTCCGATGAGGCGGTTACGCATGACAATGAAGTGGTTCCGTTTGAAATTAAAAAAGGGCAGGACGATGGTGTACTGATTGCTCTTGGCGATAAAGAATATCGTCCGGAAGAAATTTCCGCGATGTTACTCACAAAACTCAAAACTGATGCTGAAGCAAAGCTAGGAGAAAAAATAACCGAAGCGATTATCACGGTACCTGCGTATTTTGATGATGCGCAACGTAATGCAACAAAAGCCGCCGGAAAAATTGCCGGCCTTGAGGTGAAGCGTATTATCAACGAGCCGACTGCTGCGGCACTCGCATATGGATTTAATAAAAAGAAAGATGAAAAAATCGTGGTGTTTGACTTTGGTGGTGGAACATTTGATGTTTCCATACTTGAAGTCGGAGATGATGTCATTGAGGTAAAAGCAACTGATGGCGATAGTCACATGGGTGGACGTGATATTGACCAAAAGATTGTGCGATATATCGCGGACGAATTTAAAAAGGAGAGTGGCATTGACGTAACAAAAGACCCGCTTGCGTTGCAACGTCTTGATGAGGCTTCCGAGAAAGCAAAACAAGAACTTTCAACCGCAACGGAAACAGAAATAAACATTCCTTTTGTCACGGTAAATGCAGAAGGTACGCCACAACACCTTCTTATGAAGCTGACGCGCACCATACTTGAATCCCTCGCGGATGAATATATCACACGTTCAATTGAAATAACAAAACGAGCGCTTGAGTCAGCCGAAATGAAAGCTTCAGACATAAACGAAATGGTCCTGGTTGGTGGTCAAACTCGTATGCCAAAAATACGTGCTGAAGTGAAAAGCTTGTTTAACAAAGAGCCACACATGGGAGTTAATCCTGATGAGGTGGTTGCAATCGGCGCGGCAATTCAAGCGGGAGTGTTGCAGGGCGATGTCAAAGACATATTGCTTGTTGATGTTATTCCTCTTTCTCTTTCAATTGAAACGGCAGGTGGTGTTGCAACAAAATTAATTGAACGTAATACAGCGGTACCGACTTCGCGAACTCAGATATTTTCCACCTATGCGGACAATCAAACATCTGTTGATATTAATGTGACCCAAGGTGAACGAGCAATGGCATCAGACAACAAGTCGCTTGGACGATTTATGCTGGATGGTATTCCACCGGCACCGCGCGGTATGGCTCAAATTGAAGTTACGTTTGACGTTGATGCAAATGGGATTCTAACGGTAAAAGCTTTGGAAAAAACAACCGGAAAAGAACAGTCAATTCGTATTGAGGGTTCAACGGGGCTTTCAGATGCAGACATTGAGAAAATGCAAAAAGATGCGCAAGAACATGCGCAAGAAGATGAAAAACGTAAGAAGCTTGTTGAGGTTCGCAATGTTGCCGACCAAATGGTATATACCGCGGAAAAATCTCTCAAAGATGCGGGCGACAAGGTTCCCGAAGAGGTAAAAAAAGAAGTCCAAGAAAATGCAGAGGCTCTTAAAAAAGAAATCGCCGGTGAAGATGTTGAGGCAATAACAAAATCTGCCGATACACTCTCAAGCTCTCTTTCAAAAGTTGGCGAGGCAATGGCAAAAGCAGCGAAAGAAACAAAAAATGAGGGTGATAAAACACAAGGACAGGAAAAGACCACGGAGGTAGAGTCACAAACTGTTGACGATGCACAAGAGAAGAAAAATGAGTCCACGGGAAATGCGAACGGTGATAATAAGGAAGGCGAGTCAACCGATACGGAAGGCAAAGAAAAAGCATAGCCACCATAAATCAGGAATATCACCACTTGAATTTTGGATTATCGCACACAGGAGGTTCATAACTTAAAATAAACATGACAAAAGATTATTACGCGATACTTGGAGTTGACCGAAAGGCGACAAAAGACGACATAAAAAAAGCGTTTAGAAAATTGGCGCAGAAACATCACCCCGACAAGGGGGGTGATGAAAATAAATTCAAGGAAGTGACCGAAGCATATTCAATTCTTTCAAACGAAAGGAAGCGTCGCGAGTATGATTCGTATGGAAGAACATTTGCCGGTGGAGGCGCCGGCGCCTCCACCGGCGGTTTTGATCCAAGCCAGTTCTCTGGTGCACAAGGGCAGGGTTCACCATTTGGTGAATTTGATTTCTCAGATATATTCAGTGGATTTAGCGGTTTCGGTGATATCTTTACGGGCGGTGAAGGCGCTTCGCAAGTGGCGCGCGGTCGCGATATTTCAATTGATATTGAGATATCTTTCAAGGAAGCAATACTGGGTGCCAGGCGCTCTATGTTGATTGCAAAGGTGAGCAAATGTGAAGAATGCGTAGGTACAGGTGCAAAGAAGGGAACAAAAATGAAGGAATGTTCCGTATGCGGAGGGTCAGGACGCATGCACGAAACACGGAACTCAATCTTTGGAGCATTTTCAGCAGTGCGCACATGTAAGGAATGTGAAGGTACCGGAAAAATCCCAACTGAGCGCTGTAATGTGTGTAGCGGACATGGTGTGTTGCGTCGCGAAGAAGAAATAAGTGTGTCAGTGCCCGCAGGTATTGATAATGGAGAGATGATTCGTCTACCGGGGCAAGGCGAAGCGGTAAAAAACGGGACTTCCGGTGATTTGTATGTAAAGGTACATGTAAAACCACATCCTATTTTTAAAAAAGAGGGAGTGAATATTGTGATGGATTTGCCAATTAAAATAACGGATGCACTTTTGGGAAGCACCGTTCCGGTTACACTCATTGATGATAAGGTACTTGAAATAAAAATACCGCAACTCTCAAATGCGGAAGAAACCTTGCGTGTGCGTGGAAAAGGAGTGCATGCGCAAGGTGCACAGGGTGATTTGCTCATTCGCGTTACAATCGCACTGCCGAAAAAGATTTCCTCACGTGCAAAAAAAGCGATTTCTGAACTAAAAGAAGAGGGGCTTTGATGTTATACTATTGCTGTAGTATTTTATGCACAATACAATAATACAAACACAAACATTTGCAACGCACGCTCTTTCTTGGCTGATGTCATTTACAAGTGACTTCTTCATCGCACTCATTTTGTTCGCGATTGTCTTTGCTCTTGCATACTATCAAGGTCGTGGTCGCTTCATCGCACTCATACTCTCTTTGTATGTAGGGTATGCATTTTATATGGTCTTCCCCTTTATGTCGTTCATTCCGACCTCGTCTGCGGTTGTAACGCTTGTCGCCGATATCATTTTATTCGCCGTATTCGTATTTATATCATATAGCATATTAAACCGTGTGGTTATGTCTGATTCTTTTTTGATTAGCACGTTTGGCATCGTCATACTTTCTCTGTGCATTACCGGATTTTTGTTGGCATTTGCATACCATGTTTTCCCGGTACGCAGTGTGTACACATTTACACACGCAACCGATGCAATTTTCGCTACGAAGACGTATTTCTTCTGGTGGTTCACTGCCCCTGCTATCGGACTTTTCTTTTTGGTACGATAACACTTTTTTGCTATACTCTAGAGTATGGATATTGAAAAACAACTTTCAGAACGCGGGCTGATTGCCGATTTTTCCGCTCCAGTAAAGAAGATATTTGAGTGCAAGCGCACAGTATATCTTGGCATTGATCCAACAGCCGACTCAATGCAATTGGGAAATCTGGCGGTGATTTTACTTATGAAGCGGCTTGGAGATGCCGGACACAAACTTGTGTTTTTGCTTGGTGGTGCGACCGGGTTGATTGGAGACCCGAGAGAGAAAGGTGAGAGACCTCTTATTGGTGCAGATATCGTACAAACTCGTACACAACTTTATGAAAAACAGCTTAAGAAACTTTTGGGTTCCATATCGTTTCGCATAGTGAATAATGCGGACTGGCTCTCTAAACTGGGGTTGATTGATTTCTTACGCGATGCGGGAAAATATTTCACGGTAAATGAGCTTGTTAAGCGCGACACTATCCGCCGACGTTTGGAAACACCAAACGAAAGCATTTCATATACGGAATTTACCTATGCTCTTTTGCAAGGATATGATTATCTTTTTCTCAACGAAAAGTATGGTTGCGATTTGCAAATAGGTGGTGCCGACCAATGGACAAACATACTCTCAGGTGTTGAACTGTTACGAAAGAAAAAAAGCAGGGAAGTATTCGCATTCACTCTTCCTCTTGTGACAGATGCCACCGGAAAAAAATTCGGAAAAACAGAAGGTAACGCTATATGGCTTGATTCGCAAAAAACCCTGCCCTTCTCTTTCTATCAGTTTTGGATGCAGCTACCGGATGATAATCTTGAAACATATTTTAAGTATTTTACATTTCTTACGTTGGTGGAAATTAAGAATATTCTCAATGATCACAAAATAAAACCAAGTGAGCGTGTAGCACAAAAAGCACTTGCAAATGCAGTGACTGAAATAGTACATGGAAAAGAGGTGGCTACTCAAAGTGCTACGGTAAGTGATGCGCTTTTTGGCAAACGTTCACTTGAACAACTTTCAAAAACGGAATGTGAAATGTTACGCAAAAATACACATTTTGTTACTCTCTCAAAAAAAGATATTGCAAGTGTATACACACTCGCCGATGCTCTAGTTAAAAGTGGTCTGGCAACCTCAAAAGGTGATGCTCGTCGGCTCATTACCGCGAAAGGTATCTATGTAAACGACACACAGGCTGACGACATCAATCAAAACATCACTATGGATGATTTTACCAATGCGATGATATTGTTGCGAAAAGGGAAACACGAGGTGCGATTGCTTATTTTGAAATAACAGCAACATGCTATATACTTGCAATATTGCGTCGGTGGCAGAGTGGTCAATTGCAACAGGCTGTAAACCTGTCGACTTCGGTCTACGAAGGTTCGAATCCTTCCCGGCGCACAGAATAATCATGTACTTATTGAGAATGAAGTAGAATCTTTCTAAATTTACTACACTTATTGCTGGTTACAGTATGTTATACTATGTAAAATATAAATAAACAATCGCAAAGTACAATGTTGTTAGTTCAATAATGCCTATGCTTTACACAAAACCACTCACAAAACTATCACACAAAGATGTCGCCATTGCTGGCGGTAAGGGTGCGTCACTCGGAGAACTTATGCGAACAGGCGTATCTGTTCCAAATGGTTTTGTGGTGCTTGCCAATTCCTCCAATCTCTTTATTAAAGAGGCGGGCTTGCAACAAGAGATTCGCATACAGCTTAATAAGGTAGACAAAGATAAAGTGCGCACAGCTACGCGCGCGAGCAAACGAATTCAATCAATGATTTTGCGAGCAAAAATACCACAAGAAATTATTGATGCAATTACAAAAGATTTCTCCACACTCAACGCGAAATATGTCGCCGTGCGATCTTCCGCAACGGCGGAAGATTCAAAACTTGCCACTTGGGCTGGGCAACTTGATACCTATCTCAATACCACGGAAAAAACATTGCTTGAAAATGTGCAAAAGTGTTGTGCGTCTCTTTATACCACGCGCGCAATCTTCTATCGTTTAGAACATGGATTAAAAGATTCAAATGTGTCTGTTGCAGTTGTAGTGCAAGAAATGATTGAAAGCGAAAAAGCGGGTGTTGCTTTTTCTGTCCATCCGGTTACCAAAGATAAAAATCAAATAGTTATTGAGGCGGGGTTTGGGCTCGGTGAAGCGGTTGTGTCTGGATTGATTACACCCAACGCATATGTCGTTTCAAAGAAAAATAACAAAATCATTGATACAACTATTCACAAACAAACAAAGGCATTGTATAGAAAAAACAACGGTGGCAACAAGTGGGTAGGGCTCGGAGTCAAAGGAGAGAAGCAGGTATTGAATAAGAAAAATATTCTTACACTCTCAGAAATAATCAAAAAAATTGAAAAGCACTACAAAACCCCGCAAGACATTGAATGGGCTTTTGCCAAGAATAAGTTTTATATCATGCAGAGCCGGGCGATTACGACATTTTCTCAAGATACCGCCGGGGTGACTGATTTGAAGTACAGCCATATCTTAGCAAGTAAGAGAATTATACTTTCTCTCTTGGCTATGGAGACATGGCAAAAATCTGAAAAAATAAGTCAGAAGTTCGGGTACAAAAAAATACGAAATGCACCATTTTTTTTACATGAAAAAGATAAAGAGTATCGCGTGTACTATAAAAATAATTATTATGCATATATGAATAAACAGTCATATATAAGCAATGTCGCCAAATTAAATAGATTTTCAAAGATTTTTCTGGAAAGTAATAAGGAGCTTGAAAAATTGATTGTAAATATAAACGATATCAAACCTGTTGATATTTTGGAAAGAATAAGTGAAATTTTTGCTCTGACAGATTATTTTTTCTTCATACGCAGTGAAAAAAATCTCGCCCTATTCACAAGTAGAGAGCAAGAGAAAATAATAAAATTACGCTCCTATTCTGAAAAAATTATACACAATGCATTTACATTTATATTAGAGGGAGCGAATGAAATTATGCATACCGTAAATAAATCAACTGATAGTTTTAAGAAAAATGTGTATTTGGCAGATTACATAACTAAAAGTGATTTGATTATTGTACTCGGAAGAGACAAGCATAACATAAAAGATATTACTAAAAAAGCAAAAGAAAATGCCACTGCTGAGTATTTTGTATACCACAATTCAAATATTTATATAAACAGTGAGGCGTTAAAGATTATTGAAAAGCATGTCGGACTGAAAAACAAAAACTTATTCGCATATAAATCTGAAAAAATTGGAAATGTATTGCACGGGAGCACTGCGGTCATCGGCTATGTAGAGGGGAAAGCGATTGTCATAAAAAATTGGCAAGACGGTTATAAAATAAATGAGGCTATTGGTGATATTATACTTGTTTGTCCGGATTTAACACCGGAAATATCATCTGGATTTAATATGGATAAAATCCGTGGTATGATTGTGGAGACCGGCTCAACATTATGTCATGCTGCGATTGTAGCTCGTGAACACAACAAACCAACTGCAATTAGTGTTTCCGGCTCGGGTGATTTGATTCATGACGGAATGAGTCTTAAGTTGGATGCACAAAAGACATTTTCCAAAATCTATTACACATAACTACTATTTAAAATATGAAATCATACGAAGGCGTTTCAATCACAGGAGAGACAAATGAATCTGTTAAACCAGTGGAAAACATTGTCGGTTTAACTATATTTAGACATGCGGATAGATCTAAAAACACCACCGGTGCGGATCAAAGCTCGCCGGAAGAGAGCGGTCTTGTTGATAAATATTTGGACTTAACGCCCAAGGGAATTGAGAGAACTCGTCAAGAAACAGAAGATTATTCCAAAGAAGTTATTGATAAACTCCCGCGTGATGCAATAACGCTTGCAGTCGGTACCTCTGATATGTTTAGGACGGCCGGAACAATAAATGTTCTGGTTGATACACTTGAAGAAATTTATAAAAATAATGACGAGGTGTCTGTCCTGACACAGGAAGAAATATTTAATCAGCTTGGAGACCCACAGTATATTGAAGAATCTAGAAAAAGATGGGAGAGCGGAAGGTTGAGTTATAAATATTTAACTACAGTTGGGTCAGATAAGATAAAAAAGACTCTGGAGATTATAAAGAAATTTATAGAGGTGAATAAAGATAAAAAAGCTATAGTCGGATTTCCAATATGGATAAAAGGGTTAACCTATGGTCGTCATTGGGGATACTGGACATCACTTGGATTGCTTAATGCAACTCCGGATCAATATATGTATGAATATTATGCTGAGAAGGGGTTGAGCCAAGACGATAGTGAGCTTGAGATGTTCCAGGAGTGGTTAAAATATGGAGAAAAAGCATCTTCTGTATTAACAAAAGGGTATGCGGAATGGGCAATTAAAAAAATAAAATCTGCACTGGAAGCAGGTGCGGAAGGTAAGGATAAGGTCGCTTTTGAAAACGACTTGGCTAAGCTGGAGAAAGGTGATATGAGCGACCTACTCACTACACCGAATGATGTTTCTGATAATTACATAAAATCCGCGAACAGAATTTCTGACTTTGCAACAAAACGATTTGGAATTGATAATCGCCCACTAAATATCATCTCATCTACACACAGGCTGGATGCCGATGCGTGGAAGCAAAGTATCGCAACTGGCGGTGAGCAAATGACAAAAGATTATTTTGAAAACAATATCGGAGAATTGATGGAGAAATCAGGATGGGCGCACGAATCATTCCCGAGTATGGAAAAATAGTTAAACAGAGTAACCCACGCATGGAAATAAAACCTTGTATCGTACAAGGTTTTATTTCCATGCGCTTCATACTTTTGAAATTTATTGATTATGAAAGTGGTCTGGATATATTTCAAATTATATTCGTCTCCAAACGAATTTAAGAAATTGCATTTGCTGATTCGCAATCTCTTGATTTTCTATGACAACTGCAATCATATCCTCAAATGAAATAAACACTGTTTTATCTCCAACAATCAGCATGTCAACACTGAAATTAAAATCAGCTGGCAACAGTTTTGATTTTGCGACTTTTCCACCCCGTTTTCGTTTTACATATTCAATCCCAGAAGGTGTACTCAAAACCATATCTCGCAATTCACCGCCGTTTTTATAAATGTTGTTCAAAAACTCGTTGCCGTCTTTTTCCGTGAACATCTGAAAATATCGTTCTGCGGAAAATACCGACCATACCACTTTTGGCGTGGAAGTAATCTCTCTATAAATGGAACGAACCGATTCCTTACCTTCGTAAAATCGTATAACAGGTTTTGCAGATGATTTCATAAACAGCCTTTGTAAATCTGGGAATATCTCTTCCGCTCTCTTTTTTAGATTTTCAGTTAGATGCAAAAACTTCTTTGGGTCTTCCGGGTAATATAAAAGACGTTTACCCTTAAAAGTTTTACGAATTAAATCTCGTGTGGCAAGACCATCAATATACTGATATATGGTTGGTCGTTTAATCCCGGAGTTTTTCGCAATGTCAGAAACGGTACTTTTGCCATACTTAAGCAGAGCTATGTATATATCAGACTCAACAGTATTGAAACCAAGACCGGTGAGAGCTTTTGTTATTTTTTGTGTTTCCATATAATCATCAGTATAGGGCAAAATATCAAATATGTCAATCTTTTTGACACTTTTTTAAAAAGAAGAGAATCAAAGTGCCTAAAAACAAGGGTTTTTAGGCACTTTGGCAAAAAAACTTGCACCAAGTTGACAAAGTATTAAAATGCATGTGGATTTAAATTAATCTTCAGAAAGAGGATTTCGCAATGAAAGTTACATTCTTGGTTACTACGACACAACCGCGTACAGAAGAATTTGATGTGGAAATCTCCGCCTCAGATTCATTTGAGGCGGTGGCAGAAAAAATCCTCTCGTCGTGCGACGAGAATGAGAACAATTTACGTGTACTCATCTTCGGTGGTGCCGAAAGGGTTTCGGCACTGTTGCGAATAATGAAGAACGTCGGGATGTTGTTCCACTTTCATGGCCGGTTGGTGAGGGACCTCCGCATGGCGGAAATCCCGTCTATAATGAGGCGGTTTTCTGCCAGCGGACGGTACACAATGGATGTGTACCGTGATGATCTTCAAGAAAGTCTGTATGGAGGAACCCCATTTTAGAACTTAGAGGTGGTCTGGTTTGATTTATGATCATCGCAAGGTATGCGATGATCATCATTTTTAAGACTTTTAGCATATGTATGCTAGAAATCTTAAAAATGATGACAACATACGATTGATTCAAGGAATCAATCGTATGTTCAAATCCACGAATGCCATATGTGATGGACGTGCGCTCATTTTGCTCTTTGAGAGCATTATGTAATAATAAGTTGAAATGAGTAATAATGATAAACAGCAGAAGATTATACTGGTAACAGGTGGGGCGGGGTTTATCGGCTCACATTTGTGTCAACGGCTCGCGCAAGACAAGAACAATCGTGTCATATCGCTTGACAATTATTTTACCGGTTCAAAAGATAATCATGTAGATGGTGTGGAATATCGCGAGGGGCATACAAAAGATATCGCAAAACATATTCCTGAGACCCCCGACATCGTATACCATTTGGGCGAGTATTCTCGTGTTGAACAGAGTGTGCTTGAACCTGATGTTGTATATGATCTGAACACATTGGGAACAAAAGCGGTAATAGAATTTTGGAAAAATAAAAAATATAAACTGATATATGCGGGAAGTTCTACTAAATTTAGTGATGGTGGTATTGCTAGATATACTTCTCCTTATGCAAAGACTAAGGCAGAAAACTCAGAATTAGTATATACAATCGGTGAACATGAAAAGTTACCATACGCTATCACTTATTTCTATAATGTGTATGGCCCTGGTGAGCGCGCCGGTATTTATGGTACGGTAATTGAGCATTTTAAACATATGTATATTTCAGGTACGCCATGTGCAGTGGTTGCACCGGGAACACAAGTACGTAATTTTACTCATATTGATGACATTGTTAATGCACTTATTTTAATTGGAGAAAAGGGGCATGGTGATAAATATGAGCTTGGAAATGAGCAATCCTATTCTATTCTGGAGGTAGCGAATATGTTTGGTTTTAGTGATGATGTCGTTATGTTTCCGGAAAGGTCCGGTAACAGAATGGGCTCATGTTTGGATATCACAAAAGCAAATGCTATCGGCTGGAAATCACAAAAAACACTCCCAGATTATATTAATGAATTCATTACTACATATTCGCGTAGAAAGAAGCAAAAAAGACGGATTCTTGTATTTTCAACAACAATGTATCCTACTGCCGGGATTGCAGAGGAGGCATTTATAAATCTTGCCAAGATTATACAATCTATACACTTTGATGTAGTTACTACACGCTTTGTGCGCAAGACTGATAGCATAGAATCATTAACATCAAACATTACGTTATATCGTATTGGCATGGGAAATATTATAGATAAATTTCTTTTGCCTACTATCGGTTTTTGGAAGGGATATAAACTCTCTTCTAATCAAAAATATTTTTTTACATGGTCTTTAATGGCAAGTTATGCAACTATTGCTGCAACCTTCTTAAGGCGTATAAAAAAAATACCACTTCTTGTAACACTCGCTGATCAAAATCTTGATGACATACCTATGATCTACCGCTTTTTTTTGCGTAATATGATATCAAACTCTGACCAAGTGTATGGTACGCATAATATCCAAGAAACAACCGCAATACGTGTCGCGGGGAAAGCACTTCCTCGCAATAGTCTAGGTGAAGGTGACTCGTTTGCCAATGCTTTACGATATGCATATGCTGATATTATTAGGCAAAAACAAGTAAGAAAATAAACTCTATTATTGCTTTGTTATACATTAAGCATTGCAATTGTAGCGACTTTTCTTTTTTGGTTTTTATACAAGAAGGTTAAATAATTTAAGTTGCTCTTTCAATTTTTTAATGGGGATTTTTGTACAATTGTAATCAATAGTGTTTCCGCCGAGGTTTCGAAACATGGAAGTATATTCCGGAATGTCATCTATATAAACAATCTCTTCCGATGAAAAGATAAAATATTCGGATAATTTTTGACATGTAATCATATAATCAAACTTGCCCAAAACTTTTCCAAAATCAAAAATTATACATTTGATTTGTATTTTTGAAAAAATACGTTACAATAATAATTGTACCTCTGTACCATACTACTATAATTAATCTTATTACTATGTCTAAAAAAATATTAATATTTTCTCTCGCATATTACCCAAAATTTGTCGGGGGTGCGGAAGTTGCCATAAAAGAAATCACAGACCGCATTGATTCTAAAGACATTGAATTTGATATGGTGTCTTTACGTTTTGATAAAAAATCACCAAAAGTGGAAAAAATTGGAAATGTGACAATTCATCGCATCGGTTTTACAACCAATGATCCCTCTATGACAGATTTGAGGAAGTTTCCTCTTCATTTAAATAAATTATTATTCCAATTTACGGCGGCTTGGAAGGCCCATAAGCTACATAAGAAAAATAATTATGATGCTATCTGGGGAATGATGGCTCACTCTACAGCAGTCCCCGCCGGTCTATTTAAGACATTCCATCCAAGGGTTCCATACTTACTCACTCTTCAAGAAGGTGATCCACCGGAATACATTGAACGACTTGCACGCCCTGTTTGGCCACTTTTCAAACGTGGTTTTACCCGTGCTGATGCATTTCAACCAATCTCAACATTTCTTTTAGATTGGGGAAAGCGCATGGGTTTTGTTGGATATGCGGAAATTATTCCAAATGGTGTTGACACAACACGATTTAAACAAGCCTCAAAAGAAGATATCACACTGGCTAAAGCTGCACTTGGTAAGAAGAATAATGATGTGTATTTAGTAACCACTTCACGGCTTGTTAAAAAAAATGCTGTTGATGATGTAATTCATGCGCTTAAACTATTGCCGAAAGAAGTATCGTTCCTTATATATGGTACCGGTTCAGATGAGGAATCACTTCGCACACTTGCTACAACATGCGGGGTAGATGAGCGTACGCGCTTTTTAGGGTATATTGACCATACACATTTGCCACACGCGCTTTCTGCATGTGATATCTTTATACGTCCTTCACGCTCTGAGGGCATGGGCAATTCGTTTATTGAGGCAATGGCGGCGGGTCTACCGGTTATCGCTACGCAGGAGGGAGGTATTGCGGATTTTCTTTTTGACGCGAAACGTAATCCGAATAAAGAAACAACCGGCTGGGCTGTGGATAAAGACTCACCGGAACAGATTGCTACAGCAGTGCAATACATTCTCTCACACCCTGAACAGGTCGCGCATGTAATGGAAACAGCAAAGCGTCTTGCGTTTGAACACTACAACTGGGATGATATTGCACTGCGCATGAATAAACTCTTCAAACGATTATTTGTTGCATAGGTCAGATTTATGCAATATAACTATATTCCATTATTATATTGATGCGGTACATTTTTTTATTTATAAAGATATATGCTATAATTTAAAGTGGTTTCTGTATTATAAATAATAATATATAATTTTACTTATGGAAAAATTACATATAAATAAGATAGGATATGTGGTAGGAATTATTTCCGTTATATTCTTTCTGGTGTGCAGTGTATGGGGTGGTTTATTCACATCACCAGTGCTAAAAGAGATTCACTTTAATTTCTTGCAGATAACATACCCATGGTTTACATTCACTATAGCCGGATACATTATAGGATTGATTGAATCCTTTATTTACGGCTGGGTCGCTGGTGCACTTTTCGCGTGGCTTCACGGAATGGTGTGCATTGAAAAGAAAAACTAATAATTAACATAAATAAAGACCCACACAAATAACCGAGACCGGCTATTTGTGTGGGTCTTTATTTGGAGTATACTTTTAACATATGCGTATTAGTTTTGTAATTCCTGCGTATAACGAAGAAGAACGACTACCGCACTGTCTTTCTTCTGTTGAGTGTGCGTTGAAAAATGCACCATGCGATACGGAAGTTATCGTGGTTGATAACGCAAGCACTGATAAAACAAGTGAAGTTGCCGGAAAGTATTCTTTCGTGCGCGTGGTGAATGAGCCTCGCAAGGGTCTTGTGCGTGCCAGGCAATCCGGGTATGACGCATCTACCGGAGACATTATCGCAAACATTGATGCGGATACGACACTGCCATCACAATGGCTCAATAAAGTTTTTTCAGAGTTTTCGCACGATAAAAATCTTGCTGCGCTTTCCGGTCCTTTTATATATTATGATCTCTCTCTATTTCAACGCTCATTGACGCACATGTTTTATGTGGGTGGATATATTTTATATCGTGTAAATAATTATGTACTGGGTTCAGGTGCAATGCTTCAGGGGGGGAATTTCATTCTCAGGCGTACTTATTTTGAACAAATCGGTGGTTTTGACACATCCATAGATTTTTACGGTGAAGATACCGATGTGGCACGGCGCATCAGTAAGGTTGGAAAAGTAAAGTGGGCGTTCGGACTTCCCATATATGCATCTGGTCGCAGGCTTGCAAAAGAGGGGGTGATTATCTCCGGTGTGCGATACGCAATAAATTATTTTTATACACTTTTCTACAAAAAACCATTCACAAAAACGCACACTGATATTCGTACAAAATTAAGTGAAAATTAATATATTCAACCGGCGCGGAAACAGGGTTGTGGTAAATTCTGCTTGAGTATAAAAATGTGGTGAGAGTTATCAACAGTGTCATGTTTTGGAATAAGTTAATAAAGTGGTTACTATAAATACATGGTATCAATTATAAAAAATCTTGAGGGGCTTTCAGTTACTTCGCTTCGTAAAGATGCGCTTACTATTGTTTCAGCAGGATACGATGCAATCAATACTCGCACAGCACTCCATGAAGCAGTAACTGTTGTCGGGGATACTCTGGTTGTTTCCGGAAATGAGTATTCTCTATCTCCATCACAAAAAATATGGGTTGTTGGAGCTGGGAAATGTGCAATTGAGGGAGCATCGGCACTTGAGGATATTTTGGGAGACCGTCTTGAGGGTGGTGTGGTGGTTGACGTGTCCGATGCGACGTATCGTTTACCACTGAAAAAAATTGAAGGACTAATCGGTACGCATCCTGAGCCATCACAGAAAAATCGGGGCGCTGCCAAACGTATCGTTGATGTGCTTTCTGCACTTACAAAAGATGAGATGGTCATTGAAATTGTTTCTGGTGGCGGATCAACACTTTTGTGTTTACCAAACGACGCGATGACATGCTCCAACGAGGCTGAAGCCTTTAGGGAACTTACTGACGGCGGCGCCACTATCACTCAAATGGATACCGTGCGAAAACATATTTCAACTGCTCGTGGAGGATGGCTGGCTAAAGTGGCGCATCCGGCTAAACTCATAGGACTCATCTTTTCAGATGTTCCCGGTAATGATTTATCAGTTATTTCTTCGGGTCCGACGGTAAAAGATATGACTACAATCGCAGATGCTGAAAAGATTATCAATAAATATAATGTACACGCATTCCCAAAGGAGGCGCTTATGGAAACTCCCAAAGAAGACATATATTTTGATTCTGTGTGGAATATACTTTTGATGACAAATCAGCGCCCACTAACCCACATGAAGCACGTTGCTCAAACACTTGGTTATACAGCGCACATAATGACTGATCGGTATTCTGGTGAGGCGAGCGATGTAATTAAAGAGGTACAAGCGGAACTGGAAAAAGCTCCACACGGGACTGTGTTTCTGTATGGTGGCGAATCAACCGTAACACTGGGAGAACATGCGGGGAAGGGCGGACGCAATCTTGAAATGGCGCTCGCCGGATTGTCACGAATCAAAGAGAATGAGGTTATCATGCCTTTTTCCACAGACGGACATGATAATACGGATTTTGCAGGGGGTATCTGTGATACTGTTACCAAAGAGCACGCGATACAACATCGTCTGCCCGTAGAGACATATTTACGAGAACACCGTTCATATGATTTCTTTACCGAAACCGGCGATGCACTGATAACGGGAAATACAGGTGCAAATGTATCAGATATTATTGTAAGTATAATCGCTCGCGACAATTAACAATTAACAACGTACTATATACCATGTCAAATATTTTATGGTTTGAGGATATAACAATGGATGATGTTCCGCAGGTTGGAGGAAAGAACGCCTCCTTGGGGGAAATGATTCAAAATCTCGCGAGTGAAGGAGTTCGCACACCATCAGGGTTTGCGACAACAGCTGATGCATACCGTTATTTTTTACGAGAAACAGGACTAGATTCTTTTGTAGAGAAGACACTTGCCGGAGTTAGCAAGAATGATTTGGTTGATCTTGCACGTCGTGGGAAAAAAGTTCGCGATACATTTTATCGTGCTAAATTTCCCGATGATTTAACTCAAGAAATCGCCACTGCATACGCTCAAATGGAAAAACGCTATGGAAAAAACGTTGATGTTGCGGTTCGCTCAAGTGCAACCGCCGAAGACCTTCCCGGAGCATCATTTGCAGGACAGCAAGAAAGCTATCTTGGTATTCGTGGTGAAAAAGATGTGCTTAAGGCGGTTAAATGGACGATGGCGTCTCTTTTTACTAATCGTGCTATTTCATATCGTATAGACAAAGGATATGGACACATGAAAGTTGCTCTTTCTGCGGGTGTACAAAAAATGGTACGATCCGACAAAGGTGCTTCCGGTGTTATGTTTACCGTTGATACAGAATCCGGTTTCCGTAATGTGGTGGTAGTAAACGCTACGTGGGGACTTGGAGAAATGATTGTGCAAGGACACGTCATTCCAGATGAATATTTAGTATTTAAAAATACAGCTGACACGGCGCCTAATTCAATAATTGAAAAGAAGCCCGGGATTAAAAGTAAGAAGATGATTTATGGCGGGAAAAAATTGTCCGGTATTCAAGAAACAAAGGTAGTGCCTGTTTCTCCGGAACAACAGCATTCGTTTGTTCTCTCTGATGATGAAATACACCTGCTTGCGAAGTGGGGTATGATTGTTGAAAAACATTACTCAAAATTGGCGGGGAAGTGGGCACCTATGGACATGGAGTGGGCAAAAGATGGAGAGACAAATGAATTGTATATGGTACAAGCTCGTCCGGAAACAGTGCAGTCAACCCGTGATTTTACAAAACTGAAAGAGTTTGAAATGAAATCACATGGAGCAAAAGTGATAAGCGGTATATCGGTCGGGTCAAACATTGCCACTGGAACCGCAAGGGTAATACTTGATCTAAAGAAAATCCCAACTTTCAAAAAAGGTGAGGTGTTGGTCACAAGCATGACTGATCCTGATTGGGAACCGATTATGCGTATGGCTTCCGCAATTATCACTGATCGTGGAGGACGCACATCGCACGCGGCAATTGTCTCACGTGAGCTTGGTGTACCTGCGATTGTTGGAACACAACGCGCAACGCACCTCATTAAAACTGGTGATGTTGTTACGGTGGACACCATTGGAAGTGAGGGTGTTGTATATACAGGTGCTGCAGACTTTGCAGTGCATGAGCACGACATTACAAAGATACCAAAACCACATACAAAAATAATGGTTAATGTTGCAACCCCGGACCTTGCGTTTGACCATTCTTTTTTGCCAGTCGCCGGAGTTGGACTTGCTCGCGAGGAATTCATCATCGCTTCGCATATTGGAGTGCATCCGTTGGCACTTATTAACTACAACAAGCTTTCATCAGCTCTTCGTCTTGAAATTTCAAAAAAGATGATTGGGTGGCATGACCCGGTTACATTTTATAGAGATAAGCTTTCATATGGTATCGCACGTATTGCGGCATCATTTTATCCAAATCCAGTGATTGTGCGCTTCTCGGATTTCAAAACAAATGAATATAGTACATTACTTGGAGGCAGTGCGTATGAACCGAAAGAATCAAACCCGATGATTGGTTGGCGTGGAGCTTCCAGATATTATGATCCGGCATTTGCTCCTGCGTTTGAACTTGAAGTTCAGGCAATGAAATTGGTACGCGATACTATGGGTCTTGATAATGTCATCCCGATGATTCCATTTTGTCGCACCCTTGAAGAAGCAGATAAAGTTCTTGCTATTCTTGCCAAAAACGGTATCGTGCCAACGGCGTACAGCAAGCCAGGTGAAAAAACCACACCGGTATATATGATGTGCGAGATACCATCAAACATACTTCTTGCAGACAAGTTTCTTGACCGATTTGATGGAATGTCAATTGGTTCAAATGACTTGACACAACTTACCCTAGGGCTTGACCGCGATTCTGAGATAGTGCACGAAGTCGGAAATGAGAATAACGATGCGGTGAAGAGCCTTATTGCAACAGTCATTGCAAAAGCACTAGAAAGAGGAAAATACATCGGCATTTGTGGACAGGGTCCGTCAGACCTTCCTGACTTTGCGGAATTCTTAGTGAAGTGTGGAATTGAAAGCATGTCTCTTAATCCTGATGTGGTGGTAAAGACAATCATCAATGTCGCACGAATTGAGTCTGAGTCAGAAACACACGCGCAAGGTGGCGCTAGCTCGGAACCTAAAGAAGGAGAGACCTATGCGTATTAGTCGCGTACACGCGCACACCATCTCTGACACACGAGATCGCGATACAATTGAAACTACGTTGTTTGCTGATAAATTTGAAGCGACCGCATCAATTCCGTCCGGTAAAAGCACCGGGGCGCACGAGGCAAAAGAATTGCGTGATGATGACGGTAGCGTTACAACTGCAATACATAATGTAACGGGCGAAATTGCAGATGCACTTAGTGAACGAGATTTCTCAAATGTAGGGGAGCTGGATGCTTTTCTTTGCGAACTGGATGGTACGCAAGATAAATCGCGTCTTGGTGCAAACGCAATCCTATCTGTCTCAATAGCAATGGCGCGCCTGTTTGCACAAGAAGCACACATACCTCTATGGCGTTTTATAGCAGACACGGCAAAGACAACATCTGCCGCTCCGCGCTTATTCGTTAATGTGATGAACGGGGGAGCGCACGCGGATTTTCGTCTGCCTATTCAAGAGCAAATACTCGTGGTGGGTGAAGAAACCCTTAAAGAGTCAGTTACAACTGCACATGAAGCGTTCGTGCAATTGGGCGACCTGTTGCGAAAAGAATTACCGGAACTTCCCATGGGCGATGAGGGTGGGTATTCTCCGGCGTTTGACACCATTGAACGACCATTTGAGCTGTTGACAGATATAGTTTCAAAATGGGGCAATACTTCCATAGCAATTGACTCCGCCGCAAATGAACTTCTTGATGGAAATGAGTATGTACTCCTTAAAAAAAGATATACTTCCGATGAGCTCTTGGAGCTTTATACACAACTGGTAGAACGTTTCCATTTCCACGCGATTGAAGATCCGTTTGCGGAAAGTGACAAACAAAGCTTTACAAAAATTACCGCAAAACTTGGCGAAAAAGTAATTATCATCGGCGATGATTTGATAGTAACAAATCCAAAATTAATTGAAGATGCTGTGGAGCATAAATACATCAATGCTACACTCATCAAGCCAAATCAAATCGGCACAGTATCTGAAACAATAGATGCGGTGCATAAGACATATGACGCCGGTTGGCATGCGGTCGTATCACACCGCTCCGGAGAAACCTATGATACATTTATCGCAGACCTTGCCTATGGAATTGGTGCGCACGGTATCAAAGCGGGAGGGCTTGCACAACAACAACGGCTTGCAAAATATGAACGACTGCGTACCATTGAACGTGAAGCAACCGAATTATCACAGTAACACACACTAACTAACATCATTACATATATGAAACTTATTTACATTGCACAGGAAGCATGGGAGGAAAAATTTATGGCACAGAAATTACAAGATGCGGGCTTTGAGGTTGAGTTTCGTAATGCCGAGGATGAAAATGCTCTTGCGGGCGACGCTCAAACAGAAGCACTCTCAATTTTTATTACCACTCATATCGGCGCCGATGAGCTTGACCGATTTCCAAATCTTAAAATGATTGCCACACGCTCAACCGGTTTTGATCATATTGATCTTACCGAAACAACAAAACGTAGTATTACGGTTTCAACCGTTCCGTTTTACGGAGCCAACACTGTTGCCGAGTTTGCTTTTGCGCTTATTCTTACACTTTCGCGTCGCGTCTATGATGCATATGATCGCGTGCGCGAAACCGGTTCATTTTCACAAAGCGGTCTTCGCGGTTTTGATCTTTCCGGAAAAACAATCGGGGTGGTCGGGACCGGACATATCGGTGTGCATGCAATAAAAATAGCAAAGGGGTTTTCTATGAACGTACTTGCCTTTGACGCATTCCAAAAAGATGGGTTGGACAAAGAAATGGGTTTTACCTATGTACCCTTTAATGAACTTTTAAATAAGTCTGACATTGTAACACTCCATGTACCATATAATCCACATACACACCACCTTGTAAACAAGGACAATATCCATGAATTCAAAAAAGGCGCGTATCTCATCAATACTGCGCGCGGTGCGGTGGTTGAAACCGAGGCGCTTGTTGCTGGACTTGCGGATAAGACACTTGCCGGCGCCGGTCTTGATGTGCTTGAAGAGGAAGGAGATATGCAGGATGATGAACGACTTTTCTCACTGCCACACCCGCAAGAAGAAGAACTAGAGACGACTCTTGCCAATCATTATTTCATTGATCACCCACGTGTTGTTGTAACCGGGCATATTGCTTTTGATACGCAAGAAGCGATTGAGCGCATTCTTAACACAACTGTGGAAAATCTCAGCGCATTTGTGGCGGGTAAGCCGGAAAATGTTGTCAAACCAAAATAATCAGGGCGTACTGCATAAAAGTGGATAGTACACACCCAAGCCGATTTCAATCCAAGGGATTGAAATCGGCTTGGGTAGTCTATGGGTTTGTGAAAGTCCGACTTCCACAGACTACGCAGAAATATGGTATGGTAAAAGAATATGAGCGCACGAGAACAGATACTTCTATCAGCCATTAAGCCGACAGGTGAGATACACATTGGAAATTATTTCGGTGCGATGCGTCAATGGGTTGATTTATGCCAATCAAAGAAATATAAAACGTTCATTATGGTGGCGGATTATCACGCGCTTAATTTTGTACACGATGCCAAGGAGATGTTGGAGCGCACTCGCGAAGTTATATTGACTTATCTTGCCATAGGGCTTAATCGCGATGAAGTGATTTTTTTCAAACAGTCGGATGTCTTGGAGCACACGGAGCTCGCATGGATATTTGATACCATCACCACTATGCCATACCTTGAACACGCTCACGCGTTCAAGGATGCGCGAGCAAAAGATGCAACCATATCTGTCGGCACATTCAATTATCCGATGCTTATGGCGGCAGACATTTTATTATATGATACGAATGTGGTTCCGGTAGGTGAAGACCAAAAGCAACATATTGAAATTGCGCGCGATACTGCGCAAAAATTCAATCATATATATAAAGATGATGTATTTATTCTTCCGGAAGCATATATCATGCCGTCTGTTTCAACTGTCCCCGGTGTTGATGGGAGGAAAATGAGCAAAAGCTACGGAAACACCATACCACTACTTGCTTCACACGAAATGATTGAGAAAAGCGTTATGGGTATTGTTACCGACTCATCCGCACAGCGCCCGGAAATTGTGTATGCAATTCATTCATTGGTGCGCGGAAAAGACGAGCTTGATAAAATTTATAAAGAACATGAGGGGAAATACAAAGTGCTTAAAGAGATGCTGGTTGAAGATTTAAATACCTATCTTTCTCCCATAGTAAAGCGCTACGAAGAACTTGAAAAAGTTTCGGGACTTGTTGAGGAAATACTGGAAAAAGGGAAGGGGGAGGCATCATTGCGCGCATCAAAAAAGATGGAGCAAGTGAAGCGCACTATCGGGGTGCGCGTATAAATGATACATTTAAAATATAAAAATATGGAACGTACACTCATTAAAAATCTTAATTTGCACATAGGGAAAGAAGTTTCAATTTCCGGATCAATACAAACACGGCGAGACCATGGGAAACTTATTTTCCTTGATCTTCGCGACCGCTCCGGAAGCACGCAAGCAATTGTGTTGCCAAGTCATGCACAGGCACTTGAGGTGGCACAGACTTTGCGTGATGAATGGGTTGTTCGTATTGAAGGAGTGGTACATGAGCGCCCTGAAAAAATGCGTACCGAGGGAGAAAATGGCGGGATTGAACTTGAAGTGCAGGATATTTTCATATACGCGCAAGCAGCTGAATTACCATTTGAATCAAGTGCGGACATAAACATTGACACCTATCTTGATTATCTTCCGCTCACATTGCGCAGAGAAAAATCCCGTGCAATATTTACAATTCAGTCAGAAGTGGTGAAGGCGTTTCGTTTATTTCTTGATAGCGAAGATTTTATAGAGTTCCAATCACCGAAGCTTATCGGTGATGATGCCGAGGGTGGTGCAAATGTATTCACCGTTCCTTATTTTAAGGAGGTAACTGCACATCTTGGTACGTCCCCGCAACTGTATAAACAAATCATGGTTGGTATATTTGAACGAGTATATGCTGTTGGAACAGTTTTCCGTGCGGAAAAACATGCAACCACGCGCCACCTTAATGAATACACCTCCATGGATTTTGAGATGGGTTTTATACAAGACCATAAAGATATTATGGAGATTGAAACACGACTTATAAAATCTATTGTGGAGTATTTGCAACATACTTCCCAGAAATATTTTTCTTTTTTGGGCGCAACATTACCGAGTGTTCCGGATGAAATTCCTTTTATGAAATTACGCGAGGCGCAAGAATTGATTTTTTCTCAAACCGGACGAGATAATCGTGCAGAACCGGACCTTGAGCCACAAGATGAGCGCTGGCTTTGTGAGTGGTCACTGCGCGAGAAGGGGAGTGATTTCATTTATATCACACATTATCCGGTTGAGAAACGCCCTATGTATACGTTTGAAGATTCAGAGGATCCTGGATACACAAAAAGTTTTGATTTGCTTTTCCGCGGGGTTGAAATCAGTACCGGTGGACAACGTTTGCACACATATGAATCAATCGTGAACGGTATTCGCAAGAAAGGACTTGACCCGGACATGTTTTCTTTTTATCTTCAAGCGTTCAAATATGGTATGCCACCGCACGGCGGTGTAGGCATCGGGCTTGAGCGACTTACGCAAAAATTATTGGGGCTTGATACCATTAAAGAGGCAGCGACATTCCCACGAGACATTAATCGTATTGATATTCTTCTCCATGACACAAGAACAAAACACAGAGAACAGAGCTGATTTTATTGTCAGAACCTCCGCATATGAGGGTCCATTTGAGCTCATACTTGAGCTTATTGAAAAACGTAAATTGTTGGTAAATGAAATTTCTCTCACCTCCATAACGAATGATTTTGTTACACATGTGCGCTCACAGAAAACATTTCCCTTGGAAGAAACTACAAACTTCATTGCCATCGCTGCGACACTCCTTCTTATAAAATCAAAATCGCTGATACCGCAATTTACTCTCTCACCGGAAGAGGAAAATGATGTTGGAGAATTAAAAGAGCGATTGCAACAGTACAGCATTATAAAAGAAGCTGGCAGGGAACTTCGCGCGCGCTTCGCGCGCGCGCCACTTTTCGCTCGTAACACCGCAATAAAGGAGGTACTATTTTCACCCGGGAGCGACTGCACATCAACCATTCTGGAAAACGCTCTTTTCACTCTTCTTTCAGAACGCGACAACAAACCCGAACAGCTTCCGCAAACCCGCGTGCAAAAGACAGTGTCGCTTGAAGAAACAATATCTATATTGTCAAAACGCGTACGCACTGCGATGAATATTTCTTTTCATGAATTTTCCGGCTTTGCAAAGAAGGATAAAATAAACGTGGTCGTTTCCTTTCTTGCACTACTTGAACTTGTAAAACAGGGTACGGTTGATGCGTCGCAATATGATCGCTACGGAGATATTCGCATTACCGACATGCGCTCAAATACTCCTCACTATAATATTTAATAAAAGGAAAAAAGGGGGTCACTTAGAATAAACTCTGAACCCGGGAACAATCTCATTAAAAACAAAAACCTCGTTTTTGTTAAGATAATATCAGGTGTTGTATAGGTCTGACCTATGCAACACCGCTCAAGTCAGACTGGAACACCCATTCTTTCGTAATAGTTATGAGGGGTTTCGTAAACCCCTCATGCATCACTGCTAATGTCTGACATTCACAAGTATGTGCCATGATGTAATTATGTAGTAATGCATAGGTCTGACCTATGCAACACCGTCCGGGACTTTTGCCACATTATACATTTCGCGCTATGATAGAAAATATATGAGTTTTTTCTCACCCAAACTCGGCATTGATCTTGGCACTACAAATGTGCTTGTGTATGTTCCGGGCAAGGGGGTGGTGTTAAACGAGCCATCAGTAGTTGCCGTTTCAATTGAACAAAATAAAAGTAAATTGTTGGCACTTGGCACCGAAGCAAAAGAAATGGTTGGCAGAACCCCTGAGTCAATCATCGCATACCGACCAATGAAAGATGGCGTCATTGCGGACTATCGTGTTACCGAGGCAATGCTGTCTCACTTTATGCGCAAAGCACTTCGTGGGAACCCCTTTCGTCCGACCGTTTTAATTTCAGTTCCAGCCGGCGTTACCTCAACAGAAAAACGCGCAGTCATTGAAGCCGCAATAAATGCCGGTGCAAAAAACGCCTTTGTAGTGAAGGAGCCAATTCTGGCGGCAATAGGTGCCGGTATTCCAATCCACGAACCATCAGGGCGCATGATTGTTGACATTGGCGGTGGTACCATTGATGTTGCCGTTGTGTCTCTTGGGGGAATTGTCACTTCCGCAAGCGTAAAATGTGCCGGGAATAAACTTGACCATGCGATTGTTGATTTCGCCAAAAAACAATATAATCTTGCCATAGGTGATAAAACCGCTGAAGAAGTAAAGATACATATCGGCTCTGCGGTTTCTGTGGAAGAAGAAGAAAAGATGTCTGTCAAAGGACAAGATCTTGTCTCCGGACTTCCGCGCACCGTTGAGTTTTCCACAAATGAACTCGTACACGCTTCCGGAAGGGAACTTCGCGAGATGATGGGGGCGATACGCAAGGTTTTGCAAAGCACACCACCGGAACTTGCAAGCGATATCGTTGACAATGGTATTATTTTAACTGGCGGGACTTCACAGCTTAAAAATATCACGGAGCTCGTGTATCGCCGAACCGGCGTACAGGCAAAAGTGGCAAAAGACGCCTATTTCTGTGTCGCGCGCGGGACAGGTATCGCCTTGGCACATCTTGATACATATAGAAAAAGTATCATAGCAAAATCATAAATAGATGCGATAAGCCTAAGTATGCGCAAACAAATAACACAGCCCGGGGCGAGCAAATTACGATATGAAATAAGAAATATCACGGCGGTTGCGAAGAAGATTGAAAACACCGGCGTACCGATTGTGTGGGAAAATATAGGAGACCCCATTTCAAAAGGAGAGCACATACCACAATGGATACGTGAAAAGGTTTCAAACGTTTCAAATCAAAATAGTGTTTATGCATATTCGCCGACAAAAGGGCTTGACGAAACCCGTGAATACATCGCTCGCGAACGCAATCTTGAGGGTAGTGCGCAAATTACCGCCGATGATATTTTATTTTTTAACGGATTGGGAGATGCGATTACAAAAATCTATACCAATCTGCACCAAAACGCTCGCGTTATCGGACCAAACCCTGCGTACCCGACACACGCGTCGGCAGAAGCTGCACACGCGGACAGTCCCTATCTTTCATATCATCTTAATCCACATAACGCATGGGAGCCGGATCTTGCAGAGCTTGAACAAAAAATTACAGATAATAAAGATATTGTCGCGATTTTAATTATCAATCCGGATAACCCAACCGGGTTTGTATACCCCAGAGATACAGTATTGCGTATTGTCGCGCTCGCGAAAAAATATGATCTCTTCATTATCTCTGATGAAATTTATTCAAACCTCGCGTATCCCAAGAGCGGTTTTCATAAGCTTGCATCGGTTATAGGCAGTGTTCCCGCAATAGCGATGCGTGGCATTTCAAAAGAGTTCCCATGGCCCGGAGCGCGCTGTGGTTGGATTGAGTTTTACAATCGTGCACACGATGAAATTTTTTTCCACTATACTGAGGCACTCTGTAATTCAAAAACTCTTGAGGTGTGTTCTACCACACTTCCACAGAAAGTATTACCCGAGGTGATGAATGATGCGCGATACTATCCGCACCTCACTCATCGCATGCAACTGTACGCCCAAAGGTCTGCAAGAGCGGTTGAAGCATTTGACGCACTTGCAGAATGCATCGTGCATCATGCACACGGAGCATTTTACCTGTCAATTGTATTTAATGATGGAATACTCAACAATAACCAATCACTACCACTTGGCACGGAAGCACAAAATATTATTTTACCGCATCTTGAAAATGCTCCGCTTGACCAACGATTTACTTATTATCTACTTGCGAAAACAGGTATATGCGTGGTACCGCTTTCGGTCGGTTTTAATTCCGATTATGATGGTTTTCGCATGACATTGTTGGAGCCTGATGAAGAACGCTTTGATAAAACAATTTCCGTTTTGCTATCCGCAATACGCGAATATATTGCTTCATAATGCGTGGCATTATACTGTCTGTATGGTTGTGCTTGCTTTTTACGGTTAGAAACGGTATTATGAGCACATTATGGAATGCGCAGTTA
>ENA-ORDP01000280-ORDP01000280.1-marine-sediment-metagenome-genome-assembly--contig:-NODE-280-length-34660-cov-4.273660_pt1 | contig 34660 bp, 41 predicted proteins | sample MGYA00248627_ERZ508539 | MGnify/ENA primary metagenome ERZ508539 (study PRJEB26208, sample SAMN05571518) | marine sediment metagenome | biome: deep sea; feature: Hydrothermal vent; material... | reverse complement strand
TATCACCGCCGTCTATTACATGCTGCCCTTTGCCCTGTTGGTACTGTTGATGCCTAACCGCCTCTACTATCACTTTATCGGCAAGTTGTTCCTGAGCGGCATCATTTTTGCCTATCTGTTTATTACCCTGTTCGTCGGCACAGCCGAGTATATCTTCTGGGACGAGTTCGCCGCACGCTTCAATTTCGTCGCCGTCGACTATCTAGTTTACACCTCCGAGGTTATCGGCAACATCCGCGAATCCTACCCTACACCTATTATTTTCAGCGTCATTGGTGCGACCGCCATCCTGCTCACCTTGCTCATGCGCCGCATTATCTTCCACCAGTACAGCCATAGGCAGGAGCGCATAAAACACCGTGCCGCCATCGCCGCCGGTGTGGGCGGGCTGTTTATCCTTGGTAGCTGCTCTGTGGACAACTCTTTTTCGCAGATCTCCGAAAACCGATACGCCAATGAGCTGGCCAACAATGGTATCTACAGTTTTTTTGCCGCCTTTCGCAACAATAAGCTTGATTACAAAAGTTATTACCTGACCCGGGACACTGCGGCTGTCCGTTCGCGCCTCAATGAGATGGTCGCAGAAGACGGCAAGGGATATACAGCCAGGACGCTACTGCACCGCGTCAAAGCCAATGCGCCCGTGCAGCGTCGCAATGTCATTCTTATCACGGTCGAAAGCCTTAACGCCGATTTTCTTAAGCACTTCGGTAATCAGCAGGGCCTGACACCAAACCTAGATCGGCTCGCAGATGAAGGTCTGCTGTTTACTAACATCCATGCCACCGGCACCCGCACGGTACGGGGACTGGAGGCAATTTCGCTCTCCATCCCACCGACTCCCGGGCGCTCTATTGTCAAACGTCCACACAATGAACAGATGTTCAGTATCAACACCATCTTTCAACAGCACGGCTATGAGAACAAGTTTATCTATGGTGGGTACGGTTATTTTGACAACATGAACTACTTCTTTGCCAACAATGGTTTTAAGATTATTGATCGGACGGATATGGACAGTGAGCAGATTAAATTTACCAACGCCTGGGGTGTATCCGATGAAGACTTGTTTGATCAGGTGTTAATCGAGGCGGACAAATCTTACGCGCAAGGTCGGCCTTTCCTCAACTTCATTATGACCACGTCCAACCACCGCCCCTTTACCTATCCTGCGGGTCGTATCGATATACCCTCGCACAACGGTCGCAAAGGCGCGGTTAAATATACTGACTATGCCATTGGCCGCTTTATCCGCCAGGCCAGGCAACACCCCTGGTTCGACAACACCGTGTTCGTCATCGTCGCGGACCACTGCGCGAGCAGCGCTGCCGAAGAGGCCCTGGCCGTCCAGAAATACCACATCCCGATGATCTTTTACGCCCCCGGGTTTATTCAACCACAACAGAATAATACGCTGGCGAGCCAGATTGATCTGGCACCTACGCTGTTGGGGCTACTCGGTTTCGAGTATGATTCGCAATTTTTCGGTATCGATCTGCTACATACCGACAAGCCGGTTAACCGCGCCTTTGTCGGCAACTACCAGAAACTCGGCTACCTGCACGGCGACCAATTGACCATATTGCTACCCAAACAGGGTGTCGCCCAATACCAGGTGGATATTAAAACAGGCCATTACACCGCAGAGATAACCGATCAACATGACTTAACAGATGCCATCACCTATTATCAGAGTGCCAGTGACTATTTTGAACAACACAGCGATCAAACACATACTAAAAATAATCTCGCCACTATGGGATACGATACGGGATACAATACGGGATACGACTAATAACGGGCCGGATGCTAACTTCTGGCGATCGCACGCACTTATCCCCGCGCTACTTTTTCTTGGCTACAATTTACTGAACCAGTTTATACCGCTGGATTTTGCCCTGGCAGACCCATTTTATGACTTTAACCAGCACCGCTGGACGTACGCTGAGAGCAAGTGGGCCAATGAGATCATTCACATCATGGGCCGTGATGCCATTGCGCTGATCTTTCTGCTGAGTACGAGCATCGGTTTACTCAGTCTACTGCCCGTGTTTCGTCGCCTGCAGCCTTACCGCCGTGCCAGCTTTTATCTGGCCTTATGCATTCTCCTGACAACCGTACTTGTCGGCCTGGGTAAAAAGATCACCAATGTCGATTGCCCCTGGGATCTACAACGCTATGGTGGATCGTACCCTTATGTTCATATCTTTTCGGATCGGCCGGACGAACTGCCCAGGGGCGGATGTTTTCCCGGTGGACACTCCTCCGGCGGCTTTTCGCTACTGGCCCTGTATTTTTTGTTGCGCCGCTATCGAAAGGATCTGCGCTGGTTTGGCCTGTCCACCGGTGCCGCCGTCGGTCTGTTATTCAGTCTGGGGCAAGCGGTGCGTGGCGCGCACTTTTTGAGTCATGACCTCTGGTCAGCGGCCATTGCCTGGACGATTGCGCTGCTGTTAAGCAGAATAATGTTGACCAGGCGCTGACGTAATTTATCAAATAGTCAGGATGAGTGCCCGCAGGATATTGCTTCGATTACGCGCTAAATATCATTATAGCCAGTCTCATCGTGCAACACGTGATCCAGACCTTCTAGCTCATCCTCGTCACTGACTCGAACCCCCACTAACATATCGACTGCCTTCAGCACGGCCCAGGTCGCAAACAACACATACAAGCAGGAATACGGGAGTATCAGTTGGGGATCCGGCACTGCTTCAATGAGTGGACACGGAGTGTTCCTCTGACAGCATGCCGACCGACGGGTTGTTGCGCCGCATGGCGTGCAGCAGCGGAAAACCGAGTAACTGTGGATAAAAACGCCAATAGGGTGGCGCAACGCCCATCCAATAGAGCACATGATGTAGTGCCCGTTCAACGGTCGAGCCGCCTTCATCGGCGGCATGGACAACGTTCGACTGGTTCTGGATGGTCTGGTTGACGCGGCTCAGCATCCACGCCTCACTCACTTGATCTGAGAAGTAGAACACGGGCTGCGCGAGATCGGCATCAGCCTCCGCATGCACCTGTGCGAGACGTGTGCCCGGCAACATGCGAATGCCGGTCATGAACACCGACATAAAAGTCGGGTGGCGCAGCGCCGTTTCGACAAAACGCAGGGTCTCATCAACGGTAGCACGGGTCTCGCCCGGACCACCCAGCATGAAGAACCAGGTGCTGTGCAGGCCAGAGGCACGTGCCAGGCGCGCGGCACGGTGCACATCCTGCATGTCGAAGCCTTTATCAAGGTTGCACAGCATGGTGTCGTTACCCGCCTCGGGCGTGATCATCATCGAGTTGAAACCGGCGCGCTTCATCAGCGCGAACAGTTCGGACGAGACACTGCGCGGATTGATACCCATGGTGGTGAGGTTCACCTTGAGGCCGCGACGGATAATTTCCTCGCAGATATCGAGCGCATGTGTCTCCGGCAAGTTAAAGGTGGAGTCAACGAATTCGAAGGAGTGCGGTGCAACACTGCGTTGTACAGCTTCAATCTCATCGGCGACATCGACAGCGGTACGTCGCCGAAACGTGTGACCCTCGATATCCGGATAGGTGCAATAGTTACACGGCATCGGGCAGCCACGCTTGGTCTGGATGGCCCAGGTTCCACCGTGCCGACGATAGGGTGCCCAGTCGATCCAGTCCTGCATGCCGGACGCAGCAAATGTGGGTAACCTGGAGGGTGACGGATCGATTAACGCTGGGTCGTTACGGGTACACACACCCACAATGTCAACCGGGTCGCGCCCGGCATCGAGCGCCGCAAGCAAGGCAGGAAAGGTGATTTCGCCCTCGCCACGTACGGCGTAATCGGCATCCAGGTGGCGGAGTGCGGCCGAACCAAGGATGGAAATGGCCGGACCACCGAGCACGATCGGTAAGTAGCGGTCGCTAGCAGCGCGGATTTCAGCGATGAACAGGGCGAGTACATCGAGGTGTGTCTGCAGACGCTGGTGCACAACGTTGTCGATATTGCGCACCGAGATACCGACTACTTGTGGCTGAAAATCCTCTAAGGCAGTCCGCAGTACGACCTGCGGGTTCCGCGCGGTAAGGAGATCGACGAAGCACACCTCATGGCCGGCATCGCGTGTGGCGCTGGCAACATAACTCAGGCCGATGGGTGCCGGCAGGATTAGATCCTGCGTCTGGTTGGAATAAATGAGTAGGACGCGCATGAATACTCTTGCTCAGCGATTGTGCTGCACCAGCAGCCGTGCTGCCAGCGGGTTGGTGAACAGATTCATTCGCTTGTCCACAAGCGCCACCGGCAATGGAGCCAACAATCGCTGCGCAGCAAGACACAAACCTGCACACAACGGTGTGCGTATCAAGGGTAACAGCGCAAGGAGATTCTTCGAGGTCAGCATGACCAAAGAATTAGGCGGGATTCCGGCTCCGGCGACATTGATCTGGATCAAGAATCAGGGGGGCCAGGAGGTGAAAAGCATGGCCGTGCACCGTGGTGTGCATTATCGTTATCCCATGATGATGGCAGCCGAATCCCGCTGCGCCGTCTTCGACCTGGAACGACTTTATAATATGCTGTAACAGCGAAACATTTCACTGGAACGAAAAAGGTCATCAATTAATAGCCGACGGTTTGTCTCCACACGTAACTGCGATCGCTAAACAAATGTTGGATAAAGAAAAAAAACGGGCACTCCATTCCAGATGAGTGCCCGCTGAGATATTACTTTGATCATGTTCTAAATATCGTTATAACCCGTCTCATCGTGCAACACGTGATCCAGACCTTCCATCTCTTCCTCTTCATTGACACGAACACCTACCAACATATCGACTACCTTCAGGACGACCCAGGTCAGCAGCCCACACCAAACCACGACCGCGATAACACCGATGGCCTGAGTGCTCAGCTGGTTCACTATCGCGGCACCCACACCTGGCTGCCCTTCTGCTGGCTGGTTAATACCGCCTGCGGTAAAGGCAAATACACCCACTGACATGGTACCGAGGACACCCCCCACACCGTGGACAGGAAACACGTCCAATGAGTCATCGATTTTCAGCTTGCGCTTTATAAACTGGGTTGCGAAATAGCAGATCACACCGGCACTGAGCCCAATGATCAGGGCCCCCATCGGGCCAACATGACCAGACGCGGGGGTAATCGTGCCCAGCCCGGCGACCATGCCGGTGACAATACCCAGCACACTGGGTTTGCGGTAACGCATCCATTCCAACGTCATCCAGGCCAGTGAGCCGGCGGCCGCACTAATATGAGTGACCAGCATGGCACTGCCCGCATCACGGAACAGATCATCGCCAGAGGCAATCGCGCTACCGGCATTAAAGCCAAACCAGCCAACCCAGAGCATGCCCGCCCCGGTGACGGTCATGGTCAGGTTATGCGGGAGCATCGGGGTGGTGGGGAAGCCCTTGCGTTTACCCAGATAAACCGCCGTCACCAGCGCCGCCACACCGGCATTGATATGCACCACCGTGCCGCCCGCAAAATCGATCAGGCCCATCTTGAACAACCAGCCATTTTCCGCCCACACCCAGTAGCAAACGGGGAAATAGACGGTGAGCAGCCATAACGCACTGAATAACATCATCGCCGAGAATTTCATGCGTTCGGCAAAACCACCCACAATCAAGGCGGGCGTAATAATCGCGAAGGTCATCTGGAACATGATCCAGACGGTCTCGGGAATCTTGCCACTAGCTGAATCACGAGTGACACCCTCGAGGAAAAACTTGCTGAAATCGCCCAGATAAGCACCGCTACCGTTGAGTGCCAGGCTGTAACCCACCGCCACCCAGATAAGCGAGGCCATAGAGGTAATCGCAAAACACTGCATCAGGACCGACAGGACGTTTTTCGACCTGACCAGACCCGCATAAAAGAGGGACAGGCCCGGAATGGTCATAAACAGCACAAGCGCCGTTGCGGTAAGCATCCAGGCGGTATAACCGGGATCGAAACCGTCGGCGGCAAGGGCCACAGTAGGTAAAAGCAGGGCACCGAAGGACAGGCCAAGCTGCGCCCGTCGATTTAAGCCAAAGCGAGCCTGGCGGGGGCGAGTTGGGGTGGCATGCATAGCTCCTCTCCTTTTTTATAGTTATTATCGAATGATGCTTAGTCTTATTTTTGGTCTTCACTTTTTAGGAGATGTTATACCACGGCTTGCATCAAAATCGAGCATTTAGAGAAAACTATTAGCAGGCCGCTCGATTCAAGTGCGCCGCCTCGCCATTTCAGCCACTGAGTCCAAATTATGGCGACTTATCGAGATATTTTTCCCGACATTGGTGCAACAAGTTGCACAGAATGAGTACCTACTGGTGTGGTTATTCTTTATTCTTTGCCTGTTGCCAGCCTAACTCGAGCTGAACCATCGACATCGTATCGAGCGACGTCAAATCATGCTGGGCCGCGCTTTCCATGTAACGAAAACGGCGCTCAAATTTGCGGTTGGCCTGACGCAAGACCTGCTCAGGATCCACGTCGGCATGTCGGCTCAGGTTCACACAGGTAAACAACAGATCCCCCATTTCATCCGCCCTTGCCGATTCATTACTCCAGGCCGCCTGCAGCTCGCTGATCTCCTCCTGTAGCTTTTCGAACACACCGCTGACCTCGGGCCAGTCAAAACCGACCTGGGCCGCACGTGACTGGATTTTTCTTGCCAGACTGAGTGCCGGCAAGGAACGGGCAAGGCCATCCATTTGGCTGGCCAACTGGCTGGTCGGCGAGCCCGTTTTAGGATCTGTACCCGTTTTGGAATTGGCCTTCGCCTCCCGTTCCTGTTGTTTAAGCGATTCCCAGTGACGAGTCTGCTCTTGCTCACTTTCAAAATGCGCATCCGCGAAGACATGAGGGTGACGACGCTCCAGCTTATCCGAAATCGCCTTTACCACATCAGAGAAATCAAAGCGGGACTCTTCTTTTGCGAGCTGGGCATAAAAGACGATCTGAAAAAGCAGATCACCGAGCTCATCACAAAGGCCAGCAAAATCACCCTGCTCGATCGTATCGGCGACTTCATAGGCCTCTTCCAAAGTATGTGGGACGATGGTTTTATAGGTCTGCGATAAATCCCAGGGACAGCCGGATTCAGGGTCACGCAAGCGGGACATAATCGTTAATAGTCGGTTAATATCACTCATCATCACACGCTTCCTCTGCACTCATTCATTAGTGCCCAATAAAATAGTATATTCGGTACAATAACAGACCCGCACAATAGCGACCAACACAAGGCCAGAACAGCCAGGCTTTAAAAAAAACGATGACACCGGAACGCTTTAAAAAATTGCAGACTATTCTACAGCGAAGGCAGCTTGATCTAACCGTGCTCATGGAGAACGTGCACAAGGCACACAACCTTTCTGCGATCATGCGCACCAGTGATGCGGTGGGCATACATACGATTCATGCGGTAACCAAAGAGCAGCATTTGCAAACCACCCGGGATGTCACCCAGGGCACAGGCAAATGGGTCAATATACAAATCCACCCTACACTCTCCGAGGCAATTACCCACTTAAAAACCAGCAAAATGCAGGTACTCGCCGCGCATATATCCGATACCGCGACGGACTTTCGTCAAATCGATTACACCCAACCCACCGCCATCCTGCTCGGCACCGAACTTTTTGGCATGAGTGAACAGGGCCTGACGTTAGCCGATCAGCATATCGTCATTCCCATGCTCGGCATGATCGACTCACTGAATGTCTCGGTTGCCGCCGCGATGATCCTGTTTGAAGCACAAAGACAACGCTTGCTAGCAGGTATGTATAACAAGCAACAGCTCGGCCAGGACGAGTATCAACAAACCTTGTTTGAATGGTCACACCCCAAACTAGCGGCGTTCTACGCCCGTAAGGGCCTGCCTTATCCCGCGCAGGATGATGAAGGTCAAGCCGTAGAATCAGAGGTGCATGTCAAAGCACGCTTAGGTAAGCAGACCAAAAACTCGGATAATTAGGCAAGAATAAACTACCCCGCCGCAAGCGGACAGGGTATTTGGAAAATACCAGCCCAGTTATTTTTCGTCACGCCGGCGCATACCCTCTATTTCTTTTGAGGAGGGGCACGATGTGCCGGTGTCCAGGGATAATTAGATAGTGGCTGGATTCCGGCTGAAAGCATGCCGGAATGACGGGGCGCCGCAAGCAGCGGGGAATTAACCCCTCAGAGATTAAATCATAAAGGACAGCATCATGGCTGACAATAGTGGGGTGACGGCCCCTCACCCGCCCTGGAGCAATATGGCGTAGTTCTTGAATAGTGATAATGGGAAGTAGTCGATCAATCGCGATACGACCCTAATGTAGAGTTAGGTATTGACGCTAACACACGATGTAAGGGATTATAACGATACGAAAATCACGATATTTTTAGAGCGCTATCTGATAATATTATAAAAATCAACTTGTTACTAAATTAAGGATCAGGATACGTGAATTGCAGGTTAACCTTTAGCTAATGAGAAATACCCCGCTTATTGCTGCCGCTATTTGCCTCATGATTGCCGCCAGTCTTGCCGGTTGCAGTTCCGCCCCACATCAAGAAAGCACTGGTGAGTTCTTCGATAACAGTTTGATTACCGCCAGGGTCAAAGCCAAACTGATCGATGATCGGGTTACCACTGACTGTAGTATTAAAGTCAGCACACTAAACGGCGTGGTCTATCTAACGGGTTATGTCAACTCCAGTCAGGAAAAGTGGCACGCTGATACCATTGTCAGTAGCATTACAGGTGTCAAAGGGATAGAAAACAGCCTGCAAATAAAGACAACGAATTAAGCCAGCACGACCACCTCCCCTATAATTGAATTCCCCTGGCTTAAATTCCCTTGGCCAACCTCTCCCAATTTACCCTCTTTAGAAAATTTTCTGGCCTACGCCTGTCTTTGCTGAGGACAAATTAAAAAATCCAACTCATAAAAAAACGCCCGGAAAACCGAGCGTATTTTATCGAAGTTATTCGTCAAATATAATTCTGTTATTCTCCGGCTCTTTATTGAGACAATTGCCGAGGCGAAAGACCCACTGTTTGAGCAGGATCCCCCGAATCTATGTAGCCATAAGCAGCCTTAGCCGCACCCTCCTGGGGTAACCAGCTTATGATCAGGATTAACAGCAACAGCATGATCACAAGTGAGACATATTTTCTTAACATCGCTTTCATTTTTCTCTTTCCGCTTTAATTACATTTTAACCGCAATTTCACACGACAACTGATTCTGCGAAAGAGTCATAATTTTACGTTAACCAGACTTACAAGTCTTGTCAGGAAACTCGCAAAATCATGTAAGAATAGGCCTACAGGCAATAAAAAGCACACTATTAACAATCTTTAACAAAGCAGCCCACTTGCTGTTATATTTCCAACCCAGAACGGTAGATTTGTTTAACGTTAACAAGCTCGACAAAGGTTAAACATCTGCTGAAGGAAACCTGGACTAAGTCTAGCGAAGACCGATTACAAATAGGTTACAACATAGAGAAAAATCGACAACATATTAAAATGACAAACCACTACCAGTTCAAGAATATCGACCAGAGCATTTACTGTGAGACCACTGGGCCATCATCCAGTGAAAGCGCTATTATTTTTTTACACGGGCTTGCCAGCAATGCCTCTCGCTGGCGCGAGCTTATGTCAGACCTTGAGCTAAAAGACAAGAGCTATCTGCTTGCCATGGATCTGCGTGGCCACGGGCATTCCATGACTTACCAGAACTATCAGCGACAAAACTGGTGTAGCGACGTTCAAACTCTTATTAGTGATCTGAATAAACCAGCCATCGTGATTGGCCATAGCATGGGGGCACAAATTGCCCTCGATTCGGCAACACAGAACCAGACTCATTTACAAGGGCTAATACTCATCGACCCCGTTTTTCCACAGGCGATAACGGGTGTACTCAAAAATGTCGCTCGCTTGCGCTGGTTAATATCGGGAATAGCGTTCAGTCTTGGTGCCTTCAATCGCCTGGCTAATCGTCTCGGCATTCTCAAATGCCAATATCCTTACCGCGATCTGCAAAAGCTCGATCAAAAAACCCGTGCCTTCCTTGCTGAAAACCCGGACAAGGATATCGCCGAACTTTACATGAACCCATTTGCAGATCTTGAATTCATGCCGCTTGCGAATTATTTAAAAGATATGGTTGAAGTCACGAGAAAAATACCGCCGCTAGATAAAATTCACGTTCCTGTGTTGGTGCTACTTTCTTCTGGTGCGAGCACAAGTAATGTTGATATCAATAGAAAAATCCTCAGCCGTATTCCGAGACTGGAAATTCAAACCATACATGCCGATCACTGGTTACTTACTGAAAAACCGGATGAGGCGCGCAATATCATTGAGGCGTGGTGTAAACAGAAATTAGAAATTTAAAATCAGGACGAGTTCACACTAGCCAGATCGACATTGGCCAGATCAGTAAGAAACTGTTGATAAACACTTTCCAGGGCCTGACTGAATGCCTCGACAGTGGCATCCATGCTTCTATCCGAAGCGGCCTGTTCTACAGTATAGATCCATTGATAGTGGCGTCGTTTATCACCAAAGGTTTCAAATTGCAGCTCAAGTCGAACCTGTACCTTTACCTCGCCTGAATCAATAATACGCTCGAATCGTTTAATGTAACCTGTGATCCTGGCATCGATCTTCACGACTTCACCATAACGGACAACCTGTGGAGAAAATCGTGCCTTACGCAAATAGTCAATCAAGTGTTCCTGAATTAATGTATTAGGTACCTGTGACCAATGGTGATAATTATAACGTTGAACATGTAATGGTTGTTTTGCATCGCTGTACAGAATAGCCCGCTCACGGTGTAGGGCATCACTTTTAAGTGCCGCAACGGCAACAACCTGAAAAGGTGAAGAGACTGACACTTTCGGTTTTATATCTGGGCTGATATCGGCTAGCCGATAAAAATTATCATGCGGGATCTCAGCGCCACCACCGAAACAGGCCGACAAGCTTAAGGCTAAAAATAGAATCGATACTTTTCTTATTTTTCTTATCATTGCCTTGCCGCATCCTCAGGGGCCTTGCTGTTCAAAATAATCGAGGGGTTATCGCGTAACTGGCGGCTGAACTCATTCAGGTTACGTGATGAAGCGTCAATGTTATACATGATGCTGCCCATGTTCTCTTCTATCACGCCCATTGTCGTCCGCAAATCAAGCAGTGCCTTACGCAAGTCTTCATTATTAGCATCCATCATGCTCGAAGTGGTATTAACTAATTTATCAACTTCCGCAGCCGCACTATCAAGTTTTTCAGAAACCGCCAGAAGGTTCTCAGTTACCTGGTGTGCATTAGCCATAATGCCTTCTACCCGTTTTTGATCAACTGTACTCAATAATCCTTGCAGCTCAGCTGCACTCTTGTTCAAATTTGCCAACAGGGTTGAGGTTTGCTCTACCAGCCTCGGGAGCTTGCCTGCAAACTCCGCATTAAACGAGTTCATCAATGGCTTCAGGCTTTCTTCGGACAGCTTCTGAAATTCACTTGCGATGTCTTCTATGATCGCAAACATGTCGGCCGCTTCCTTGCCGCGCAAAGTACCACCAATCTTGAGTAACTGTGCACTTTTGCCTTCTGCTATATCGATTTGTTTCTCGCCCAACAAACTGGGTGTCATCACTTGTGCAATCGAGTCCGCTGGAATCGGCCAACCCGATTTCACAAGCAAGGTAAGGCGATAACGGGTCTGGCCATCTTTCCTCACGGGTTCGATAGCCGCTAGTTGACCAATTTCAAAACCAGCATAGGTCACGGGACTGCCTTCCCTGATCCCTGAAACATTTTTTATCTCAACATAATAATCATCGGTTTGACCACCACCACCTGTAATTTTGTAAAGAGCAAAGAACAGGATCAGGGTTGCACCAATCACAAACAGACCGACTGCGAAATAATTGATGTTATCCTGCTTCATTATTAATTGTATCCCGTCAGACGTCTCAGATAATCATCCGTATCGACCGCGTCATCTCTTGGCATTCTGTTTAGCAAATTCTGGATCCGCTGGTTATCACTCTTACGAACATTCTCAACGGTATCGGTCATTAATATATCACCCTGATCGAGCACTGTAATCCTGTCTGCGATCTTAAATGCACTATCCAGTTCATGCGTGACAACGACAATGCTCATTTTCAACGCCGAGCGTAATTTAAGGATTAACTCATCCAGCTCCACTGCCGCAACCGGATCCAGTCCCGCTGAAGGTTCGTCAAAAAATAATAATTTTGGATCCATGACCACGGCCCGGGCAAGTGCTGCACGTTTAATCATGCCGCCCGATAATTCCGATGGTTTGAGGTCCTCAAAACCGATGAGATTAACAAGCTCCAGTTTCAGGCGTGTCATGATCTGCATGGTTTGTTCATCAAGCTTCGTATGTTCTCTTAATGGCAGCATGACGTTCTCGCCAACCGTCATCGAACTAAACAGTGCACCGCCCTGAAAAGCAACACCCATGTGTCGGCGTAACGCATACATTTCCTGATTATTCAGTTTGGTAATATCTTTACCCAGCAAACGAATACAACCGGAAGTGGGTTTATGCAAACCCAGCAAGTGGCGCAACAGGGTGCTCTTGCCTGAACCACTGCCCCCCATAATAACGATGATCTCTCCCTGATAAATATTGAGTGACACCCCATTGAGGATCTTACGATCACCGTAATGGGTAACCAGATTATCCACCTCAACGACCGGTATTTTTTCGATGCTTTCACTCATTACTTCATTTATCTCAGCGATTCAGAAAATAGGTAAAAACCATGTCGGCGATAACAATTAAACTGATCGACATCACCACTGAACGGGTCGTAGAACGGCCAACCCCCTCTGCCCCTCCTTGTACCTGGAAACCATTCGCCAGACCAACCAGTGCAATAATGACCGCAAAGACAAGGCTTTTAATCAGACCTTGCATCACATCATCAACACTGAGTACTTCGAATGTGCGATCAAAGTAAACTGAAATGGGCAGGCCCAAATCAATCCTGGTAAAGATCGCACCACCCAGTAATCCCATAACGTCCCCAAGTATCACCAGGCAAGGCACACATATCAGCATAGCGATCACAATCGGCGCCACAAGATGGCGTACCGGATTGATACCGATGACTCGTAGGGCATCGATCTCCTGTGATTCCTGCATGGTACCGATTCGTGCTGCAATCGCAGAGCCGGAACGCCCGGCAATCAGGATGCTAACAATCAGCGGAGAGAATTCACGGGTCACGGACAACGCGATACCCAATACCACTTGTGCCTCGGCACCATACGTCTTCAGCGTTTCGATGCCCTGAATGGCCAACATCACGCCAATCGAAAAACAAAGTACGGCAATAATTGGAACCGCCATAATACCAATTTGTACCGCCTCGTTGACAATACTGGTCACGCGTACTGGTTGCTGACGTTGCTTGCCAACCACAACCCACTCGATAGCTTCGTATAGCAAACGAAACATATAGCCTGATTCTTCTATGCCACGAACAACGACAATACCCAACCGTTCTACACGCTGGCGTATTAACGAAGGCCTGGAAGACTCATCCATACGTTTAGTGATCAATAAATTCTGCGATGGTGGCTTTTATTTGAAAAACCTTATCCAGCCGAGCCAGTTCAAGCACCTGCCGTGCCGCGTCACTCACCCCGACAAGACCGAATTCCAGCTGGTTACTCCGCGCCAACTGAAAACCTTCAACTAAACTGGCGATACCTGAACTATCAATATATTTCACGCCGGATAGATCCACAAGCACATGGTTTTTATCATTCAGCTTTTCAAGAATTTGTTTTCTTGCCTCGGGTGAATAATGCAGATCGACCTCACCCTTGAGCGTAATGACTATATATTGCCCTTCCTGCCGCGTCGAACATTCCATAATGGTTTCCTTGTTAAGCTGTTGTTATCACCATTTGTATAGTATTACCCAGGCCATCCTTACCGGGGATGTAGTCGACCCTGTCCATCACTTGCTGGATAAAATGCACGCCCAGTCCTCCTGGTCGTATGTCGTCAAGCTCTCGAGACTTGATCCGGCTACAATCAACCGTTTCGGCAAAATCGGTCAGCTGAAAAACCAGCTGTCCGGGTTCCTGCCATACTTTGAAAATGATATCACCCGGATCTTTTTTATACGCATGCTCAATGATGTTCATGCAGGCCTCATTCACACCAATAATGACCTGCTCAATCCGATCGTTGCCCAGACCACCTTTTCCGGCTGACTCCCGTGTCCATTCTCTTAGCTGTCTTAATTGGTCAGTATGGGCCCTAAATTGCCTGTGAATAATGATCTGGCTCATCTCCATAAACCTCATTTAGGCTCTAGTAGCAGCAAAGTTAGATCGTCGTGCAATAATTTGTCTATTTTCACCTCATCCACCATGGCCACCAGGCGTCGTTGTGCAAGTTTGCCACGATGCCGACCGATCATCTCGATCAAGCCTGCTTCGCCGAGCATCTCACCATTTTCCATCCTGGATTCCGTCACTCCGTCACTATATAAATAGAGCGTACCATTTTGCAAGGAAATAGGCTCATAGGCCTGATAAGCCGTATCCGGCAGGATGCCGACAGGCTGATCGGTAGATGGATAATGGGTAACACCTTTGTCTCGATCATCGATCAGAACCGGAAGGTGCCCGGCATTCACGAACTGTACTGATTTATCGGCTGGACTATATAAACCAATCACCATCGACACAAAAAACCCGCGCGTTGCCGTCTCACAAATTTCATTGTTGATCATGCGAATCAATTTTTCCGGATCTTGCATATGTTTTGCGAGACAGTGAAACAGGCTAACCGTCTTGACCATCATTAAACCTGCATTAATGCCCTTGCCAGAGACATCACCCAGCGTAAACCAGATGCTGCCATTCTGGAGTTTAACCACATCATAGAAATCACCGGAGACATTACGAGCTGGCAGATTGATACCATGCACAGGAAAATCATTCACTTGCTCATCCGGCATAAACTTGCGCTGGATCTCCTGCGCAATTTCTATCTCACGATCCAGTTCTGCTGAAAACCGATCACGTTCGGCGATGGCCTTTTCCAGTTTCCAGGTCAACTCCTGGTACTTTACCGTTTCTTTTGCCAAAAGCGTATTAGCCTGCCGCATCAGCTGTTCAAAGTCGGCCTGTTGTTTGATCCTTAATCCCATCACATGCGCAGCTTGTTCTACTTTTGCTGGTATTTCAGTAAAAACTTCCTGCACCTGGACTTCATCCATACCTGTTTGCTGATTCACAACATCACGACATTGCGGCAGAGTTTGATTGACCTCCTGTGCATTAAAAACGGCATCGAGCCAGTCCGCGCAATGGAGGATCCGAGCTAAACTCGCTGCGTCACCATCCAGGTGATGGTGTGTTGTCAACGCGACGGTCAGTTCCTTCGGCAAACACCAACGCTTTGCCAGCACCGTAATAATTTCATCGTGAGCAACGCCAAACAAAAGCAGCTCTTTATCATAACGTTGTTGCGGATTGTATTGACGTAACTCGGCGTAACTTACCGGTGTATCCGGGTTGAGGTAGAAAAGTATCAGCAGACCAAAATCCTGCATCATCGCGGCGGTAAAGGCTTCATCCTTATCGACCCCGACTACCCCGGCCATCAGACTGGCGGCGACTGCACGCCGCAGGCTATCTTCCCAAAAAAGGCTGACATCGAAATTTCCCCGGGTATAACCCTGCGCCGCTTCACGCACCATCAAACAAAGAATAATGTTGCGCAAGGCACGAAACCCCAACAAGGTGATAGCATGGCGTACCGAGGTGACCTCCTTGCCAATAGCAAACAGGGGGGAATTTACAACGCGCAAGACCTCCGCAGTGAGAACCGGATCGGATTGGGCAAAACTGGCCAGGGTATGGCTATCCACGTCTTCACGGGAACAGGCGCGCAACATTTCCAGCGCCGCCTGGGGTGGGGCGGGCAAATCCGAAGGCTTGATGTCATCGAGGGCGAGTGGGACAGACATACGTCCTCTTCGGCCCCGACCGAAGCCGTCTTTAGCGTGATTTGTCCCTACAACCTTATTAATCTTATTGATAGATGTCACTCATATTCTATAGTTGTATGGCCGCTAATAAATGAAGGACAGGATGCAGAAGGATTCGCCATTGTGAGTAAAGACATTAAGCGTGGACTCATTTTAATGGGCGGCGGTGCCCGCGCTGCCTATCAAATCGGCGTGCTCAAAGCGGTTGCTGAATTACATCCCCGAGGAGACCCCACCCCCTTCAAAATTATATGTGGCACCTCAGCAGGCGCCATCAATGCCATTTCGCTGGCCACCATGGCAGACAATTACCACTATTCCGTTGCACAAATGCTACGGGTCTGGGGTAATTTTCGTATCCCCCAGGTTTTCCAGAGCGACGTCAAAAGTATCAGCAAGAATGCACTGCGTTGGTTAGTGGCGCTTACGCTGGGTGGCCTTGGTAAGCGAAACCCAGTGGCGATGCTGGATCGAAAACCCCTGCGAGAATTATTGCTGCGACGCCTGGATTTTTCCCGTATCCAGCAGGTCATTGATGAAGGCCATCTTCACGCCATTAGTGTTACGGCCTCGGGCTACGGTTCGGGGCATTCCGTCACCTTTTATCAGGGCAGTGACGATATCATCCCCTGGTCTCGCGTCCGGCGCTTCGGCAGCCACTGCCCCATTACCATTGATCACGTGATGGCCTCTTCCGCCATCCCCTTCCTGTTTGAAGCCGTAAAGTTGCATCGCGAATATTTTGGTGATGGCTCGATGCGGCAAATGTCACCCCTTAGCTCTGCTCTACATCTAGGTGCTGACCGAATATTGGTGATAGGCAATCAACGTGAAGATGAACAACATCGTGAGCGTAGCAATACAACTGAATATCCCAATTTTGCCCAGATTGCAGGCCATATCCTTGATAGTATTTTTCTCGACAGCCTGGAAGCCGATCTTGAACGGCTACGACGCATCAATAATACTATTGACGTGATCCCCAGTCGTCACCTGAAAAAAACTGAAGTACCCCTGCGCAAAGTCGATGCCTACGTGCTCTCTCCCAGTGTCGATATCAGTGAATTAGCCCAGGACTACTTGCACGAACTGCCGAGGACGATCCGCTATCTACTTAAAGGGATCGGATCCTCCAATAAACAGGGATCTGGCCTGGCCAGCTATCTACTGTTTGAAAAAGGTTACTGCCGTGAATTGATACGCCTTGGTTATCAGGATGCAAAGCAGGAACAAGCCATGCTGGAACAGTTCCTGGCCGACTGAGCAACGACCAGTAGCTGCATTCTTGATATCCGCACAACAACTGAGGCTAAAACGGGATTCAGGCACCACATTCTTATTTATACAATATGGCGCATTGAAACCGCCTGTGTCACAATAACCGCCAATATACCTAAGCTGTTGAACTTTAACGCTAATGATCAAATAATTATAAATGGAGGTCGATTTGCGTATTGCCTTAGTCGATGACGACGTCCATCTTGCCCAGGCGATGAAACTCTGGATGGAGGAACAACACTATGATGTTATTCACTTCCAGAATGGCAGGGACTTCACCAACGCTTTACGTAAAGAAAGCTTTGACCTCTATATCCTCGACTGGGTCATGCCCGACTTCGACGGCGAACAGGTGCTGGACTGGTTAAGCAAACAGTCTGAACACGATACCCCGGTCATCTTTGTTACCCAGCGCGATAGCGAAGAAGATATAGCCAAAATTCTCAATCAAGGTGCCGACGACTACATCACCAAACCGCTGCGCCAAAAAGAACTATTGGCGCGCATCGCGGCGGTGACGAGACGTACCCAGGGAAGCAACGCGACAAAAGCAATCATCGAGATTCCGCCCTATCGAATAAACCTCAGCTCTCATACTCTTTATAAAGATGATAAAGCCGTCAAGCTGACTCAAAAAGAATTTGAGCTGGTTTCCTTTATGTTTAAAAATATAGGTCGGTTATTGTCGCGAGGTCACATCCTTTCTTCGGTTTGGGGGCATGGCTCTGAATTCACAACCCGTACGGTGGATACCCACATCAGCCGAATTCGTAAAAAACTTGAATTAGTCCCTGAGCGTGGCTGGAAACTCAGTGCAATTTATCATCAGGGCTATCGACTGGAACAAATCGATATAGAAGATCTGCCGCAAGAGTCGGCTTAATCTCTTCTGCCAAACTACGCATAATAAAATTTTTATTAAGGAGGATCTCATGATTGGGAAAAAGAATATTGTTTTTGGATTCTTGTATCTTGTCGCGACCGCATCACTCGGTCCATATATGATCATCAATACGGTTGGGGATATCGATCAGGCCTATCGTGATAAACAACCACCTGTTCAACGTCTCCAGGACCTCAGAACCAACGAATATGAAGAAGACCTCGAACCCGTTAAAACTGACACCATCGCCAAAGCCAACCTTGATGGTATCCTCGCCATGAACAACATTATGAATTTACAAAATCCACAGGGATTTATGCGCAGTGTCCATGCTCACGGTAACCTCGAATCCGTCCTGAATATTCTCGCTGGTCTGGCGCTTTGTTTTATTGGCGTCGCAAAGGCATTCAAGCAGGTAATTAGTTATCTGTTCATTGCCGGGGCGATCTTTCATTCAGGGATGTTGTATCTGGCCGCCTTTGGACAAGACTGGGCCTTTACGCCGCTATTAGCCGGCCCATGGTTAGTGCTGGCATCGCTATTGTTAATCGGTATTGCTGCACTCATGGACTTCCGCAGTGAAGTCGTTAAAGACGACTGATATAACGTGCATGTCCTCTACCCTGCAATAAAACCTTATAACCAGTTCGAACTCGATGTCACGCCTCCACATAAACTTTATGTGGAGGAGAGTGGCAGCCCTGAAGGCATCCCAGTTGTTTTTCTACATGGTGGGCCCGGCGCTGGATGTGAACCTTATCACCGTCAGTTCTTTGATCCCGAAAAATACCGCATCATCCTGTTTGATCAACGTGGTGCAGGTCGTTCAACCCCGCACGCTGAACTCGAAAACAACACAACCCAGGCCCTGATCGAAGATATTGAAAACATCCGTAAGCAACTTGGCATCGAACGTTGGCTTGTGTTTGGTGGCTCCTGGGGTTCTACCCTTGCCCTGGTCTATGCTCAGGCCCATTCTGACCGGATTTTTCACCTCATCCTGCGCGGTATTTTTTTATGCCGACAGCGCGAGATAGACTGGTTCTATCAGGAAGGTGCAAGCCGTATTTTCCCTGACGTCTGGGAAAAATTTCTTGCTCCCATTCCAGATGATGAACGTAAAGATATGGTAGGCGCTTATTACAAACGCCTCACTGATAGTCACGAATTTACCCGCATGCAAGCTGCCAAGGCCTGGTCTTTATGGGAAGGTCGCACCGCAACGTTGACCAGCAGCCAACGTGTCGTTGATCATTTTGCTGATGCACATACGGCACTGAGCCTTGCCCGCATTGAATGTCATTTCTTTAAACATGATTCTTTTTTAAAAAAGAATCAAATACTAGAGCATGCCAACAAATTGTCGGAAATACCGGGTACTATCATTCAAGGTCGTTACGATATGATCTGTCCGCTGGAAAGTGCGTGGCAACTTCACCGGGCCTGGCCAGGTTCCATACTTAAAATTATTCCTGACGCGGGACACGCCGCCTCTGAACCCGGTATTGTCTCTGAGCTCGTCAAGACCTGTGACGATCTCGCGCATGCAATCGAAAAAAATCGCAAATGATCGCATTGCTACAGCGCGTACAGCATGCCAGTGTAACAGTTGATAATAAAATTATTGGTAAAATCAATAACGGTATCCTGCTATTCATTGGCGTTGAAAAAAAGGACAGCGAAGAAAAAGCGAGGAGGCTTAGTGAACGTTTTCTCTCCTATCGGGCTTTTTCGGATGAACAGGACAAAATGAATTTGAGTGTGGTAGACATCGATGGCGGTGTCTTGCTGGTACCTCAATTTACCCTCGCCGCAGATACTCGCAAAGGCAACCGGCCCAGCTTTTCTTCTGCAGCGCCGCCAGAATTAGGCCACCCGCTATTTAACTACATCGTGACACAGACCCAACAGCAACATCATAAGGTCGCCACCGGCCAGTTTGCGGCCAACATGAAAGTAAGTCTGTTAAACGACGGCCCTGTTACTTTCTGGCTACAGGTTTAGTCACTATTCTATACCTCTAATAATTTCACGCAATTTGTCCCGACTGACGGGTTTGCTTAAGAAGTCATCCATTCCGGCAGACAGGCAATTGCTCCGATCGTCGGGCGTCGCATTCGCAGTTAGCGCTATTATGGGCACATGTTGATCATCGGTTTCTTCTGCACGCCAGGTTTTGGTGGCTTCAATACCCCCCATTTCGGGCATGCGCATATCCATAAAAACCAGATCAAAATGATCCGACTTAAGCGCATCAACCGCTAAGCGACCATTTTCAACATGTTTGACCCTGTGACCATCCTGCTCCAGGAATGTCATGATGACTTTTGCATTGATAGGACTATCTTCTGCTACCAACACATGAAGAAACCGGGATATGGTTGTCGTACCAAATTTGCTTGTATTACTTTCGGTTTTATCTTCAATGCCCACGCTACTTAATAATGCCTTGCATAATCTGTGAGGGGTAATTGGCAATGACATAAATTGGGAAAAGAGTGCCTTTTGTTTATCGTCAATGCTATGCAACTGAGATAGATGCAGTAGCTTACATAGCTTGATATCTGAATTAATATCTTTAAGTTGTTTCGCTAACTGGGTACATTGCTCGCCACAACTTAGCTCGCTCAGAAGAACAATCGGTTGCTGATCTTCGGCGAGCCTCTGCTGTACTAAATTTACCAGCGTTTTCTGTTCAGTCGTTATGACATATGGCCAATTAATACCTGAGCAGTAACTCTCAAGTATTTTTGCAGAGGTTGCATTGGATTCGTAAACTATAAGTGGCCTGTCTTTTGGTATTTCTACCGACTTCGTACTGGCATCATAGCGCCATGGAATTTCGAACCAAAAACATGAACCTTTATTTTGTTCACTATCAACGCCAATTTTTCCGCGCATCAAGCGTACCAGGTTGGATGATATCGTCGTGCCAAGCCCCGTCCCCGATTGTTCTGGTTTCTGACGGTATTTACTACTCGCCTGATAAAACGGCTCAAAAATCTGCTTACTTTCCTCTTCCGTTAAACCCGGGCCTGTATCGATGACTTCAATACGTATAGTCATAGCGCCATCGACACTATTACTACCGAGACTAAATGCATTAATCGTCACCTCGCCACGTTCAGTAAATTTCACCGCATTGCTGACCAGGTTCAGGACTATTTGGCGCAGACGTTTTCCATCGCCGTGCACATAATCAGGTAAGTCGGGTGAAAAATTTAAAAACAACTCCAGGCCCTTTGAATTTGCACTGGCCGTGAACATCTGCGCAACACCGAATAATGTCTTGGGTAAGTTAAAATTATCTTCTTCGAGAGAATACTTGCCTGCTTCGATCTTGGACAGATCAAGCACATCATCGATCAAGGCATTTAATGCCACAGAGGATTCCTGCAAGGCCAAAACATACTCTCGCTGGTTATCGTCCAATTCTGTCTGTTCAAGCAAACTGGTAACACCGACGATACCGCTCATGGGCGTACGGATTTCGTGACTCATTGCTGCCAGGAACTCACTCTTGGCCTGGTTAGCAAGATTGGCTTCGTCACGCGCCAGGTTAATACGTCGTAACATAGCATCAAGATAAACAGGCATGATTACCAGAAATACAAGATACAAGACCACATCATAAACATGCGAATACCAGCCATCCGTCAAAGTCAGCACGATAATAAAGGCAGAAATACTAAAAAAGCTTGCCGCGATCAATGGCCCACGGCCATAGCGTAAACTGTAACTTACGATATACCATGCATAAAAAAGGAAGAAGGGACTAAAGGGTCCATCATCTGTAAACAACATTGCGAGACTAATCCCGGCAACATCAAATGGAATAGTTAGATAAGGTCGGTAAGAAACACGGGGTTTAAATAAAACACTAATAAATACAATGGTCGTATATATGAAAAACGACAGCATAAAATATATATAAAAACCCCAGACAGGTTCGTAGTAACCCGTCTTCATTGCCAGACCAAGGAAAACAGTCGACAGAACCCAGAACCCATAACGGATCAGGGACGACATATATTCCGGGCTTTCTCTAAGTTCTCTAAAGTTTATTTTCATATCTATTCCTGATAACCTACACGCCTTTCTAATTCACGATGTGTCCTTAACTACAATTACGCGGGCGTGCGAATGACCGACGAACAACAACCTTTTAATGTTGAAGTAAATTCTGACAACAAATGCGACCTGTGTGAAGGGTCAAAATGCTGTAATTACATCACTCAGGGAATCGATACTCCCCGCTCCATGGATGAATTCGATACCCTTTTGTGGCAATTGGCCCATAAAAACAACCAGGCCTATAAAGATGAAGATGGCTGGTTCCTCCTGGTGTACACAACTTGTCAGTTTCTACAATCCGATGGTCGCTGTGATATTTACGAAACCCGGCCACAGATGTGTCGTGATTATAGCAACGACTACTGCGAATACGATGCCCCGGCAGAGGAAGGTTTCGAGCTGTTCTTTGACGGCTACGACTCACTATTACAATACTGCCAGAAACGTTTCAAACGTTGGGACAAACGTTTTACTTCCGAGTAATCAACCCGGCATGATCTGATCGAAATCCTCGATGGCCTCAAACTCTTCCACATTACGCCGCACATCCTGGCTGTCAGGATGATAAACCGCTAACAGACTGGCAATCCCATACTGTTGGGCGGAGCGTAATACCGACAAACTATCGTCTATAAGCAGGGTATTTTGTTTTTTAAACGGGTGTCGCCCCTGGAGCCTTTCCCAAAATTCCGGATTTTCTTTTGGCATACCAAAGTCATGCGCACAAATAATGGTTTCGATATGGTTGTGTAGTGCCGTGCGATCCATTTTTAGCATCAGACTTTTTTGGTGCGCATTGGTGACCAGAGCAACTTGCTTGTTCATTTTTCGCAACCTGTCCAGAAACTCAATCACATAGGGGTGAATAGCGATCAGGTGATCGATTTCTGCCTTGAGTTGCGCAATATCTAACTCCAGGGTCTGCGACCAATAGTCCACGCAATACCAGTCCATCGTCCCTTCTTTGTTGCGAAATATTGGGAAAAGAGTGCGTTTTGCATCATCAACACTTAGGGCGTGCTTCTCTGCGTAGCGCAGCGGTACGTGTTCACGCCAGAAATAATTATCGAAATAGAGGTCCAGAAGAGTCCCATCCATGTCCAGCAATACACTGTCTATTTGTTGCCAATCGACCATAATTCAATAAGTTAGATTAATAATAAAATGACTTTCAGCGAAAGAAGATGATAACACGACATGCCCACAAAACAGCGATACGCCGTTTGCAGTAAACTGGCATAGTCTATGCTGGCAGTTATAGTTATGCCAAAGACAAAAATAATTAAGAATGATGAGGTAATGTCATGACGGTAAAAAATCTAGTGATTTCATTCATGTTTATCATAACCGGGAGTATTGCAACCGTCGGCATCGCTAATGAAATCTCTCCAGAAGAATTAGAGCGCTGGTTTAATAGCGATACGACTGACCCACCACGTTACGACGTCACAAGCCAGGTGGATGCCAGCCAGGTAAACGAAGGCGAACTAGTTTTCCTGAGCAAGGCACCTGACAAGGCCCCGCACTATCAACACAATGAGGTCACCATCTCACCGGCCAGCCTGCGCGATGGCTGGATCCTGGTAGAACAATGTCACAGCAATATTGATAAAGTCGCTGCCGCGCAGATTGTCTTTGCGAAAAACAGAGTGCGCAATATTAAGATTATTTCATACAAGAATATTGAAAGGGCCTGGGTTGAAGGGGCCTCGGTGCAATTTGAGAATGTTAAAAGCAATGCCACTTTGTGTATCCAGGCGAATACACACTCACTGAAACATCTTGAGAACGGCACCTATAGTTTGCGTAATGGCCCTTTCATGCGCCGTTTTCTTGATGGCTATTTTCCTATGCATGTATCGTTTGGCCTTCATTATGCGCAAACAAACCTGGAACTCACCAGCTTTACCCCGGCGCGCCAAAAGGGTTTTGAAGTAAAACTGGCTGAGGGGCAGATAAAAATTGATACGCTTTTTGAGGGACGGTTGTTCACAGAATTCCATTTCAAACCTAAAAGCCTCTAATCAATCCTGACATCGCAGCAGGATAATATAGCCGGATAGCAATAAACCAGGAAAACTGCCACAATCGGGTTAGTGATCAGTAGTAAACCCTTCACCGTATAACAATATGTCGCAACCGGATCTGGAAAAATGGCTACCTGACATCATCCAACTCGCCAAACAAGCGGGCGAACGGATCATGGCTATCTACCAACGGGATTTTTCTATCCTGAAAAAAAAAGATGAAACCCCGGTCACCGAGGCCGACATGGCGGCACACGCCATCATCGATGATGGCCTTGAGGCGATAGCCGCCGAATATCCAATGCTCTCAGAGGAGTCCACCTCTATTCCCTTTGAAGACCGTGAGCGCTGGGAGACCTACTGGTTGGTTGATCCGCTCGATGGAACCCGTGAGTTTATTAAACACAATGGCGAATTCACGGTTAATATCGCTCTGATCGACAACCACCAACCTGTCCTGGGGGTTATCTATGCGCCCGTGCTGGGCGTCAGCTACTACGCCGCAAAGGGGCTTGGTGCCTATAAATTGACACCAGGGGAAAAAACCGAGCGCATTCATGTTACAAAACGGCATCGTGAAAAAATCATCGTCGCGGGCAGCCGCTCCCACCACGGCGAGGAATTCAAAACCTTCCTTGCAAATTTACCCGACTACGAACTGGTCAGCGTGGGTAGCTCATTGAAATCTTGTCTGGTGGCGGAAGGTAAAGCCGACATTTATGCACGGCTTGGCCCTACTTCTGAATGGGATACGGGCGCTGCGCATTGTATTGTTGAAGAAGCGGGCGGTTTTCTTACCGACACCAACCTGCAGAGCCTTAGCTATAACACCAAGGAAAGTCTGTTAAATCCACACTTTTTTGTTTTTGGTGATACTCAGGAGGACTGGGCTAATTTTCTTTAACGATCAGCCTGATCGTAAACTGACATAATCGATTTCAATTCGACCAGGACGGCCTGTTGGTCTTTTAGCGACAGCTTCAGCATTGCGATGGGTGCTTTACCCGCCTCGATCTGGTTGATGCAGGCCGTCACCTGGTGGCAACCGTGGTGACAAAGCTCTTCAACAATGGACTGTAAGGCCGGTTTCAGCATAGAAGACAAATTTTTTATAACGGGAAATTAGCGGTACGCAATAACCCTCATTTTAACAAGTCCAGAACCAATAAGAAATCCAGTACGAGACATTTGGCAGGGAAATTTGCCCGCTTTTCCCAAATAATTGCCCGACCCAAATCACGAGGCTTGACAAGTATTTACTAATTCACTAATTTCAGTATTAACTGAAATAAGTGATGACAATATGAAGCTAACACCGGTAATGCAAAAATATATTCTGCACTGGGGTGAGATGGGAACCCGCTGGGGGGTCAATCGAACCGTGGCACAAATCCATGCGCTATTATATTTATCGCCTGAGCCGCTGGCTGCCGAAGAAATAGCCGAAACACTCAGCGTGGCCCGTTCTAATGTCAGCACCAGCATCAAGGAGCTGCAAAGTTGGGGGCTGATCAGGGCCTCACAAGTATTAGGTGACCGCCGTGATCACTTTGAATCGCTCAAGGATCTGTGGCAGATGTTCAATATTATTATTGAAGAACGTAAACGTCGCGAAATTGATCCGACCCTCAGCATGCTCAGAAACTGTGAGCTTGAAGCCAGCGTCGATAAAGAAACACCGGAGGAAATTAAACAGCGCATCACCGATGTATTGGAGTTTATGGAGACCATATCGAGCTGGTATGAGCAAATGCACAAGCTACCAAAACCCACCTTACTCAAGTTACTGAAACTAGGCTCGAAGATAACCGGGCTGCTTGGCAAGAAAGATTAAATATTATCTCACTACTGTCCCGTTAACTTTATACCGTCATGCCGGACTTGATCCGACATCCAGGAAGCCGTTGAAACCACTGGATTCCGGCCTACGCCGGAATGACGGCGTTCGCAGCAAGCTGCGGGAAATTAAACCCCAAGAGATTAAATATTATTTGATGTATCCACCCACGGCCTGAATCGGCCCTGGATCATTCTGTTTACTCACCCAGGCAATCAGCGCTAACTGGTGAGCACCTTTCTTATCAAACCTGGGTAATTGCAGCGTCCAATTCAGATTTGAGCTTTTATGCTGAGTACGATTCAATAAAATAAACTCATGGCGAGTATGACTCCCTTCACGCTCACCCGCCTCGATCTCGGTCTTGAGCCCCATGCCGGTAATCGCAACATTCAGGATAAGTGTCTCCCCTGAATTAGATACTGGTGAATCAGACATGGGTAAACTGGCTACGGGCGAAAAGCTGGCTTTCACTTTCTGGCCTTGCAGGTTTATTTTCAGTATACCCACATCTTGTTTCTCTACCTCAGGGCTTCGATGATAAAAGCTGCGCCGCCAGGGTCTGCCGTTTACAAAAAAGCCCGGCGTATAGATAGTGTGTTGGGAATTTACTTTCGCATACTGGCGTTGACGTGCTGTATTCTCGGCAGAAGCAAACCGGTCTTTCCAGCCCAGGTAGTCCCAATAATCCACGTGCAGTGCAAGCGGAATATATTTCTTCCAGAGCAGTGAATTTTGTTTAAACGTGTTCAGGTATGCTTCGGCCGGGGGGCAACTACTGCAACCTTGCGAGGTATAAAGTTCGATTAAGATTGCTTTCTCAGACTCGCTGGTAAAACTTTGCGCCTGTACGACTTGTGAAAAAGGGAAAAAAAATGCCAGCGAAAATATCGCCAAAGAAAATATTTCCTGAGATAATACTTTTAGTGCTGTCCTATATATTGTCTGCCATCGTTGCATAAATCCTGTGACAACGTGGCGTTAACATTGTTCCCAGGGCAACCCTTCATAGCGCCAACCACCGAGGGTGCTGCGATGATGATCTGAATCCAGCTCCCCCTCAAACCCTTCGGCGACATTGTAAATATTGCAAAACCCTTTTTTTACCAACACTTCCCCTGCTTCATAGGAGCGCTTACCACTTCTGCAAATCAATATAATAGGGACATGTTTGCCACTACCATCATTGGCTAAGCCCCCTAACATAAGCTGTCGTACCTCGCGGACAAAGTGCGGGTTAATTTCCCAGTCGGGTTCATCTATCCATGGAATGTGGACCGCGCCCACTGGGTGGCCTATAAAGAGAAACTCCATATGCGAACGCACATCGATCAACAAACTCGTTGGCTCGTCGCTGATCAGTTTCATCGCTTCTTTGGGCGAGATACTTTTGACTTTGTCCACTGGCCGTTACCTGACTGGTTAGGAATAAGTATCCATAATACTAGTACAATATATGCAATTATAGTGTGAGTAAACGTATAACCAGCAGCATCTGTGTTGCAAAGGCCACCACAAAAACGATAACCCGAAGCAATGGAATGGCCAGGGTGAAGATAATAACGTGAGCAACACGCGCAAGAAAATACACCATGCAGGCCATCGCGGTGGCCTCGGTCCCGACTTTTAAGATCTCAATGATCAAAACCAGTGGCGCAAACACAACCAGATTCTCAACCGCATTCTCATGCGCACGCATCAGCCGTTCTGCCCACTGCGCCTTTGGGCGTGTATCCGGCATGGGATTCCACAAAGCCGGTAGCGGACTATTTTCGATCATCCTGTTAATAATATAAGGTACCCACAACAAACCCGTCAGTAAGCAGGTAAGTACCAGCCAGTATAATTCTGTAGATAACGCCATCAATTAGCTCCTGTTTTTAACGCGGTTAATAAGATTTTGGTATTGATTTAATAATCCGGGATCGTCCATCGATCCATGGTGGTGCACCTGTTGCCAGGCACCTGCTATTTTTTGGAAGACTCGGCTAGTCCGAATCGCCAGCTCAAGACGTTGGCCGCCAGATTTATCACCGTACGGTTCTGACCACGGGCCAGAGCTTGGTTCAGAACATTGGGCAACACCACGTTCACGCCCAACAGCATAAAATATATTGCCACATTGCATTAACTGATAATCATAGAATTCAACATACACCCGTATCTCGCCTTGCATAATACGTTGATAACCCTCAAAAATAGCGTCCCAGCCTTTACGTATTCCGCCGATGGGATTACACATAACAACGTCATCCCTGTGTGCCCAATTTTTCATGCTGCCTTCCAGGTCACGGCCATTAAAATCTGCATAAAATTCCGTGAGCGCCTTCAATGAGGCAGGCATTCCACTCCGATTATTCTCACCATTAATAATATCGACATCCACAACATCATCATCCTGTTAGTTGTACATACAACCTATTGCGTAAAAAAATACTCAGCCTGGTATACCAATACCCGTTTTCATCGCCTGGACTATATCGTCAAACTGCTCGGGGCCCAATTGTTTGCGCATCTTCCTGTATAAGGCCGCACCCACATCATCCAGTTGCCTGCCAAGACGCTTGCCCGCCGCACTCGCCCGTAAGCACACCTCTCGGCCGTTTTCACCCGACTGCCTGAGCAACAGGCCCTTAGCCTCAAGCGCTGAGACAAAACGGGTAATGGTTGATTTCTCAAGATGCAACTGCCTGCCCGTTTCTTTTTGGGTAATACCTGGCTCACGACAGACCAGGCGTAACAAATAGGCATGGGGGGCCGAAAGCCCGCTCGGTTTGTAGGCCTCATCCCAGATACGATTTAGATGCCGGATAAAGGCATTGCTATTGAAATAAATACACTTTTCAAACATGAGACAAGTCTAACCGATATTAGTTGTATATACAACATATTGCGGCAAAAAAACACACTGCGCCTTAAAGCCTTCCTCAATCTTCTGGCTGCTCACGTTTTTCTTCAAAGTGTTTGATCTGTTGAAGATTTTTCATATCGATCCGGCCGACATGCACCGCACCGCTTTCTATCGCAATCACAGGGCTAAACAGGTTGCCATTAACGTTTGCGTTAGTTTGCACTTCAATTTTCTCACGCGCGATAATATCACCTTCGACACAGCCCTCGACAATCACCACGTCGGCGACCAACTCGCCCGTCCATATTCCTGTCGTCGCAATAACAACGATACCATCGACATCGCTCTTACCATGAACCTGACCGCGCACCACGATATTTTCGCCACCACTAAATGAGCCCGTGAACGATGTGCCTTCACCGACCGATGAAGTAAAGCGAATAATATTATCCAGTGTCCGGCGAAAACCCCGTTTCTTTTCTTTTCTGGTATTGCTTTCCAGCGCTTGGCTTTGCATCGGATTTCCCTTTCCAGGTTAATGTTTACATAGTTCCTTGTCACATTACTTAGCGGCTAAACCGACAAAGAGTTGATAGTCTTTTTTAAGTTGAGCAAGTTTCTTAACAGAGCATTCTAAGATACTGGTTTAACAGAAATATCTAGTTAAATGCCGCACTTTCTGCTTCCAGATACGCCCGACTCGCATTGCGCCCGGCCAGATCCTGGTAATTTTCAAGATAGGAGAAAGCCGATTGGTCAAGCCGGTTAATCGCGTCCTGTAGATCCACCCCGGCCTCAACCATCCTGGTCATGTGTGTGTCCAGCAAGTCAAGATATTGGTAGGTTGATTTATCAAAGCCTGAAAGCTTTGCCGGTTTACCATGCCCCGGAATAAAGGTTGCGCCTTTGAATTTTTTTAAATATTGATAGGTCTCTTTCCATTCCCTGATGTTTCCGCCTGATGTAATGGCGAGCAATCTGCCTGAGTAAAGAATATCTCCAGCGTAAACAAACTTATCAACAGGAATATTTATGATCAGCGGCGCAGGTGTATGCGCGGCCTTATGCAAATGTATATCTACAATAACACCACCGCCCAGATCGAGTTTAGTTCCACTCGTGAGTTGCATATCGGGTGGATCGGGTAGCTTTATTTCACTTTGTTTAAACTTCATGATCATTTCGAGCATCATCGCATAGTTATTTCCATTCTCTGCCATACGCTGTGCTTCTTTTTCTGATGTAATAATTTTTGCTCCCACTTTCTTAAAAGCATCATTCCCCAAAAAACGATCGGGCTGAGAATTTGAATTGATGACATACTTAATCGGCAGGCGAGTGATTTCCCTGATTCGCCCTATGATTTCCTTACCCATTTCTGGATAATAACCAGATTCAAGCACGGCCACGCTATTTTTCCCGACAACGAAGGCCATATTCATTCGATAGCCTTTATTCCTGGTATTCGGCCCGCCATGAGGGCCAATCCACGCATAAACATGCCTGGATATTTTTTCTGGTTTCGGCAAAATCTTGAATTCACCTGCTATTGATAGCTGAGAACATACGTACAAAGAAATCAGTACCGTCGCCCTAATCAAATACGTTCGCATAATGTCTCCCCATTTTTCTAAATAGCTGTTCTGAAAAGCTATTCACTTTCGCCATGTAAACCGCCGTACCGATTCGTGTAGGAGCGGCCTCAGGCCGCGATAGAGAATTATCAGAAAATTTAATCGCGGTCTGAGACCGCTCCTACAAACACAATGTTAATCAAAATACGATAAGTCGGCACTTTTTCGGAACAGTTATTTTATTGTATGATTTAACTTTAATTTAAGTCAAAGATTATTTGTTCGCCTTTCACCCTAACTGATTCCGCAAAAATCAGACCACATTCAATAATCACCTTAATCTGCCCGACAGCCTTATAATAATGCCCGCCGACAACCAATAATACACATGTTGCCAATAAACTATCTGTATTATGCATCCGCCAGGCAACGAAGCGACTGCACACTGCAATAAAACATGCGATACTAAATTCACCGAACCAGCAGACCTTTGCTATGATTAATAACAAACCCACTGATAACGAATCTCTTCAGCAGGAACTCGACTTAAAACAAAAGTTTAATCTTGAGACTGGAAAATTAAATTGGCAATCGATACAAAGCCACTTTGCTCGCGGGGTGGTTATTGTCGTGAAGCCGGGGCTGGATCTGATTGATATTGCGGTACAACTATCGGATGACAATGCGCAGGTAGTCGAGCGACTAATTAAACAGAGCGATATCGTTCGTGCCCATGATGAGCATGCGCGTGGCTGGGTCGAAAAGGAACCTGACTTCTGGGCGCTGGTGGTTTCACCCTGGGTGCTGATACAGGAAATAAATACCCTGGACTCAGGATAAGCCGCGCTCATTCTGGCAGAATTTTAGTTGGAGAGTGTCCAGCTACTCGAACTCTAGATTCCGACTCACTTATACCCGTAGGGTGAAAATCACGCCGGAATGACCGTATTTTATAATCCTGGCCATAATCTAATAGAGATTATCGACTGGGACGGGGAATACACCCTTTTGCTGAAAAAGGCGTAGAAATGTTATGGATGTTGCCCCAAAACAGGCAATATCTAATCAGGCGACGTCCATCTCACTACTGAGCGCGGAAGAATGCTGAGGGGCATCGACACTGCGGCGCGCCCAATGAAACTTCTGCGAAATATCATGCTCCAGCCTGCTTAACAGGTCGAGCCGTTCCTGCTCGTTTAGCTGATTAGCGTAGGTAATCCGGTTAATCTGATCCTGGATCTGCTTAACCACATCAAAATAGAGCGTCATATCTGTCGGCATAATCGTTTACCCATCGTCTTTATAAGGAAATAGTGTTTGTAATTGTTTGTGGATAGTATAGATGAAACGAAAATTCTGAATTTAAAACTTTTGCAAACTTTTTTGATGAATTAGTCAGCGCATTTTATGCAGAATATGACCGCCGGATTGAATTCAAGTCTCTGGCATGTAATTTCCTCATCACAGGCTCGACAATACCCATATTCATGCCCTTCAATCCGTCGCAAGGCCTCGCCTATTTGTTTGATCTGCAGTTGCCTTCTTTCCTGTATGGCCTTTGACATGGCCTGAGCCTGCAAGGCATCCATCCGTGATAACCGCCCCTGCCGTGTCTGATCCAGCTCAACCACATCCGCCGCTTCGCTGGCCGATAGCACCGCCGCCAATAGTTTCTGTTTTTGCTCCAGCAGCCGCTGCCTGAAGACGTCAATTTGAATATCGGATAAACCGCTCATGATTTGAGATAAGGAAAGATGGCCGCTTCCGCTACCGGATAAACCAACGTAGTAATAGAAGGGAATAATGCTTCAAGCTTTTCCACATGCTGCCTGTCTGCTTTCTCATAACAAACGATCACCCGACAGTCCTTTGCATACTTTGCCAGACTATGCAGGAACACATCCAGATTACTGATATTTACACCTGCATAATTATTTCCGTAACCATATACAAAGTCGGCAACGACAAAATCTGGCGGTTGCCTTTTTAGTTCCTGGATCGCCTTGCGCATGGAGATCAAACGTACTTCATTCAGCCCCTGTGATCGATAGAAACTACCTAGCTGAGGGTGTAAGGGAGATTCAAGAATGGAATATAAAATCATCGTACTTTTTCTCACTTCCACTGTTCACTAAAAATCCTGTTATTTTACAATTAATGCTTCTTTTTGTTTTCTTTTTAGTTTCTTTATACCCATCTCTCGTTTCAGGGCCTGGCTGTGATCATCACAGGCCTCTGTATAAACCAGCTTAACGGGACGGCGACTTCTGGTATAACTAGAGGCCAGTTTATTATCATGATTGTGTTCGTTGACGCGACGTTCAATATCGGTGGTCACCCCGGTGTACAAACTATCGTCTCCGCATCGCAGAACATAAACCGTCCACTGACCCATATCTTACCAATTCTCACGTAACCAGTTCTTGGCGACAGAAAAATCCTGTGCCGCCGATTTTTTCATCCAGCTGATGCCCGTATCAATATCTTGTGTAACCCCTTCGCCATTCACATACATCAACCCAAGATAATACTGACAACCTGCCTGGCCTTTGTTGGCGGCCTGCTCGCACAGGCTTGCCGCCTTTCTGAAATCAACCTCACTGCCTTCACCTTTGTAATACATAATACCCAATTGATTCAGCACTAAACGATTCTGTGTATCGACTGACAATGCCTGCTCGTAATAACCCAGCGCTTTAGAAAAATCCTTTTCCGTACCGGCCCCCTGGTAGTAAATTTTACCAAGCGTTAATAACGCCTTCAAATCACCGCTTTTTGCTGCCTGCAGTGCCCAGTGAGTTGCCTTTTCACCATCCTGCGCATCATGGTAGTAGTACTCGGCAAGATCGCCTTGTGCCTTGGCAAGACCCAACCTGGCCGATACTTCTAACCAATACATCGCACGGTCTGTCGGCAAATCATTTGGTTTATGTTCGATCGTCGACATCTGGAATAACTTATACGCGGCCAACGCATTACATTCACTGGCAGCGGCATGCAAAATACTAATCGCTTTGCCGATATCCTTGTCATAACCGGTAACGTTATTCAGTTGCGTATTTTCATGCAGATAATATGAGGCCAACCTGATTTTCGCGTCACTATCGATCGCCGCTGCTTGTTGAACCAGCGCCTGTGCCTCCAGGCGTTGTTCAAATGTTTTTGTCTCGATAAAATATTCTTCTGCCAACGTTAGCATAGCCGGAACATACTCTGCTTTTGCCGAAAGTATTAGTAACTGACGTTTCTGTTCTACAGCGGCGGCGGGCGTAAATAACATCGCCTGATCATAGATGGCTTCTGCCGATCCCTGTTTCGCTGCGGTGTCGATATATTTTTTCGCATCGGCAAGTTTGTTTTGATCAGGTTCCACGGCAAGACGTTGATTAACACCCTGGTAAGCCATCAAGTAGAGAATCTTGCCATATAGGTAGTTAGTTTCGCTGGAATTGGCGTCATTGGTTTTGCTCTTTGCAGGCTCGCCAACCAACTTCTGTGCTAATACATACTGCTTATTTTGAATCGCATCGCGCACGCCGGTAAAAGCAAACGGTTTTTGTTGGCTGCACTGTTTAAATTGAGCCTCAGAAACGGATAGCTGCGAATAATCCTGTATGACAAGAGCCTCCGCACGCAGCATCGTTGCGAGCAACACCATAGCCCCCATACCGATGAGAGAGATTAATTGTCTCCGTTTCATTTTTCGTGCCCTGGTACCCTTGTTATGTAGGATGCCTCATTGTATCGCTATGTACGATCGCCAGGGGCTCCGATTTTATCAAGATGGCCTTATTTTACCATGCCAGATTTCAGATCCCACATAACTATAACCGTTCTAAATATCATGATAATTTGCTGTAATATATGCTTTTTACTAAGCTAACGCTATAATCCTCTGCCCATAGCGGCCAAAATCTGGCCCGCAGTTTGCCCATTGCAGACTATTGGTGAAAACTACCCACAAATTTTACAGCTATAGCAACAAGCTGCCGATAACTATAGGGATGTAGCAAGCACAAAACACAAAACATGGATAATCAGCCCAAGAACTCGACTGCCAGCCAGATTGCCTCCGTCGTCAACCTGCCTGG
>ENA-ORDP01000279-ORDP01000279.1-marine-sediment-metagenome-genome-assembly--contig:-NODE-279-length-34703-cov-14.915695_pt1 | contig 34703 bp, 29 predicted proteins | sample MGYA00248627_ERZ508539 | MGnify/ENA primary metagenome ERZ508539 (study PRJEB26208, sample SAMN05571518) | marine sediment metagenome | biome: deep sea; feature: Hydrothermal vent; material... | reverse complement strand
CACCACCGCGTTATCGGGTGGGTTCAGATACAACCCCACAACATCCTCAAGCTTCTCTTCAAAGTTCGGGTCATTACTGATCTTGAATTGACGAATCAGGTGCGGTTTAAATCCACAATCGTTCCAGACGCGCGCTACAAACATGTGGTTTGTTTTGAGCTTTGCGGCCAACGTCCTTGTGGTCCAGTGTGTCGCCCCTTTGGGCAGCTTATCCTTGTTGGTCGTGTACTCAATGACGCGTTTGCGCAGCCGTGCTTGCACTGCGCTGTTGGCTCCTCCGTGATTGGCACCTCTTGGCAGATCTTTCTCTATACCTTTCAAACCAAGTTCGGTGAACCGGTTTCGCCACCGTGCTATCTTATGTATGCCAAAGGGCAATTGCTCAAAAATCTCCGTGTTCGACAACCCTTCATCAGCAAGCAATACGATAGATAAGCGCTCTTTGAGCCTCGCCGGTGTCTTTCCACTACGACAACGACGATGAAATTCTTTACGTTCTTCTTCTGACAGCGTGATACTAACGGGTGCAGGCATAATATTCGTACCGGAAATTACAAATTGTACGCTCTATTATATATGACTATATTGTTCGTTACAGTACACTAGTGAGGCGCAGTTCAGAATGACAGACCGACCTGATCGCCGATACGTCTGAAGCGGGCCAGCCAGGTATGGTCACTCAGGGAGCGTGCGCGCGCCTGTTCGCGGATCCGCTGCCGGGCCTTGTCCTGGTCCGTCTGCAGGTAGAAGCGCGCCTTGTCCACCAATTCTTCCAGGGAATCGTAATACAGCATTTCCCTGTCCGGCTCGAAATATTCTTCCAGCTCCGGGAAGCGATTGACCAGGTGCACACCACCGCTCATGGCGACTTCGAATTCGCGCAGGCGGATGAATAGCAGCGGTGATTTGTACACGTAGGTGCTGCACAGTTCGATGGAGCCCAGGCTCAGGGCCATGGCGCTGATGCAGCGGCTGAAATCCTCGAATCGTGGCCCGGGAAGGTATTCCACCTTGCTGTTGTCCAGTTGCTTTTCAGGCAGGCTGCCGAACATCTCCAGTACCGAACGCCAGATTACGCTGCTTATGCAGGCGCGCCCGGCGGAGAACCCGATACCATCGCGTACCCGCTGCCATGATTCGGAAAAGTTGTTAACCGCCCGGGACAGGGGATTATTGACCCTGGAACTCGATTTGTAAAAAGCGTCCGGTGCGCTGCCGTGTACCCGTACCGGTACACCCGCCTGCTGTAACACGGCGATACTGCGTGCGCGTGCGCCATAGGTCGTACCCATGAAACCGATCACCTGGTCTTCCGGTACCTGCACCGGTGTGAACACGCGGGGGTTGGCACCCCACGGCATCATAATGACGTTGGCGCCATAACTTCGGATGATATCCAGATTCTCGCGCACCGTACTCCAGTTAACATCAAAACGGCTGGCAACGTTACGTACCCGGAAGGGGTGGGAATAATCGTCCGTAGACAGATTTACCGTAACAATGCCGCGCGCGCGCAGATCGTCAATCGCTTCCGGCAGCAGGGTGACGTCGGTAATCGTGCCGAAGAACAGATCGATTGTACCAGCCTGCAACAGGCGCTCGACCTCATCACGCAATACCTGGGAGTATTCCTGTGCGTTGCCGCTTCTACCCATGATTTCTACAGGGTTGCAATAGATGACCTCGTGCCCGGCCCATCGAAGCTCATCCACCATGTGATAAAGGTGCCAGTCGTAGATAAAACCGCCGGAGTGTGCGCAGTAGTGCAGGATTCTCATAATCTGTATTCCGTACAGCCCTGTCAGAGGCTAAAAACCATGTTTACAAGATAGCGGTTATTGCGAATGGTCGTTCCCGAAACTTTCTGACTGTTATGACTGTACCTGGCGCGCACCCAGATATTGTCGGTCAACGCATAGGATAGAAAGCCCAGCACATCAACAGAATCGATACGGGTTCTGAATGAATCCTGAATCTTGAACCGGGTCTTTCCGAGTTCTGCGCCAAAGCGCAGGCCGGGACGAATGCGCAGCAGCATGTTCAGGTTCAGTGTATTCTCCAGCAGGGGGGCGCCGACACCGGCTCCCAGGAGTACATCACGATTGTAGTTCAAACCGATCAGGAACTCCTTCATCATGGATGCCTGCGCGGAAAGCCTGGCACTCCAGGTATCGGTATCAAAAGATTTGTTTATCGTCAGGTAGCCGGCACCACCTTCTAGCGCAAAACGTCGACTGAACTGTCGCCTGTACAATGCAAGCACACTATGCCCTGTCGCTTCATCCACCCTGGTAAAATCCATCCTGCGGCCTTCATATTCGAGGCCAACTGTATCGCGCGGAGTGACTCGCCAGCGCAAACCTGTGGTGACTTCGTTGGAGCGGATGTCAGTAGCAGCGGAATCATTGGTCAGGATAATCAGGTTGGAATAGCTGATGTTGGTCCGTACATTCGGGGTAACTGTATAAGCCAGTTCAACAGACAGGTCATTGTTGGTCACTGTGGTGGCCCCGGTCAGGACACCCCGAATCAACTGGTCGGAGGTGTCACGGGATTCGTAGAAGTTGTCTGACAGTCCTACAGTAAGCCGGCGGGATAGTTCACGGTTAGCGAACAGCAGACCGGACTGGGCATCAAGCACCTTGTTCAGCTTCGAATTATCAAAATATTTAGCAGCCTCGAAGCCGTAGTCCGCCTCCAGATTCCAGCCCTTGCCACCATCGCTGTAACGTATGCCTGGCGACAATACAGTGATCACATCATCGCGCTGATTGGTATCGGTGAAGAACAGGTTATTCTGGTACTCCACAGCCAGGCCAATGCGCGGAGAGAAGCCCTTCTCAGTTGTTCCGGGGGGGATCAACCCGCGCTGGGCACCATCCTGCAGGCGGCGTTCTTTCAACGGCAGGCGCCGTCCGGCTCCCGGGAATAACCAGCTTTGCACGGCGGTCTCCGGGTCATCACTGCCTTCCAGGGCTGCAGAGCCAAACTGGTCCTCCCGTTCACCTGCTGCTGTGTATCCGGACATTATCGGCAGCGCCAGTAGTAACAGCGGGATTATCGGGTATACCAGACCACTGCAGCGGGAGGGGCGACAGGCATCCGTACAGGCAATCGCGTTCACGGGGTATCCATGAGTTTCAGCGTACAATTACCGTGTCACCGGGAATCAGCACAAAATCGTCCGTCTCGGGCTGGCCGGCAATAAAACTGTCATAGTCAAAGGTAAGGCGTGACTTCCTGTTAAACCGGTTATACACGGTGATATTGTTACGCGTGGCAAAAGCCGTGAAGCCACCGGCCATGGCAATAGCCTGCACCACGGTGACCGCACCGGTGGGCTGAAACAATCCCGGACTCATCACCTCGCCGGTAACAAACACATTATAGCTGCGGACCTGCCGCAGACTGACGGTGACCTGGGGATCCTTGAGATGCTTCCTGAACTCGCGCTCAATGACCTTGCGTAATCCTCCTACAGTGATTCCGGCAGCCTGGAGCTCACCGATCAATGGGTAGCTGATGTTGCCGTCCGGGCTGATGGAAATCTCCTGCGACAGCTCCGGATTTTCCCACACAAATACGCTTATGATATCCCCCGGACCCAGCTGGGAGAGCTCTGCGGGTAGCTCTCTGGATGACCACTCGGCCTGTACTGCCCAGGGTGTCAGTGATAACAGCAGCACGGCTGCAAAAAGCTTGAAGCGATTGGCCAGGTGTAGGTACATAAAGAATTCCTCAATGTTGGACTAAGCAGGTTGTGCAGATCAGACCCGGGCAAATCTTTCGTAGAACATTCGTCGCCACAGGTTAAGCAGGGGTCCAAACAGCTTGTGGTTGTTGATTTCCTCCAGGGCAGCCTTGTAGTCGCCGGCTTCTTCCAGGGCGTCGGCATAGCGTGACAGCAGATCGTCAAGTTTTTCACTGGCTGAATCATCCACGAGAGACCCCCAATGCTTGCGCACCAGGTGTTCGGTATATTCCCTGCGTTCTTTTTTCGAAGCCGACATAAGCGAGATGCTCTTGGCAGCTGCGTGAAAACGGTAGGCACCAAGCACCTTGTCAGAGATAACTGGCTCGTTGACACAATACATGCGTTCCCATAACGCCAGATCCATCACGTAGTGAATATCTTCATCGAAGGGACCGGCTGCCTCCCACATGGCACGGTTCCAGAATGTGGACTGGGTAGGTATCCAGTTCGAGGCCCAGCGGAAGAAGGTATCCTGATTGACCACTTCGGGGCGACGGTACCTCATGGTACGCTTTTTACCGTAGAACAGTCGCGCCGCTCCTACCAGCCAGGCGGGGTCGGCGCTTGCCGGGAGTTGCTCCGCAACATGCATGAGCGCACCCGGCTCCAGCAGATCATCCGAGCACAGCCAGTAATGTAAATCGCCGCTCGCACGGGCGAAACCCTTGTTGATGGCGTGGCACTGGCCGTTATCCGGTTCACTGACCCAATAGGCAATCCTGTCCTCGTTCTGCTTGATCACCTCCAGCGTGTTATCGGTGCTGCCGCCATCGATAATGATATGCTCAACATTGGGGTAATGCTGGTTCTGAACGCTGTCAATGGTTTCCTGGAGGTAACTCCCCTGGTTGTAGGATGGTGTGACCACACTGATTCTGGGTAACTTCTGGGTACTCATGGTTTGGTTTCCAGTCATTGGGTTTCCGGCATAGCTGCAGTCACGGATGAGTGAGTGCGATCGCCGGTTCTCTTTCCGGCACTCTTTCCGACGCCCGTTTTCCCCTGACCGCGTTACCCATTGCCAACGACAGTCCCAACACCAGCCAGACCTCCCTGGCCATGGGATTGAACATATAGATTCCGAGCTGACTGCTCAATATGATCAGCAGGAGGGTGCCATAGGGTCGGAACAGGGTATCGCGGTACGCCATAAAGGCACCTCGAAAGGCCATTATCCACAACGAAATATAAAGGAACAGCATAACCATGCCGTTCTCTGCAGCAACCTGCAAAAACATATTGTGAGGCAGGGCCACTCCCAAGTATCTGTGCGTGTAGGCATTGAGAGGCAAATTCTGTATCGCATGTCGCGGCACCTCGTCGATACCGATGCCCAAAAGCAGATGCTGCTTGATAATAGACAGGCTCATGCCCCAGTTTTCAAAACGCCAGGCCATGGATTCGGAGGCGGCCGACACTCCCGCCTTGGCGACAATTTTCTGCAGCATCGGAAAGCCGTCAAGGTCCCGCACCAGATCTGTCAGGGAAAATCCCCAGGAAGAAAACACCAGCAGGGCGCCGATGATACCCACGATGCCCAGCATCCGGGTTATCCGTGTAGTAGTCAGCATGGCTGTAAATACCAGTACAGCCATGCCAATCATCGAACTGCGTGAAAAAGTATAGTGCCATCCGACCACGAAGCTGACGGTGAGTGCTACCAGCAGCAATTTTACGATGACATTCCGGTTCAGGACGGCAAGGGTCAACGCGCAGGGAATGGCAACCTGGAAGTAGCCGGCCAGCGTAATCGGGTGCTCATGGGTCCCTGCCGCGCGTACTTCCATCCCGGCCCGGTCCCTGAGCAGTTCTGCATGCCAGCCGCCAAACGGAACGATGCCGTATTTAACGTCCAGGAAAACCAGAATAACCTCGAATACCGCGACACCAACAATAACCATCATTACCCGGTTCATATCCCGTGGGGTGTGGACATAGGCCAGTGTCAGGAAAAATATCACGGCATAGATAAATTGCGGCCCGATTCGATCGATCAGTCCAGGAAGCGAGTGGGCGATCGTAGTGAGCACGATGCCTACAAAGTATGCCAGCGCAACATACCCGCCTGGACCACGAATAATCCTGGGCCACGATGAGCAGCGTGTCAGCGCCTGATACGTGATCGCCGCAAGTACCGCCAACACCCCCATGCGGCTCACCGTAATGAAGCCACCGAAACCCACATTCATTGGCGTCAGAGCTACTACGGTGAGATAGGGCAAGCCGGGAGAGGCAAACAACAGGAACAGAAAAACGATGCCCAGCGGAATGATGACAGCCTTGGTCGACAGTCCGGCAACGGCACTGCCCAGTATGGCACCGATTGCGAGAGCGGCTACATTGGTCGATCTGCTCGTCTGCATAGCGGTAGATTGATCCCCCGTCAGCAGCCTGCCGCCTGTGTCATAGCGGGTACCCACCCGTTACCCGGAGCACGGATCGCATGCGGCTGGAAAACCGTACCGGCCAGGACCGGGAACCCGTCAAGTCCGCTTTGTTATCAGGGTATAGTCGGGCGAGCGGGAAAAGTTGATAACCATGGCGCTGCGCATATTCATTAGTCGTGCCGTCCAGTATTTTTTTCATTTTATTATAAAAATCCACTACTGTCCCAACGTTAAGTCGAACAAATTCAATTGGTTATCTATGGCACATTCTTCGTTTTTGTAGTCAGGAATCATAAGCAGTTGATCCAGTGGGGTTTTCTCGAAAAGGGTAAGGCTCAAAATCTGTAAGATCGTGTAAAGCTCTGTTTCGAGCTTGAGCTGCTTTTTGATGATGGCAACAGGTACGCGGTATCTCGATTGATCGGCTGGAATTTGCCTGACATGGTGACTTCGATCCCTTCTTGGTACGATATCTCTATTCTATAGGAATGCAGGGGTTAAATCCGACAGGCTCCTAAGGGCACCTCTGATTAATTCGTTTTCCGTCATTCTGGTGTATGCCAGAATCCAGTGATTTCAATGTGTTGGATCCCGGATCAAGTCCGGCACAGGCCCCGCCGGTATGACGAATTGATCAGAGCTTCCCTAGCTTATCTGACTGTGCCCGCAGATCAAACTCATTTCGCCAAGCGTGAAATACCGCCTCGTCTGCCTTGACACGCAGCCGAGTGAAGACTACAACCAACATAAAAGGGTATTTAAATTACTGTTCTTTTTACAATTATTGTAGCAATCCTGCTGACAGACCTGCTGCTGAGGCTGATCGTGCGGATACCCCCGCGTTCCGGCAGGTTCTATCCACGCCTGAGAGCAAGGATTCTCAAGGACGATGTCTCCACTTTTGACCCGGGTTATGAAGCGACACTCAAAAGCCAGGATTTCTGCGTCAACATCAAAACCAACTCGCTGGGCTTCCGGGAGCGGGAGTTGTTTGAACCGGATGGGTCGCTGCAGTCACCGGTATTGTTCATTGGTGACTGTATTTTCATGGGATACGGGGTTGAGGAACAGGACCGGGTAACCAACCGGCTTGCCGACATTGCCCGGGAAAGGGGAATATCCCGGCCAGTGATAAACCTGTCTTTTATCGGCTGGCGGACCAACAATTATTTCAGTTGCCTGACAAATTTTTATGAACGGCTGAGGCCGCAGAATGTCGTGGTTGGCATTTACATAGGCTTTGAGTTCGGCGCGGTACCCAGGCCGGCCAGATCGAGGGAAGAGGTTAAAAAACCTGGCGGCTTCAAGAAAGTCCTTCGTGACCTTCTGAGGCTCTCGCCGCTACTGAACCTGTCCATGCGGGGGCTCTGGGCAAGCCAGTCATTCAGGGCTCACTTCAACAAAAAGGAACTGATGAATGAGCGGGTTGATATCTACCTGAAAGATCAGACGCAGAAACAGAAAGAACTTTATGACAATACCACTGCCTACCTGTCCATGATGGCGGATTATGCAAAAGATAAAGGCGTTGATTTCCTGGTTGTCCTGATTCCGGATCACTTACAGGTACTGGAAAAAGACATTTTCACCGGTCTCGACAGGGAAAAGCCACAGCGCATCCTTAACCGGCACTGCGCGGACAACGGGATAAAATGTCTCGACCTGCTCGCAGCCTTTGAAAACCATCCCCGGCCGGCAAGCCTGTATTTCGATATGGACAAACACTGGAGTTGCGCTGCACACCGGTTCGCGGCGGATGTACTGGCTGATGAGATCTTTTCCGATTACCGGAACGAGCGCAGCAAACCGTCGTCCGTTCAGCCTGCCGGATAACATCAGGCTGCTGACCGACCTTCTACACATGCGTAAATTATTCAATATCCTGGCAAGCGTGATGATAGCGATCCTTCTGACCGGGTGTGGTGGCGGTGGAGACTCCGCAGCCCCGAATACTCCCGACCCGGGGTTTCCAATCTCCAGCCGCCCCTACCAACTGAAGATTCCTGCAAACTATGATCCCGGCTCACCCACCGCGCTGATTGTGTTGCTGCATGGATACTCCAGCAACAGCAACGAAGTCGCCAACTATTTTGGCCTGATCAAGGCGGCAGATAGCCAAGGCTTCCTGCTGGCATACCCTGATGGCACAATCGACTCCAGAGGCAATCGCTACTGGAATGGCACGGATGCCTGTTGCGCATTCGATCCGGATCCTGCTGACGATGTCAGTTACCTGACCTCGGTCATGGATGACATCGCCGCGAAATACAATGTCGACCCGAACCGCATTTATTTCGTCGGCCATTCAAACGGCGCATTCATGTCCAATCGTATGGCCTGCGAACACTCATCCCGGATCGCTGCAATTGTTACTCTGGCAGGGATGCAGTGGAATGATCCACGGCTGTGCCCTACTACAAAACCGGTCTCGGTACTTCACATTCATGGCGACCTGGACGACACCATATTTTTCGATGGCGGCAATGTATTCGGCACCCTGTCTCCGTCAGCTTTCGACAGCACTGCCACCTGGGCTGCAAAAGACGGCTGCACAGGCAATTTGATTGACCTGCCGCCAAATATCGATCTTGAATCAGTAATAACCGGAGACGAAACCCGCGTTCAGCGCTACACTGGCTGCCCCGCCGGCATTGATGTAGAACTCTGGACAATTACCGGCGGCAGTCATATACCGACATTCAGCACCAACATAGCCGATCTGATCTGGAATTTTCTGTCAACACACCCGAAACCCTGAAGATCAAGACTGCCACCGGGGTATCGGGTATTGCGGTTTCTAACAACGTTGCCGCCGTTTGGAAAGGACTCTTGTAGCATCCATACTGAATTCACTCGATCTACGCAGTTTACTTTGCGATCGCTGCCTCATCCAGCATCGGTCACCCCGTCTACTCTGCTCCGGCCGGCAGGGACACCAGCCCGTTCTCCAGCAGGACCGCCGCGAGTTTCCGGAAATAGTGGAAATGTGTCAGCGCGCCCGGGTGAGTATCAAAAGGGTAGAAATCATCACTTTCGTTGCGCATGGGATCAGGGCGCAAATCCGCCACGATCAACCCGAGCTGCCGCGCCCGGGCAATCACGGGATCATCGTCCGGACCCTCGACATAGGCTACCACCGTGACTGCCTGCGTCACCCCGACAAACGCTTCCAGCAGGGCGGATGTTACCTTTGTCTGTTCTTCAAACGACGGATCGCCCGCCTCGCACCAGGCCTCCTGACCCTCACAGCTCATACGGAACATATCGATCTTCAGCGTCCCGTTTTCCAGCCGTGCCAGCGGGAGCCGCAGGCCTTCGGGAAACAGTTTTTCGAACATATCCGCATCGTATACGTTGACCAGGCTTGGGGACACCGTGTTACGGTGGTTCAGGTAGTCACCGTATCCCCAGATCAGAATATCGTCCGGACCCACCTTGCCGACCCGCTCCTGCAGGCGCAGCAACGACTGCACATTCCCGTGACCGGGCGTTGCCAGGTTTTTCACTTCGAAATCCGGAAAACGTGCCTGCAAAAGCCAGGGGAAGGAATGTTCATCCGGGTTGCCGCCACCGAAAATAACAGAATCACCGAAAACCCAGATTTTTCGCTCCCTCGGATTGGGCAGGTATCCTGTTGCCCGGCCACCCGTCTCAAGAATATTGAACGGTGCAACATGCACCTTCCCTGTACGCCGGAGTTTTGTCAGGTACACAGCCTTGCCGGGAATGAAGTCATAACCCAGCTTCGGATGTGGAACGTAGATGCGTGGCGGGTCCGACGTGATATCCAGATTGTCGGATAAAACAAACCGGCCCATCACCTTGTGCACGAGTACCTCCGTCGCGAGCCGTCCTTCGGAATAATCAAACCGGGCCATAGGCCGCCCGGTCAGCTGACCGCTATAAAACAGAACAAGCGCAGAGCCCGCTTCGATCGTCAGGCCGAAAACCAGTAGCAGCACAATACTGAAAATAACGTTTTTCATCATATTTGGAGATACTGATACTCCCGGGGACATTGGTTTACGCGCTATCCCCGGCCGGCATGGGAGGAGCGGATGCAAGCACCCACTGGTATACCCAATCCGGGATTTCATAGTGTCTTTTATTGAGAATAAGACCAGTGAGGTTGGCACCCGCCTCCCTGAGCAGAGCAAGATTACGGGCAGCAACCACAGCAGTGGTACGGTCGGCCTCGAGAACGAAAGCAACTTTACTCAACTTGCTGACCAGATTCAGTTGTTCAGGAAAGGTGTGCAGATCCGGGCCATCGATGACGATGCCAGTATAGTCTGTGGAGAACTCACTCAGGGTGCGTTTCAGGCACTCCCCCAGACTGGCCTGGTCGCCGACTACGCTGATTCGGTCATACCCCCCGGCACCCCCATCAGAGGAGCGGGTTATACCTTCTCCGGGTTTAAATACTTCTGTCTGTGAACCAGGATCGGAAAGCACTGCGTTCACAGCCTCAAGCAACAGGATCCGGCCGCCCTGTTGCGACAGCGCTTCACACAGGCCTTCTGCCACCGTAGACCTGCCCTCACCTTTCATGGAGCCGGTAAGATAGATCCCGTTCGCACCCTCTGACTGGTGACGGCGTATCAGCTTTTCCGCCAGACAGCGATACTCGATCAGGTTGGCGGCCCGTACCTTGCTACCCTGGTCCTGCAAAGCAATAGAGGCCAGCACCGGGTAACCCAGGCGCTCCTCGGTTTCCTCGCGATTGGACAGGGTGCGACGAAAGTATTCCAGGAAGTAGGCAGTGCCGATACCGCCCAGCAATCCCACAATGATTCCGAGCATCAGATTAAGCCCTTTACGTGGGCTTATCGCCCGGGTGGGGACCTGGGCCGGCTCCACCGGTACGACGTTGGATACCTGCGCATGATCGAACGCCTCGTTGATCATGGCCTCTTCCTTTTTCTTGATAAACATTTTCACGGCATCACGCTTGACGCGCACATTCAGCTCCAGATTGCTGATCTCGACCTCCCGTTCATCGAGTACACGCAGCCGCTCAGCCAGCTCTTTGGCCTGTTTTCCCGCCAACGGCACACGGGATTTCAGAACCCGCCAGTTACTGCGCTCCAGGGCCAGTGTCCTTTGCAATTCCTGATAGGTCTGGCTCAGCCCGGAGGTCTTTTGCGAAGACACACTGGATTCCGCCTTTTTCAGGATTGTCCTCAGATTTTCGAGCTCCTTGTCCATGCGTTTTGCGGCAGGGCTGCCTACGACATACTGGTCGCGTTGTATCTCGAGCTTGAGTATCCGGGAACGCAGTTCCTCTACAGCGGAGTTTCGTTGCGTCACACTCCTTAGAGGGACGGATTGTGATTGTTTCGCCAGCTGCCTTGTGATCTCCTTTATTCGCTCAACACTCTCCAGCTCCTGGCGCCGGGCATTTTCCAGGTCAGTCTGGGCCTGGCTGTAACGGGCGAGCAGGAGATCCTTCTGACGTTCCGAGGAAACAATGTGCCACTCCTGCTTGACCTTTTGCAGGCGGTTTTCCGCTTCCTTGAGCTGTACTGCCAACCGTTTGGCTTCCTCCGACAGGACTTGCCGGGCCTTGAGCGGTCGGCGCAACTCCAGGTTATAACCAACATAGATACCTACCAGCTTGTTCAGCGCCTCGGCCGCAAACTCCCTGCCAGGGGCTTCCAGGCTAACGGCAAAGATATCTGTCTTGATAACGGCGCCTGCTTCGAGGTTAGCCATGATCTTCTGGGCGGCTGCGCCGACCGGGTCGGGTGGACTTTTCGGTTTCGGTCCGAACAACAGTTCCATGACCCTGCCTATGATCCAGTCCTTAACATTGCCCGGGATTGCTCGTAACCAGTCCCAGCGCCAGGTCATGTTTTTCAGTACATACTCGGGACCCATTTCCAGCGCCAGGCGCCGGGCGATCTCCGGGCTTTTGATGATTGCAACCTCGGTCATCACCTGATCCTCAGGCTGCGGGCTCTGAAATCCCACGCTCTGGGACAGGCCGGTTGTCAGCTGTTGCGGCGCCCGGTTGAACTGGACCAGTATGCGGGTCTCGCTCCTGTATACCTTGGATATCAGCAGCGAGATTGCCAGCGCAAAGATGACTGTGACGACAAATATGCGGAAGATGATCTTTCTGTAGCGAAAAAGGGTGGCGATGTGCTCGCGTGGACCAAAGACTGATTTACTGGTTTTCTGTTCCATAGTGTGTTTTCAGACACCCGGTAGTTGTTCACTGATTACCCAGGCCAGCCATGACCTAATTTTGTTTGCGCTGCTTCATCAGCTGGTCGAAGTAGGGAATCGTACGCTCAAGTCCCTCCTTCAGCTGGATTACCGGGCTCCAGCCCAGACTCTCCCTGGCAAGAGAGATATCGGGACAGCGCCGAACAGGGTCATCTTCCGGAAGCGGCCGGTTAACGATCAAGGATCGGGATCCGGTTATTTCAATCACCATCTCCGCCAGCTCGAGAATGGTGAACTCCACCGGGTTACCTGTATTGACCGGCCCGACAAACTCGTCCGGGCTTGCCATCAGGCGGATAAACACCTCGAGAAGATCGTCCACGTAACAGAATGAACGCGTCTGGCTACCGTCACCATACAGCGTGATCGGCTCGTTGTTCAATGCCTGAATAATGAAATTGGAGACTACGCGTCCGTCGTTAGGGTGCATGCTGGGACCGTAGGTATTGAAAATACGCGCCACCTTGATCCGCAAACCATGCTGGCGGCGATAATCGAAAAACAGCGTTTCCGCACAACGCTTGCCCTCGTCATAACACGAACGCAACCCATTGGGATTGACATGCCCCCAGTACGATTCTTTCTGAGGATGTACTTTCGGATCACCGTAAACCTCGCTGGTGGATGCCTGAAATATTTTCGCCCTGACGCGCTTTGCCAAGCCCAGCATATTGATAGCCCCATGCACCGAGGTCTTGGCAGTCTGCACGGGGTCGAACTGGTAATGTATGGGTGACGCGGGGCATGCGAGATTATATATTTCATCCACCTCTACATACAGTGGAAAGGTGACATCATGGCGTAACAACTCGAAGTGAGGATTATCCAGCAGCGGCAGAATATTATCCTTGCTACCTGTAAAGAAGTTATCAACACAGAGCACGTCGCAGCCTTCATCCAGCAAACGCTTGCATAAATGAGAACCGATAAAACCGGCGCCACCGGTAATGAGCATGCGTTTGCTTGATAGATCTTTCATAATACGGAGTCCGCCTCTTAATAAATGGAACAGTTTGCACCTGGCGTAGCGTGTCTTGTTATTAAAATATTCACCGTTCAGTATGCATCCGGATCAGCAAGGCACACGAACAGTGTCGTATATATTATTTTCAGATCAAGAAGAAGTGACCAGTTTCGTATGTATTCCAGGTCATACTTGATTCGCCATTCCATCTTGTCGAGCGTATCTGTTTCCCCACGGTAACCATGCACCTGCGCCAGCCCGGTCATGCCCGGCTTAACAATATGGCGTAACATATAGCGGCGTATAATGCCTCGGTGCTGCTCATTCAACGGAACCGGGTGTGGCCTGGGCCCGACAACGGACATCTCGCCAAGCAAAACATTAAAAAGCTGTGGCACCTCATCAAAAGACGTCTTCCTGAGAAACTTACCCAGTGGAAAAACACGTTCGTCGTCGCGCCGGGCCTGCCTGAATTCCTGGTCCGATTCACAGACATGCATGGTACGAAACTTCCAGATTCTGAATTCCTTGCCATCCAGTCCGTAGCGCTTCTGCCGGTAGAAAACCGGCCCTTTCGAAACACTCTTGATCATCATGGCAACCAGCAGCATCGGGACAGCCAGCAGGGCTAGTATCAATGTTGCCAGCACAAGATCTTCCATCCGTTTCATAAACGCCGCAGGACCAAGGAAGGGAGTCTCAACAAAACTAAGGACCGGGATGTCGCCAACATGCCCCCAGGTTGCCCTCAGCATATCCAGTGCCAGCGTGTCGGGCACATAGTAAACCGAGACGGTAGTATCTGAAAAACGGTCGATCAATTCCTTGATTCTCAGCTCAGCGCGCATTGGTAGCGTGATATAGACAATGTCGACCTGGCGCTCCTCGGCCAGACGGACAAGATCCTCGATAGTGCCGGTCAGATCCCGGGATCCTATTGAAACCCTGCCATCCGAACAATCTGTCCTGTCCTCGTAATACCCACTGAACCGCAAACCCATCCATCGGTTCCGCTCAAGGTTCCCTGCAATTCTTGTTGCAAGGTGGTTTGCCCCCACTATGGCAGCAACCTGATAATTGCGCCCCATCCGCCGAATCCATCGCAATAACAAGCGCAGCAGGATACGGAACGCCATCATGCCAAGCGCAGCCAAAATCAGCCAGAGTATAAGCTCTGTGTAACCCGGCCAACGTCGCGTGTCCAGAAAATAAACAAGCACAACGAGGGACACACTGGAAGTGATCCAGTACAGAAAAACTTTTTTGATCTCCGCAAAGAAAGAAGTACTTCTCCAGGACTGGTAAAGACCACCAAGCCAGGACGCACTCTCAAAAACGACAATAGCAAACAACAACAGGAGGGTCCGCTGGCGATCCCATTCAATATGGAAATGGCCCAACACCAGCAGTAAACTGCCGACAATCAGAGCCATATCAACCATGCTGACCAATGGCAAAAGAAGTTTGCTGAGGGGTTTTACCCAGCCGTTTGCGGGACCCACTTTGTTATTCTCCTTCAATGCCACTCCTGCAGAGAGAGCATTTGCCTACTTTTTTGTGGTACTCTATACACATAATAGGCTGAGCACCGGAAATTTGCACGCCCTGATGTGCTACCTTCACTGGATGGATGCCCGACTCGATGTTTCCAGCCCAGGATCCGGCCAACCACATCTATCTATTGACTGTGATTGCAGTTATATTCTATCCTCGTACGGCGCTTTGTAGTGTCATACAAAGGATCGCAAGGATCGTCCTTCGTATGGCCTTGAATAATAAATAGAATTAGCGTTGCGCGGGGAGACCAGAGATGCAAATACCATGTGACCGGTTTACGGCAAGCAGCCTTGGCTTGGTTTTTTTCGCTCGTAAATACCCTCTAACACCGTGCCGGCCGGAAACCACACACCAGCCTGGAGCGGCGCATCAGCCCGCAGCAGGAGCATTCCTGTGAAACCTGTCCGTGTACTGTATGTCAGGAATTTCCGCGGCATCACCGATATAACCGGAGCTGAAACCTATTTATTTTCCCTGCTGCAGGGGCTTGACCGAAACCGCTATGAACCGCTTCTGGTCTGTATTACCAATACAGCCCAACCGGAACAACAGTGGCTGACGGAACTCAAACGCAGGAAGCTGCCCTTTGTAATTGTGCCGATCAAGCATCGTGCGAGTATCCACGACCTGATAGAAGTACGAAAACTGATCCTCCGGTTCGGTGCAGATGTCGTTCACTCGCTGGATCATAGAGCGGATATTGTTGCCATGGCCGGTGCACGCCTGACAGGGAAAGCGGCACTGGCATCGTTTTTTGGCTGGAGCAACTGGGATGAGAGTTGCCGCAAGGGCAGATTATACGCCTGGCTTGACCGCAAGTTCCTAAAGCGGGCAGACGCCATAATTGTCGACTCCGCACATATTGCAACCCACATGCAATGGCCGCAGGGTGAAGGAGCTCCGCTTGCTGTAATCCCAAACGGGGTGGATACCCGCAGGTTCGATCCGGACAGGATTACAGATACGCTCAAGGAAAAATTTTTCGGTGACCGGAATGCCATCGTTCTGGGAATGGTGGGGAGAGTTCATCCCAACAAGGGGCAACTCGATTTTATTCAGGCGGCTGCCAGCCTGGCAGCCGGACAACCACAGCTGCGGTTCCTGATTATCGGGGACGCCCCTATTGGATTTGAAGATTACTACCAGAAAGTAAGCGACCGCATTACCACGCTTGGCCTGCAGGACAGAGCATTGATCACCAACGTTCCGTCAGCACAAATACCGGTTGTTATGAACTCAATCGATGTGTTACTTGCACCATCCTACCAGGAGAGCTTCAGTTATACATTGCTTGAAGCCATGGCCATGGAAAAACCGGTTATAGCCAGCAATGCCGGGGGAACCCCTGAAATGGTCTCTGACGGGGAAAATGGCCTTCTGGTACCACCCGGTGACCCGCAAGCGCTGGTGCAGGCTGCCGACAGGCTGCTATCGGACACAAGCCTGTGCAGCAGGATGGGAAAGAGAGCAAGGCAGATCATCATGAAGGACTGGAGCATTGAGATTATGGCCGACAGGACAATGCGAGTGTATGAGGAAGTGTTATCCTGTCGCGGACAGAAAAACTCCGACCATATATCCAGACAACTCCTGCGTAAGCGGCTTGCAACGATCTCTAACCCCTGATTCGTACAACTGATTTCTGAACAACAATAACGGCATGAAAATACTGCTGATCGAACCCGGCGGGTATGCGGCAACGTTCCAATACACCCACAATCTTGCCAATGAACTGGCCAACAGGGGCCACACTGTTGTGCTGGGCACGGGTCTCAAGTTCGAGACCAAAGAGTTCCCCCGCTCCTATACTGCCTTTGAAATCTTCGACCGTTTCTTTCCGAGACCGATTCGCCTGCTCGCGTTTTTGTCCCATGTCAGAAAAATGCAGCCGGACATCATCCATATACAGGGGCATTCTCACCCAACCAGCTACCTGCTGATCCGGAAAATGATCAGCTCGGTATGTGAAGCAAAATTCGTGTACACCGCGCAGGACGTCATCCCCAAGCAAACAAGAAAGCATCACCGGTACGCCCTGAAATCATTGTATGCCAAGGCACTGCATATCTTCGTGAATGCACAACAGAACAGGGAAATGCTGCTGGAATCATTCCCCCGGACCGACGCCGGAAAAATTACCGTTATACCACTTGCCGACCTCACCGCGTTTGTCAGCAAGGATGCAGATACACCCTTTCCCGGCATCCCGGAAGAACTAAAAATTGTTCTTTTCTTTGGCAATATCGAACCCCGAAAGGGGCTACAGGTATTGCTGGAATCTTTCCGCAGCGTGGCCAAATCAGTACCGGACGCCTTCCTGCTTATAGTCGGCAAACCCTTTGAAGGTATTGATACATACCTTGAGCTGGCGAACAACCCGGATATCGCAGACAGGCTGATTTTCCATCATCACTACTTCCCGCTTGTAGAAATTCCAGCGCTGTTTTCGCGTGTAGATATTGTTGCCGTACCCTACGTGGAGGGCTGGAACAGCGCGGTAATTGCCACCGCGTATGCAAACGGGCGTCCTGTTATTGCCAGCGATATTGGCGGTTTTGATGAAGTGGTGGATGATGGCAATACCGGACTGCTCGTACCACCCGGCGATGTACCAGCGCTCGCAGACGCGATTACGCGCGTTCTCAGCGACAGTACGCTGTATTCGCACATGCAGAAGAATGTAAAGGAAAAATCAAAACTGAACTCGTGGCCGGAAATCGCGCGCAAGACGGAAGAAATCTATCTTTCGCTGGCTAGCTGAACCGCCGCTATTTTCAGGCTTTGACTGCGATCAAAAAGGCACCCGACGTTGCACTACACTACATTCGGAAAAACAGATATCAGGCCCTCGAGAATAGGATTTGGTTGCAGCCAGATTGCCTCCATATCGACAGCACATCCCTGCTCCGAAGTCAGGGCAACCCTGCTGGAAGCTGTAGACCGGGGCATTAATTTCTTCGATACCGCAGACGTTTACGGCCAGGGCGACAGCGAGCGCATGCTGGGAAAGTTATTCCGTGGAAGGCGGGACAAACTTATTTACTGCACCAAGGCCGGCCTTACCCTGGGACTGTCACAAAACCTGATAAGACTCGTAAAACCGCTGGCCAACCCTCTCATGCGCCACTGGAAACACGGAAGGGAAAAGACGCTCAAAACCCGCAGGGATGTTGAGAACAAATGTTTTGACCCCGCGTATCTGGAAAAACGCATTGAAGGAAGTCTGCGCCGCCTGAACACCGATTACCTGGATATTGTGCTGTTACACAGCCCGGACACAGGGGTTCTGGCTGACGGCCGAGTGTTTGAAATGCTGAACTCCCTTCAGGAGAAGGGGCAGATCCGTCACTATGGTGTTTCCTGCGATACAATAACGAGCGCCTTGCAATTTTCCCGAAACGAGGACATCTCGTGTATCCAGTTCCCCGGGAATGTAACGCAACACCAGTCCCTGGACAGTGCACTCCCCCTGATGGAGGACAGGCGTATTGGCGTCATACTCAGAGAACCATTCGGTGGCGGTGATGTGTTCTCCTATCCGCCCCTGCTGGAACTGGCACGGAATCGCACTGACTCCTCACCAGCCAGAATTGCTTTGCAGTACCTGCTGCAAAGAGATGATACCGGTGTGATTCTTGGCGGAATGACCTGTCGCAAACACCTACAGGAAAACCTGGACGCATTCTCGGGGGAACCGCTTTCTGCCCGGGATATCGACGTATTACAGCACACCACCGCTCAATCGGTACCGCCGCATGATTGAAGAAGCAGCCAGTATACCCGCCGGGTCAGCAGTCAGCTGCGAAATCTGTATCGTCGGCGCCGGTCCGGCCGGCATCACACTGGCCCTGGAGCTGGCAAAGACCGGGGGAAATATAGTCCTACTCGAAGCCGGTGGCTTGAAAAACAGCGGCAAAAGTATGGAACTCTACCGTGGAGAACTTGCGGACCCGGCACGCCACCTTCCCCTGGACAGTGATCGCTATCGGCAGCTCGGTGGAACTTCTGCACTCTGGGGCGGACGCTGTATACCGTTCAGTGCGATTGACTTCGAAACCAGGGATTACGTACCCCATAGCGGCTGGCCCCTGTCGAAAGAGGAACTGGACCCTTACTACCGGAAGGCGCATACATACTGTGAGTGCGGTGACTATTTATACCACACAGACGATGCCATGCCGGAAGACCCTGCTGAAATGATACCCGGATTCAAGGGCCATGCTGTTACCAGCAACACCATAGAGCGATGGAGCCCACCGACCCATTTCGGCAAGACCTACAAAAAAGCGCTACAGGATGCCCCAAATATCAGGGTCCTTATGCACGCCGTTTGCCTCAGTATCGATGTATCCGGTGATGGCACCGAAGTGAGCTCACTGTCGGTCGGAAGGTTTGGTAGGGAAAGCTTCACCATCAAACCGGAAGTTACCGTACTATGTGGCGGGGGGCTTGAGGTAACACGGCTGTTACTGGCATCAAACAAGGTACATAAAACCGGCCTGGGTAACCATTCCGACTGGCTGGGACGGGGTTATATGTGCCACATAAGCGGTAGCATTGCGCGCGTCAGGTTCGCAGATAATGTAGTGCCGATATACGGCTATGAACTGGACAGGGAAGGCATATATTGCCGCCGCCGCCTGTGCATTTCAGAGCAGGCGCAACGAGAACAAAAGCTGCTGAACGCCTATCTGTTGCTGGATCGGCCTTTATTGTCGGATCCCGAACATGGAAGCGGGCTGTTCTCGCTGGCATTCATTGCCAAAAAGATACTCCAGCATGACCAAACCAGGGCGCCGTTTAAAGGGAAGTACGCATTATACTGGCGACACATCATAAATATTCTCAAGGGATCGCCGGAAGTACTGTCCGTTCTTCCGCGCTGGTGCCGCAACCGCTTTATACAGGGGCGCAGAATTCCTTCCCTGTTGCAGAGATCAAAAAATAATGAATATCACCTTTATTATCATACCGAACAAATTCCCGACCGGGATTCCCGGATCACCCTGTCTGACAAGGTTGATATATTCGGGGTCCCCAGGCTCTTTGTCGACTACAGGATTGCAGAAAAGGACGTGGAAAGTATCTGCCTGACCCACCGGTTGATCGACACGGAGTTGCGTGACAGTGGCTGTGGGAAGCTGGTCTACGACTCCGACAACCCGGCCGAGGCGATTCGGGACCACCAGGCCATGCTTGGTCACCATATAGGAACAACAAGAATGGCTGCCAGGGACTCCGACGGCGTCGTGGATGAAAATTGCCAAGTGCACGGTATACCGAATCTGTTCGTCGCCAGCAGCTCGATATTCCCGACCAGCGGACAGGCCAACCCGACGCTGACGATTGTCGCACTGACCATCCGACTTGCGGCACATATTAAAGGCACGTCACCCTGATTGGTGCAAAGCACGGGTTTTCACACCCGCGGCCCGCCCTGCCGCGCAAAAGGAATTCCAACCGTCCTAGACATCATGTATTGACCTGCCCAACCTCGAAGACGTGGGTTACGCTTAGAGGTTGGAACCCCGGCGCAGAGCCATAATCGAGGAGGACAGGTCATGCAAGAGTTTAGCAAGTACGTGGGGCTGGATACACACAAGGAAACGATTGCGGTAGCAGTCGCCGATGCCTTGGCAGGAAAGCCTCGTTATTACGGTGAGATAGCCAACACGCCTGAGGAGATTCGTAAGCTGGTCAAGAAATTGTGTCCCGATGGAGAGGTGCTCTCATTTTGCTATGAGGCAGGGCCGTGTGGTTATGAGATATACCGCCAGATCAGCCAGCTTGGCCACCATTGCAGCGTAGTGGCCCCGTCACTGATTCCGACAAAACCCGGCGAGCGGGTCAAGACCGACCGGCGAGATAGCGAAAAACTCTGCCGACTCGATAGAGCAGGCGAACTCACACCGGTCTGGGTGCCCGATCAGGAGCAAGAGGCGATGCGTGATCTCACGCGGGCACGCGAAGATATGAAAGGCCTGGAGCGGATCACCAAACAACGCTTGAACGCCTTTCTGCTCCGCTATGCTCGAATTTATGAGAGTGGCAAAAGCCGCTGGACCCAGGCGCACTTTCGCTGGTTGGAAGGACTCAAGTTCGACGTTGCCGTGCAACAGATTGTTTTTCAGGAATACGTGGAGGCCATCAAGCAGGCCGAAGCCCGTGTCGCCGGATTGGAACAAGAGATGGAAAAAGCCCTGGAGAGTTGGAGTTTGGCTCCGGTCGTTAAAGCCTTGATGGCTTTGCGGGGTGTCAAGCTCATTACCGCGATGACGATCATGGCCGAACTTGGCGACATCACCCGATTTGATTCGCCACGGCAATTGATGAGTTTCTTAGGCCTGGTGCCGAGTGAGTCCTCCAGTGGTCAAACGCGCCGCCAAGGCGGTATCACCAAGACAGGCAACGGGCATGCCCGGCGCGTGTTGATCGAGTCGGGTTGGTGCTACCGGTTCCCGGCCCGCAAAACTGCGCATCTATAGCGGCGGGCGGAAAAGTGTTCCAGGAGCCTGTCGGGTTTAGCCTATCAATTCCCTCGTACGTGCATTTCAAAGTAGTTCACACAATAAAAGAACAAAAGGATGCACGTAGCGTAAGAAAAATCGATCAAAAATTGGTCAGTTTTACGTATTTTGGCTAAATCCGACAGGCTCCTAGTAGTCCATCAATCTGTTAATTTAGGATAAAGACGCTTCAACTTGATGCGGGCGTCCTCGGTAGTAAAGCGCCAGTCTGCAGGCCACGTCTTCTGATTGCGATCCTTCACCCAAGTTGCTATTTCAGTGGTTACTGTCTGCATATCAGGTAATCGCCTCGCCAAGCATTGACGTCCCAACACACTGAATTCGCATTCTGCCATGTTTAGCCAGCTGCCATGCTTGGGGGTGTAAACGAACTCCAGTTTATCCAACAAGGCTCTCGCCATTTTTGGCGGGAATGCTTTATACAATGATGCGCCTGTATGGGTATTGAGATTATCCATCACCAGTGTGATGCGCTCAGCATCCGGATAGTCTTCCTGTACCAGGCGGCGTACTCCTTCAGCCCATTCACAGGCCGCGTGATTATCTGCCACCTTAATACGGCGCCAATTATCAAAGGGTGCATAAAATAACACCAGATGCGCAACACCATTGCGTTCATACTCCACATCGTAACGTTCGCTCTGTCCCGGTTCTGCGGCAATCGGCGGCCGGACTTCCTTGATACACTGCACACTGGTTTCGTCCATACATACCACTGGGTGCAGGGGATCTTGAGGCCTTTTATAGACCTCAAGCACGGCCTCCATTTGACACGCGAAGTGGGCGTTTCCCTGTGCCGGTATGCACCACATCCGCTTCTGCCAGGGTTTTATGGTGTTTTTTTAAAATCTGACGGACACATTCATGAGAGATTGATTCCACCACCTCCAGCGTTATCAGTTGATCTGCCAACAGTTGAAGTGTCCAACGCGACCGACCCGGAGGTGCATCGCTACAGGCCAGGCTTACCAATCTGGCTTCACCGTCACCGTCCAGTGCCCGTGAACGCTCCCGGCTGCGTTTGCGTCTCTCCAGTGCCGAGTGCAAGCCTTCTGTCACACAGCGCTCACGTATCTGCTCTACTGTTCGCCTGGAAAAACCGATCTGTTCAGCGGCTTCCCAATCGGCCAGGCCGGAGCCATGCTCCCCTTCATCCACCAAGAGCAACACTTGGGCATGCCGACGTCGGTAGGCAGCTTCCCGCCCCCGATTTGCCAGGTCTTCAAGCTGGTCATGCTCTTCCAGCGTTAAACGAACCACATAGCGTTTTTTCATTCCCTAACTCCTCAACAGGTTATCCAAGCCTATTGAGAAGTCAGCTTAACATCCTAACTTATCTTATTGAAGGACTACTAGGCAACAACCCACTCATAATGCGCCACGCTACATGTGCGGTTTCTATTGGCACAGTCACAGTCGGGGGCGATGCCCCCATCGTCGTGCAGTCCATGACGAATACCGATACGGCTAATGTCGAAGACACCGTGCGCCAGGTTGCGCAATTGGCGCACGCTGGCTCGGAGCTGGTACGTATTACCGTCAACAGCGAAGAAGCTGCACAGGCAGTCCCGCTTATCCGTGATCAACTTGATGCCATGGGTGTGACCGCACCCCTGATCGGTGACTTCCATTTCAATGGCCACAAGCTGCTGACCAGGTATCCGGGCTGTGCACAGGCACTGGGCAAGTACCGCATAAATCCTGGTAACGTGGGCCGCGGCAAGAAACGCGACGAGCAGTTTGCAGCCATGATCGAAACCGCCTGTCGCTATGACAAGGCGGTGCGCATCGGTGTCAACTGGGGCAGTCTCGATCAGGAACTGGTGGTGCGCATGATGGATGAGGATACCCGTAGCGCTGAACCGAATGACAACCAGGAAATCATCCATGACATCATGGTGACATCGGCACTGGAAAACGCACAACGCGCGGAACAGCTGGGGCTAGGCAAAGAGCGAATCATCCTGTCGGTGAAAATGAGCGCCGTCCAGGATCTGATTGCCGTGTACCGGGCACTGGCAAACCAGTGCGACCACGCGCTGCACCTGGGACTAACAGAAGCCGGTATGGGTACCCGTGGTGTGGTTGCATCGACAGCGGCACTGGCGGTGCTGTTACAGCAGGGTATCGGCGACACCATGCGTATTTCACTGACGCCGGAACCGGGTGGCAGTCGCATCCGGGAAGTACGGGTGGCGCAGGAAATCCTGCAATCCATGGGGTTGCGCGCCTTTATCCCGAGCGTGGTTGCCTGCCCAGGCTGCGGCCGCACCTCCAGCGATTATTTCCAGACACTGGCACAGGACATCCAGGCCTACCTGCGCACGCAGATGCCGGTCTGGCACGCGCAATACCCCGGTGTGGAAGACATGAAGGTTGCAGTCATGGGCTGTGTCGTCAACGGACCGGGAGAAAGCAAGCATGCCAATATCGGTATCAGCCTGCCGGGCACCGGTGAGCGACCGGTAGCCCCCGTGTACGTGGACGGAGAAAAGACGGTTACCTTGTGTCAGCGGCGGCCTGAAACTGTAGTTATCCTGGCGGTTTAATAATGTCATTTTCTTTTGGATTTTCTTCTTAAAGAATTCACTAAAAGATCTTCTTCTTTTCTTCCTTCTTCTCCTTCGAGGCGTGTTGCTTTTTCTCTTGATTCCTGCCCAGTAGAAAGGCTCTATACATCGCTTTGATGGTGATGGAGGGCGGGATTAATGAGTCAGTGCAGAAGGCGTAAGTGTCTACATTGTCACAAGTTATTCCGACCTGATCCGCGTAACCGGAAACGTCAACGTTACTGTTCTTCCGCCACCTGTCGTAAAGTCAGCAAGGCCGCCAGCCAACAGCGCTGGTTGAATAAACCCGAGAACCGGGACTACTTCTGCGGCCCCGCCAATGTGCAACGTGTTCAGGCCTGGCGTCATGCTCACCCCGGCTACTGGCGACAACCCACGCCACAACACCGCCATGCGTTACAAGATCGCTCATTGCCCCAAGCTGTTGATTGCAATGAAAAAACGAGTATTTTAATGGACTTGCCGTTACAAGATCTCTTATCCCAGCAAGCCCCTGTTTTAATTGGACTTATCGCCTCTTTAAGCGGGCAGGCGCTACAAGATGACATCGTCACCACCACCAGGCGCCTGCTAACGTTGGGTGAGGACATTCTCAATCCACCCAACCCTCAAGGAGGCGATGCTCATGCAACACAAACCCATTCTTTGCCCACACCGCCTGCGTCGTATTCCCAGCCAGTTCAGCTGGGTCGATCAGCGCTTGGTCCGTGATGGCGTCATCCGCCGCTGCGATCCCTGTGCGTTGGCGCTCTACCTGTTTCTGGTCACCGTCGCGGATGCACAAGGCTTGAGTTACTACTCCAGCCGCGCCATCACTCAGTTCCTGTCGATGACAGCGGAGCAACTTAGCCAAGCACGACATACTTTGATTAAAGCCGGGTTGATCGCCTTTGATCAACCGTTCTACCAAGTGCTGGCGCTGGATACGCCCGTTTCACCCGAGTCCCCATCACCTTCGCCATCCCGTGCCGCCCGGCCTCAATCACTGGGATCCCTCCTGAGGCAAGCCGTGGAGAAAAAATCATGATCGACTATGAGACCTACTGCCAAATCAAACACGCTTCACAACAGCAGCAACTCCGTGCCTCACAGATCGCCGCCGCCCTGCAGATCGACCTGCGTACCGTGGAGAAGTGGCTGAAGGCAGAAAAGTACCAACCAAAGGCGGCCTCTGCGCGCAGCAGTAAACTAGATGATTACAAGGACGCTATCGTTCGCCGCCTGGAGGCGCATCCCTACAGCGCCACGCAGATCTTTCAGCAGATGAAAGAGCAAGGCTATGAGGGTGGCTATACGATCTTGAAAGACTATGTGCGTAAAGTCCGGCCTCACCGTGCGCCAGCCTTTCTGACGTTGTCCTTTGCACCGGGCGAATCCGCCCAGGTCGACTGGGGGATGTACGGGTCGGTTAACGTCGGCAACACCCGCCGCCGTTTGAGCTTCTTTGTCATGGTGCTCTGCTATAGCCGGATGATGTACGTTGAGTTCACCCTCTTGCAAACCATGGAGCATTTTCTCGCCTGCCATCAGCATGCGTTTGAGGCCTTTAACGGCGTGCCCGAAAATATTATGGTCGATAACCTCAAGTCGGCGGTGCTGAAACGGGTCATGGGTGAGCCGGTGTTTAACCCGCGGTATGTCGACTTTGCCCGTCATCATGGTTTCACCATCAAACCGTGCAATGTCCGCAAGGGTAATGAAAAAGGACGCGTCGAATCGGGCGTAGGGTATGTGAAAAAAAATTTCCTCAACGGTCTCGATATCGCCGATTTCAGCCACGTCAATCCGGCGATGAAGACCTGGCTCGATACTATTGCCAACGTGCGACTTCACGGCGAGACGCATAAACGACCCATTGACCTTTTCGATGAAGAGCGCGCCAAGCTCCAACCGCTACCGGGCGCAAGCTACGACATCGGAGTCATCCACCACCTGAGCGCCTCGAACCGCTTTCGTGTGGTCTTAGATACCAATCGCTATTCCGTTCCCAGCGAATACGCCTCGCAACCGTTGATACTCAAAGCCTACCCGGATCGCCTCTGTATCTACCATCACGATAAACTCATTGCCCGCCATGCCCGCTGTTATGATCGCCGGCGTGACTTTGAGCTTCCCGACCATCCCCGGGAACTCTTGCAACAGCGCACAAAGGGCCGCGAACAGAAACTGCTCGCCCGCTTCTTAACCCTCTCGCCCCGGGCTGAGCAATATTACAAAGAACTCGAACAGCGCCGCCTCAATCCACGCCATCACATCCGCCATATTGTTGCGCTCAGTGAAATTTACAGTGTTGATGCCGTGGCCCGGGCCATGGAGGACGCCTTTACCTTCCAGGCCTTCAGTTGCGAGTACATCGCCAACCTGCTTGAACAGCGCGCCCGCATACAACAACCGCCCGTGGGCGCCTTGCACCTGACGCGCAGCGAAGATCTGTTGGAACTTGAGATCGACTCACCCAACCTGGATGACTACGCCTCGTCACTCGATGAATCGGATAAGGAGACACTGCCATGACTGCGAAAAACAATACCCCGGAAAACAGCGATACCCTGAACCAGCAACTCGGCTATCTTAAACTGGCCTTTATGCTGCAACACTACGAGTCTCTTGCCACGGATGCCGCCACAGCGTCATGGACCCATGTCCACTATATGGCGAAGCTCGTTGAAGGAGAAGCGCTGTTACGCCAAGAGCGGGCCACCCTGCGCCGTATTCGGCTAGCCCGCTTCCCCATCATCAAGGCGCTCAACCTATTCGACTGGACCTGGCCGAAAAAGATTAACCGCACTCAGGTGCAGAACCTCTTCCGACTGAAGTTTATCGACGACAACGCCAACGTCATCTTCCTTGGCGGCGTCGGTTTAGGAAAAACTCACCTCAGTACCGCGCTGGGCTATGAGGCTTGTCTACGCGGCTACACTGTGTTCTTTGTCGGCGCCATTGAAATCATCAATACACTCAGTGCCGCAAAGTCGTGCGGGCGACTCAAAAATGAGCTGGCCAAGTACCTCAAGCCTCAATTGCTTATCATTGACGAATTGGGATTTTTGCCCATCGACAAAAACGGCGCCGATCTGCTCTTCCAGGTCATTAGTCAGCGTTATGAGCGCGGCTCAATTATCATTACCACCAATCGCGCCTTCAAGCAGTGGCCTGAGATCTTCAACAACGATGCCACTCTCACTTCCGCTGTCCTCGATCGTCTGCTGCACCATGCCGAAACCGTTATCGTTCAGGGGAAAAGTTATCGTATGAAAGAGCAGGTGACTACCTGATCAATCAACATCCTCGTGCCTCAGCGAGGCTGGGACACACCGCAACGCCTCTTTTTTTGCCCGCATTTTTAAACCGCCAGATTTACTACATAAAGACGCCGCCGCTAGCAATTGCCTCACCGAGGTCTTTGTTGTTACGTATGATCTTTCCCATCACATCGTCTCTTTATACGACCAACCGTATATTCTCTATATATACTCTCTACCGTATAATGTCAATATATACGCTATATCGTATAAAATATACGGTGCTTTCAGGCATACTTAACTCCTGATCAAGAAGCATCAGGGAGCAACCCTCCATAGCCAAAGCTTGGGCACGTACGGATTTTTGGTCGAAAATCACTCACTGACATCGAATAAAGCAACATAATCGGATTCAGGGTCGAAAAATACCGCATTTAGCAGCCGTAAGGCTGAATTGTTCCGCCGTCGCGGCGGGCTGTGTGCAGCCGGATGGCATCCTCGGGATGAATCCTGGCCATAACCTATTCAGTGACCAGAGACACTGGATCCGCCATGCAGCGGTCGCAACGCCTTTTCAAGGGTATCCAGGTAATCGGTTAGAAATGTCCGCTTCCTGCGTACGGTGCGCAGATGGTCGCAGAAAACACCGGGGCTAAACGCCGGCCTCGTTCTAACCGTCCAGCTCAACTGATACGCGCGAAACTCGGCGTTGTGTGACAACACCAACTGTCGCCTTCTCCGGATAAAATAAGGCAACGTTGACGCCATCACCTACGGAACTTCGATACATCACCCCGTCGTAGTCCTGTCTTTTTACGAACTCGCACAAATATTGGGTCGGAATGTAATGTACGGCTGCAGACTGCGGAAGAACCGGACGAGTCAGCTCATCTCCTAATTTTTCTAAGAATCCGATCCCGCCTCTTAATAACTCCAGACTGTCCTCCTCATCCAGCTTGAACGGCGATACCGTTCTTCGCGGATCGCGCAAATCCACAATTTTCAAATCATCAGGCACCGAGAACTCAGCTACACTCGCAAGTTCCCCTGTGTGAGGGCGGATTTCCGAAATCGCAGTGGCAGCATTCGACGCGAGATACAGATAGGGAATACCAGCGGGATTCGCGCGCCCATGTGACGCGCGGAGTTTTGGTGGCGCACCCATTTCGCTAGCAGAAAAAGGCGCGTCAATCTCTTGGAGACGTGCTCTGTACCAGATAAGCTGAAGATCGACCAGATCATATTCAAGGTGTGGTAAAAATTCTACAAGTTGCGCAATATCAAAATCCGTCTCCGGGAAGAAGCGGTTTTCGTGCATCAATTCACTACGTAACCCCTCCCATCCATCAAGAGCGTCGGTTCTATAAAATTTTGATGGTTTAAAATTAAGCCGAACAATTTCACCATCATCTAGAATGTCCGCAAGCAGTTCTTTGGCATGAGCATGATCCATTTGCTCATGCTCGAACATAGCCCAGTCGTTTTTGAACCATTCTACAAGCGGCCTTCCATCATTGTCATGGCTATAAATACTCACCAGCAACTCGAAACTGTCCCTGAGCGCGGAAGGCTCAACAAGTTGCTGATCTTGGGACCCGCAGTAGGAGCACTCTCCCACACCTGTAGTGAGCTTGGGTATCACCTCTCTTTTCAGATACCGATCGCCGAAGCAGTTAGCGCAGCAGCATTTCATGCTTCCCTTTACTGCTGCCCATTATAATATTTATCCAGTGTTTCGATGTGGTGCTTCATCGATAGTTTTTTCACATACCCAAGACCTGGGAAGTGCCTCCTTTCATGTAAATCAACAAACTCCTCAACTGCTTCAGTACGAGTGATATGGCTTCCTGGGCGCTCGACTTCCGCCACCAACTTATTCAAGGCTTCTACAAATTTTCCGGCCGGGTCAGTAGGCGTATCCTGCCTATCCGATTTAAAATGATAAATATGCATCTCATCATCCTTATCAGGATCGATAAAGGTCAAGTGAATCGCTATCGCGTAAGCGGGCCCACCGGTTTCTGAGTAAACATCCCCCACGATTAGGAAGTCACCAAACCCATCCATATTTTCTTCGCCATACGTTGCGTGCAGATCTGAAAAGAATTCCACATCAGGATGGTGCTTGTTTACCCGCCGCTGGAAACCATCCCTTAGCAAAACCCTATTGCCACCTTCAAAGTGCTTCCGATAAAGCTTGCCACAAGAGTCTTCCAGGAATATATGCCGAAAATCTACCACACGCTGCTGACCAAGGTGCTCGACCAGCGCGCGTGCTTCTGTAAACCCCGCATGGATAAGCGTAATCGCTCGACCCGGATATTCATCACACATAGCGAAGCAGTCAGCAACCTTCACCTGATCAGACAGCAGAATTCCGGCTGCAATGTTATGGCGGTCTTCCTGTTCGTTTAATAATGCTCTTATCGCTTCGCTATTCCCTATGTGATCACCATACTGCGGATTAACCACCAATATTGCTGCCCCGTCAGCCTCGTTAACAGCATCGAGAGTTCTTTTTAAGCCTGCCAGCGATTCTTTAACCGGCTCGATTATGGGAACAAAGCCCGCTCCAGCAAGCAGCGATGCACTTTCGCGCACAGTGATCAGCTCATACTGTTTACCGCGAAAGTAAGGATAGTACATTAGTAATTTATGCCCAATTCAAGGCCTCTCGAAGTGGCACATCCATGGCACTTGCCAACCGCGCATAGTTTTGTTGCCTCAGCGGAGTCGAGAATGCTGCCGCTCTTAAGGACTCCGGCAGAGCATCAACAAGGTCTGCCAGCGGTTTTAGACTTCTCGTATCTTTAAGTACTTTTACCATGCCGGCATGCGCCTCGTAGGGAGCAAGCTTTACGAATTGCTCTCGAAGTGATTGGTATATTTGCGTATTGGGCACTTTCGGAACCACGAACCCCAGCGAAACAAGAATTTTCTTTGCTTCATGCATTTGTAGCGAATCGAATATAACTCCCGGAATAATCCTTTCTGGGGCATCGACAGCTTCACGGACAGTCGAAATTTGGTACCGGTTTGTCAATAACAGAACACCGACATCCGAAGGCACGTTAGCCAGCACTGATTTCAGATGATTCTCTCCAGTAATAACATTTACCTTTGCAAAAGCTTGGCGGTATGCATGCACTTGGGTATTCAATCGATCAAGCTTATCCCGCTCTGATTTGATTTCATATACGGTGGAGGTTCCGTTTAAAATCGCGATATCTGCCTTGCATTTGCCAACGCGGAACTCCGTCAGCATAGCGGCAGTTTGGAGTGAGTGGGCTCCGAGCAATATTTTATGAGTAATGGCGGCTTTGTATACGTATTCGTGTCTGTAGCATTTTCTTTTTAAGACAGAAAACGCTAAATCGAACAGGTTTCTAACCGGTTCCGCCAAAGGGATAGCACCAGCTAAACCCGATTCTCTGGCCAGACGACTAAAAAGCGGTGATTTTCCCCTGCGTGCAACTTCTTGGAGAACACCCGAAGAAAATAGTCTGGCAACTGCTGCGAGTTGCGACGCATCAAGCGGTTGTCGAGGCGACATGGACATTTCGATCATCCGTGCATTTTTCGTAACTCAGAGTCTAACTTAACCTTAGCGATCTTACAAAGGCTAATCAGCCATATGCTATTGATACATGTCGGAATATTCGAGTAGAACTCGTGGTTCCCTGGCACGTAGGTCACAGGCCTGTCCGGGAATCGGGCTGGTGTCCAGCACAGGTCTTCCAACCCCACACCAACATTCCCTGCCAGGACCACCGCGTCGGCGTCGGTTGCAGGCGGCTCAAAGTCTTCTATTTCAATATGCAGATCATTCATGACATGAAGTTTCATGCGGGAACTTTACACCTGAAAAAAATAGGTGCTGAGGTATGCCACATATATAAGGCACAACTTGACATCTATTTACATCACTACGATAGTGATGAGGATCTCATAAAAAGCATCGCCCCGGGAGTGCAGAAACACCCCCAGGGCGACTAACCCCGAGCTTGCATAAACCAAGACTCGCGGCTGCGTCCAGTATACACCGCTGTACTTCGGTACAAGCCGGTGGTGCGGGTATTCCAGGCGGCCCCGAGTCCGATCACGGACCGGGGCCGTTTTTTGTGAGCCGCTGTTTATTTGCTAACAGGAGGCGCACTCATGCCCGCACAGGCCATTTTATATTCCGACTATTTGCTGGACACCTTCCCTTTCGAGCACTGGGTCCGCGAACCCGTGCCGACCTATGACGCCGATCACACGGCACCGGAAACCTGCAAACGCCTAGGGAACAACATTCGCTATATGCGCTTGCTGCGCCGCTGGTCTCAGGAGGCATTAGGGCTGGAGGCGGGAATTCATCGCACCCTGATCGGGACGATTGAGCGGGCCGAAGTCAACACGTCCATCGGCACGGCAGAGAAAATCGCGCAGGCCTTCGGACTCTCGGTGGCGGAATTACTGACCACCCGACCACCCGCCAGCTTCAGTGCGGGGCGCGATGCCTTCGACGATTGAGGCATCTGGCCGAAATCACCGTCCCAGATAGACCGCTGTGATCTGCTCCCGCTCGTGGCCGAGTTCCTGGCTGATGCACAGCCGCGCTTTGCGGTCGGTTTCACGTTGTTCCGGCGTCAGGGACCGGGCAACGGGACCGCCGGCGGCCGGGGCCTTCCAGCCGGTCAGTGCTTCGTAGCGATGCTGGGCGTAGGTATGGCGCAGGCCGTGCATTTTGGAGAGCCCGGCCCGGCAGGTATTGCCTTCGTAGACGCGCATCTGGTGGACGTAATTGCGGTTGCTCGGGATAAGCGAACCAAAACCAGCCAGGCGGCGCGCCCGGTTGAGTACGTCCCGCTGAGCTTCGGTCCGGATCGGGATGGTTCGTTCCCGACCACCCTTGGTCCAACTGGCCTTCAGCATCAGATGATCGCCCCGGTCGGCAAAGTTCGGTTGGAACTTCATGGCTTCCTCCCGGCGCAGGCCGAAGGCCTGCTGCAGTTCCAGGCTCATACGCACATGCTCGTCACAGACCTTCTCCAACTGTTCCCGGGTGACAGACCTGGCTTTGGACTCGTCGATCACAAAGCGTCGGTCCGGGATGCCATAGTGCTCGTTGGACCGCGCCACCACGTTCTGCTTATTGACCTTCCCGGCCCACCAGCGGATCGTGGCCATCCGGTTCTTGATGGTCCCAACGGAAAGGTCCTGGCCAAACCAGTGTTTGACCAGGGCATCGATGTGTTTAGGTTTCAGAGATTGAGGGGTCATTTTTCGATAGCCCAGCTCATGGAGCTGGTTGGCCATCAGGCTCAACATCCACTCACGTTTGGACTGGGTGGCGTAGCTGCCTTCCCGGCATTGACGACAAAGTTTTTTCAGTTGGTAGTTCAGGTCTCTCATCGTGTTCTCGCTTTCTGGTTAGTGTTTCTGATCTACCGGTCAGCCTGAGCTGACAAGTTCGCTTTCGCTGAACGATCATGGGCCACAACGCCCAAACGACCTGAATATGCCTGTTCAGAGGCAACGCGTGCTTTCCTCAGTTGAGGGATAGCCTCGCGTGATCCAACATGCCCGAACACGGGCGTACTTTGAGTGTGGTGAAACACCTCCTTTGAAGTAGGCAGGACAATCCTGCATTTGTGGAAAATGAGCGCGGCAAGACAATGGCCAAAGGCAATCGCCGGGCACAAGGCTCGTGGTTTAAGACAGGCAAATGCCTGCTGAATAGAACAGGCCCTTGGGCTGTCCTGATTTCGAAGATGGACAGACCTGTGAGGAACTGCCCTGTGTGGAAGATGGATCGCAGCTTGCGCTGGTGCACCGTTACACGATCCGAGGGTGCCTTGCTTGCCACTGTACACGCAGTGGCCACGGATAAAACTTTGTGTTCGGGAAGTATAGACAAGTCATACGTCGCTGTCGTTCCCGATGTTGCAAATAATGCTTAGCACACGACGTCATAATCCCCGGGGCATTCGAACGTGCATTTAAAAAGTTCCGGCACGCTGCGCACTTAGGTCCGGAATACGGCCGCGTCACTACCGCGCTTCGCTGTGTAGTGACACGGCCGCTCGTACGTGGCAACCGGTGCGCCAGGCGATGCCTGTCACACAGGGTGATGCAGCGGGAGTCAGTATTCATCCCAATCGACCGCTCAAATCTCAATCTCGACAATGCTGTAGTCATCATCGTGTGGCCTCGCTCGTACGCCTGCTACGTCATCGGCAAACATCAACGTGAGATCGCCTGTTTGATATCGCCCGACCATGGTTTTCAGATAGCCGAGTGGTGAGGTCTCGTTAAACTCGACCGCCATGCAGCCGGCCCATTCATCGATCACAATCTGCCCCTCGGCAGGACTGAGTCCGGCTACTTTTTCCAGGGCCGCATCCTTGAGTTCATCCGGAACCCAGAAGGCGAACTCCACACCGCTGTTTTCATTTTCACTACGACTACACTCTTTGGTAGTAGTCGGTGTTGTAGTAGTCGTCCTTCTTAGGTCTACATCCGTAGTAGGTAATGCTCCCGGGTTTGCCGGACCCGGTTCAGCCGTTTGTGGCTCAGCCGAATCCGGCAAATCCGGATAAGGTGAATCCGCGTTCTCCCGAATAATGTAGATGCCGCCCCGGATGCGGCCATACCGGTCACGCAGGCGCAGGAAGCGCGCATAACCTACCGTGCGGAGTTCCCTGAGCAGCTTGTAGATACCGTCGCGCCCGAGGTCACCGCGCTTGCGCAAGTCGTTGACCAACACTTTCCAGTCGTCCGGCCGGGACAGCAGGTAGCCGAGCAGCCCCCTGGCCGCCCAGGACAGGCGGGTATCCTCGATGGCTCGCTGGTCGATGATGACGAACCTGTCACGGCGCGGGGCGCGGATGATGGTGTTGCTCATACCTCACCGGTGGTACGGCCGAGCAGTTCAGTCAGTTGATACTCCAGCGTTAGGAGCTGCAAAACAATAAGTTACCGAAATTAAGGTTGAGTTGACATAGCAAAGCATGTCAAACTCGATGGATGGCAGAGACACAAGTTGTTGAATGGATTCGTGAAAAATACGTCGCCCTTGTAGAGGATCTTGATGAGCGAGGACGACGTCGTTGGGCGGGTGCTGAAGCACGGTCGCTTGGATGGGGAGGTGTGACCGCCGTTGCCGAAGCGACCGGCATCTCTGACCGAACCATCCGTACGGGGATTCAAGAGCTTGACGATCCCAAGGCAGCGCCCGGCAATAAACAGAGACGGCCGGGCGGTGGTCGTCGATCCCGTGAAATCGAACAACCGAAGTTGATTGAGGCTTTGGAAGCGTTGGTTGAGCCAGTTACGCGTGGTGATCCGTGTTCTCCGCTTCGCTGGACGTGTAAGAGTACGCACACACTGGCTCGCGAACTGAAGCGGCAAGGATACCAGGTCAGCAGTACGAAAATCGGGCAACTGCTTCGCACGCAAGGGTACAGTTTGCAGGCCAACCGCAAGA
>ENA-ORDP01000278-ORDP01000278.1-marine-sediment-metagenome-genome-assembly--contig:-NODE-278-length-34709-cov-8.295002_pt1 | contig 34709 bp, 35 predicted proteins | sample MGYA00248627_ERZ508539 | MGnify/ENA primary metagenome ERZ508539 (study PRJEB26208, sample SAMN05571518) | marine sediment metagenome | biome: deep sea; feature: Hydrothermal vent; material... | reverse complement strand
GGGCGGGATAGATCGGCGGTCCAAACGGTGAATTAATTTTGACGCGAGCCCTAAGCCAGATAACGCCCGCCACTTCCAAGGGCAATCACGATCAGTCCCAGGGTCAGGTTGACGCCGATCAGGAAACGAATACGCGCCAGTTGGGCAGCGCCTTGTGGCCAGGCCTGGATGATGACAGCTTCCTTTAGTTTCTGGTAGGGAACAAAGTAGACGAATAGATAGATAGCCATCATGATCAGGCCGATGCCGTTCATAATATGCACATAGAGCGGTGCATGGCCCATACTGCCGAAAAGTCTGAACAACAGACTATAGCCGCTAATGAGCAACACTATGATAGACACCCAGACCCAGGGAAAGAAACGGCCAAAGACCGCCACCCACTGGCCCAGGCGAACCGGGGGTTCCAGCAGGGAGGCGGCAACCGGACGCAGACACTGGTGGGCGAAGAACATACCGCCTACCCAGATGACGGCCGCGAGTACATGCAGGCTGAGTAACAGGGGAGTGAGATTCATAAATTAAATCCTGAAAAGCTTATTTTATTTGAAGTTCCTTTCCGGCGGCATAGCGATTTAACCAGCCTCCCACCCGTTTGACCAGCACGTCGTCCTGATCCTGGAAAAAATGATCGGCGCCCGCGATTTGTAACGGGTAATAGTTCTTATTCCCCGCCTGGATAGCGGCATCGGCGCGGCGTTTCACCGAGTGCAGCACGCTGAACAGATCCTCTTCACCATAAAGATCGAGTACCGGGATCGTGATCCTGGCCAGTGAGGTGGGCGTATCCATGCTTTTATAGTGTTTGCTCATGCCCATTCCAATACCAACAAAGGCGCGAACATCACTTTTGCTATGCTGGCTTAGGTAATAAGCGCCCATCGTGGCGCCGAGACTGTGACCGATAATCACGATATTGTTGATGCCCTCTGATTTCAATAGTGCAATGGCAGCATTGATACGCCCGGCAACCAGAGAAAACAGCGGTGCATAGTCAGCAAGGGCGGCGTCATTGTCGAGTATGGGCATCTGGATGGAGAGGGTTGTCCAGCCGTATTCGGGTAATCGTGTGCGCAGGGGGAAAATGACATCCGGCCAGTCAGGGTGGCCGCCCATACCGTGCAGGAGAATGGCGCCGCCCTCGGCATGACGGGCCGTCTCTTTCATGTCGATGCCGAGGAATTTTTCCTTCTGGTCCTTTGCCTTCAGCCAGACCAGTTTTCCGTCGATCAGGTTCTCCTTTATCTGTTCCGCCCAGCGCTTTTCCTTGGCAATGTTGCTGGTTGGACTGGCGGCATAGACCGCAGATAAGCCTGTTAGCAGGCTGAAGATGAGAATAATCGAGAACAGGATGGCGTTGCGCATGGTTTTCCCCCGGCAAATAGTCGTTTGCAACAGACAAAATGCTGAAAAATCCCACCCAATCAGGTACAGTCTGCGCTCAGTTTGCGCCTGACCTGGAGCAGGTTTGACTATTCTAGGCTCCAGGCGGGAAGTGTGCAAAAAATACAGATTTAAATCAATGAGGCAGCAATTATGGCAGATTTTCTCATCGCTCCTTCCATCCTTTCCGCTGATTTTGCGCGTCTGGGTGAGGAAGTGGATAAGGTACTCAAATCCGGCGCTGACGTCGTTCATTTTGACGTTATGGACAATCATTATGTTCCCAACCTGACCATTGGTCCTCTGATATGTGAGGCTTTGCGCAAGCATGGCGTCACGGCCGATATCGACGTGCATCTGATGGTCAAGCCGGTAGATCGCATTATCCCTGACTTCGCCAGGGCCGGTGCGACCTATATTACCTTCCACCCGGAGGCCTCGGAACATGTGGATCGTTCCCTACAGCTGATTAAAGAACAGGGCTGCAAGTGTGGCCTGGTCTTCAACCCGGCCACGCCGCTGGATATTCTGGAATATGTCATGGACAAGGTGGATCTGATCCTGCTGATGTCGGTGAACCCCGGTTTCGGCGGCCAGAGCTTCATTCCCAGCGCGCTGGTCAAACTGCGTCAGGCGCGCAAAATGATCGACAACAGTGGTCGGGATATTCGCCTGGAAATCGATGGCGGCGTAAAAGTGAATAATATTCGTGAAATTGCCGAAGCGGGCGCGGATATGTTCGTCGCCGGCTCTGCCATTTTCGGGGCCGCCAAAGACAGCGATGCCAACACCTATGATTCGGTTATCGCGGATATGCGGTCTGAACTGGCAAAAGCCTGAAAGACGGATCTGCATGGATGATTAAAAAACCAAAAATGGTTTTAATCGACGTGGATGGCACGCTGGTGGACAGCGTGCCGGATCTGGCTTTCTGCATCGATGAGATGATGCAGCAGTTGGGCATGCCAGTGCGCGGCGAAGTTAAAGTGCGCGAATGGGTCGGCAATGGCGTCGAGCGGCTGGTGCGCCGCGCCCTCATCGGTCAGCTTGAGGGCGAACCGGATGACGCTCTGTACAAGAAGGCCTATCCGATTTTCATGGCCCTGTATGCCGAGAACACCAGCAAGCGCAGCCTGATCTATCCCGGTGTCGAAGAAGGGCTGGCCTACCTACAGCAGGCGGGTTACAAACTGGGCTGCGTGACCAACAAGGCTGCGCAGTTCACTGAACCGCTGCTCCGGGATCTGGGCATTGATGAGGTCTTCAGTATCGTTATCAGCGGCGATACGCTGGCCAGGAAAAAACCCGATCCCCTGCCGTTATTGCATGCTGCGGAATTTTTCGGTGTGCAACCGGCCGATGCCTTGATGATTGGCGACTCGGTCAGCGACGTGAAAGCCGCGCGCGCCGCCGGTTTCCAGATCCTCTGCATGAGTTATGGCTATAATCATGGCGTGGACATTCGTGAAGCCAGCCCCGATGTGGTGATCGATTCCATGACTGAACTGGCTGCGGTATTGATATCTGCCGATTGAATTTTCGACCTTAAAATACGAGCGACTGACGATGTTAAAACTTGAATTGAATACAGGCCGGCGATGGCGGGCGTAAATGACCCGATATATCCGTCACTGTATTTATTAATCGTTGCATAAGTATTTGCACCATAGCCCCCTCTCCCTCCGGGAGAGGGTTGGGGTGAGGGGATAAAACACAGGCAAATACTTATGCAACGATTACATAGTATGTTTATTTTCAGGTTTTCATCATGAATGAACAGGAATTCAATCAACTCAAACAGCAGGGCTATAATCGCATTCCGGTGATGCGGGAAGCGCTGGCGGATCTTGACACCCCCCTCAGCACCTACCTGAAACTGGCCAACGGGCCTTACTCCTATCTGTTCGAATCCGTGCAAGGCGGCGAAAAATGGGGCCGTTACTCCATCATCGGCCTGCCCTGCCGAAAACGGGTGAGCATCGACGGCAACACGGTGCGTGTGCTCGAAGACACTACCGAAGTCGAAACGCAGATAGTGGCCGATCCGCTGGCCTGGATCGAAGACTTTTATGCCCGTTTCCGGATTCCGGAAATCAGCTCACTGCCGCGTTTCACCGGCGGGCTGGTCGGTTACTTCGGCTATGACACGGTGCGTTATATTGAACCGCGCCTGGGCGACTGTCCCAACCCCGATAAACTGAATACTCCTGATATCCTGCTGATGGTATCCGATGAAGTGATCGTCTTCGACAACCTGTCCGGTAAGATGCACATCATTATCTATGCCGACCCGGCAGAAGACGGGGCCTTCAACAAAGCAACGACACGTCTGAATCAACTTGTGAGGCAGTTGCATGACAGCATTCCGTCACATGTTTGCGAAAAACCCCGGCAGGTGAATGAGAAGGATTTTGTCTCCGGTTTTACTCAACAGGGGTTTGAGGCGGCGGTGGCTAAAGCCAAAGACTATATTATTGACGGTGACATCATGCAGGTGGTGCTGTCGCAACGCCTGTCGATTCCCTTTCATGCCCGGCCGCTGGATCTTTATCGCGCCCTGCGCAGCCTGAATCCTTCGCCTTATATGTATTATCTGGATCTGGGAGCGTTTCATATCGTCGGCTCTTCACCGGAGATCCTGGTACGGGTCGAAGACGACAGGGTGACCGTGCGTCCGATTGCCGGTACCCGTCCCCGTGGTGAAAACGAGGAACAGGATCAGGTTCTCGAACAGGAGCTGCTGGCCGATCCCAAAGAACTGGCCGAGCACCTGATGCTAATCGATCTGGGCCGCAACGACGTGGGCCGGATTGCTGAAACCGGCAGCGTCGAGTTGACTGAAAAAATGCAGATCGAACGCTATTCGCATGTGATGCACATCGTCTCCAATGTTACGGGTAAACTAAAACAGGGTCTGTCAGCGATGGATGTGTTGCGTGCCACTTTCCCGGCCGGCACTCTTTCCGGCGCCGCCAAGGTACGCGCCATGGAAATCATCGATGAACTGGAACCGGTCAAGCGTGGCGTCTATGGCGGCGCTGTGGGTTACTGGTCATGGTCGGGCAATATGGATACCGCGATTGCTATACGCACCGCCGTGATCAAGGATCAGACCCTGCATATACAGGCCGGCGCCGGCATCGTCTACGACTCGGTGCCGGAAAAAGAATGGGAAGAAACCATGAACAAAGGCCGGGCGATATTCCGCGCCGTGGCGCGTGCCGAAGCCGGCCTGGGTGAGGTGCATAAGTAATGTTATTAATGATCGACAATTACGATTCCTTTACCTATAACCTGGTGCAGTATTTTGGCGAGCTGGGTGCAGAGGTGTGTGTGCAGCGCAATGATCAGATTGATATCGCCGGGATTGAAAACTTGAACCCGGATCAAATCGTGATTTCCCCCGGTCCCTGTACGCCCAATGAAGCCGGCATCTCGGTTGATACGATCAAACACTTCGCCGGTAAAAAGCCGATACTCGGGGTTTGTCTGGGACATCAGAGCATTGCCCAGGCCTTCGGTGGGAAAATCGTCCATGCGGGGAAAATCATGCATGGTAAAACCTCGATGATTCATCATGCCAATGCCGGTGTTTTTAGCGGTATTGATAACCCCTTCGAAGCCACGCGTTATCATTCACTGGTGATTGAAAAAGTCAGCCTGCCGGATTGTCTTGAAGTCACCGCCTGGACCGAAGATGAAAATGGCGGGCTGGATGAAATAATGGGAGTGCGCCATCAAAAATATGCGATTGAAGGCATGCAGTTTCACCCGGAGTCCATCCTGACTGAACACGGGCATCAGTTACTGAAGAACTTTCTTGAGGGGTGATTTTTCAACGCAGAGACGCACTTCCTACGCTTCGCTCCGGTCGCGTCTCTGCGTTTTTTACGAGGAGTTGAAAAATGAACATGCAACAAGCCATTAAAGCGGTGAGTGAACGCCGTGATTTGTCGGCTGAGGATATGACCTCGGTGATGCGCACCATTATGACCGGCGAGGCGACACCGGCGCAGATCGGGGGTTTCCTGATCGGCCTGCGTATGAAAGGTGAGACGATAGATGAAATTGCAGCGGCGGCCGGGGTGATGCGGGATCTGGCGACGGGGGTCAAGGTGACGGGGGAGCACGTTGTCGATATTGTTGGCACCGGTGGCGATGGCAGCAACACCTTCAATATTTCCACGGCCAGCAGTGTTGTGGTAGCGGCGGCCGGTGCTACGGTGGCTAAACACGGTAATCGTTCGGTTTCGAGCAAGTCCGGCAGCGCCGACTTGCTTGAGGCGGCGGGAGTGAATCTGGATTTGAATGCCGAACAGGTAGCCCAGTGTATTCATGAAACCGGTATCGGTTTCATGTTTGCACCGAAACATCACAGTGCCATGAAACACGCTATCGGCCCGCGTAAGGAAATGGGGGTGCGCACCCTCTTCAATGTACTGGGACCGCTGACCAATCCGGCTGGCGCACCCAATCAGCTACTGGGCGTGTTTGCCGATGAGTTAGTGGAACCGCTGGCCCAGGTGCTGAGCAAGCTGGGCAGCCATCATGTACTGGTGGTGCATTCAGATGATGGTATGGATGAAATCAGCATTGGCGCGCCGACCAATGTTGCCGAGCTGGTAAATGGCAAAATAGAAACCTATAGCATAACTCCCGAACAATTCGGCATAAGCCAGGTTGATATTAGTTCGCTTGCGGTGGATGGTGCCGGGGAGTCCCTGCAAATCATTAACGCGGTGCTGGATAATCAGCCCGGCGGTGCAAGAGACATCGTCGTACTCAACGCCGGTGCGGCCATCTATGCTGCGGATCTGGTGGATACCCTGGAAGCCGGCATACAAAAAGCGGATGAAGTGATTGCCAGTGGCGCGGCAAAGGAAAAACTGGCTGCGCTGGTGAAGGTTTCTAATAGTTTTTAATTCTTCAAACGTAATTATTAATGTTATACGACGATGAGTACTGTAGGGTGGGCACGGGTTTTGTGCCCACGCGTTACTTTATTTTTGGATGTTAACCATATGAAATGGATTCTTGAAATTCCCGCGTGGGCACAAAAATCGTGCCCACCCTACTGGATCACATTAAGAATCAGGGACGAGAAGAAAAATGCCTGAAACCAATAAGGTTGATAGGCGTTTAACGTTAACAATAGCCCCTTCCAGGGGCTTTCATCATACCACCCGCTCTGTGGGTGGTTTTTAATTCTTCAAACGTAATTATTAATGTTATACGACGATGACCAAAACGCCTGACATTCTGAAAAAAATCATTCAACGCAAGGCAGAAGAAATCACCGAGCGTAAGGCAAAGGTTTCTTTGGCGGAGATAGAAAAGCACAGCCAGTCGGCGTTAGCGGTTCGCGGTTTTGTTGCCGCGATCAAAAACAGAATTGCCCTGGGCCAGGCGGCGGTGATTGCTGAAATCAAAAAAGCTTCACCCAGCAAGGGCGTGATGCGCGAAGATTTTCATCCGGCCGGGATCGCTCACTCCTATGAAACGGGTGGTGCCGCCTGCTTGTCGGTTTTAACCGACGTTGATTTTTTTCAGGGCCATGATGACTATTTGCAGCAGGCTCGTTCAGCCTGCACGCTGCCGGTGTTGCGTAAGGACTTCATGATCGATCCTTATCAGGTGTTTGAGGCGCGAGCACTGGGGGCAGACTGTATTTTATTGATTGCCGCGGTGTTGGACGATGCGCAAATGAAAGAACTGGCCGAGATTGCCGGTCGGCTGGCGATGGATGTTTTGATCGAAGTGCATGATGGTGAAGAGCTCGAACGGGTGCTGCCGCTGGACCTGCTATTGGTTGGCATTAACAATCGCAACCTGCGCACTTTTGAAACCTCGTTACAAACCAGTCTCGATTTGTTGGCCATGATCCCGGCGGGGCGGATTGTGGTGACTGAAAGTGGGATTCATACAATTAATGATGTAGCCCTGATGCGCCGCAACAACATCAATACTTTCCTGGTGGGTGAGGCGTTTATGACAGCCGATGAGCCGGGAGAAAAATTACGGGACTTGTTTTTTTGAAGGTGGGCGAGTGTGTGGTTTAAGCCCGGGAGGCAGGCAAGACTTAGCGCGTTCCGAATACCACGATGGTTTTGCCCTTGACCGAAATCAGTCCCTGTTCTTCCATGGTTTTCAAAACGCGACCGACCATTTCCCGTGAGCAGCCGACGATGCGACCGATTTCCTGACGGGTAATGCGGATCTGCATGCCATCGGGGTGGGTCATGGCGTCGGGTTGTTTGCACAGATCCAGGAGGGTGCGAGCGACGCGACCGGTGACATCCATAAAGGCGAGATCGCTAACCTTGCGGCTGGTGTCGCGCAGGCGGGAAGCCATTTGTGAGGAAAGGGCGAAGAGCACATCCGGATGTTGAAGATAAAGCTGGCGGAATTTAGTATAACTGATTTCAGCGACTTCGCAGGCGGTACGGGCGCGCACCCAGGCGCTACGATTATCTTCTTTATTGAAGAGTCCCATTTCACCGAAAAAATCGCCCTTGTTCAGGTAGGCGAGGACGATTTCGCGGCCTTCGGTATCTTCGATGAGTACAGAAACCGAGCCGCCAACGATGTAATAGAGGACATCGGGTTTGTCCGCCGCGTAGATGATGACGCTTTTGGCGGGGTATTGCCGACGGTGGCAATGTTCGAGAAATCGATCCAGGGATTCAATTCCAGTATGCTGGGCTGCCGTCTGTACCATTAATATTCCTTTGAGTCACGACTGACGTATTATTATGCTTAATGGTATATGAATGTCGAACATTGTAAATAGACGTGTTCGATTTCCTGTGAAAAGTGAGAATGTCGTCACTCATATCCTGAGTGTGTGGCTATGCAGCCCTAAAACAGGTCTGTCGTATCTGCGGGCGCTCAAATGAAGGGCGTATTCTCTAATTCTTATTGATATTGCGGAGTTTATGAAATGGAAGCACGGGTGAAATGGGTTGAAGAGGCTACTTTTCTGGGTGAGTCCGGCAGCGGCCACACGTTGGTGATGGACGGGCCGGAAGACCATGGCGGCCGGAATCTGGGGGTTCGCCCCATGGAAATGCTGTTGCTGGGCATGGGGGGCTGCACCGCCTTTGATGTCATGCTGATTCTGAAAAAATCCCGCCAGCCAGTGGAAGACTGTGAGGTCCTGATTTCGGCTGAACGGGCAGAGACGGAGCCGAAAGTGTTTACCCGAATCCATGTGCATTTTGTCGTCAGCGGCCAGGGGCTGAAAGAAAAGCAGGTGGCGCGGGCGGTCTCCCTGTCGGCGGAGAAATACTGCTCGGCTTCCATCATGCTTGGGCGCGCCGGGGTGGACATCAGTCATGATTATGAAATACGTGAATTAGACCACTAGACATTATGTCTAGAGCCTGTCGAACCTGGATTTATTTTACTGCGCCGGCGGAGGCCGGGGCGGACACGAGTAGGTAAAAACCATGTCACGTAGAAAGAAAATTAAACTCCAGGGCTTCAACAATCTCACCAAGACCCTGAGTTTCAATATTTATGATATTTGCTATGCCAATACCCTGATTCAGCGCAAGCAGTACATTGAATATATTGATGAAATGTACAATGCTGAACGGCTGACGGATATTCTCACCGAGGTCAGTCATATTATCGGCGCCAATATTCTTAATATTGCCCGTCAGGATTACGAGCCGGAAGGTGCCAGCGTGACCATGTTGATCGCCGAGGAGGCGGTGGTGGCGGAGGATCTGTCTAATACCCAGGCCCCTGGGCCGTTGCCAGACGCAGTTGTCGCACATCTGGACAAGAGTCATATCACGGTTCATACCTATCCGGAAAGTCATCCTGACAATGGTATTAGTACTTTCCGCGCCGATATTGATGTCTCAACCTGTGGGCGGGTATCGCCGCTCAAGGCGCTGAATTTTCTGATCCACAGTTTTGACTCAGACATCGTTACCATGGATTACCGGGTTCGTGGTTTCACGCGTGATGTGCACGGGCGCAAATACTACAATGACCACAAGATTAACTCGATTCAGAGCTTCATTGCCCGTGATAGCAAGCGGGTCTATTCCATGCTCGATGTGAACGTTTATCAGGAAAATATTTTTCACACCAAGATGATGCTCAAGGATTTTGATTTGGAAAACTACCTGTTTGGCATCAAAGGCGAGGATCTACCGCCGCAGGAATACAGAAAAATCCATGACCGGGTGCAGAAAGAAATGCTGGAAATATTTTACGGCAGGAATATATAAGCTCCGTAGGGTGGACACGATTTTTGTGCACCACAGGCACTTTCTTTGGTCGCCCACCGGGCTTTCCCCTTGTATTAATCGTTGCATAAATATTGGCACCATAGCCCCCTCTCCCTCCGGGAGAGGGTTGGGGTGAGGGGATAAAATGCATGCAAATACTTATGCAACGATTCATATCTGCTTCACACCCACCACGCCGTACGCGTCATGATCGCTGAAGTCAGTTCCATCAGTTTTTTAGCCGGCCACGGCAGCGGGGCGCCACCGGCGCTTTGGGCCATGCTGGCATGCTGGCTTTCATCGGTTTTCATCTGTTCGAGAATGGCGCGGGTTTTCTGATCATCAAGCGTGATCTGCCGCAGGTGGGAATCCAGGTGGTGGACGACCTGATGTTCGGTTTCTGCAATAAAGCCCAGGCTCCATTTATCACCTGCCAGCCCCGCCAGCGCGCCGATGCTCACCGAACCGACGTACCACAGTGGCGTGAGGTAGCTTACATGGGTGCCCATTTCTTTTGTCCGCTGCTTGCACCAGTTCAGGTGATCGTTTTCCTCCTCAGCGGCACGCTGCATTTTCTCGCGAACCTTAGGCAGTTTTGCCGTCAATGCCTGTCCCTGATAGAGACCCTGCGCCGCCACTTCGCCCGCATGATTTATACGCATGAGTCGACCGGCCAGCTCACGCTGGACCTCGCTGAGTTCCGCTTCTGCCTGAGCATGGGCCGGGTTGCTGCGTTCGGTGATCCTGGGGTTGCCAAACAGGGTGCGCAAACCAGTATCCAGATTCATCACCCACTGATCGAGGGGCGTGTAATGACGTTGACTCATATTCAATCAAAATCCAATAATGAGGTGATTAAACGTTTTTGGTTGGTGAAAAAACTCCGATTAACCCCGTTCGCCCTGAGCTTGTGCGAAACCTGACCTGCTCTGCCTTATTTGGGCCGATTAACCCCGCTCGCCCTGAGCTTGTCGAAGGGTTAAGGGAACTAATCAGAACTTTCATGAAATAGTGTAGCATCATATTTTGCCCTTAGTCTCTAGCCAACTGCTCAGCCAGTAGCTGTACAGGATGAACGACACGGATGGTTTTATTTTCCAAACCCGTCTGAATGAACAGTCTGCAACCGATGTTGGTGCTGACAATGATATCCACTTTATCGGTGAGAAGTTTGTCCAGCAGATGCTGGCGCAGGATCCGCGCCTGGTGTGGGTGGCGCAGCATGTAATCACCGGCAGCCCCGCAGCAGGCGGTATCCTCAGACAGTGTGGAAAGATGAATGTCTGGAATATGCGCCAGGAGGTCCGAAGCCTGATCCGGCAGACGCAGGGCATTGAGTTGGCTGCAGGGCTGGTGGACGATAACCTGTTCCTCCAGTGCAGCGAAAGACAGCGGCCTTTTCTGTAAGGCGGTTGCGACAAAGCCTGTGATGTCGTGTAATTTTGTTTGCAACTGTTCGGCCTGAGCTTTTTGCTCGGCATGGCTCCAGTCCAGTTTCGGATAGTCCATCAGTTGCGCGCCACACCCGCTGGCCAGATACAGCACGGCATCGTAGTGCTCGTGACTGAATGCCTGCAAATTGTTTCGTGCCAGGATCCGTGATTCGTTGGCCTGCCCGCTGTGTTGTTGCAGCGCCCCGCAGCAGCCTTGTTCGCGCGGCAGACTTACCCGATAACCCAGGGCATGGAGCAAGTCGATCCCGGCTGCCAGTGTTTGTGCCTCGGCATTTTCCCCCATACAGCCGGTGAAGATCGCGACATGTCCGGAAAGCTTATCGCTGACCGGGTAATGGTGTCTGAATTTTTGTGCGGCAGGAAGTGAAGGTATGAGGCTTTGCAGCCAGGCCAACTTTTTATTTTGTCGCAATAATGGACGCAATAGTTTTTCAGCTCCGCTTTTCTGGTACAGACGCAGGCTCCGGTAGGCCGCCTGCATGTGCCGGCTGAGCAGTTGCCGACCGAATTTATGTAACCGGGAAGCGGGTCGGGCCTGGCTGAGATGTTGCCGGGTCATATCCATAATACGCCCGTATTCCACGCCGGAGGGGCAAATGCGTTCGCAGCGACGGCATAGCAGGCAATTATCCAGATGCCGGTGCAGGGTATCATCTGTGCCTTTAAGTTCATGGCTGGCCAGTGACTGAATCAGGGCAATGCGCCCGCGCGGGGATTCATTCTCGTTGCGGCTGATCTGGTAGGTAGGGCACTGGGGCAGGCACAGGCCGCATTTTACGCAACGATCGGAGAGGCTCAGAATCTTATTGTAGTTGTTCAAGCAGGGCGGGATCCTGTGACTAAATAAATACAGCAGGCGAATTTCAAGGTAGAATTATACGTTATTGTCAAGCTGTTTATATTTTGTTTTTTAAGATCTTGCGTGAGAAATATGTGTTTCAAATACCATGTCTTTTTCTGTTGTAACCAGCGCGAAGCTAATAAGACCTGCTGTGCTCGCTTTGGCGCGCAAAAAATGCGTGACTATGCGAAGCAACGCATCAAGGCGATGGGACTTGCGGGTGAGGATGGAGTGCGCATCAATATGGCAGGCTGTCTGGGTCGTTGTGAGCGGGGGCCGGTGATAGTGGTCTACCCGCAAGGGATTTGGTATACCTGGATCGATGAAGAAGATATCGATGAGATTATTGAGCAGCACCTGCAGCAGGGGCAGGTTGTCGAACGTTTACGAATCAAATAATTAAGCCGAATTTCAGGTAAAAGTAAATGATGGGTTTCACTTCGTTCTACCCATCCTACGTCACTAACAAATTTAAGGGTAGGATGGGTAGAACGAAGTGAAACCCATCACTAAACCGGGTGAATGAAGAATGCCTGAAATGCTGATTCCCGGACCATCCGGGGAAATCGAGGTGCGCCTTGAACCTGTGGATAAAGTTGATTCAACCATAGAACTCCGTCCAGTCCCGCTGGCGGTGATCTGCCATCCACACCCCGTCTATGGCGGCACCATGACCAATAAGGTTGTGCACATTCTGGCGGCGGGATTTCGTGAGCTGGGCGCACACACCGTGCGCTTCAATTTTCGTGGCGTAGGACGCTCGGGCGGGGAATTCGATAATGGCATCGGTGAAACCGACGATCTGCTAGCGGTGGTAGCATGGGCGCTGGCACGTTTTCCTGCTTCTCCTTTGTGGCTGGCCGGTTTTTCCTTCGGCGCATGGATTGCACTGAAGGCAACGGCGCAATTGCAGCCTGAGCGATTGGTGCTGGTCGCTCCCCCAGTGGATATGTACAACTTTAGCCTCATATCAGAGGTTAGCGTACCTTGGATGGTGATTCAGGGCGGCGAAGATGAAATTGTTTCAGCAGGGGCCGTGGCCAATTGGGTGGCGCAACGCCAGCCTGCGCCACAGTTCAAAATCCTGGATTCGGCGGGTCATTTTTTCCATGGTCAGCTCAATGCCCTGAAAGATGCTTTAAAATCAGGATATTAATAGGGCGGAGCCTCGGGCCACGCCGGAGCCTGAGGAGCAAAAAGTGCTTAATGGAGGATGAAAACCAGGGGACTGTTTGACGCCCATTCTTTTTTCGTCACCGGGTGCTAAATTAATTGCATTTTGTTGTTGACAGAATATTACTAGTTGGTTATATTAATAACCACTGATTAATTGTTTTTAACTCCTCCATCCTCCTTATGGTGGTTATTTTAACGCGCGGTTACCCCTTTTCCGCGCTATTTTTTTGCCTGAAATTTGTTAAACATCTCACACAGCGTGCGTGAACGCATTCTCGATTATTGCGGCGGTCAACATCTTCTGAGTGAAGGTTTATTATTTTCCTTGTGTCCTGGCGTTAGATATTCTGGGGCAGGTAAACTCGAAATCCGAGAAATAAAGCAATCTTGCTTCTTTCCCCTTGTATCTTTCCCTCGTTTTCAGTACCATTTCGCCTCTTTTGGGAACGCGATTTATCTTGAAGGCGCAACGAGCATGAAAACCTTTAGTGCAAAGCCAGAAACGGTCAAGCGTGACTGGTATGTGATTGATGCTGAGAACAAAGTTCTTGGACGGCTGTCGACCGAAATTGCCCGCCGTTTGCGCGGCAAACATAAGCCGGAATATACCCCGCATGTGGATACGGGCGATTATATTGTTGTCATTAATGCGGAGAAAGTCGCGGTGACCGGCAACAAGGAAACGGGCAAAAATTATTACCGGCATACCGGCTATCCGGGTGGGTTGAAGACTATCTCGCTTGAGAAACAGCGGGCGGAACATCCGGAACGCATCATTGAAGCAGCAGTGAAAGGCATGTTGCCGAAAAACAGCCTGGGGCGCGCAATGTTTCGCAAGCTCAAGGTTTATGCCGGAACTGAGCATCAGCATACCGCCCAGCAGCCCAAAGTGCTGGAAATTTAAGGAAGCAACATGGCAGAGACATATTACAGTACAGGCCGCCGCAAGAGTTCCGCCGCACGCGTTTATCTGAGTGCAGGCAGTGGCGATATCATTGTTAACAACCGTCCACTTGATCAGTATTTCGGGCGCGAAACCAACCGCATGCTGGTTCGTCAGCCACTGGAGGTTGCCGAAATGCTGGAGAACTTTGATATCAAGGTTTTCGTCAAAGGCGGCGGCAACAACGGCCAGGCCGGCGCGATTCGCCACGGTATCACCCGCGCCCTGATTCGTTATAACGAGGAACTACGCAGCCCATTGCGTAAAGTCGGTTACGTGACTCGTGATGCCCGTGAAGTGGAACGCAAGAAAGTCGGCCTGCATAAGGCACGTAAGCGGCCGCAGTACTCCAAGCGCTAATGCGATTAGCGCAGTGGCTAGTTTCGAGTGGCTAGCCGCTAGGAAAACCAGGGATATCTGTGCATGGATGCACTTGAAAATCTTGAGGTATGGAACCACTCTTGCCAATTATCAGTTCAATTATGTAAAGTTCTGTCTGATTGCAAGGATCGAGGTTTTAAAGATCAAATTACCCGCGTAGCACTGTCGATCCCCTCAAATATAGCTGAAGGCAATGAATGGGATTCTTTAAAAAGTTGTGTGCAGTATCTTGAAATTGCTAAAGGATCCTCTGGTGAACGGGGGACCCAATTATTAATAGGACGGAAAATCGGTTTTATCGATAGTGAAACAGGAAAGTATCTTGAACTTGAAGCCAAGAATATTTCCAACATGCTATACGGATGGATCGAATATTACAAAAGTAGCCACAAACCTTGCTCCTAGCTCTAGCTACCCCCGTCCTTAGCCACTGCCTTCTTGGGGAATCGTCTAACGGCAGGACAGCGGACTCTGACTCCGCTAATCAAGGTTCGAATCCTTGTTCCCCAGCCAAATAAAATAAAGGCTTAGCAGAAATGCCAGGCCTTTGTTGTTTCTGAGGGGCACTTGCGGGGCATTATTCAGAAGAAAATTTTGTAGAATTTCTGAATATTGTTATAGTGCGGCCGCTATACTCGTTTAAACGGATCGAGAACTTTTGTCTAGGATGGAAGAATCATGACAACATCAATCCACAATGTCGCAGACTATTTGATTTCTAAGGCTGATGCTGAAGCGGGGGATAATGTTACTCATTTGAAGGTACAGAAACTCGCTTACTATGCACAAGCATGGTATTTGGCGATTAAGGACAGGCGTCTTTTCGATAATGATTTTGAGGCTTGGGTTCATGGACCTGTAGCACGAGAATTATTCGATCGTTTACAGGGAAATGGTTGGAACCCCTTATCAGTAGATCATTATGGTTACAGTTCCTACTGAGGAATTAGAGCAAGAAACTATCAGTTTTTTGGATGAAATCTGGGATGTTTATGGTCAATACACAGCTAAAGCTTTGGAAGATCTTACCCATCAAGAAAAGCCCTGGCTGGAAGCTAGTAGTCTAACAACTTAGTATTGATGGATAGAGTGATTTCAATTTAATTGCGATTATGATCGGCTCCAGGAACTGGTTAATCATCACAACACCATTCGCCAAATGTTAGGCCATGGTTTTACGGATGACGATAAGAGTGACAGCCTGCAAACGCTCAAAGATAATGTTCAATTATTTACGCCAGAGATTCTTGACAAAATCAATCAGGTGGTTGTACGAGCAGGTCTTAAACTTAAAAAAAAAGATTGCCTGAGGGGACGTTGCGATTCTTTTGTGGTTGAAACAAAGGTACATTATCCAACAGATATTAACCTGTTGTTTGATGCGATGAGAAAAACCATCGCATTGACGGCAGATTACGCGGAAATAACGCATCTTGGTGGCTGGCGACAAAGAAAATATAATATTCGGCAGGTCAAAAGAGCCTATCGAGCGGCCCAGCAAATTAAACGCTCGACATCAAAAGATAATGCAAAAAAACAAAAGCAAGAAGAGGCCATTATTCAAGCTCATCAGGATTACATAGAGCTTGCCACACAATTTATTGACAAAAGCAAAACCACATTAGCCGAAAAAGTCACCCCTCCCGATTTAATGACGGTTATAAAAGCGCTTGAAATAGAGACTTTTATTACCCATGCCGAACGTCAAATAAATCAAATTAAACGTCGTGTTATTAAAAGCGAAAAAATCCCTCACGAAGAGAAAGTATTTTCACTTTTTCAACCGCATACCGAATGGATCAGTAAAGGCAAAGCGGGGGTATCGGTAGAACTCGGGTTAAAGGTTTGTATACTTGAAGCCACACAAGGCTATATTTTACATCACCGAGTGATGCAAAAAGAAACCGACAATCAAATTGCTATTGATATGATCACCGAAACACAAGTACGGTATCCGGATTTTAACGGCTGTAGTTATGATAAAGGATTTCACTCACCTGAAAACCAGATTGAGTTAGCTAAAAAGCGGGATCATTTAGTGCTGCCCAAAAAAGATCGCTGCAATAAAACAGAGAAAGAACGTGAAAGCCGCGAAGCGTTTAGAACCAGCAAACGAAAACACTCTGCCGTAGAATCGGGAATCAATGCCCTGGAAGTTCATGGATTAGACACCTGCCCGGATCATGGGATAACAGGATTTAAACGTTATGTTGCATTAGCCATTGTAGCCAGAAATATTCAAAAACTCGGTTCTGAATTAATAACTAAAATCCGGAAGCAGGAAAAGCGAAGGCGAGATAGAGATAAGCTTGCCGCTTAGATAAGACAAGTACCCGAATAAGCCACTTGCCCAGGGAAGTGGCGCCTAAATTTTGTTAAACAAGGTTTTAATGGGTTAAAAACAGGCAAACTATCTGAAACAGAATATTATAGGCATGATGAAATCCATGTCCGTTCATAAAGTAGGGTTTATTTTTAAGGAATATCGACTTTTCGGTCAGACACTAGTTAGCTGATTTGACTATACATATAAAGTTCAACATGTATAGATTTTAAAGAAAACTATACACATAATAAACTGTTGTCTGGCGGCGATGATTCACGAGCCGACCTTTGCCCGTAATATCAAAAAAGGCTTGTTTCACAACATAAAATTTATTCACCGACTTGCCGAGCAGATTACCTTTCTGGATGAAGTGGTCGATTATCTGGTCAAGAATGGCGTCATGGAACCCAGGGCGATGTTTGATACCCCTTTTACCCATATCAACGATCAGGGCGTGATCGGCGTATTTGGTGAGGGTAGGAGCAGGAAGATTATCGAGCTGATTCGGCATATTAATGCGAATGCGGGTGCGGCATAAAGTTTAAATCTGTCACCGGAATGACTAAGGAAACTCTGATTAATTCCGTTCGCCCTGAGCCTGTCGAAGGGCTCACCACGAACGGCGAAATTAATCAGAGGTTTCCTAACAGACACTGTTCTCGAATCTGCGGGGGCAGCTGTTACGATTTTTTATATTTTTATTGGCTTTTCTGTACTGAAATTCTTTAAACTTGAGTGATGGAAATAAGCGATAAAACCGACATTCTTCTAGAGCTGGGTGAGGTCAGTCTCCACGCTGACTGGCATGATTATCTGGACTATGGTTTTGACGAAACCGATGTGCCTGCGCTGCTGGAAGTGCTGACGGATCCCGATTTGGCTCAGGCGCTCAGCGAAAGCAGGGAGGTGTGGGCATCACTGCATGCCTGGCGTGCGCTTGGACAGATAGGCAGTGCGGCGGCGGTTGCGCCACTGATTGCCCAGTTCGACACACTTTATGATGACGACTGGGCGTTGAGTGAATTATCAAAAGTCATGGGTATGATTGGCCGGGAGGCCATGGGGCCGCTGAATGCCTACATGCTTGAACATCAGCACGCTGAATTTGCCCGTGTGATGGCTATGGACGGCCTGGCGGAAATTGCCAAACAGCGGCCTGAATGCAGACAGCCGGTGATTCATTATTATCAGGCCTATATGAGCAGCCCGGATGAGTCGATGGCTACGTTTAACGGTTTGTTGATTGCGCAGTTGCTGGATCTTGACGCCAGGGAGGCGATCGATGAAATCCGGGGGATGTTTGCACAAAATTGCGTGGATATCACTTGCGCAGGAGATATTGAAGAGGTCGAAATTGAACTGGGATTTCGCACCGAACGCACGACGCCGAAACCGGATTATGCCAGCCTGCATGGTTTAAATGCAGTCCCTGAGTTATCAAAGCCGGCAGACGGCGATGTTGTCGAGCTGATGGACTATTATCTGCTGCGTTACGGGCATGATGACTCCATTCTGGGTGCGTCCGAACTGGATGGTTTTTTTACCGCGCTGGCCTGTGCGCCGGAGATGATCCCGCCTTCACAATGGATGGTGGCTATCTGGGGAGAAGAAGAGACTCAGATGCCGGAATGGCAAAACAAAAAGGAACTGGATGAATTTTCTAGCATCCTGTTCACATTTTACAATCATGTGATGCAAGCACTGAATGATGATGCGTTTGAGGCGCTGTTCCTCGAAGCGGAAGTGGACGGCGAAACCTACAATGTTGTTGATGAATGGTGTGAGGGGTTTGTTCGGGGCTTCGCTCTGTGGCAACCGCTACAACCAACGGATGCAGCCTTGGTTGAGGAGTGCCTGCAGCCCATATTATTGTTTACAACTGAAGCGGGATTTGATCAACTCGATGCCATGAGCAAAGAAGAGGTCATTGTCCGGCAGGATCTGATTGAGCCGGAGGTGCGCCGCCTGTTCCGGCATTTTCTGGCCCAACACAGATTGGCGGTTACCCCCTATACCCGGGATATTCCCAAAACCGGCCGCAATGATCCCTGCCCCTGTGGCAGTGGCAAAAAGTTCAAAAAGTGTTGCCTGCATTGAATAAGAGTGGGAAATAACATTGGGGTGGGGAAACTCCTGCCTGTGAATAAAACGATTACACGATTATTCTTTCTCCCTGTATAATCCCCGAATTAAAGCGAAAGTGGCGGAATTGGTAGACGCGCTGGATTTAGGTTCCTGTGGGGTAACCCGTGAGAGTTCGAGTCTCTCCTTTCGCACCATGGTTTTTAAAATTATAAGATATTGATATTTATAACATTCAAGAGGAATCGTAATGCAAGTTTCAGTTGAAAGCACGTCGGGTCTGGAGCGTCGTCTGACCGTCGCGATTGAAGAGGCGCGTATTGCCCAGGCAGTCGAGAGCAAGCTTAAAGAAATGCTGCATACGGTCAAAATCAAGGGTTTTCGCCCGGGTAAGGTGCCGCTTAAGGTGGTCAAACAACAGTACGGTGGCCAGGTACGGGAAGATGTGGTTAACGAAGTTCTGCAATCTACCTTTTATGAGGCGTTGAGCCAGGAAAACCTGCATCCGGCTGGTGCGCCTGCATTTAGCACCCGTGAATCCACGCCGGGTGCGGGGTTGGAGTACACGGCGACCTTTGAGGTTTATCCTGAAATTCAGCTAGGCTCACTGGCGGATCAGAAGATTGAAAAACCATCGGTGGAGATTGCCGAAACGGATATCGATAACATGATCGATCGCATTCGCCGCCAGCATGTGAATTGGGAAGCCTCTGATGCGCCGGCCGAGAAGGGTGACCGGATCAGCATTGATTTTAAGGGCACGATTGAGGGTGAAACTTTTGAGGGTGGTGAGGGCAAGGATACGTCCATCGAACTGGGTTCCGGGCGCATGATTGCCGGTTTTGAAGATGGTTTGGTGGGGGCTGTGAAAGACGCTGATGTTATCCTGGATTTACAGTTCCCAGAGGGCTATCAGGCCACTGAGCTGGCAGGAAAACCGGTACAGTTTACGGTGCATGTGAACACGGTTGAGAAAGCGGTGTTGCCTGAAGTGGACGATGCCTTTGCGAAAAAAATGGGCGTTGAGAGTGGTGAAATTGACCTGCTGCGCAAGGACGTGCTTGAGAATATGGAGCTGGAACTAGGCAAACAGATGAAGACAAAGCTCAAGGAAAAGGTGATGGATATGCTGGTCGAAGTCAACAAGATTGATATTCCCAAATCCCTGATTGAAAATGAGTCAGAAGCCTTGCGTAATCAGATGGTTCAGAACTTAAGCAATCAGGGGCTGAGTGAAACCGATGTTAACGCCCTGCGCCCGGATATGTTTGCTGAACAGGCGCAACGCCGGGTCCGCCTGGGATTGATAATGAACGAAATAGTTAAAGAAAATGCGATAAATGTCGAAGCAGAGAATGTGCGTGCTCTGGTTGAAGAAATTGCCCGCCCGTATGAGCAGCCTGAAGAAGTGATTAAGTGGTACTACGCGGACAAACGGCGTTTAGGTGAGATAGAGTCACTCGCACTTGAAGAACAGGTGGTGCAATGGGCGGTCGAACAGGCTGAAATTGTAGAAACAAAGGCAACATTCGATGAAATAATGAAGCCGGACACGACGCATAATGACTTAAACAATGTAAAGGACCGACCACAGTGACCGATAATAATATTAAGGCAGGATTAGATATACGTGGGCAACTGGTGCCCATGGTGGTGGAGCAGACTGCGCGTGGTGAACGCTCGTATGACATTTATTCGCGGCTGCTCAAGGAACGGGTGATTTTTCTGGTCGGCCAGGTGGAAGATCAGATGGCGAATCTGGTGGTGGCGCAACTGCTGTTTCTGGAATCAGAAAACCCGGATAAGGACGTTCACCTGTATATCAATTCGCCCGGTGGTTCGGTGACGGCAGGCCTGTCAATTTATGACACTATGCAGTTCATTAAACCGGATGTCAGCACCATGTGTATCGGTCAGGCTGCCAGTATGGGCGCCGTATTACTGGCCGGCGGGGCGAAAGATAAGCGTTATGTTCTACCGCATTCCCGCACTATGATGCACCAGCCCTCGGGTGGATTTCAGGGTCAGGCTGCGGATATTGAAATCCACGCCAAGGAAATTCTGTATATCAGGGAACGTTTGAACACGATTCTTGCCAAACATACAGGGCAAAATATGGAACGTATTCAGCAGGATACGGATCGGGACTTCTTTTTGAGCGCAGAGGAATCGGTAAAATATGGTCTGGTGGACGAGGTTATGTCTGAACGGGGTAGCGCCTCCTGATCATTGTCGGCTATAATTATCTTAGTAAATTAGTCAGGTATATATTCTAATTTTAGTAAGGTTATTTTTATGGGCTGGAGGCTTGAAAATCAACCAAAATAGACGCAAGGTTAGCATAGCCAATAAATTGTTCGAGGTAAGGGCATGAGTGACGATAAAAATTCCACGGGTGACAACGGCAAACTGCTGTATTGCTCGTTCTGTGGCAAAAGCCAGCACGAGGTTCGCAAACTGATTGCCGGACCCTCGGTCTTTGTCTGTGATGAATGTGTGGAACTCTGCAATGACATTATTCGTGAGGAGGTGCAGGAACAGGCCGCCTCCACCAATGGCAGTAGTCTGCCGACGCCGCATGAAATCAATGAGATTCTCAATGAATATGTTATCGGCCAGGAACGCGCCAAACGGGTGCTGGCCGTCGCGGTATACAATCATTACAAGCGCCTGGAAAATGGTCAGAAAAAAGATGATGTTGAACTGGCCAAGAGCAATATTCTGCTGATCGGGCCCACTGGCTGCGGCAAAACCCTGCTGGCCGAAACGCTGGCACGGATGCTGAATGTGCCCTTTACTATTGCCGATGCCACAACCCTGACCGAAGCCGGATATGTGGGTGAGGATGTGGAGAATATCATTCAGAAGCTGCTGCAAAAATGTGATTACGATGTTGAAAAGGCACAGACCGGCATCGTCTATATTGACGAAATCGACAAGATTTCGCGCAAGTCAGACAATCCCTCGATCACCCGGGATGTATCCGGTGAAGGTGTACAGCAGGCGCTGCTGAAACTGATCGAAGGTACGGTGGCCTCGGTGCCGCCCCAGGGTGGCCGCAAGCATCCGCAGCAGGAGTTCCTCCAGGTGGACACGTCCAACATCCTGTTTGTCTGTGGCGGCGCCTTTGCCGGACTGGATCGCATTATCCGTGATCGCTCCGAAAAGGGTGGCATTGGTTTTGGCGCCGAGGTTAAGAGCAAGGAAGATCAGAAAAGTTTCAGTGATGTGTTGCAGGGCGTCGAGCCTGAGGATCTGACCCGTTATGGTTTGATTCCGGAATTTGTCGGACGTTTGCCGGTGGTGGCGACCCTCAGCGAGCTGGATGAGTCCGCGCTGATTCGGATCCTCATCGAGCCCAAGAATGCCTTGACCAAACAGTATATGAAAATGTTCGAAATGGAAAACTGTGAGCTGGAGTTCCGGGAGGATGCGCTCAACGCGGTGGCGATCCGGGCGATGGAAAGAAAAACCGGTGCGCGGGGTCTGCGCTCTATTCTGGAGCATGTGCTGTTGGATATCATGTACGATCTTCCCTCGATTGACAACCTGGATAAGGTAGTGATTGATGAGTCCGTCATCAAGAACGATGGTGAACCGATCTATATCTATGAAGGTAGTGAAAAGCGAATCGCTTCCGTTGACGAATAACGCGGACTTTAAGGGGTATTTTTAATACCCCTTAATTTTTCCAGTCCCGGCTTTGGTTTTTCCGGACAAACAGCTTGCTCTGGTTGAAATCATCCGCCAGTGCCCATACCAATGTCTGGAAGCAATTTATATCTAGCCCTGGACGCCGCATACGAGATTAAACATATGTCAGAAGTTATCGAAGAACAGTTGAGTATGATCCCGGTTTTGCCATTACGCGATGTCGTGGTTTATCCTCACATGGTTATTCCCCTGTTCGTGGGTCGTGATAAATCGATTCATGCACTTGAAGCGGCGATGGAGGGTGATAAGCAGATCCTGTTGGTCGCGCAGAAAAGCGCCGCGCAGGATGATCCCGAGATTGAAGATATGTACCGCATCGGTACGGTCTCCAGTATTCTGCAATTACTGAAGCTGCCTGATGGCACCGTCAAGGTGCTGGTGGAAGGCAATAAGCGTGCACGTATTGTCAACTTCCTGCACAAGGATGAATATTTCACCGGCCAGATCAAAAAGTATGACGATGTCGAGATTGATGAACGTGAGTCTGAAGTGCTCTTGCGCTCGTTGACGAATCAATTTGATCAGTACGTCAAACTCAATAAGAAGATCCCTCCTGAAATTCTGACGTCGCTGTCAAACATTGATGATCCCGGCCGTCTGGTGGATACCATTGCCGCGCACATGTCCTTAAAGGTGGATGAGAAGCAGAAAATCCTGGAAATTAAGGATCTGCGTGAACGTCTGGAATACCTGATGGGTATGATGGAGTCCGAGATCGATCTGCTACAGGTGGAAAAACGCATCCGTGGCCGGGTCAAGCGGCAGATGGAAAAAAGCCAGCGCGAGTATTATCTGAATGAGCAAATGAAAGCCATTCAGAAAGAACTGGGTGATATGGACGATGTGCCCAACGAGATGGAAGAGCTGGAACAGAAAATTGAAAAAGCCGGCCTGTCGGCCGAAGCCAAGACCAAGGCCCGTTCCGAGTTAAGCAAGCTGAAGATGATGTCGCCGATGTCGGCTGAAGCTACCGTGGTGCGTAATTATCTGGACTGGCTGTTGGGTGTGCCGTGGAGAAAACGCAGTAAAATCCGTCATGATCTGAACAAGGCTGAGGAAGTGCTGGAAGCGGATCATTATGGGCTGGAGAAGGTCAAGGAACGGATTCTTGAATATCTGGCCGTGCAGCAGCGGATGAAGAAAATGAAAGGGCCGATCCTGTGCCTGGTAGGCCCCCCCGGTGTGGGTAAAACCTCGGTCGGTAAATCCATTGCCCGCGCCACTAACCGCAAGTTTATTCGTATGGCGCTGGGCGGGGTGCGTGACGAGGCTGAGATTCGAGGTCATCGGCGGACCTATATCGGTTCCATGCCGGGTAAAATCGTACAAAATCTGTCGAAGACAGGCACTCGCAATCCCTTGTTCCTGCTGGATGAAATCGACAAGATGGCGATGGACTTCCGCGGCGATCCGGCATCGGCATTGCTTGAAGTCCTGGATCCGGAGCAGAATCACACGTTTAACGATCATTATCTGGAAGTGGATTTTGATCTGTCCGAAGTCATGTTTGTGGCGACCTCTAATACCATGAATATTCCTGGCCCTTTGCTGGACAGGATGGAAGTGATTCGTCTGTCCGGCTATACGGAAGCTGAGAAAGTGAATATTGCCGAGCGCTATCTGGTTAAAAAACAGATCACGAACAATGGCCTCAAGGAAGGGGAAATCAGCATCAGCGAAGATGCAGTGCGAAACATTGTTCGTTATTACACCCGTGAGGCCGGGGTGCGTAACCTTGAACGTGAGATTGCTAAGATTTGCCGCAAGGTGGTCAAAGAAATCCTGCTGGAAAAAGATGTTACTGCCGTTGAAGTGAGCGCAGAAAATCTGGAAAAATATTTAGGCGTACAGCGCTTCCGCTTTGGCCTGGCCGAAGAATATGACCAGGTGGGTCAAGTTACCGGCCTGGCCTGGACGGAAGTGGGTGGTGAACTGCTGACGATCGAAACGGCTGTCATGCCCGGTAAAGGCAAGCACAGCGTGACCGGTCAACTGGGTGATGTGATGAAAGAATCCATCCAGGCGGCGATGACCGTGGTCAGGAGCCGGGCGGATATGCTGGGTATCGGAGTCGAGGTATTCGAGAAAAATGATATCCACGTTCATGTACCCGAGGGTGCCATTCCCAAAGATGGTCCGAGTGCCGGTATCGGTATGTGTATTGCGCTGGTGTCTGCACTGACCAATATCCCGGTTCGCGCCGATGTGGCTATGACCGGTGAAATCACCCTCAGAGGTGAGGTCCTGCCTATTGGCGGGCTGAAGGAAAAACTGCTGGCTGCTCATCGTGGCGGCATCAAGACGGTGCTGATTCCGCATGAAAACGAGCGTGATCTGGTTGAGATTCCCGATAACATCAAGGACAGTCTCGATATCCGTCCAGTGAGGTGGATTGACGAAGTGCTGGATGTTGCTCTGACGCACCTGCCGGAGCCACTGGAATCGGTTGAGGGCAAATCGGATAGCGCATTGGTAAAGGGGACCGGGAGCAAGCCACGCAAAGGTAATCCGCTCAGAACACACTGACAGGAAGTCCTGATATTAATCGTTGCAACAGTATTTGCATCATAGCCCCCTCTCCCTCTGGGCGAGGGTGAGGGGATAAAATACATGCAAATACTGTTGCAACGATTAATACTTTATGGGTTCCTGAATTCAATATACAGAATACGCCCGTCAAGATCGGTTATGTTTTTTTCATCAAGCCAAGCGGATTTCTAGAACAGCATGATCGTTGCGATTGCCCAAGTTTAGCATTAGTGTATGCTTTTTATCTGTTGTTGCCTGATAGCAAAGGGTTAAATTCCAGGTATATTTTCAAAAATCCCGCATGCTACCTTGACCTGACCCGGCCTGACCGGTATAAATCTACTATCAGGAAAATTCATAATTCCGTCCCTCGTGACGGTATTTTTTTTTAACACCTCGTAGGGGGATATTTAGTGAACAAAGCAGAACTTATTGATGCAGTGGCAGAAAATGCCGACATTTCCAAGGCAGCCGCAACGCGTGCTGTCGACACCGTGCTGGAGAGTATTACAGCGACCTTGAAAAATGGTGAGCAGGTGGCATTGATTGGTTTTGGTACTTTCTCCGTCAAGGATCGAGCCGCCCGTACAGGCCGTAATCCGCGTACCGGTGAACCCCTTGAAATACCGGCTGCAAAAGTGCCCTCTTTTAAAGCTGGTAAAGCGTTGAAAGATGCCGTAAACTGACGCGCCTTTGATGCAGGGTGCTTAGCTCAGCTGGGAGAGCGTCGCCCTTACAAGGCGAATGTCGGGGGTTCGATCCCCTCAGCACCCACCACCGTCGGGAGCGGTAGTTCAGTTGGTTAGAATACCGGCCTGTCACGCCGGGGGTCGCGGGTTCGAGTCCCGTCCGCTCCGCCATACATAGAATAAGGGTGCGACTGTCTTGCAGTCCGCCCTTTTTTGTTATTGTAAGATGAATTAAAAATCCAAACATCTTTTTAAGAGTTCCTCATGCTGCAACTAATTCGTGATCGTGCCCAGGGAATCGTCATCTGGGCTATTGTCGGTCTGATAATTATTACTTTTGCCCTGTTCGGTTTGAGTAGCTATCTTTCTGATTCCACCACCACCAGTGTGGCGACGGTTAATGGCGTCGAAATAACACCCGCTGGGTTCCAGCGGGCGTACCAGAATTATCAGCAGCGTTTGCAGCAGACCCTGGGCAAAAGATACCGTCCCGAACTGTTCAATGAAAGCAAAGTCAAGAAGCAGGTTCTGGAATTACTCATTCAGCAGAAATTATTGAATCAGGAACTGGATCGTGCCGGTTACCATGCCGCACCGGATCAGATACTCAATCGCATTGCCGCGATGAAAGTTTTTCAGGAGGATGGGAAATTTTCGCCTCAGCGTTACAAACAGCTTCTTGAGAGCCAGGGTGTCAACAGCTTTGTTTTTGAGAAGCAGATCGCACGGGAACTGACTGAGCAGCAGCTTAGGTCCGGTATCCTTCTTTCCGGCTTTGTTACCGACAATGAACTGAAACGTTTTGCCCGGTTGCAAAATCAGAAACGGAAGCTGAGCTATATTCTGTTGCCAAAATTCCGCTATCTCAAGAGCACCCGGCTGACAGAGAAAGAAATTAAAGACTACTACGCGCAACATAAAAATGAGTTCACCACGCCGGAGAAAGTCAGCGTGGAATACCTGGAGTTGAATCTGGATGACATGTCGCGTGAGGTTGACGTGAGTGATAAAGCGATTGCCGAGTATTACGTAGAGCAACGTCAGTCTTTTATCCGTCAACCCGAACAGCGCAAGGCAAGCCATATCCTGATTAAGGTTGAAAACGCGGCAGGGGAATCTGCGGCTTTGCAGAAGATCAAAAAAATTCAGAAAGAACTTGCTAACGGCGCCGATTTTGCCAAACTGGCGAAGAAGTATTCCGAGGATATCACGTCAGCGTCCCAGGGTGGAGAGCTGGGTTACTTCGGCCGTGGTGTGATGGACAAGGCTTTTGAAAATGCCGTGTTTAGCATGAAAAAAGGCGAAATCAGTCAGCCCATACGTTCCCGTTTTGGCTATCATCTGATTAAGCTGGAAGACATTCGTAAGGCCAAGATTGCAAAGCTGAAAGACGTGAAAAAAAGTATTCGCCACGACTTACAGATCCAGCAGGCTGAACAGGACTTTTATGACACGGTCGACAAGCTGAACAATCTGAGTTATGAAAATCCTGACTCTCTCGCTCCGGTGGCGGAATCGTTGGGGCTGGAGATTAAGAAAAGTCCCCTCTTTACCCGCAAAGGCGGTAGCGGGTTGTTTGCCCGTCCCAAGGTGGTTTCCGTTGCTTTTTCAGATGAAGTCCTGTCAGAAGGGCACAACAGCCAGTTGATCAATTTATCCGATACCCATGTACTGGTGTTGCGTCTAGCCAAACATGAGCCGCCAAAACAGCAGGCGCTGAAAGACGTACGAGAACGGGTTAAAGCCCTGCTGCAGGATAAAAAAGTGGCTGAAAAGATTAAAGCGGATAGCGTTGCCGCACTCGAAAAACTTCGTGCGGGAGCCAATCCTGAAAAGCTTGCTCGTTCATTAAAAGCAGAATGGAAATCTGTGGGCGCAGTATCCCGGACAGGTGAGGATACTAAGATAACGCTGGATCCACAAATTCGCCATGAACTGTTCCAGATGCCTGAACCTGGGAAAGGCAAGAAAGCCTACAAAAATATCCTATTGGCTAATGGTGATGGTGTGGTACTGATTCTATCTGCTGTTATCGATGGAAAAAATTATAAAGATGAAAACAAATTGAATGAAAGACGCAAGCTGATTGGCGTGTATGGCGATGCCATGCGGTCAGCCTGGATGATTGAATTGCGCAAAAAAGCGGACGTCACTACCAATCTGGATTCGGTTCAGTAGATTAATTCCGTAGAATAAATGGCCTGGAATAATATTTTCGCGAATTTTGAATTTCTTTGGGTGACGTTCCCCGCTGCTTGCAGCGAAAAACAGTAGGATGGGGTGGGCGAAGCGCGAAGTCCAGTAGGGAAACTCATCAGTATGCTCCCACTTAATACCCCGCCAGCTTGCTGCGGGGTTGTTTATTTGGTGTACCTTAAAAGCGGACGGGTGTTTAGAATACCTATTTAGCTTAGTACCTTAGAAATGATTTTCTGTGCATTTTGCAGAAAATTATTTCGTGAAGGTACTTATCTTGTGGTTTATCCAGGTTAGGTCTTTATTATGTAAGAGAAAAACCCCTTCTTGCAAACAGGGTTTCCTAATATAACAGGGTAAGATCGTACTTTTTGGATAGGCTGATTCAAGTAACTGAATAGCGCTATTACCCCGGGAGGATATGATGCAGAACAGCTATTTTACCAGCTTAAGGTGCGAACCTGGTGGAGGTTTGTCCGGTTCGGGCGCGGGGGGCGGTTCGTTACTACTTTCATTAAACACCATCCCCTGTCCATTTTCCTTTGCATAAACGGCGAGTATGGCGGAAACCGGAAAACTGACATCCGTGGGTTTACCGGAAAAGCGTGCATTGAACATGACGTAATCATTAGCAAGTTCAAGCGAGTTCACAGCTACCGGACTGATATTCAATACAATTTTGCCCGCATCAATATACTGGGAAGGCACATCCACCTGTTCAGCTTCAGCATTCACCAGCACATAGGGCGTCAGGCTGTTATCGACAATCCAGTCATACAAAGCACGTAGCAAATAGGGCTGATTGGAGCTCATTTCCATGTTTCAGATCCCTGAATAAACTACCCCGCCACAAGCGGGCGGGGTATTAATCTGTAACGTACTGATGGGTTTCGCTACTGGACTTCGCGCTTCGCTCTACCCATCCTACTGTTTTTCGTGGCAAGCCACGGGGAATTAAACCCAAAGAGATTAAAATTTACCAGACTCAGGCCTGATGAATTTCTTTTTCCAGCTCTGACAGGCTCTCCATGAACGAATCTCGTTCAAACAGGCGCGCCGCATAACCCATCAATGGTTTGGCCGAGGGCGGCAACTCAACCCCAACCTGCGGCAGACGCCAGAGCAGGGGTGCCATCACGCAATCTATCAGGCTGAACTCGTCGCTCATAAAGTAGGGTTTCTGCTCAAAGATGGGAGAAATCGTCACCAGGCTGTCGCGCAATTCCTGACGCTGTTTCGCACTGTCCCTGTCATTACTGTCAAGCTTTTTATAAAGGGAATACCAGTCACGCTCGATACGCCGCACCATCAGACGATTACAGGCCCGGGCAACCGGATCGACGGGCATCAGTGGCGGATGGGGAAACCGTTCGTCCAGATATTCCATAATAACCAGATGTTCATATAGTACCAGATCACGATCTACCAGGGTGGGTACTTCATTATAGGGGTTAAGATCTTTTAGATCCTCCGGTGTATTATTCGGATCCACACTGAGGGTTTCAAAATTAATGCCTTTTTCCGCCAACACAATACGCACCATGTGAGAAAAAGGGCAAAGATCACCTGAAAACAGGGTCATTGCGAGTCGTTTATTCGTCACTTGTGCCATCATGCCGCTCCAAAACCTGATACCTTAAAAACAGACAAAGGGGGATAAAATTCCCCCTTTGTCTGCTACTCAGAAAATGTAAGAAAAACTAATACGAAAATGGTTGGGTTAGGGGGGGCAAGAACCCAGCCTGCTAACCTACCCCTTGCCAACCCCGCCATTTCCTGATCGAGATAAACCGGACTCTTTTCAGCCCCCCCCTTTCAATGAATGAGGGAAAGCTAAGTAATATCAGAAAATAATTTTTTCTGAAACACACGCAGAAAACGATATCCGAAAATGCTAATGAACGTCTTTCCAGAACTCCTTCTTAAGCGCATAGGCGAGGACCAGGAAAACCGCCAGGAAAATGAGCACTTTCACACCCAGGGCATAGCGTACCATTTTTGCCGGTTCGCCCATGTATACCAGAAAGTTCACCAAATCATGTATCGTCTTGTCATATTCAGCTTTTGACATGGTGCCCGGAACGACGGTTTTATAACCGGTAATGACTTTGATGGCATTACCTTCAGCATCCTTGTGGGTCTTAAAGATGGCTTTTTGCAGCCCCTGTAATTTCCACAGTACATCAGGCATACCCACGTCTTTGAAGGTAGCATTGTTTACGCCCCAGGGACGTGAGCTATCCGTATAAAAAGTACGCAGGTAAGTATACAGCCAATCCGGACCACGGGAACGTGCAATGACGGTCAAATCCGGTATTTTGATACCGAAATAAGCCTTGCTCTCGGCCCCTGTCATCGCCACGGTCATGGTTTCACCCACTTTGTTGCCCGCGTACATATAGTCTTTCTTGAGTTCCTTTTTACTCAGACCAATGTCTTTCGCCATGCGACTATAACGCATGTAACGAGCAGAATGACAGCTCAGACAGTAGTTTACAAAGGTACGTGCGCCATTTTGCAGGGATTTCTGGTTACTTAAATCCACATTGGCTTTGTCAAGATGTTCATCACCTTCGGCATTTGCCAGCAACGGCAACACGACAAATAAACATATTACGAATATCTTTTTCATCAGCCTGTCACCCTCTCTGGAACCGGTTTGGTTTTATCAATAGCCGTGTACCAGGGCATCAGAATGAAGAATGCAAAGTACATGATGCTAAACAAACGAGCAAAATCCGTCAGTAGGGGCGTTGCGGGCTGCGTGCCCAGCCAACCCAAAGTGATAAAGCTGACAATAAAAAGCGCCAATGCCGTTTTATAAATACCCCCACGGTAACGTATGGACTTGACCTTGCCTCGATCCAGCCAGGGCAGCAGGAACATCACAACAATAGAAGCCCCCATCGCCATTACGCCGAAGAATTTGTCCGGCACCGAGCGCAAGATGGCATAGAACGGTGTGAAATACCATAGTGGTTCAATATGGGGAGGCGTCTTCAATGGATTCGCAGGAATGAAGTTATTTTTCTCCATAAACCAGCCGCCAAATTCGGGGGCAAAGAATATCACCGCTGAGAAAAACATCAGAAAGACCACCACGCCGACAATATCTTTCACCGTATAATAGGGGTGGAAAGGAATTCCGTCTTTGGGAATGCCGTTTTCATCCTTGTTCTTCTTGATTTCGATACCATCGGGGTTATTGGAACCCACCTCATGCAAAGCAAGGACATGCGCCACGACCAGGCCTAAAAGAATCATAGGCACGGCAATCACATGGAAGGCAAAGAAGCGATTCAGGGTAACATCGGATATCACAAAATCACCGCGAATCCACAGTGCCAGATCATGGCCCACCACGGGAATAGCGCCGAACAGGGAGATGATCACCTGCGCGCCCCAGTAGGACATCTGCCCCCAGGGTAGCAAATAGCCCATGAACGCTTCGGCCATCAGCGCCACATAGATCAGCATACCTAAAAGCCACAGCAGTTCACGAGGCTTACGGAAAGAACCGTACATCAGACCGCGGAACATATGCAGATAGATAACGATGAAGAAGAATGAAGCACCGGTTGAATGCATATAGCGAATCAGCCAGCCCCAGTTCACATCACGCATGATGTATTCCACTGAGGCAAAGGCCAGTCCTGCGTCCGGCTTGTAGTTCATGGTCAGGAAAATACCGGTCACAATCTGCATCACCAGCACCACCAGGGCCAATGAACCGAAGTAGTACCAGAAGTTAAAGTTTTTGGGAGCGTAATATTTGGAAAGATGATCTTCCCACATTTTGGTCGCCGGGAAACGCGCATCGACCCAACCCATGAATTCCGTCATTTTATTACTCATCATGCGGCTCCTTCATCATCTTTGCCAATCGTCACACGGGTATCCGCAAGATACATGTACTTCGGCACTACCAGATTGGTGGGGGCAGGCACATCCTTATAAACCCGGCCCGCCAGATCATAGCGTGAACCGTGACAGGGACAGAAGTAACCCCCTAACCATTTGGGACCCAGATCAGGTGGCGCAATTTCAGGACGGTATGTGGGCGAACAACCCAAATGGGTACAGATACCGATAACAACCAGATACTCAGGCTTTCTCGAACGGTGTTCGTTTTTGCAATAAGGCGGTTGATGATGCACTTCCGAATTCGGATCACGCAGCTGGCTATCCAGTGTTTTCAGATCCGCCAGATTCCGCTTGGTGCGGCGAAGGATCCAGACCGGTTTACCCCGCCATGCGACGGTTATCATACTACCCAGTTCGAGTTTACTGAAATCCGCTTCTACAGGTGCGCCCGCAGCCTTCGCGCGTGCGCTAGGCTCCATAGACGAGATAAAGGGCACAGCAACGAACCCGACACCCACAGCCCCGACCACCGACGTCGCGGCAATCAGGAAGCGGCGCTTGCTGGTATCAACGCCATCGGTACTCATTCAACATCTCCAAAAGAAAGTTGGGAGGAAACAACCACCTCACACTGTAGCAGATCCTCGGAAGCATCCACCTTAAACAGCCTTCAGACGACTGGTCGCTCGTGATAAAAATACTTAACTGCCTGAATTCATTTTAGTATTTAAGGATATTATTAATATCCTGTAAACCAAGCGCGAGTATTGTCTATGATTCCGGCGCGGCGGTCAAGGAGAAGCTGAATAAAGTCTAGTAATTCAATAGGTTATACTGGGTTTAAACTATCAACAAATTCGCACTCAAGATCGAACGTCCGTTTCAGATGCGCCGCCAGCGCCTGTATACCGTAGCGTTCAGTGGCATGATGGCCGGCCGCAAAGAAATGAATACCCCGTTCATGGGCCAGATGAAAAGTCTGTTCAGAAACCTCGCCGGTTAAATAGGCATCCACCCCGGCATCCGCCGCCGCTTCAATATAGTTCTGGGCGCCGCCGCTACACCAGGCAATGGTTTTAATCACCCGCTCATTCGGCACAAAATGCAGGGGTCGGCGTCCCAGTGCTACTTCAATCTGAGCGGCAAAGGTGTCGGCTGTCTGCGGCTCGGTCAACTGTCCCCAGAGACCGACCGCCGCCTCATCCTGACCAGGAAACCGCCCTTTTGTAATCAACCCCAGCCGTTGTCCCAGTTGGGCGTTATTGCCCAGCTCCGGGTGAGCATCAAGCGGCAGGTGCCAGGCCAGCAGACTTATCCCGGCATCAAGCAGGGCTCTGATGCGGCGCATTTTTATCCCCGTAATCGCGGCCCCTTCCCCTTTCCAGAAATACCCGTGATGCACCAGCAGGGCATCGGCTTTTGCCACAACCGCGGCATCGACCAGGGCCTGGCAGGCCGTCACACCACACACCAGCCTGCGCACTTCAGACCGTCCTTCGACCTGCAAACCATTCGGGCAGTAATCGCGAAAACGCTCCACCGCCAGCAAGGAATCAGTGTAATTTACCAGCTCCGTCAGTTGCACCATGCGTAAGTTATCCTCTTGGGTTAAGATGTAAACTCCAGTATCTAATATTTTTCTCAAGAATGCGCATCACTAAAACTATCAAATTTATTATTCAGTTTGCCACCATCGGGCTGGCTCTCGCCTTTGTCCTGCTATTTCTGTTTCCGACTTTGCTGCCTGATTTGAGCTTGCAGAAGAATCAAAATGAAAAACCTGTGGTCGAATTCAGGCAGAGCACACCCGAACCACATTCCAATACCGGGCCGGTTTCCTATGCCGATGCCGTCGAGCGGGCCGCACCGGCCGTGGTCAATATTTACACGCGTAAAATCATCACCGAGGCTAATCGCCCCTTTGCCAATGATCCCGCCTTCCGCTATTTCTTTGGCGAGAATGCCCAACGCCCCCGCCAGCGCACAGAATTCAGCCTGGGTTCCGGTGTTATCGTCAGCCCCCAGGGCTATGTTCTCACCAACAACCATGTGATTGCCGCCGCCGATGAGATTCAGGTTGCCCTGCGGGACGGGCGGACCACACAGGCACGGCTGGTGGGTGCTGATCCGGAAACCGATCTTGCCGTACTGAAAATTAAACTCAAGAACCTGCCTGTGATTACTCTGGGCAATGCCAAAGCCTTACGCGTCGGTGACGTGGTGCTGGCCATCGGCAACCCCTTCGGCGTCGGCCAGACTGTCACAGCAGGCATTATCAGCGCCACCGGCCGCAATATGCTGGGTATCAATACTTTTGAAAACTTTATCCAAACCGACGCCGCCATTAATCCCGGCAATTCCGGTGGCGCCCTGATTACCGCTCATGGTGATCTGATTGGCATCAACACGGCTATTTTTTCCAAAAGTGGCGGCTCTCAGGGAATTGGCTTTGCCATTCCCATGAGCCTGGCCAAAAATGTGATGACCCAGATCATCGAGCATGGTGAAGTCGTGCGCGGCTGGCTGGGCGTGGTAATTCAGGATGTCAGCCCTGAACTGGCTCGCTCTTTCGGCCTCAAAGATAACGCCGGCGTCATACTCAGCAATATCATGCGTAACGGCCCGGCAGAAAAAGCCGGACTCACCGTTGGCGACATCATTACCTGGATTGGTAAAGTGAAAATCGATAATGCCAAACAAGCTCTGAAACTGATCAGCAAAGTCAAACCCGGCAGCAAAGTACACATCCGCGGCGTGCGTCAGGGAAAGGACTTTGAAACCACCGCCGTGGTCGGCACCCGACCGCATGAAGGTTCCTGAATAAACAACCCCGTCGCAAGCGGACGGGGTATTAAGTGGTCGCGCGCTGTTAGCTTCTATAAGGCGCT
>ENA-ORDP01000277-ORDP01000277.1-marine-sediment-metagenome-genome-assembly--contig:-NODE-277-length-34809-cov-7.584738_pt1 | contig 34809 bp, 32 predicted proteins | sample MGYA00248627_ERZ508539 | MGnify/ENA primary metagenome ERZ508539 (study PRJEB26208, sample SAMN05571518) | marine sediment metagenome | biome: deep sea; feature: Hydrothermal vent; material... | reverse complement strand
CCAATCAGCCGGAAGTGATCAACGGGGCCTCCGAACTCTTGGTCGAGCTCTTCGGCGAGCGCGGCCGGCACGCCCGCGCCGCAGTGGGCAGCTCCAGCTTGCCCAGAAATGTCACCGTCGAGTTGGAGCTGATCGTGCGGGTGGCTGACTGAATGAGCTCTCCCAGCTTGCATGGATATTAGCGATCAGGGTATCATTGCACCATGACTAGAGTCAGTATCGTGGAGATTCAACGTGATCTGCGCGGCTATCTCCGCCGAGTTAAAGCCGGGGAAACCTTGCTCATTGTCCAAGCCGAACAACCGATCGCGGAACTTAAACCGGTGTCGGCCAACATACGTAAGAGACGACCTTTTGGACTATGTAAAGGGGAATTTCGCCTCCCTGATGACTTTGATGAGCCCCTGCCGGAAGAGATTATCAGCCGCTTTGAAAGTCCATGAGGATTCTACTGGATACACATATTTTTCTTTGGTATATAAGCAGTGATAGCCGTTTATCCAGTTCTCTACGAGAGAAAATTCGTGACCTTGACAACGATGTATACCTGAGTGTCGTTTCGATCTGGGAAGTGATGATTAAATATCACTAGGCAAACTACAGTTGCCTGAACCGCCAGAGGTTTATCTGCCGAAACAGCGCGAACGTCATCTGATTCGGAGTCTCCGCTTGGATGAGGAAAGTGTTGCCCAATTGGCGAAGCTCCCATCACTGCATCGCGATCCATTTGACCGTATGCTCATTTGCCAGGCACAATATCATAAGCTAACCATTGCCAGTGAAGATCATTTAATCCACAGCTACCCGGTTGCAGTGCTGAGTAGGCGCTAGCTACAATGGATAGCATGATGCTCACCCTCAATGAGATAGCAAGCGCCCAGCAACTCATCGCCGGCCGCCTGCACCGCACCCCGCTGCTGCACTCGACCGCCTTGGGCCGGCTCACCAAGACCGATCTCTATCTCAAAGCCGAGCTCTTTCAGAAGACCGGCTCGTTCAAACCGCGCGGGGTCTTCAATAAAGTCGCCCATCTCTCCGACGAAGAGAAACGCCGCGGGCTGATCACCGTCTCGGCGGGCAATCACGCTCAGGCGGCGGCCTATGTAGCCCAACTGGAAGGAATTCCCGCCACGGTGGTAATGCCGGCTCAGGCCGTGCCCAGCAAGGTGGAAGCCACCAGGCAGTACGGCGCCGAGGTGGTGCTCCACGGGGGGATGACCGATCTTTTCCCTAAAGCTGAAGAGATTCGCGCCGAGCGCCAGCTGACTTTTATTCATCCCTTCGATGATCCCTACATTATCGCCGGCCAGGGCACGGTGGGACTGGAGATCTTGGAAGACCTGCCGGAGGTGCAGGCGGTGCTGGTGGGCATCGGTGGCGGCGGTCTGATCTCCGGCATCGCGGCGGCGATCAAGCTCCAGCAGCCGCAGGTGCAAATCATCGGCGTCGAGCCAGAGGGCGCCGCGGCGATGCAGCTCAGCCTGCAGGCCGGTCGGCCGGTGAAGTTGGCAAAGACAGAGACGATCGCCGATGGCCTGGCCGCTCCCTTCGCCGGCGAGCAGACTTTCAAGCTGGTCAAGCGCTACGTGGATCAAGTGGTGCTGGTCAGCGACGCCGAGATCCGCCGGGCGCTCTGTCTCCTGATGGAGCGCTGCAAGCTGGTGGTGGAGCCGGCAGGCGCAGCTTCGTTCGCCGCACTCTTGGCCGGCAAGGTGCAGTTGGACCCCGGCAGCCGGACCGTCTGCGTGCTCTCCGGTGGCAATATTGATCTAGGACAATTGAAAAACCTGCTCAGCTCGACCTAAGCCCCATCGTCTGCCAAAACTCGGACTCCTGTCCGGGACGGTTCAGCTAAGGCCGGTTTACAATCGCCCCATGTCTCAGGGGATGATGCGCATCACCGGCCGGCGGGTAACCGTCTTGGGTGCCGGCCAGACCGGCTTGGCGGCGGCACACTTTTTGAGCGCCCAAGGTGCTCAGGTCTACCTCAGCGAGCGGGCGGCGTTGGCGCCTGAAGCAGCGCATGATCTCGAAGCCTGGGGAGTGGAGTACGAGCAAGACGGCCACAGCGAGCGCGCCTTGGCCCAGGCCGAACTGATCGTCCCCTCGCCTGGCATCCCGATAAGCGCGCCGATTTTGAGAGCTGCCCGCCGCCGTGGGATTCCCATCATAGGCGAGCTGGAGCTGGGTTATCTGGCCTGCCCCAGCCGCCGGATCATCGCGGTCACCGGCAGCGTGGGCAAGACGACCACAGTCAGCTTGATCGAACATCTGTTGCGCGCCAACGGCCATCAGGTCGTGCGCGCCGGCAATGAAGCTCAGCCCTTCGTCGCCGCGCTCCCCCAGATCGGGCCGGAGACGATCGTCCTACTCGAAGTCAGTAGCTTTCAGTTGGAGACAGTAGAGAAATTCAGATCGCAAGTCAGTGTCTTCACCTGCTTTGCGCCCAACCATCTTGATCGACATGGCACGCTCGCAGCTTATCTCGCGCTCAAATGTCGGTTGTTTCACTGTCAAACCGAAGGAGATTGGGCCATCGTGCAGCGCCAGATCGAGTTGCCCTCCGGTCTGCAAGCCCGGCTGGTTCGCTTTGACGGTTCTGAGCTAAATGGCCTTGAGCAGCGCGAGCTCTTGCCCCATCAATGTGCCAACCTGGCCGCCGCCTGGCTGGCCTGCCGGGCGCTCGATCCGGAGATTCAGCTAGCGCGACTTGAGCTGAACAAAGCGCTGGCGCTGCCGCATCGCATCCAGTTTGTCGCCCAGGTGGCAGGCATTGATTTCTATGACGATTCCAAGGCCACCTGCTCGGCCGCGACGCAGGCGGCGCTGCAAGGTTTTTCTAGCTCGCTGGTGCTCATCGTTGGAGGTCGGAGCAAGGGCGAAGATCTTTCGCAACTGGTCCAGGCAATTCGGGAGCGCGACCTCAAGAGCGTGCTGCTCATGGGGGAGGCCGCTCCGCAATTCGCTCGTGCCCTCTCTGCTGCCGGCTATCGTCGCTTTCATTACGTAGACAACCTGAGCGAGGCCGTCCGACTTGCCCTGGAATTGAAGCCTCAGAGCTGCCTCCTCTCGCCCGCCTGCGCCAGCTTTGACCAGTTCAGCAATTATCGGGAGCGGGGCCGAGTTTTCCAGGGGATCGTGCGCGCCGTGGCCTGAGTCAGACACCCATCACCCCTCCAAGTGCTTGAGCGACCGGGATTACTAGGGCAGAGGTCCTTCCGCCACAGCCCGCAGTGAACTACAAAGGAAAAGCCCATTCTTGCCACTAAGAATGTCTCGCCAGACGCTGGTGCTCCGTAGCGCACTTCAATAGGGGACGAGGAAAGGGGATCAAAACAAAGTGCATGGGATTCACGCGCCGGACTTCGGTCTCTTTATGGCCGTGATCGGTCTCACCCTCTTCGGCCTGGTCATGGTCTACTCCGCCAGCTCCCCCGTGGCCTACCGGAGCTATGGACAAGCCGACTATCTCTTCATTAAACAACTGATCTCCGCCTTGATCGGATTGGCCCTCTTAGGCCTGCTGACCCGACTGGATTATCACCGGCTGGCCGCGCTGGACGAACGTCTGCTCTTAGGCGCGCTGGGCCTGACCCTGTTGACTTTCCTTCCCGGCTTATCGGTGCGCCATCAATGGCTGCGCTTAGGGTCGTTCACCCTCCAGCCGACCGAGCTCTTGAAATTTGCCCTGATCGTCTACTTCGCCTCTTCATTGGCCCGGCGGCCCTCTCAGAAGGGCACCGGCTTCGGCGAAGCGGCTTTGCCCTACCTGATCATCGCTGGCCTGGCCGGCCTGCTGGCCCTGGCCCAGTCGGATTTGGGTATGGCCTCAATATATGGGGCCATTACCCTGTTTATGCTCTTCGTGGGTGGGGTGCGCCTGCGCTATTTTCTGCTGCCCACCCTGGCCGCCTTGCCCTTGCTGGCCGGGCTGATCCTCAGCTCCGGCTACCGGCGCGACCGCATCATCGCCTTCTTGCATCCCTTTCGCTATAGCGAGGGCGCCGGCTATCACCTGATCCAGTCACTGACCGCCCTGGGCTCCGGAGGGCTCTTCGGGCGCGGTCTGGGCGCCAGTCACCAGAAATGGCTCTATCTGCCGGAAGCTTATAACGACTTTATCTTTGCGGTCATCGGCGAGGAGTTGGGCCTGCTGGGGGCGCTAGCTCTCATCGGGCTCTTCGGCTATCTCAGCTATAAGGGCGTGCAGATCGCCCTACGGGCCCCCGATCGCTTGGGCCAGTTGCTCGCCGGGGGAATCACCTTCGCCCTGGCCTGCCAGGCGGCGGTCAATCTGGGCGTGGCCGTAGGCGCCCTGCCCATCACCGGCCTGACGCTGCCCTTGGTTAGCTACGGCGGCTCTTCGCTGATCGTCTCGCTGGCCATGAGCGGTGTCTTGCTCAATATCTCGCGCTACTCCCAGGTGGGCCAACGCTTTACCGGGACTGTCAGAGGGGCAAAGCTGTTTGCCGGCGTGGGGCCGAGTCGGCGGAGGGTATGGCGATGAATTTACTGGTCGCCGGCGGCGGCAGCGGCGGGCACCTTTATCCGGCGCTGGCCCTGATCGAGGGGCTGCGCGCCCACCTGCCGATTGAGAGAGTGGGCTACGTCGGCACCCGGCGGGGGCTGGAGGCGCGGGTGCTGCCCGGAGAGAGCCAGATCGAATTCTTCCCCATCCACGCGCGCGGCTTCGCCCGACGGCTGAGCTGGAGCAATCTGCGAGCGCTGCTGGCGCTGGGCGGCGGCCTGGCAGAGAGCCTGATGCTGCTGCGTCGCTTCCGGCCTGACTTGATCATCGGCACCGGCGGCTATGCCAGCTTCGCCCCGCTGGCCTGCGGCATCGCCCTGGGCCTGCCCACCGTGATTCACGAGCCCAACGCCCGGCCCGGCCTGGTCAATCGCCTGCTGGCGCCCTGGGCGGGGCTTACTACCGTCGCCTGGTCCCAAGCGACCGCCGCACTGCGCCCCCGGCGCTGGGCGCTCACCGGGACGCCGCTGCGCCGTCAGATCAGTCAGGCTGGGCCAGGCCAAGTCACCGGCCTGAGGCTCGATCCCTCTCGGCCGCTGCTGCTGGTGATCGGCGGCTCGCATGGCGCTCAGGTTCTGAACGACCAGATACTACATTATGCTGATTATTTCTCGCAGATGGAAGTTGTCTTGATTACCGGCAGGGAGGGCTACCGGTGTGCCCGGCGGCAACTGGATGTCGAGCTGAAAAACATTCATCTGCTGGCTTACGCCGATCGGATGGGCCCCCTGCTCGCCGTGGCCCAGTTGGTCATCTGCCGGGCCGGGGCGGTGACCCTGGCCGAGCTGACGGCGCTGGGCAAGCCGGCGCTGCTGGTCCCCTGGCCAGGGGCGGCCGGGGGTCATCAGGAGGCGAACGCGCGGGCCTTAGCTGGAGTGGGTGCCGCGCGCTGGATCTCGGAGGACGAACTGCTACCAGGACCCAGCCTGGCGCGGGCCGCGACCGAGTTGCTGGCCGACCCGGCTCGGCTGGCCCAGATGGCAGATGCGAGCGCCCGGCTGGGACAACCTGACGCATTGGACAAAGTGATAAGGGAGGTCGAACGCTATCTCTATGAGGCAGATCACAGATCAGTATCACTTCATCGGCATCGGCGGGGACGGCATGAGCGGGCTGGCCCAGGTGCTCCGCGAGCAAGGCTGCCAGGTCAGCGGTTCCAACCTGGAGGAGAACCACCGGGTGCGGGAGCTGCGGCCCTTGGGCATTCCGGTCTACTTGGGCCATGACCCGGAGTATCTGCCCCCGGCGGGCACGGTGGTCTTCTCCTCGGCCATCCCGGCCGAGAACCGCGAGCTGCGCGCCGCCCGGCAGCGGCAGCTGCGGGTGATCCATCGCCAAGATCTATTGGCCGAGCTTATGAACCAGCGGCCTTCGATCGGGGTGGCCGGCACCCACGGCAAGACCACCACCACCGCCATGATCGCCCTGCTCTTCGAGCGCAGCGGTCTCGATCCCACCTTTCTGATCGGCTCGCCCTCCCGCAGCCTGGGCGGCCACGCCAAGTGGGGCTCCGGCACGCACCTGATCGCCGAAGTGGACGAGAGCGATGGCTACTTCACCGGGCTCAAGGCCCAGATGGCCGTCATCACCAATATAGACCGAGACCATCTCAATTACTATGGCAACGAAGAAGCTTTGGAGCACAGCTTCGGCCGCTTTCTCTCCGGCTCAGAGTATGCGGTGCTCTCGGCCGATGATCCTCATACCCCTTGGTTGCAGCGGCGGGCTGCCCGGCTGCTGACCTTTGGCTTCGCCCCCCAGGCCGACCTGCAAGCGCGGCGGCTGGAGCGGGACGGCCTGCGCACCCGCTGCCGGCTGTTCTTTCAGGGGCGGCGGCTAGGTGAGCTGGAGTTGGCCGTGCCGGGGCGCCATAACGTGGCCAACGCCCTGGCCGCCCTAGCGGTGGGTCATCTGAACGGGCTGAAGTTCGGGGCCATGTGCTCCATCCTGCGGGAGTTCTCCCTGCCGGAGCGGCGCTTCCAGGTGCTGGAGGAGCAGGGGATGACCGTGGTGGACGACTACGCCCATCTGCCGACTCAGATCAAGATCAACCTCGAGACCATCCGCGAGGGCTGGACCCCCCGGCGGCTGTGGGCCGTCTTTCAACCCCATCGCTACAGCCGCATGCGCTACATGAGCCAGCAGTTCGCCCAGGCCTTTGCGCTGGCCGACCGGGTGATCGTCACCGATATTTACCCCGCCTTCGAGCAACCGATTCCAGGAGTCAGTGCCCGTCAGGTGGCCCAAGCGATCGCACGAGAGCATCCCCAGGTGCATTACGCGCAAGACAAGGAGGAGGTGCTGCGGCTGCTGCGCTGCCAGGCGCGGCCGGGCGACTTTATCATCGGCTTCGGGCCGGGCGACATCTGGCAGGTGCTCTATCGCTTCGCCGCGCTGGGTCGACCCCAAATAAAAGGGTGAGGGATTCGCGGATGAGAGCGGCGCAGCTTAGCAAACCCAGGGCAAACGCTTGGTCTCCCTCCCTCGGCGGGCTTGACAAATCGCTCGGCACTGTTCTACACTGCCTTGAGCCGTTGTCGGCTCATACCTCGCTGCGGTTGGGAGGGGAGGCCGATTACTTCGTGAACGCCAGCTCGCTGCAGCAGATCAGCCAGAGCATCAGCTTCGCCCGGCAGAGGACCCTGAACTGGATGGTGCTGGGTAACGGCACCAATATCTTATTCCCCGACGAAGGTTATCGCGGGCTAGTCATTCATTTGGGCCGCAACTGGGGCGGCTGGCAGTTGGAGGCAGGGGGGCGCTTGCGCTGTCACTCCGGGGCCAGCCTGGGCGGACTGCTGGGCTGGCTGGGGCAGCGTGGGCAGCACGGGCTAGATTTTCTCGTCGGCATACCCGGCTCCGTGGGGGGGGCGGTGGCGATGAACGCCGGCATACCTCAGGCGACGATCGGCGCACGGGTAGAGAGCGTGCGGGCGCTCGATCCGCAGGGCCGTTTGCTCAAGCTGGATCACGATGGCTGCCGCTTCGGCTATCGCAGCAGCCTCTTTCGCCGGCCTGGCTGGGTAGTGTTGGAAGTCACTTTGCGTTTGGGAGAGCCGGGAGAGCGCCGGCAAGGAGATTGGGATGCGGCGCGCTTGCTGGCCCGGCGGCGCGCCCGCCAACCACTGCGAGGGCACTCGGCCGGCTGCGTGTTCAAGAATCCCACCCCGCCCCAGCCCAGCGCCGGAGCGCTGCTCGAGCGGGCGGGGTTGAAAGCCATGAGGATAGGCGGAGCGAGTATCTCCGCTCTACATGCCAATTTCATCCTCAATCGGGGTGAGGCCAGCAGCCGGGAAGTGCGCCAACTTATTGACATCGCCCGTGATAAAGTGTATAAAGAGTTTGAGGTGGAGCTACAACTCGAGCTGGCGGTGGTCTCCAACTGAAGTGGCGAGGAAAGGCCTACTAATAGTGCTTATTCTCGGTTTGATCGTCGGGTGGCGCCTTCCCTGGGATCGCTACTTCGCTCTAGAAGGGATCACCGTCGAGGGTGGTGAGAGGATCAACACAGCACAGGTGGAAAGGCTAACCGGAGTTCACCCTCCGGTGAGTTTGTGGGCTATTCATACTCAGCAGCTTCGCCAGAAGCTACTGAGTGTGCCTTGGATTAAGGAGGCACAGGTCACAAAGGTCTATCCCCATTGGTTGCACATTTCTCTCCAGGAACGGGAGCCTTATGGGATCATCGCCCTGGGGCCGGGGCAATATCGCTGGGTGGACCAGGAGGGTTATCTATTAGAGTCGTTGAATTATCCGCCTCCTGAGCCGTTTATCAGCGGAGTGTCCATAGTAGAGACGCCGCGAGGCGCACGGATAGCCGAGACAGGGGCTAGAGAGATTTTGCGGGATTTTTATCGTCTGGATGGCCGGCGGCTGGCCGGCTGGCGCGAGCTGCGTTGGCAAGGGAATTCGATCCTGCTCATCAGTCGCAGGGGCTGGCAGGCGTTGTTGCCCTCCAGTGAGCTGAGCGCGCATTTAAGTTTATTGTCACGGGTATTGGTGGCCCTTAAAGCAGATAGAGCTAAACCGCGCCGGATCGATCTGCGTTTTTCAGGAGAAGTGACCTTGGGGAAATGAGCGCCGGCGAAAACTCGCCGCGACCTGCTTCCCCACGCTGAACGGTGGTGAGAGGGATGGGGGAACTGATCATCGGGTTGGACATCGGGACGACCAAGGTCGTCGCGTTGGTCGGCTCGGTTGAGCATGGTATCATCGAGATCATCGGCATGGGCAAGGCCCCTTCGACCGGCCTGGAGAAGGGCGTAGTCGTCGACATCGGCGAGACGACTCACTCTATCCAGCGGGCGGTTGAGCAGGCCGAAAACATGGCCGACGTCAAGATAGACACCGTCTATGCCGGTATCTCCGGCAAGCACATCAATTCGATCAACAACTCCGGCACCGTCTCCATCTCGCGCTCCAGCCGCATCATCACCGCCGATGATGTGCGGCGGGTGTTGGAGACGGCTCAGGCGATCCAGATACCTCCGGATTGCGAGCTGATCCACGTGATCCCTCGCCAGTACATCGTGGACGGCCAAGAGGGGATCACCGATCCGGTGGGCATGACCGGCACCCGGCTCGAGGTGGATGTGCACATCGTCACCGGCTCGATCACCGCGGTGCACAACATAACCCGCTGCGTGGAGAATTTGGGCATCGGGGTGGAACAGATCGTGCTGCAACCGCTGGCCAGCTCCTACGCCGTGCTAGGCGAGGCCGAGAAGGACCTGGGAGTGGTACTGATGGACATCGGCGGCGGCACGACCGATATCGCCATCTTCCGCAACGGTGATATCTGGTTCTCCAAGGTCCTGCCCATCGCCGGTGAGCACCTGACCAACGACATCACCGTCGGTCTCAAGGTGGCCCGCAAGGAGGCAAACCGGATCAAACTGAGCGAAGGCCTGCCACACATTGACGAGCAGAGCAGCGACGAGCGAGTGGAGATCACTACCATTGGTGAGGAGCATAAGGCCGTCTCCAAGCGCAAGCTGACCAAGATCATTGAACCACGCCTGGAGGAGCTCTTCGATCTGGCGATGGAAGAGATTGAGGACGCCGGTTACCGCGATCTGATCCCGGCGGGGACTGTGCTCACCGGTGGGACTGCCCTGCTGCGCGGCCTGCCTACTTTCGTGCGCAATCGTTATAATATCACCGTGCGTCGGGGCAAGAATCCGCAGGGCATCCACGGGCTGAGCGACATCGTCGAGAGCCCCATCTACGCCACCGGGATCGGTCTATTAAAATATGCGTTGGAATCCAAAGAGTATCGTTATCGTTATGGGGAGAACCACCGAGCGAACGGCCGTTGGGGCTGGGGAAACTCCAACAACCGGCGTGGCTCACTGGTGACCTCCCTGCTCAACTGGCTAAATCGGCTCTTCCGTGGGCCGGTACCGCGTCGCTGAGCCCATGCTAGGCCAGAGGAAGGAAGCGATTATGGAGAAACAGCAGCGGGCGGGGTTGGCACGCATCAAAGTGATTGGGGTTGGTGGGGGTGGGGGCAACGCCGTTGACCGCATGATGAAGGCCAAGATCAAAGACGTTGAGATGATCGCGGTCAACACCGATGCCCAGGTGCTCCAGATCATCCAGGCTCATAAATTATTGCAGATCGGGGCTAAGCTCACCTCCGGTCTGGGGGCCGGTGGCAAGCCGGAGATCGGTCAGCAGGCCGCCGAGGAGAACGAGGCCGAGATCTGCGATCTGCTCGAAGACTGCGACATGGTCTTCATCACCACCGGGATGGGAGGCGGCACCGGAACCGGGGCCTCCCCGGTGATCGCCCGGCTGGCCCGTGAGGCCGGCATACTCACCGTGGGCATCGTCACCAAGCCTTTCTCCTTTGAGGGCCGGACCCGGTCCGAGCGGGCGGTGCGTGGCATCGAAGAGCTGCGCCAATACGTTGACACGCTCATCACTATTCCCAATGATCGCCTGCTCAAAGTCGCGCCCGGCGACCTACCGATCGTCAAGGCCTTCGAGCTGGCCGACGACGTGCTGCGTCAAGGGGTGCAGGGCATCTCCGACCTGATCACCACCCCGGGGCTGATCAACCGGGACTTCGCCGATATTGAAGCCACCATGCGCAATGCCGGCACGGCGATGATGGGCATCGGCATCGGCGAGGGTGAGGGTCGCACCCGCGAGGCGGCGCGCAATGCGATCACCAGCCCCCTGCTAGAGGGCTCAATCGAAGGAGCTCAGAAAGTCATACTGAATATCACCGGCGGTATGGACCTGACCATCGATGAGGTGACCGAAGCGGCCTCATTGATCCGCGATGCCGTCTCCGATCAGGCGGACATCTTCTTCGGCAGCTCGATCAAGGAAGGCTTTGACAAGATCAAGCTGACCGTGATCGCCACCGGCTTCCGCCCCAATGGGGAAGGGGAACGGGAGGAGATTGAGCTTAGCGACGAAGATATCCGACCCTATCGCATTCCGGTGAATCAGCATGATTCCGGTAATCATCGACCGAAGAAGGACCGCTCTGGCGATTGGGACATTCCTACCTTTCTGCGGCGCCGCGATCACGAGAACGATCGCTAAGCCAATAGAACAGCGCGACTTGACAAACGAGTTGCGACTGAATTAGCATAGGCCAGTCCATCCCAGGTTGGACTGGCGGGTGGGCAGTAAGGAGGATAGGATGAGGATCGTCCTGGGCAAGATTGTCTTGGTGTTTTGCTTGATCAGCCTGCTGACCGGAGACATGGTAGGATATGGTCAAGCGGTCGGCAATGCCAAAAAAGCCACCGCAGCAGCGCCCTCCACCTACCAATATCAGGGAAAATTCACTCAGGGACAGATAGGAGAACTCCGTATTCCTGCGGAGATCAAGGGCAAGCTCCCTGAACTGGCTAGCTATCTCGAACGGGCGAATACGACACATGAGAACCAGCGAAGCGATTCGCTAGCTCAAGTGGGCCTGCGGATCAACGACAGCACCGGGACGATTGTCGGTTCCCCCACACAGGCGGGAAAGTTTCGCTTTTTGATCGAAGTGCAAGATCAAAAGAAGCAGACGATCGCCTTCCTCTGGGCGATAGTCAGCATTGCTACCCCGGCAACGCCGCCCTCGAGCCAAGGGGAGCTGCTGATCCTCAAGTTTGTCGTGTTGCAGTTCCTGCACCCTATCGACTGGGAGCGGGCACTGCTCGCCGGCTGCGTGGTCTACACCAACGTCGGCGCCAAGCTGAGCCTGATCCAAGTCAGCTTGCCTGACGGCTCCTCACGTAAGTTCCAAGTACCTCTGGGCCGAGAGGTGATCGTCTGCGGGGAGGTCATCTATATAGACACCCGACCGATGGCCCAGAGCGAGTAAGTTCTCAGCGGGTAATTCATCAGGAGGCATGAGCAGATGAAGCGACCCATCAACTGGTACAAGTTCTCGCTGCTGGTATTGGTGCTGCTGGTGTTGGCAGCCGGGTCGGGGGGTTTCTCCTCTGTGGCTCAGGCAGCGCAGGGCAGCCCGCCGCAAATCATTGCAGTTGACTTTCCAGACAATATCCAGGCTGACGGTAAGTTCGTGACCGGTGACCTGCTTTTCAAGGACCCCGATGGCGATCTGAACCAGGTGAAGTTTGACCTGCTGACCGGTGATAAATCCGCGCTACAAATTAGTCCTGGCTGGCAGTTTGACCCGCAGGTATCCGGCCAAAGCCAAGGCGTGATTGAGTTTCAGATTGCCGCCAGCGCTGGAGGTCAATTCCGGTTACAAGTAACACTTTCCGATCAGGCGGGTAACGTCAGCCAGCCGGAAAAATTTTCCTTCGAGGCGATTGGTGCGCCGGCACCGGCCAAGCCGGTGGCCCGCTTCTCCGCTTCACCCACTCAAGGAGACGCGCCGCTGACCGTCCGTTTCAGCAATCAGTCGGAGAATTACGACGGTTCTCTCTGGGATTTTGGCGACGGCAGCCAGAGCACAGCCACCAATCCCACCCATACCTATCAAGAGGCCAAGCGCTACGTGGTGGCCCTGACGGTCAAAGGCCCCGGTGGCCAAGATAGGGCCACGGCGATAATCACCGTGAATGAGAGCAAGCCCGGCGCACGCTGCGGGGAAACACTCTATGAGGATGACTTCGATGATCCTGGCAGCGGCTGGATGGTGGGGTCGTTCCAAGGCTTCGACTGGAGTTATAGCGGAAGTGGCGAATATCGAGTGATCAGTGCTAGTCCCAACTCGATTGCCTGGAGCTGGGCGCCGACTAAGAGGACTTTCAGCGACTTCTGTCTAGAGGTGCGGGTAAAACAGGTGGTAGCCGGCTCGCTGAGCAGTCAGGGCGCCATGGGGATCATCTTTGCCGGCAACCAACGAGCTCGTTCGTTCACCCGATTTGCCATCTCCCCAGCTTTCAATGCCTACACGGTGGACAGCTTCTCTTTCCCTTTAGGAGGCTCTACCAGTCAATCCACCCAGGTGAACTGGACTAACTCCAGTGCCATCAAAGGACCCAACAGTTGGAATGATCTCTTGATTATCGCTCAAGGAGGGCAGGTCAGCCTCTATGCTAATGGGGTGCTGTTGATGAAGGTTGGCCTGAGCTCCACCGGCTCGGTGGGAGTCTTCGCCGCGACGTTCGATCAGCCCAATACCAATGCCCACTTCGACGATTTCAAGGTGAGTGCGGTGCGCTGATTTAACGTAGAGGCAAGGCATAACCCTGTACTTGCTGTGGGCAGGGCAGGTTAGCAGGCAAAAGGGGGGGGTATGGTGCACAACAGAGGTTCACCCTCTCAACTTCGCGTGCAACTCTTCGGTAGGTTCCGCGTCTGGCGTGACGGCAGACCGATCACTTGGCAAGAGTGGAAGACGCGCAAGCATCAAGCGCTCTTCAAGCTGCTGGTCGCTGATCGAGGCTGGTGCTTCTCTCGCCGGTGGTTGATCGAGCTGCTCTGGCCCGATGTGGAGTCGCAAAAGGCCAATGCTTCCCTCCGACGCCGGATCAGCGAGCTGCGGCGGATCCTTGAACCTCAGCTCAAGCGTGGCCTCCACTCAGAACATATCCTCACCTGCCCAAACGGCTACCGCTTCAATCCTCGAGCTGATTGTCTCATCGACGTGGAGGAGTTCAGCCAGCATCATCAGCGAGCCGGGGAGTTGCAGGACCAGAGACAATGGCTGGCAGCGATCCGTGAGTACGAGGCAGCTGCCCATTGGTACCAAGGGGATTATCTGGAAGAGGATCGCTATGAAGAGTGGGCCATCGAAGCGAGAGAGCAGTGGAAAGAGACCCACCTTACTCTACTTTCGGAGCTGGCCCAATGTTATGCGCGCTTGGGTCAATATCAGCGAGCCATCGCCCGTTGCGCTCAAATGTTGCAACTCTATGACCGACGAGAGAGCATCTATCTGCAGCTCATGCGCTATCATTATCTCACCGGAGATCGAGCGAAGGCCTTACGCGTGTACGAGCACTGTGGCCGTGTCCTAGCAGAGTTAGGGTTGGAAGCCTCACCTACCCTGCAAGAGCTATATCGACAGATCTCAGCAGGGCGCATCCTGCGGCCGGAGCGGATGCTCAGTGATCTCGGTGTGCCGCCACATCCCCTGCCTTACTTCATCGGGACCGCTCCTTTCGTGGGCAGGGAGGCAGAGCTAGCGCGTGTGAAATGGCATTTCGCCTCAACGCGAGATGGTCAGGGTCGGCTGGTGCTGATCTCCGGGGAGGCCGGGATGGGGAAAAGTCGCTTGACACAAGAGTTATTGGCCTATGCTCAAGAGCAAGGCTCGTTGATCCTGCAGAGCCACTGCGGCGGCGACCAACTGGGCGACCCCTATCGGCCAATCTCTCAGGCATTGAGCCAGATCGTACCTTTGCTGAGTGCGATGGAGTTGGAAGCGGTGCGGCCGGTCTGGTTGGCGCAACTCGCCGCAGGTGCCATCCCTGAGTTGCGCTCACGTCTACCTGCACCCCCACCCGCGACCGGGCCGGCTCACCTGTCTGAGCCACTCGCCCAGCTTTTGATCGCCCTAGCCAGGTCAAAAAATTACTCCCGCCCCCTAGTGTTCTTTATCGATGATCTACAGTACGCCGCTCCCTCACTGCTGAGCTGGCTTAGCTCACTGCTCCCGCGACTTTCCGGCCTGCCAATACTCATGCTGGCGGCCTATCGTGCCGGTGAGCTGGCCGAGGATCATCCGCTGATCCAGCGGCAGGGGCAGGCAGGCGCAGCCTATCAACTCCGCTTGTCTCCGCTCTCCACTGCGGCCCTACATCGGATGATCCTGGAGCTGGCACCGGATTTGAGCACAGAGCTACGCGACCACCTGGGCCGCGCCTCAGGGGGCAACCCCTTCTTCCTGCTTACGCTGCTGCGCCATTGGTTTGAAGAAGGGCTATTGGAGGCCACAGCAGAAGGCAAATGGAGCACAGCTACGACAACTCCTCTGGAGACCCAACCTTTGCCATCCCAATTTGCCGACCTGATCGAGCGTTGTTTGGCCAGATTGACACACGAGGAGCGCCGGCTGCTCCGCTTCGCTGCCGTGATCGGCGCTCACTTCGAGCGGGAACTATTACAACGAGCTTGGGGCGGTGAAGATATTTCCCGGCCACTCGATCGCTTGATCCGGCGACAGCTTCTGGTAATGGAAGAAGGCAGCAGCTACGCCTTCAGTCATCTGCAAATTCAGCAGATGATCGTCACCCGACTGGACTCCGAGCGGCGGCTGTTACACCTGCGGGTGGCCGAGGCACTGGAGCAGTTACATCCGGATGACTTACAGCGATATGAAGCCCGCTTGGCCCATCACTTTGCAGAGGCAGGCCAATGGCTCCAGGCGCTCAGCTATGCTCGGACGGTGGCGGGACGGGCCGTAGCTTCTCATCAAAACGAGGAGGGGCTCCGGTTGATCGAGTTGGGGATGCGGGCGATTGAGGCTCTTCAAAGCGTAGAGCATCAAGATCAACTGGCTAGGGATATTGATCAAGATCGCTTTGAATTGCTGGCGGAGCGGGTGACGCTCTTTGACCGTTTGGGCCGCAGGGAGGAGCAGGCACTGGCGCTGGACGCACTGGAGCAACTGGCAAGGCAGATGGAGGATGAGGAGCGACAGGCGAGAGTCTCGCAGATGCGTGCCCATCTATGCCTAATGCTGGTTCGCTACTTGGAAGGGGAAACCCATGCTCAGGCGGCCCTAGAGTTGAGGCGCAAGTTGGGCGTTCCGATCCAGATCGGTCAGGCGCTCAATGATCTGGGGCAGCTATATTGGGGATGGGGAAAGCCTCAACTGGCCGAGGGTTGCTATCGCCAGGCTCTGGAGTGTTTTCAGCAGGCCGGGGAGGTTTTGGGGGAGGCGGCCTCCTGGAACGATCTGGGTGTGGTGCAGCGTAGCTTGGGCAACTATCAGGAGAGCCTGGCCTGCTTAAAACGGGCTCTGGGCAAGCGAGAGCAAGCCGGCCAACGACTGGAAGCGGCTCAGACGCTGGCCAACATCGGCAATGTGCACTGGGCGTTGGACCAGGTGGGGGAGGCGCTGGATTGCTATCGGCAGGCCTACGAGGTCTTTCGTGCGGTGGGTGATCGGCGCAGCGAGGGGAAGATCTCCTTCAATATTGGTCTGGCCTACAGCGATCTGAAGCGCTACGCACGGGCGCTGGAATGGTACGAGCGGGCTGAGCGGATCTTCCAGGAGGTCGGCGATCGCAAGGCGGAGGGAGAGGCCTTGAGCGACCGGGGCCTGGTCTATGCAGACTGTGGCCGCTACCGGGAGGCCGGAGATTGCCTGCAGCGCTCGCGAAGCCTGCTGGCCGCCAGCGAGGATCGCCGGGCGATTGCCAAGGTGACCAGCAACCTAGGGAGTCTTTACCTGAAGCGCGGCAAGCCGCGGAAGGCACTGCCCTTCTTCAGGGCAGCCTACAAGATGCGCCGCGAGCTGGGAGACCGGCGCCGACAGGGGTTGAACCTGAGCCACCTGGGCGCTGCTTATCTGGTAGCAGGCGATGCTCGCCGCGCGCTGCGCTATCTTCGGCAGGCGCTGCAGCGCTTCGAGGAGCTGGGCGTGACCAGCTTGAAGGTCGAGGCGCTCAGCCGACTGGGCTTGGCCAAGCTCGAGCGCGGAGACTCGCAAGCAGCGCTGGAAACCTCGCGAGAGGCGATCGCGCTGCTGGAGCAAGAGGGCGGAGCGGAGGGCCTGGAGCATCCGGAAGAGATCCTTTTTGCTCATTATCAGGTGCTGCACACCTGCGGGCGGCCGGATGAGGCCTCGATCTATCTGAAGAGAGCCTATCAGGAGATCAGCTCCCGGGCCCGGCAGTTTGTGGATCCTCACCTGAAAGAGAGCTTCCTCACCCAGGTGTCGCTCAACCGTCGGATCACCCGTGCCTACGAAAAACAGCCGGGCCACTCACCGAGATAAATCCATTTTTCACATAATATAAGCGACATTTCTTAGTCAACCTTCTCCCATAGGACATCTATAGGACATTGGGGGGCTATAGTGATCAACTATAGGGAGGTGGCCTGATGCAAACGGCTTGGCAGACCAGTAAGGTGAAGTATCTAATCGTCAGCTTGTTCTTGATAATTCTCCTGGCAGCTTGGCCCTCATTGCAAGTGGGGATCGGTCAGGAGAAGTCGGAAAAGCCGCTGATCGGACCCGGCCTTCAACAGATTAATCTTCCGCTGATTGACATTCAGAGCCAGATCGAGCTGCTCACCCTGATAGACTCGATGGGCCTGAGTGTGGAGCAGATGACCCGGATTCACGATCTGACCTCCGGTTTGCTGAAGGATCAACAGGAAGTATCCCAGACCCAATTCAATCTGCGGGACTTCTTGCTGGAATTTGCCGGCGATGCGGTGCAATTTCAGCAACAGGTCGTGCCCTACCGAGAGAAATTCCAGACTGCCTGTGCCGGCTATCGAACTAAGCTGACGAGCGCTCTGGAGCAGGTCAAGGGGATGCTGAGCCTAGATCAAGGAACCCGACTGCTCGACTTCGTCTTCGGAGAATCCAACGGAATCTTGGCTTCACCCTTTGGATCTAGAGAAGGTCCATTAGCTGCTTGCAGGCAGAGGCAAATCGCTCACAGTGATGAGCAGGGGACAGCGGCGATGGGACAGCCGAACTCCAAAGGTCCAGCTCCATCGGCTAACGGGCAGGAAGTCTCGTCTCCGATGCCGATGACGACAATATTGGGGCTCAGGATCCAGCAGTTCCTGCTGGCGAACCTGGAACCGATCAACGGCCTGTTGGAGATGAAACTGAAGCGCTTGGCAGGCGGAACGACGCCACCTACTAAATGACGTTGAGAGTAGAAACAAAGAAGGAGGTGAGCAAACAGTCATCACTAGGAAGTGCAACCCCCATAACTATCTCAATCAGAACCTAAGGAGGTTCAGAATATGAAGCGTCTGATCTTGTTGGCGGTAATTGTCCTGGGGCTAAGTGTCCTCGGTGTTGCGCCTAACGCGCCGTACGGCGGCGGGGTACCGGCCTATGCCTCCAACTGCTACCAGGCGAGCCCGGATGGCTGGATCGACTGGAGTGGCAGAGATAGTGACTATCTGAGTGCCGGCCACGGCATCTATTACAGATTTGATCTCCGTTGCAACACCCGAGTGATCATATCCCTCAGTGTGCCGTTCTTCGCAGACTTCGATCTCTTCCTCATTGAAGATACCTGGCCCTATGAAAACCGGCTAGATAGTGGGGATCGAGGCATCTGTAGCAGTAGGCGCGGAACCGGCTCCAATGAATACATCGATTGCAGAGTGCCAGACAGCGGTACCTATTTCATCTATGTAGCAGCCTACAGCGGCTCAGGCCCATACAATATCTCAATCAAGTTCGATTGGTGAGCGGTCCAGTATCCGTCACAACGGCACTCTAGTCAATAGCTGAAAAGGAGACAATTATAGCGTAAGAGAGCATCTATAATAAGCCCAAGAAGGCGCTTATGCTCGGGTAAGACAGCGGGCGCCTTCTTGGGTTATGCCAAAAATCAGGCATCTGACCTAAAGGAGGTTGGTATCAAAATGCCCAAAAAAAGGTGGTTATCGCCTGGGAAGGCCGCTGTGCTTTGCCTGATACTCATCACGATACTTTGGCTCCCATCGGCCACAGTCGGAAAGGACCGACCAAGTACACCATCGCTGACGAAGCTAGTTCAGCAGATCAATGGCCCCGGTGTGCAGGAGTTTATTCCCGCAATCCGAGCGGCCATCCGCTCAGCGCTCAGCTTGCGCTATCTAATGTACACTGCTGAGAAGCTGCGCGCCCTGGCAGCCGATGCCCACCATAACACGGCTGATTTGCGCGCAGCAGCCGGTCGGGCGCTCGCTGAACGACTCCAAGCCGCGGATCTTAGCCGAGATGAGCTGATGAAGATCGCCGTCGAAGGCAAGACTCCTGAGGTGCGCGATGCCGCTGGCACCGCACTCAGCCAGATGTTGGTCAGCGCAATGCGCTCGGAAGAGCTAACCCCCGACGAGATCAATGAGCTGGTATCCAACGGTGCAAGCGAAGAGCTTCGCCGGATCGCCGCCTGGGCTCTCTTTGAGTATTTCAAATGCAGCCTGCGCCATGCGGACCAGCAAGCCGTGGTAGAGGCGATTGTCAGTGGCAAGAGCGCTGAAGTAGAAGGGGTTACCCTCGACGGCTCAATTCTGCATCTGCGAGAGGTGGCTGGTCGCTTCTTGACAGATCTCTATCTATATTTCCCTCAGAGGATGGAGAATCCGGTTCGTGAACTGAGCGCGATCGCCACCGATGCCGGTCTGACCCCAGAATTTCGCAGCGCAGCGAGCCACGCCTTGGCTCACTATCTGGAGATCTCGGCTCTCAGTCAAGAGGAGCTAGAAGAACTGACCATTCATGGCGAGAGCGTGGAATTGAGAGAGGCTGCGGCCGGCGCGCTAGGAAGGCGGCTGGCAAAGGCGTTTGCAGCCGGTGAGGTCACTCTCACCGACCTATACAAACTGGCCGCTCGGGGGACCAGCCTCCAGTTAGGAGCCGCGGCCATCCCTGGACTGACGCTCTACTTCTCCGGGGGGCAACAACTCGATGAGGAACGTTTCAACCTTGCCACATGTAACGCTGGCGGTCTCGGCTGCGCAACCCCAGATGGCTGGATCGACTGGAGTGGCAGAGACAGTGACTATCTGAGCTCCGGCCACGGCATATATTACAGATTTGATCTCCGTTGCAACACCCGGGTGATCATATCCCTCAGTGTGCCGTTCTTCGCGGACTTCGATCTCTTCCTCATTGAAGATACCTGGCCCTATGAAAACCGGCTAGATAGTGGGGATCGAGGCATCTGTAGCAGCAGGCGCGGAACCGGTTCCAATGAATACATCGATTGCAAAGTACCAGACAATGCCACCTATTTCATCTATGTAGCAGCCTACAGCGGCTCAGGCCCATACAATATCTCGATCAAGTTCGATTGGTGAAAGGAGGCAAATATTGGTGGGATCCAAAAGGCAGATCAAGCACAGACTAATTATACTCTTCGCCGTCTTGGCGATGGCGATCCTAGTGCTGCTCGGTGGTCAATCAGCCTCCAAAGCGGGCGGTGCTTCCGACGAAGTGGTCATCCAGATACCGGCCTCGCAACTGGCCCGGGTCAACTATATCGTCATTAACGGAAACGCTCTGGGTGACTCGGCAGAGGGCACCGACGCGACGGCCGACATGCTCGTCAAGCTAGGGGTCGTCTGGGATACCGCAGACATCGGTGTCTTCACCGGCAGCAAGATGATTGTTCAGAAGAGCCGACCCCTAGGTGACCTTAAAGGTCTCTTCACAATTAGGGTCCTCAATTCTCTGCTGGAACAGGAGGGCGGAGTGCTGCTCTCATTCGGGGCCTATAGCCACGAGGTCTACATCGGCAAGGTCCTCAATGAGTCACTGACCTTCCTGCTGCCTACCAACGATGGCAGCCCCTTTACTACCGAGACGATCGAGACCGCCCAGATTGGGGCAGTCAAGCTCGCGGGAGGAGGTGTGGTTCAAGCGATCTTCAAGCTAGACGGCAGCGTGGATGATACGCCGCGAATCCTCATCTCCCCGCTTCAGATCCAGCTCTCTGCCGGCGCAGCGATCACCGGACGACTGCTGGCCAAGAAGTTTCAGTTTGAGCTTAGCGATGCCAATTCCTGCCCAGCAGCAGAGAAATCTAATCCCTGCGTCTTGGATGCAGAACAGGTTTTTATTATTGACCTGGGAGAGAACGGCGCGCCGGATCGGATTCTCCTGCGCGAGCCGCCGAAGGCGCCCGAGCAATCGGCAGGGAAAGGACCAGGCCAGCCACCCAGCTCACCCGAGCCAGGCTCCACAACTGGGGGAACGCAGCCGCTGCCTCCTCCCGACTTCAGCCCTCGTCCGCCCATCGTGGGTCAGACGGTGCAGTTCCAGTATCCCGATCCTGATTGCCAGCCTAGCCCCGAGAAGCCTTGCCCACCAGCTAAAGTGATCACCATCGAGGACAAAACCAAGGTGATCAAGGGCTGGGCGTGGAGCTTTGGGGACGGAGAGAGCAGCACGGAAGCACAACCTGCCCACAGCTACAACCAATCCAAGGTCTATCAGGCCTGCGTTACCCTGACCCTGGATGATGACAGCCAGATCAAGGATCGCTGCACCCAGGTGGATGTCTGGCTCGAAGGTCAGTGGCGCACCGAGGATCTAAAGCTTGAACTGAGCGTCTGGGATAGACAAGGTAACACCTGGACACACCGGTCTGTACCTTTGGAGCGAAGCAGTATTGACTATGTCTTGATCCATGAGCAAGTGACGCCGGCTCTGGGAGCGCCGGTCATCGTCTGTCCGGTCTTCTGCTTCTAGGTGGATCTGCGCTATGAAAGAGGTGAATCGTGAGCATGAATAAAATCGTCTTGGTCGGTGTACTGCTTGTCCTGGCTGTGGCAGCCTGGATGGTCTTACGACCTAAGCCACCGCCGCCACTACCGGGTTCGACAACCAAACCGCCCATATCCAAGCACGAGCAGGGATCATCTTCCTGCCAGCAAGCACGAGGGAAAACCCAGTTGCCAGTTAGGATCACCGCCGGAGGCGAAGGGCAGCCTATCTGTGAGATATGGACCAAGCTTCAACACGATAAGCCAGCTCTTGGGAAAATCGAGAGTTGGGTAAGCCCTCTAGTCTCTTCACTTATAGCAAGACACAAAATCAAGCCTGATTCCGGCTTCCAAGCCTTCATCGTCGGTCTTGTCACCCGTTGCCTGGGGAGCTCCAAGGACGCTGCGATTTGTCAGGAGCCCTGGGGTTACACCCGCTATCCTGTCACACTGTATGACAGGTCCCAAGCGACCACCGAGCAGATCAGCAGTTTCAAGGCAGCTCTCGAAAAAGCTTTCAAGGGCAAAAAACAGGCGCTAGGTCTTAGCAAAAGTCAGCTCAAGGATGCCGTTTCCGCGGCTGTCAATCTGAGCTTGGGAGGGGTCAGTTGCCCTGCCAACATCTGTACCTTCGCCGAGATCTTCCCCGCGTTGAAAGTTCTGGACCCTAAGCGACAGCAGCAGGTGATGGCCGACGCTCTAGAGACTGCTCATAGGCAAGCACGGGGCCATTGGGAGGAGTTGGAGAAGCGCATTTACGTGATGGTCAAACTGACCCCAGGAGGCGCGACTCCTGCCAAGCCCCTTAAGTCGTTTGACGGGAAGCAACCTTAGAGAAAGGGAGGCAAGATGCGTACTCGTTGGATGCTGAATTGGAAACTTGGCCTGATGGCTCTGGCAGCGCTCGGCTTGCTGGCAGCGTTTTCGTTGGTTGGACCGAGCGCCGCGACGGCCGCAGCGAACGGAGCAGGACCTCCTCAAGATGCCAAGGTCGTGCCGGTGGATGATTTTCCCGATGGCCTCGGCAGCTCGGGAGGCACGCTGAGCATTGATTTGGTGGACGACGTGGAGACGTTCAATCCGATAGTTGGGTTGGCCAGCAGTTCCATCGCGGTGAATGCCCAACTCCACAGCACGGTGCTCGAGGTGCGCCGGATCGGCGGCGGACGAGGGATCGTCGAGCCGGGCCTGGCGGCCGCTTTCGAGATCGGCTCCGACTTTCGCCAGATCATCCTCCACCTGCGGCACGGCCTGCGCTTCTCCGATGGGGAGCCACTGACCGCCGATGACCTCATCTTTACTTTGGAGAAGGTCATCTTTAATCCCCAAATCCGCAGTATTAAGGCGCTCTGGCGCATCGGTGGCAAGTTCCCCCAGGTGAAAAAGCTGGATGATTGGACGGTGCAGATCATCACTGAAGCGATCGATCCCAAGCTGTTGGGTAACCTGGCCAGCTTGGTTATCCTACCTCAGCATATCCTGGCCCAGGATGTACAAGATGGGCTCTTTTGGGATCCGGCAACTGCCCGTGACCATCCGGAGCAGATCGTCGGGACCGGTCCTTTTCGGCTCAAGCGCTATGACCCGGGCCAACAGGTGGTCTTGGAGCGCAATCCCTACTACTGGAAGGTTGATCCACAGGGGCAACAGTTGCCCTACCTATCGGGAATCACCTTTCGTATGCTCCCCGACGGCGGCCAGCGCCTGCTGGGCTTTGCCTCCGGCGAGACCGATATTTACAAAGCTTCGCCGAGCGACCTCAGCTTTCTCTATCAAGAACTGCCCAAGAAGGGTCTGGACCCGGAGCAGGCGATCTCCATCTCCGAGAAAGCTCCTACGGTCGGAGAGCTGCTCTTCGCTTTCAATCAAGATACGTCGGACCCCAACTTGCGTAAGCTCTTCCGTGACCCGCGCTTTCGCAAAGCCATCTCTTTCGCCCTGGATCGGGAGCGGATCATCAAGGTGGACTGGACTTGGACCAAGCCCGACGGAACGCAGATCAGGCTGGCAGAGCCGCGCTGCAGCATGGGGCTGGCCGAGGGATTCTGGATCGGTGATAAAATCGAGCAGGAGAATGACTGGTGCCATTTTGATCTGGCCAAAGCCGCCCAGCTTCTGGACCAGATCGGCCTCAAGGATACCAATGGCAATGGCATTCGTGAGTTCCCGGCCGACTATCCGAACCCTGGCCAGGAGGTTGAGTTCGAGTTGCTCGTCTCCACCGGCGAGCAAGCGTTGCAAGACGAGGCAAAGATCTTAGAGGACAGCCTGAAGAAGATCGGAGTGCGTATGACGAGGCAGTCAATCAGTTTCATCGTGTTGGTCAACCGCATCTTTGGCGGCTCGCCCCCTCATGCCAATTACCAGGCTGCCAGGTTCAGCTTGGGAGGCGGAGGAGATCCGACGACACTCAGCGAGATCTATAGCTCGTGCGGAGCCCTCCACTTCTATCGCTATTCGGACTGTGTGGACGGAGCATCACAGCCAGAAGAGCCGTGGCAACAGGAAGCTGACAAACTCTTCACCCAGCAGGCCGAAGAGATCAATCCCGATAAGAGATTGATTCTGATCAAGCAACTGCAACGCAAGATCGCCGAGAATGTGCCGGTGGTCTGGAGCGTGATGCCGCACCGGATATGCGCCTATAATTATAAAAAACTAGCCAACTTCCGCTGCGATGATCTGCTGCAGGACGCCACGATCCGTAACAGCGCGCTGATCTATGTCCGCTGAGAGTGGATCTTAACGAGCAGCGATGATAAGATATGTCTCGCAGCGGTTGATCTTTCTAGTTGTCACGCTCTTGATCGTTTCTTTTCTGGCCTTTGCGCTGCTTTCGGTCTGGCCGGTCAAGGTGACCGATCAGCTAGAGAGGAACCTGACGCTACAACAAGCACAGCTCATTGAAGAAAAGTATGGCCTGCACCAGCCATTTTGGGTACAATACGCTAGATGGCTGCGCTCCTGTGCCGCATTGCAGTGTGGAGTTTACATCTTCATCGCCGGGGCGACCGAACCGGTTGCAAAACACCTTTTCGGAGAATGCCTCTTCGGTTTACGTTGCTACGCTAGTTCGACCCTAATCCTGCTTATGGTTACCTTCCTGCTCACCTGGGTATTGGCAGTCCCCTTGGGGATATACTCCGCCACACACCAGGGCCTGCGCCGGGAGCGGGCAATCGCCTTCTTGGGTTACCTCTGGTTGGGGTTGCCCTCCTTCCTGCTGGCGATCTTCGTCTCTTGGTTCGCCTACAGCAAACTCAACAACATCACTTTAGCTCCAGGAGGTCACTATGTTAAATTCATCCACCTTATGATCGTCTATGCGCTGATCATCGGGATGGCCAACGTGGCGGTCATCATGCGCCATACGCGCGGTAGCCTGCTGGATATACTGGGGAGTGACTATATCCAGGCCGCTCGCGCCAAGGGGCTGAGCGAGTTACGCATCGTTTATAAGCACGCCTTCAAGAACGCCCTCAATCCCCTGATCAGCCTCTTCGGGTCCTATCTGCCGCTGCTCTTCGAGGGGACCTTGATTACCGCCTCCATATTCAACTTGCCTATTGTAGAGCGTCAGTATTGGCAAGCCTTCTCTGGTGGTGGACAACCCTATATGGTCGCCACCGGTTTGCTGTTCTTCAGTCTCCTGCTCTTAACAGGGAATTTTCTGGCCGATCTCCTGCTGCTCTGGAGTAACCCACGGATCCGCTATGACTAGCCCTATTGAAGGCTATTCGGAGACCGAACCGGTAACCGCTCTGAAAAGCTCTCAGAGAAAGGGTTCGCTTGTCTGGAGAAGATTAAAACGGAACGGATTAGGACTTGCCGCGCTCACAGCGATCTTGCTGCTTGTTCTGACCACCGGCCTTGCGGATTGGTTAAGCCCTCATCGTTATGACGCTCAATCAGCCTGTTTATCTCAGCCACCTGGCTATTGTCAAGGCCAACTCTTCCTCTTTGGCACCGATCAGTTGGGTCAGGATCTCTTCGCTCGGACCCTCAAAGGAGGCCAGACGACGCTCTTCATCGCTTTTTCAGCGGTCCTAATCAACTTGCTCTTAGCCATCCTGCTCGGTTCCCTCTCCGGCTATCTCGCGGGGATGGTAGACTTCATCCTCCAACGGATCGTTGAGATCTTGATGGCGATTCCTAGATTAGCCTTGCTGATGGCCGTTGCGTATATCATTGAGTCTTATACAAAAGGAGATTATTGGTCGGTCTATCTAGGTATCGTCGGGGTGCTGGCCTTGGTCAACTGGGCTCCTCAGGCGAGGATCGTTCGAGGTCGGGTGCTGGCCCTGCGTGAGGAAGAGTACATCATGGCAGCTCGGGCCGGTGGAGCGGGGGATTTGCACATCATGCTCAAGCATATCCTGCCTAACCTCACCGGCTTGCTGATTGTGATGGCGACCCTGGCGCTGCCGGACATCATCATCTTGGAGAGCATCTTGAGTTTCTTGGGTCTAGGTGTGCAAGAGCCCTGGATCAGTTGGGGTCTACTGTTACAACAGGAGACGATTCCCAACCTGGCCCAATTCTGGTGGTATCTCTCCCCGGTCTTCCTGCTCTTCTTGACGATCACCGCCCTGAGTTTCTTAGGGGATGCCCTGCGTGACCTCTTCGACCTCAAGGCTCAGGCGTGATCTATGAGGCCCTATGCGCAATCCGGGGATCAACTTGGAACCAATCCGAGATACCCGATGGGCAGGTCTGTCTGTCGTGAAGCTGTGAAAAGAGGGTCTATGGTTCTTAAAACAAGCGAGGGATCAGGTCTTCCAGCTCTGAACCTGTAAACCCCGGACACGTTGAAAATGGGCGGTATTGTTCGTCACCAGGATCGGACCATAAGCCAGGACCGTAGCCGCGATGCAGGTTGGCTGCTCCTACTCTTCAAGCGCTCCTCGGACCAATCCCCATTCGTGGGACTTGCGCGACCAGGGCCTCATGCGCATCTCTTCCGAGGGGCGACAGATGACCGAGGTGCCGCAGGCGGGTGAGGCATACATGTCTTCAGCGAGGACGCTCTTCAAGGCGGCACTCAGCTTCTGCCTGAACGCCTCCGAGACCGATTGTTGCAGCTCCGTCTCGATCTGGCGCACGGCCACCTCGCTCAGGTGATCCAGCAGGTCATCGATCGTCACCCGTTCCCATAATCGGAAGCCTGGCATCGTTGGTCAGCTCCTTTCAAGAGTCAGTATAGCTCCACCGGGGGACTCGGCGTATGACCCATATCAAGGCCTATGCTGATCTTGATCAGAGATTGCGCAGATATTTGAGCGTTTCCATCAGTTCAGCGATCTTCTCCTCGCCCTGGCCCTCGAGCACGGCCTGCCGCACGCAGTGCTTCATGTGGTTCTCGCTCAGGGTATAGCCCAGCTTGGAGAGCAGCGCCTGGACAGCGGTGATCTGCTTGAGGATATCTATGCAGTAGCGCTCCTCCTCGATCATCTTGGCGATGCCGTTGACATGGCCGACGATGGTGCGGATCAAGAGCTGGGTCTGGCGCTTGGCCTGGGGCAGAGCGGCCAGGCTGCCTTTCTTGGGCTTGACCCGCTTGGTCAGGATCGCGTTATCGGAATTTTTCATGGTAATCAGATGCTAACCGGCTAGATGGGGTCGCGTCAAGCTCTAGACAAACCAGAGCAGGATGACACCCCCTAGCACGACCATGCTCAGCCCGCTGGCCAGCTTGACCCCTCGCTTGTGGCCCGCCTCCCAGCGGCTGAGTTGCCCCACCGTCCGCCGGTTGCCCACCAGCAGGAGCAGCACGATCAGGGGCAGGACGAACATCAGATTGTAGAGCAGCAGATACCCTAAGCCGCCCCAATAGGTGGACTTGCTGGCCAGCAGTCCCAAGACGGCCACATAGATCCCCCCACTGCAAGGAAAGGTGCACAGGCCCACCAAAAAGCCGGCCACGGCGGTCGCCGGCAAGGTGGCGCGCCCCAACCAGCGGTGCATCGCTTTATGGCCGATTGCCGGCACGCTGAGCGTGATCCCTCGACCGTACCAGAAGTAATCTTTGGCGCTGACCAGTCCCAGGGCGATGAGCAACCAGGCGCCGACCTTGGCGGCCAGATGAGGTGTGCCCGAGATGACGATCGCCCCCCACAGGCCCAGCCCAATGCCGAAATAGGTCAGATAGATCGCGGCGATATAGACGCTGCCCATGGCCAGCATCTCGCGCCGGGTGCGCTGTAGAGTGAAGAGGAAGGCGATGAAGAAGAGCAGCACCGCGATGGCACAGGGATTGATCCCATCGAGCAGGCCGGTGCTGAGCACCAGGGGTAGAAACTGCGCTAGGCCCCAGCGGGACTGCGGAGCCGGCTGGCCCGCTGGGAAAGTCTTCTGATTGGCGGTGAACCAGGCGAGATAGGCGCTAGCCGGCGTATCAATGGGATACTCTTTCACCGGTCCCCTGAAGGCCCAGATGCGATAACTGGTGACCTTGTCGCCCATCCCGGGCATCAGATCTTGATAGACCAGGATGCGTCGATAGGGCGGGTCGCGTTGGGCCAACAGCTCACGGGCCAGCGCGGGTGGAACATGGCCCTCCAGCACGATCCGATCGTCAATGAAGGTCGCCAGGTGCCCTTGGAGCGGAATGGGGATCCCCCAATCGGTGCTCATCCGGTTGAGCACGGTGCGATTGGAGCGATCGTTGACGAAATCCTTGCGCTCGATCCGGCTGATTCCGGCGGTTTTCAGCAGGGGGATGAGCACTCCATTGACGTACTTGACGCAGTCGCTGCATGGTGCATTGAAAAAGATGGTAGCTTCGGGCTCGGTGGTGCTCGTGGCCGGGAGCGCACCCACGCCCGGCAGGATCAGGGCTATTAGGACAATCGCGATGGAAGCAATTCTCCGGGTCATGAGCCTCCCTTATCAACGGTGGGTTTTGCAGGTTTCGCCACGACTCCCCGCAGCTCGATCTCGACCTCCGGTCGGTCCGGGTCATTGCTCTTGATATAGACGATGCGCAGCGCTTCGCTCTCCATTTCCCCCGCGTCCATCACCGTGGGATTGAGGGTGACATGGAGCCGGGCGTGCTCGCCTCTTTTCAGGTGGCGCTTGCTGATCGTCGCCTTGGTGCAGCCGCAGGAGGTGCTGACCTTGAGGATCTCCAATGGCTGATCCCCCACATTGGTCACTTCAAAGTTGGTTTGAACCAGTTTCAGAGGGATTTGCCCAAAATCATAGGAACTGGGACTGACGGCGATCTGCGGCGGGCGGTCACCGCCGAGCCGGGTGAAGCTGTAGAAAGCCAGGGCAGCGATTAGTATGGCGAAGGCAACTGCCAGTAGCAATCGGCGCCTGAGAGGCGCTGGGCCAGGTGTCATCGCGGCTCCATCTGGTGGATTCACTGGACCGCTACCAGCTCGATCCGTGCGTCGAGATAGGGATGCGCAGGATCGTTGCTGTAGACGCGGACGACGCGAGTCACCGGACCGCGTAGGTCCGGATGGCGCGCGGGATCGTAGTAAACTTTCAGCTTGGCCCTCTCACCAGGCTCGAGCACCACCGACCAATCGGTGGGGTTCCAATTTGGGGGGTTGCCCATCGCCATCGCGAAGCGGGGGCCCTCCTGGCCCTGGACGACCACTGCGGCCGAGGTGCAGCCGCAGGAGGTCTTGATGTTATTCAAGATCAAATTGCCCGTTCCAGCGTTGCTGATCTCGAACTCTGTCGTCACGACCCCATCGCGCATCGAAATCTCTCCCAAGTCTTTGGACGCTGGAGTGAGAATAAAGGCCGGTAGATCTGAGCCGGCCAGTGCGCTCGCTACGGGTTCTGTGCCCTGCGAACGCCCGGTGAAGAACCAGTAGGAGCCCAGCCCCACCGCGACGATAACGATCCCCAGGATCAGACTCCATAGAATGGTGGAGGACTGCCGTCTCTTTTCTTTTACCTTGCTCATCATCTCCCCTTTCCTTCAGCCACCCCAGTTGGGGTGGGACTAGGTAATTACGATTATAGTCATTTTTGCTGCTGCGGCCATGACGCCGATCATGTCAGCGACCGATCGCGAGCAGTAATCCGCTGCTCGCGGATGCCATCTGGCTCGTTAAGGCGTGAGGAAAGCGATGATCTTCGCCTCATCATATTGGTTGAGCACCAGGCGCCTGTTGCGAGCTGCTAGGGCGATTTTTGCGCCCATCTGCGGATAAGGGGCCAGGTAGACATATGAATAACGCTCAGCAATGGTCGTCAGTTTGGCTACCAGATCGCTCTTACATTTGAATCTGGTGCAATTGTACTCCAGCAAAACGCCGGGTGTCCCTCCGGGAATGTGCTCGATGATGTGGGCCTGCACCGGGAGCGGGATGGGCACGGTCGAGATCCGCTGCGCAGGCCAGGTCTCAATATGCCCCGCGGGCGAGGTCGGGGGATAGAGCTTTGCCTGGCCGGAGAAGAGCAGCACTCCACCGACCCCGACCAGCACGACCGCCAGCAAGACGCCAATTATCTTCAATCTACGCTTCAGTTGCTCTGTCTTCTTCTGCTGTCGACGCGCGCGCTGAGCCTGTTGCCGGCGCTCCCGCTTGTCCGGACCGGATGGGTTAGCTGACTTCTTACGGGCCATCGATGCTCCTCCTCATATTGATCGCATTATATTCACGCAAAGCTATGTAAACCAGCCACGAAGTAATTGATCCCGATCCAGGCGTAGAGGACGACCCCATAGGCCCCGGCCGATAACCAAGCGACCTTGAGGTCGCGCCAACCCCAACTGACGCGCGCGTGCAGATAGACCGCGTAGGCCAACCAGGCGATCAGCATAGCCGTCTCCTTGGGATCCCATTGCCAGTAGGAACCCCAGGCATGCTTGGCCCAGATACCTCCGAAGACGATCCCACCGATGCCGTAGAAGGGGAATCCGATGGCGTTGGCCCGGTAACTTAGCTGCTCGAGCTTCTTCAAGAGTTGCGGTTCGACCCCGCGATGGCGTCTCCAGAGCAGCAGGGCGCTCGCGCCGAAGCCGACGGTGAAGAAAGCCATGCCAACCAGCATGAAGAGCACGTGGATGACCAGCCAGTAGCTCTGCAAGGCTGGCACAAGCGGCGCGACCGCCCGCGGGGCGATCTCCGGGATCGCAGCGATGGCCAGCATAACGAAGGACAGGCCGGTGATCCATAGCCCGACGCCCTCGAAGCGATAGCGTCGCTCCATGATCAGATAGGCCAGCGGGATGATCCAGGCGAAGAAGGTGAGTATCCCGTAGGTGGTGGTTACCGGCAGGAAGACGGAGATTACCCAATCGGAGGCGTTGCCCAACTGGATGGTGCGTAAGATGATGCCCACCGTGGCCAACACCACGCTGAATCGGGTCATCTGGAGCGCCCAATGGCCCCAATCGAGCGGCGCGGATCTCACGCGGTTGGCGGTGATGCTCAAGGCTTGTGGGCTTGATTCGCGTGACCGCTCTGTTGCCTCGGGATCAAACACGATCTTGAACAGGTAGAACAGGAAACTCAAGAAGTAGGCCGGTGCGGCGATAAAGAAGAAGAAGGTGCTGTCAATCATGGTTTCCCTCCTTAGATTTGTGGCTGACTGTGGGCTTCAGACGGTTGCGCCGCTGGCGTCTGAGAAGGAGCCGCTCGACTATGTACCGCCAATCTCTTCATCAGTCCCTCGAATTCATCTTCCAGGTCACCCTTGCGGGCCTTGGCTCCGATTAGCAGTGCCCCGGCGGTCTCATCGCTGGCCACCCAAATCTGGCGATGCTTGAAGAGCAGATTGAGCAGCAGCATCGCTACCATCAGGGTAAATCCCAGGTAGGCCACCGGCATACCTGGGTCCCAACTGATCTCCAGACCGGTGAACTCCGGGGCGGTCATGCCGGTGATGTAGAAGCGATAAGAATTGCTCACCACCTGTTGCAAGCGGGGAAGTTGCGAAAAGCTCCAGGTGCGAAAGAGCCTCTTACCCTCCTGATTATCGACCTCCAAGGAGGCGGCGGGGTTGAGCAGGTACTGGTCCTTGCTATAGGCGATCCCATTGACCAGGGCGAAGTCGGGCAGGAAGGCATTGAACTTGACGATGATCCCCTCGCCCGGTAGGGAGAAGCTCTGGCCCACTTTCACCTTGAACTCCCCCAGATCGGACCCGTCGCGGGTGCGGATGACCCGAAAAGTGACCTGGGCCGCCCCTTGCCAGTCCTCACCCATGGCCGACTGATAGAAGCTGACGCCTTGATAACTGAGCGGTTGGTTGACCTCCAGAGAGCCGCTCTTAACCTCCCGTCCGTCCTGGAGCACGGTCAGATGGGTCTTCCAATCCATCACCTGCTCGGTACCGGGATAGTTCTCCGACCGGAAGTCATCTACGCGGACGGAGAAGGACCGACCGGGGACTTGAAAGAGGTCACCCTTATAATGGACCTGGAGCAGGTCATAGCCCAACGTATTGGTCACCAGCAACGCCCCGATGACGACCAGCAGACTCAGGTGAAAGAGGTCGATGGCAAAGCGCTCCCAGCGCCATTTTTCGGCCAGCAGTTGGCCTTCAACCTCTTGCACCCGGTAGTGGCGGGCTCGCAGCGCGCGGCGCGCTCGCTCACGCATGGCCTCAGCCTCACCTGTGTAAAGAGCGAGCCGGGCCGTATGCGCCATGCGTCCCAGCGCTTCCAGTCGTTTAGGGCGCATGGGTGCATTGAAGTAGCTCAGCGAGGCGCGCAGGCGCTTGCAGGTGCAGGCCGAGAGGTTCACCGCGAAGAGCCCCACCAGCGCGTAGGCATACCAGTTGCTGAAGAGGGTGAAGAAGCCCAGGCGGCGGAGCGTGCGGAAATTCTCCGGCCCGTAGCGCGCCAAAAGATCAACCTGCCGGTTAAGGCTGAACTGGGGGACGATGGTGCTGATCAGTCCCAGCAGGACGAACAGGGCGATGAGCACGATGGCTAAGCGAATCGAGGTAGTCGCCCGCAGCAACGTCCAGCGCAGGCCCCGCTGAGCCGTGTTGAAAGCTGCCCGGCGCAGGCCGCGCAGAGCGAAAGTGCCCCAGCTAAATGCCAACAGCAGCCAAAGGAGGCGCGTATACCACAGGCCGGCCAAGAAGACGACCGGAGACAACAGTCGCGGCTCAGCGAGCGAGAGCAGCAGTCCTGCGGACGCCAGCACACTCAAGACCAGGACGGTGCGCCCTGAGCCGAAGAAAGCGAGAATATCTCCCATGTCACCCCGTGGCGGACCGGCTTGAGGGAGGCTCATCGTCCCTCCTCTAGAGCATTGGTCGACTTTTTGAAGCCCTCCACCATCGTCTTTAGAGACATGGCTCCCTCCCAGATGCCGCGGATGATCCCTTTGGAATCGATCCAATAAGAGGTGGGGATGCCCGTCAAGCGATAGCTCACGAAGGCCTGGCCATCCCTGTCCAGCAGATTGGCATAGGTGATGCCGAATTCGCGCAAAAAGGCCAGGACGTCTGATTTGGACTCGCCGAAGTCAATACCCAAAAGAGTGATTTTATCGCCGTAGAGCTCATGGAACTTCTGCAAGTCGGGCATCTCCTTGCGACAGGGCGGACACCAAGTGGCCCAGAAGTTGAGCAGCACAGGCTTACCACGCAGCCCACTCAGCTTCACCGGTCGCCCGTTGAGGTCTTTCAGGGTGAAGTCCGGTGCCAAGTAGCCCAGCAGTGGGGCGGCCACATCGGCGCGCACCTTGGCCCTCTTATCCAAGAAGGAGCCTTGGCTGAAGTTCAGGATCAGCTTGCTGATGTTGACGGTGGACTCGCCGCGGACCGAGAGCTCTCCGCTCCTCCCTAAATAGAGATAGGAGTAGGTGATCAAGCCCATCATTCCCAGGCCGAAGACGATCACCACGCTGACGAGCAATTTACGCACAGAGCTTCACCCTCGCATGGATGGTCATAGATCAAGCACCCGACCGTAAATCAGCTGATAGTACACCAGGTACCCCCCGGCCACAATGAGCACCAGCGCGCTCGCCTTCTGGATGAAGAGCGTCAGGGGCTCCAGATGGCGATAGATGAATCCCTTGCTGAAGCTCATCGTCAGCGAGAGAGCGATCATCATCAGGGCCATCCCGTAGGAGAAGACGCTGAACTGCAACAAGCCGTTGAGCAGGCTGCCCATGAAGGCTTGGATCATCACTACCAGGAAGATGGGCAAGGCGCAGCCCACCGAGGCGATGGCATAACTGATGCCGTAGAAATAATAGAAGATCAAGGTATTCTCCCGATGAGCCTGACGCTTGCCCACTGCTCCGGCGGCCCGTTCCAGCCAGCCGAGCGAGAAGGATCTGCCGAAGAGCATCAAGATGCCCAGGATGACCAGGCCCAGGCCCATCAGGGCTGCAATCCAGGGGGCATAACGCATGATCCGACTACCGAAGAAGGAGAGAACCAGGCCGACGAGGGAGAAGACGGTAAAAAATCCGGCGCTGGTCACCAACCCCAAGCTGAGGCCGCGCCAGGCCCGCTCGGACCACGGCATGTCCAGTCCGCCCTCCTTGCCGATATAATGTGAGACGTAGGCCGGGAGCAGGGCAAATCCACAGGGGTTAAAGAAAGTAGCGATTCCGGCGGCGAAGGAGAGCGGCACCATCTCTAGATTCATCCTGCCTCCTTGATAATCTTAGTTATAACACCCCGAAGGGGTGAGGGCCATGACCTCCATCATCTCCTCAATAAACACGATCAGCAGGGGTCGCGAAACGAGGAGTCCTAGATCAAAATTCTGCTTTGCCCATCAGGTTATTTCATCTCAACGAGCACGGTCTGACTGGCCGAGTTTTTATTGCCATCATTATCGGTCACCGTGAGGGTGACCGGGAAGCTTCCTGAGCTGGGAAAGGAATGAGTCACAATCACTCCCGTGGCGTCAACGATTCCATCCGCGTCGAAATCCCATTCATACAATGTAAGTGGCAGTTCCGAAGGATCGTATGATCCCGATGCGTCAAATTGAATTGATTCACCAATTCCTCCTGAATAAGCTTGACCAATCCACGCAAACGGCTGGCTTGTTGCCTTAGCAAGAATTTCAGAGATCTTTGCAGTAAGAAGGGTTGTACCAAATACAACTTCCCCACCTGTTCCGCTAGATATCTCTGATAAAGCTCCGTTGAAATCAAGCTCTCCTACGTCAATACCAAACACTTGCACAGGATCAACTGCGATACTGCCAGCTACAATTTGGACAGCTGTCAATCCGGAAATGGGTTCCGGCGAAAGTGCCGGAGCGTCTCCAATCACAAGCGCTACTTTGGTAACACCGGGACGCCACGACAAATTAATTGTGGCATTGATTCCGGAAAATACTGTTTCTGGCACATCTCCCCCACCCTCTGCGGTTAGTGAGTCTATTGCAGATTGAATAGATGAAAGATTATTTGTGAAAGTTTGATCAACACGAGCTGAGTAATCTGTCGGAACACGTGTTCTCTCAGAAAAGTCCCTGTATGACACAACCGCAACCCTGAAACTATTCGTGGTCG
>ENA-ORDP01000276-ORDP01000276.1-marine-sediment-metagenome-genome-assembly--contig:-NODE-276-length-34809-cov-8.943747_pt1 | contig 34809 bp, 32 predicted proteins | sample MGYA00248627_ERZ508539 | MGnify/ENA primary metagenome ERZ508539 (study PRJEB26208, sample SAMN05571518) | marine sediment metagenome | biome: deep sea; feature: Hydrothermal vent; material... | reverse complement strand
ATGTCCATCAAAATATGTCTTCCATTCTTCTTTCGTCATCTTAGACTGTTCTTTTATTTCTCTACTTGGTTTTATTGGTGTTCCCAATTTTTTAAATAATAATATAAATTCATAATCTATCTTTATTATTCCATTACGCGGGAAAGGATATGAACCCATGACGGATGCTCCGCCGGTTGTATTTGAAGTTGTAACCTTTTGCCAAATAATTGCCCCCATATAATCAAAGCCAATAGTTTCGCAAAATCTAATAATTTCAGTTCTTATAGGTATAACTTTATATCTGCCGTAATAGACCGATCGCGCAAATTGGTCACCAATATTTATACAAAGTCTGCTGCCTTTTTTTAAAACTCTCTCACATTCAGCCCATACAATATTTAAATTATTAATATATTTTTCGTAAGAATCGTCAAACCCTATTTGTTCGGTATGTCCGTAATCTTTCAATTGCCAATAAGGTGGTGAAGTAATTATTAGATTTACTGATTCATCCCCAATTTCATTCATAAATCTGGAATCACCAAATATTATTTTATGGTTTGTTTTCATTGAATAAAAAGTGAAATTTATTTCACTACAATATTATAAATTCTATTTTTAACAAATATTTCTTTTATTATTTCTTTTCCATCTGTATGTCTCGATACTTTCACATCTTTAAAAGCAAGTTCCTTCACTTCATTCTGTTCACTGTTTGCAGCAACCTCTAAAGTTGATCGTAATTTACCATTTACTTGAATTGCAATATTTACAGTGTCTTCTATCAAAGCATTTTTATCCGGTTCAAACCAAATAGGATTTTCCATTAACGATGTTTTATTTCCGATTAATGACCGGCATTCCTCACCAAGGTGGGGTGCAATAGGTGCAACAAGAACAGAAAATCTGCTTAATGTGTACGCCTTTATTTCGTCCGAACAATTGCCGAAGCTCTTTGTAACTTCATTTAATAATTCCATCAAGGATGCAATTGCAGTATTGAATCGGAAAGCATCTATCTCGGTCTCATACTTTTTAATTGTTTGATTTACTTTTTTATAAACAGCTTTTTCAGAATCATTGAGTGAATCTATTCTAAAATTATCTTTTAATTCGCAATTGCTTAATATGTTTTGATTGTTTGTAAAAAGATCGTAAGTCCGTTGGACAAATCTGTCGGTGCCTGTAATTCCTTTATCGCTCCAATCGCCGCCCATTTCATAAGGTCCCATAAACATGAGATAAAGCCTGAACACATCTGATCCGTACTTCGAGATAAAATCATCAGGGTTAACAACATTGCCTTTTGATTTAGACATCTTTACACCGTTGTTTGTAATAATTCCCTGGTGTATAAGATTTTGGAACGGTTCATTGGAATTTACTAATCCTATATCTCTTAAAAATTTATGAATAAATCTCGAGTACAAAAGATGAAGAGTTGTGTGTTCGGCTCCTCCCACATATCTGTCTACAGGAGTCCAACTGTTTGCAAGCTCTTTATCAATAGGAGCGGTATCGAGATGTGGGCTAAAATATCTCAAATAATACCAGGAAGAGTCTACAAATGTATCCATTGTATCGGCTTCTCTTTTAGCATCTTTGCCACACTTCGGACACTTAACATTTATAAATTCTTCGTTATTTTTTAACGGAGAAACTCCTTTTGATTTAAATTCTACGTTGTACGGAAGTTCAACAGGTAAGTCTTCTTCATTAACCGGAACTTCGCCGCAATCAGGACAATAGACTATTGGAATCGGAGTACCCCAATATCTTTGTCTTGAAATCAACCAGTCTCTTAACCGGTATTTAACTGTTTTCTTTCCGGCACCCTTTTCTTCAAGCCATTCTATAATTTTTTTCTTTGCATCATTAACATAAAGTCCGTTTAAAAACTCACTGTTAATTGCGGGTCCGTTTCCCAAATAAGCTCCGCCGTCAAAATCTTCCGGAGGCTGAACTGTTCTTATTTTCGGGAGGTTAAATTTAGTTGAAAACTCCCAATCTCTTTCATCCTGTCCGGGCACAGCCATAACGCAGCCTGTTCCGTAAGTTAGAAGTGCGTAGTCTGATATCCAAATTGGAATTCTTTTTCCGTTAGCAGGATTTATTGCAAATGCCCCAATAGGAACACCGGTTTTTTCTTTTGTTGTTGATGTCCGTTCAATTTCCGTTAACGATTTTATAGAGTCCCTGTAGTCCTTAACTGATTTTTTATTTTCCCCAGTTGTTAGTTTGTCTACCAAAGGATGTTCCGGAGCCAGAACAACATAAGTAGCACCGAACAAGGTATCCGGTCTTGTAGTAAAAACAGTAATTCCTTCGTCGCTATTTTCAACACTGAAATTTATTTCTGCACCGATGCTTTTTCCTATCCAATTTCTCTGCATCAATTTTGTTTTATCGGGCCAGTTAATTGTTTCCAAGCCGTCCAATAATTCTTCGGTATAATCCGTGATTTTAAAAAACCACTGTGTTAAGTTTTTTTGAATTACTTCACATCCGCATCTTTCGCAAGTACCGTCGGCTAAAACCTGCTCATTAGCTAATACAGTTTGGCAAGACGGGCACCAGTTTACGGGAGCTTTTTTTCTGTACGCCAACCCTTTTTTATAAAGCTGAAGAAAAAGCCATTGATTCCATTTGTAATATTCCGGAACACAAGTCATCAACTCTGCGTTCCAATCGTACATACATCCCATTTGTTTTAATTGTTTTCTGATGGCACTAATGTTTTTCATTGTGCTGTCGTAAGGATGTATTCCGGTTTTTATGGCATAGTTCTCAGCCGGAAGACCGAATGCATCATACCCGATCGGCTCGAAAATATTGAATCCTTTTAGCTTTTTAAATCTTGCCCAGGAATCCGTAGGACCGTAATTATACCAATGTCCGCAGTGAAGATTTGATCCCGAAGGATAAATGAACATAACGAGGCAATAAAGTTTGTTTTCGGTTTCGGATAAATCGGTTTTGAAAATATTATTTTCTTCCCAAAACATTTGCCATTTTTTTTCTATTTCAGTAAAAGGGTAACGCATTTTTCCTACAAAATTTTAAAGTAATAATAAATTTACCTAAAAATTAATGTACTTAAAAATGAAGTTTTAAGATTCAACAATTCGGGGGTAAAATTTTGAAATGTAGAGCGAATCTCCTGTTTACCCCTTTGGGGATTCGCTTAAATTTGAGCAATATCAACCCGAAAAATATTTTCATTCTGTTTAATAAGGTACTGTTTTTACAATTCTTAAATTTGACCCCGAAACGTTGTTAAAATGTGATCCTAAGAAAAGAAGACCTCTCTGCAGTCCAAAACAATTTTTTTTAATTAAGATTTTTGAACACAGAACATCGAAACAAAATTTTGTTAGGAGTGATATTATGATAACAACAAACACAAATAGTGTTCCGTCAGAGCCGGGCAAGCTACATCTACGAAGCTTTTTCATCACTTCATTTCATCATTTTACCATAGTATCGCATCTATGATGCTTGTGTGTCGATTCATTTTTATTTTTTACCATAGTGTCGCATCTACGATGCTTCTTTGTCATTTCATCTTTATCATTTTTACCATAGTTTTCCCCGTCCGAGCCAGCCGGGCAAGCTGCAGCTACGTTGCTTGTGCAAAGTGCTGTAGGCACAATAATATGGTAATAAAACAAGTTCAAGAGTAGAACAAAAGCTCCATCGGAGCGATACTATGTATTTAATGTTTAGAACAAATATGAAACAACTTATTAGATTTTGACATTTTTATATAATTATTGGCTAATAAATTTTTAGTATTGTATATTACTCATGTCAATATTCAGAGAAGAACATATTTTTTTATATTTTAATAATTGATATGCGAAAACCCATTTATTTTTTTACCCTTGTCCTAACTATAACATTATTTAGCGGTTGTTTAATTTCAGAACGAATAAATTATATAATCGATTTAAAAACTCCTACGACAGGAAAAGTTACAATAAATTTTCTAAACATAAAGTCTAATGCTATCGGTAAAAGAGAATTTGATAAAGATAAAAAATATCTTTTTGAGTTTGCACTGAAGAGCAAAAGCTTTGTAACCCAGTTTAAATCTGAGGGTAAATTTGTAAAATACCGTTCTCTTTCAGTAAAGAATAATCGACTTAACGGAAAAGTCATATATGATTTTAATGATATTAAAAAAGTTGAAGGGATTAGATTTGAGGACGGATTTTATTATTTTACTATGGCTTTAGACGACAGCCTAATTTCAACAAACGGCAAACTGATTATTTCTAAAGAATACAAAAGAATTTTATGGGATAAAAATTATAAACAGTTGAAGTTTGAAATGTATTCCAGCGGTTTTGACAACAAAGCATTCAAAGGGTTAGCTTCATATTATAAAAAGAAATAAAAATGTTTGTTGAAGTAGTTTTCCCGCTTCCTTTCCGCAAAGCTTTTACATATAAAGTTCCCAATGACTTACAAAAAGATATTCAGCCTTTTAAAAGGGTTGCAGCTCCTTTCGGGAAAAGAATATTAACCGGGTTTATAATCGGCTCTTCGGAAAAAACTAATGTCAAAGAAAAAATAAAAGAAATACAAGATATCCTGGATGAAAAGCCTATCTTCAATAAAACTTCCTTTAAATTTTATAATTGGCTTTCGGAATATTATTTGTCCTCTTTAGGCGAAGCTTTAAAATTAAGTATTCCTTACGGTCTGGATGTAGAATCAAAAAAGAAAATTATTGTTGATAAGGAAATCTGTAATGAATTATTAAATAAAGAAAGAGGAAAAAACTCCGTAAAAGAAAAAGTGTTGGAATGCCTTGCCGTAAGGGAAGAGATATCATTTCCTTACCTTCAAAAAATTACCGGTAAAAAAAATATTTACTCAACAATTAATTCTTTGGAAAAATTATCCGCAGTAACTGTAATAACGGAACTGGACGAAGGGAAAGTAAGAGTAAAGAAAGCCAATTATGCAAAACTAAAACAACCGTTAGGGGAAATTTATACGGTATTGCCGGAGATTGAAAGACGTTCTCCAAAACAGCTAAAAATATTACTGGCACTAATTGCTGTAAAAAACAAAGACATAACGGTTTCAGATTTACTGAAGCAAACTAATTCGTCCCAATCATCAATTAATGGTTTACAAAAAAAAGAACTTGTTGAGATATTCGAAAAAGAAGTTGAAAGAAAATATTTCGAGGAATATTCGGAAAAACTTTTAGACTTTGAACTTACACCCAAACAAAACGAAGTAATTAAAATTGTAAGTGAATCGGTAAGTAAAAAATTATTTCAGCCCTACCTTTTGCACGGAGTTACGGGGAGCGGGAAGACTCAAGTATATATTGAATTGATTAAGAAAACATTGAGTTTAAAGAAAACGGCTCTTTTGCTGGTACCTGAAATTTCACTTACTCCGCAAATTACAAGCAGACTTACAAACAATTTTGGAAATGAAGTTGCTGTTATTCACAGCAGAATGTCTTTGGGCGAAAGGTACGATAGTTGGAGAAAGATTTTAAACGGAAAAGCTAAAATTGTGATTGGTGCCCGGTCTGCCTTATTCGCTCCGATAAAAAATTTAGGACTAATTGTAATTGATGAAGAACACGATTCAAGTTACAAACAGTCGGATTCGTCTCCCAAATACCAGGCAAGGGATTGTGCAATTATGCTCGGCAAATTTAATAATTGTCCTGTCCTTCTTGGCTCCGCTACTCCTTCGATCGAAAGTATGTATAATGCCAAAAACAATAAATACATTATATTGGAATTAAAAGAGAGAATCGACAACGCTAAGATGCCGATAATAAAACTAATAAATGTTACAAAAGAAAGAAAAGCAAACAGGATGGAAAATATTTTTTCCAAGACCCTGCTTGTTGAAATTAAGGAGAGATTAGAGAAAAAAGAAGGTGTTATTATTTTTCAAAACAGGCGGGGATTTTCAACACAAGTTTATTGCGAGGATTGTTCCGAAATTGAGACTTGTGAAAACTGTTCTGTCCCTATGGTTTTTCATATTAATAAAAATATGCTGATGTGTCATTACTGCGGGCTGATTAAAAAAGTACCGAATGCCTGCACACACTGCGGATCTCTTTCCATAAAATATTTTGGAACGGGGACGGAAAGAGTAGAAGATGAATTGGAGTTTTATTTCCCGGACGCAAGAATTAGAAGAGTTGATTCCGATACTGTTTCAAGGAAGAATTCATTAAGTAAAATTTTGTATGCTTTCGGTAATGGACAAATTGATATTCTCGTCGGAACACAAATGGTCTCAAAGGGTTTGGATTTTTCACGGGTAACTTTAGTTGGTGTTGTAGCTGCTGAGACGAGTCTTTGGCTACCGGATTTTAGAGCAGACGAAAGAACTTTTCAATTGCTTACTCAAGTTTCAGGTAGATCGGGGAGAAGCGATAAAAAAGGTGAGGTGCTGATTCAAACTCAAAATGATTCCAATCCAACATTACAGAAAGTATTAAGGAACGATTATGAGGGACTGTACAAAAATGAAATTTATCACAGGGAGAAATTAAAATATCCACCGTTTGTAAGGCTTGTACTTATTGAGGCAAAAGACCTAAATGAAAAAAGAGCAAAGGGTGCAATAAATGATTTTTACAACGCACTGATCCCCTATAAAAAATGGTTAAAAATATCTAAACCGACTTACGCCATAATTGCAAGACTTAAAGGCTTTTACAGGTTTCAAATTTTAATAAAAAGCGATAGAACTGTTGACCCCGGAGGTGCAATTTTAAGAAAAGCAATTTTGGACAGTATGTCTAATTACAAACGTAAGTCAATTTTTAAAGATGTTAAATTATTTTACGATGTTGACCCGCAGAGTATAATGTGATAAAATTTTTCATTTTTATTTCTTCGAACTTTAGAGATTATGTTAAAATTATATGTCAAGTATATGAACTCATTCCTCGTAATAAATTATAATGTGGCTAAAGCCCAGCTATGTTTTTAAGTGAATAAACCGTCACATAAATGTGACGGAAATATTAAGATTTCAAACATTGCCGTCCCGTTTTAACGGACGGTTTGAGAATTTATAAAAGCATTTTGGCTTTAGCCACATTAACTTGTTTGCTAATTTGACAGCATTCCTATGGGAGAAGAGGTGAGTTCTTTTTGTTGCAGTGCAATTTTCACACAGCTTCTTTATCTGCCTACAGGCAAAAGCAGTAACCCGGTAAAAATAATTTAAAACTTATTCATCACTTCTATAACTTTATAAATATCATCTTCGGTGTGCCCGTACGAGATGGGGAGACTTAGAATTGTGTTATGTATTTCATCGGACACAGGAAAAGTTTCCGACTCCCAAAATCCTTTTGTTGCATTTTGTTTGTACGGTGGAATCGGGTAATGAATCTCAGTTTTAATTTCATTCTTCAGAAGATAATCTTTTAATTCATTTCTCTTTGGATGTCTTATACAATAGATGTGATAAATGTCATAATAATCTTTATCAATAACCGGTTTAATAAAATCATCTTTCAAATTTTCGAAATAAATTTTTGCCAGATTTCTTTTGTGAGAATTTATATCATCCAAATGTTTTAGTTTTATTTTTAGTAACGCAGCCTGTATTTCATCCATTCTTGAATTAAAACCTGCAAGTTCATTTTGATATTTTATATTTGAACCGTAGTTACGTAATTGTTTTAAAATCTGTGTATAACTTTCATTATTAGTAGTAACACAACCTGCATCTCCAAATGCTCCAAGATTTTTTGTCGGGTAGAAACTGAATGCCGCCATATCGCCGAAAGAACCGGTTACTTTATTTTTATATTTTGCTCCATGAGATTGTGCGCAGTCTTCGATTATTTTTAGATCATTTTTATTTGCCATATTTATAATTGGGTCCATATCACAGGACTTACCGTAAAGATGAACCACCAAAATTGCTTTTGTGTTTGAATTTATTTTCTCTTCGATTTTATCCGGGTCTATATTATATGTATTTATATCCGGTTCTACCAATACCGGTTTTAAATTACAGTGAATAATAGCAAGGATGGTTGCTATGTATGTGTTTGATGGGACTAATATCTCACTGCCTTTTTCAAGGTTTAAGGACTTAACCGAAAGGGTTAATGCATCCAATCCCGAACCGACGCCGACACAACTTTTAGTACCGACGTATTTTGCAAAATCATTTTCAAATTCGGTTACATTTTTTCCCAGTATAAACCAGCCGCTGTCTAAAACCGTCTTAAAACTTTCCAATAACTCGTCCCGGAATTTTTGATTTACTTTTATAAGATTTTCATATTCAATCATTTATATCCCTCAAAAATATAGTCACCGGGGTTAAACTCAGTAGATGCGAAAACAATAAACACAGCATCTTTAGTAAAATGGTGCATCACGTGCCAATCTTCGGGTTCGAGTATCAAACATTTTTTCGGATTGTCTAAAAGGAAATCTTCTTCTTTAGTTCCGTCATTATTTGTAACTATGCAGCTACCGTGAAGACAGATTGCTGCCTGCCGCGTAGTTTTGTGCCTGTGTCCTCCCCGTGCAGAATTATCAACTCCGTAGATGTAAAAAATTCTTTTAATAGGAAATGGTATCTGATTTTCAATTACCGTCAGATTGCCTCTATCATCGGAATGAGTTTCCAAATTTATTAATTTAGCCATTTAGTCTTTTATAAAATCTTGTTTGTTAAAAATATTATATGTCCCTCTAAATTTTCTCCAAATTGAAATTAAAGGTGTCTTCCAATTTTTAGGAAAGTATATGTTTTCAAACGGGTATATATTTTCATTAATTTTAAAAACTTCATCTTTAATTTTATCCAATACCTTAATATAAGGTTTGTAAAAATAATCTTTTACTTCTTTGTTTAAATATCTTCTGCCGAGTTCAATTATATTTTTTTTGTAGAATCTTAAATAATGAAAATGATAAAAAATCACTTCAAATTCTTTCCCGGATTCTTTTTCTTTACAAAAAAGGGAATTGTCTTTTTTATAAAAATCATACTGTTGAACATTCCATGCAGCAAGTCCGCCGCCTTGATTTTGCATAACGTGAACACCTTCAAAACGCGTTGTCCAATCATCAAGATATAACTGGTCGCCGAATTTTCCATCTTCGTATCTATTGTAACACCATTCCAGGCATCTATCCCTCCACCATTTTAATGCCTTAATTCCTCGTTCGTCATTTTTAAATATTATAAACTGCACGCAGTATTTTCCGCTCTTTTTTGATTTATCATATTGCGGTGAGTAACGGTGTTCAGTAATTAATATTGAATTGTTTCCGAACTCATCAAAAATAGGCTTGGGTGAAGAATAGAAATATAAATCCGCATCCAGATAAGTACAGCTTTCAACTTTATATTTTTCAAGCACATATAAAATTGTTGACGATGTTGAAGTCCAGCAGTATTCTGCTTTTGTTCTTGTAGGTTTTACCTGCAACAGTTCGTTGTCTTCAAATTCCGTTAAACCTATAATGGTTGCTTTTTCAAGATTTAATTTTATTAAAACGTTGTAGCAGGCATCATCAAATGCAAAAACAAAAAGATGAAAATCATCACACGTATTTTCCAAAGAACGGTAAAGAGCAATTCCTCGACTCAAGTAATTAGTATCGAATAATGTGCAGAAATTATACATCACGTTCCTTTTCCGCTAATACAACATTATCTAAAAACAAATCATCATTTACAGGTAATATTTTAGAAAGAATAATTGAAATTATATTTATGGGAGCCATTACAAATAAAGTTAAAATTTGTCTGATAATTTTTTTACGAACAGAAATTTTATATATATAAGTATTAAATAACTGAAACACGGCGGATATGTTATTCAAAGATTTTAAATGTTTAATAATTTTAAAACCATGCTTTTCCAACAAGTCATTTAATCCGAAAGAAGAATATCTTCCGTAGTCAAAAGGTTGTTCGTGTTCGTCCCAAATAAACGGCACGGTCAGTAATAATTTAGCTTTGGGTTTCATAACCCTGTTGATTTCAGATAAAAATTGCTGCGGATTAAAAACATGTTCCAAAACCTGGCTCGAAATAACCGAGTCGAACTCTTTGTCTGCAAAAGGTATTTTATCGCCTTTATAAAAGACATCAACTTCTTTTTCTTCTTTATTTATTGTGTTCTCTACTTCAAGCCCGATGTATTCCGTGGAATTAAAATATCTTTTATAGGGTTTTGTTCCGCAGCCTACATCGAGTGTTTTACCTGTGATTTCACTACTAAGTAATTTGATATTTTTCAACAGGGATTTTCTTGTTAAGTAAAAAGGATTTACAAAAACACCTAAAAAACCCGGTTCAAATTGTTCCTTTATAATTATCTTTTTTAACATTTTAATCTTTAATTTTTTGAATAACAAAGATCGGGATGTATTGAAAAAGATTTGGAAAGGTTCTCATCAATATATTTTGAATAGGATATTTGGGTTGAACAAATTCATGCTTGATGATTTTCATATTGCCCGTTTGTCTTATAAGTTCTTTAAAATCTTTAATTGACAATTGATGAATATGTCCCGAACTAAACCACTTATATCCGAACAACATTGTATCGGGCATCTTTCCTTTTAACAGAAGTTGTAACCTATTTTTATAAAAAGCAAAATTTGGGAATGAAATGATTTGGTACTTTGCTATTCTCTTCATTTCTTTCAATAGAACTTCCGGATAGTTTACCATTTGAATAGTTACATTGCAAATTGCGTAATCAAATTCATTATCTTTAAAATCAAGCTTTTTATCAATAGCTCCTTGTACTGCATCAAGACCTTTCCGTTTACATTCCGAAATACCGCTATCGGAAATGTCAATCCCAACAGCAGAAACATTTTTTTTATTAATAAGCATCTCGATCAAATTACCATTTCCGCAGCCAAGGTCAATAATTTTAGCTCCTTCAGGAATTAACTCAACAATTTTTTTATATTCCTCTCTTTCAACATTAATCGTATCATTATAATTATACTTGCGATTATCATGAAATGCGGGATCATCAATATTGTGCATAATTACATTCCCAAAGAATATTTAAATTTTTTATAATATCGTTTTATAAAATTAGGTTTGATTGATGTAAAAAATTTTTCGATTTCTTTTTTCGCATAAATATTTTCTTCGATAGGGATATCTTTTAGTTCTATAGGCTTATTATAAATATCTGTTTCATAAATGTTAGTCTTTTTCAAGTGTGTACTTTCACCGCCCATTCCAATATTATTAATTAGTGATTTACCCGGGTACAGTGTTAACCTATTTTGCAAAAAAGCCGAAGCATGCCATCTTATTGCCCAGGAGTCGACTTCACCTTTAATTTGTCTTTTTAACATCTTTATATTATTTGTTGTACCGTTGTGGTCAAAACCATAAGCAAGTTTTTTTTCAATTATTTCATCCAATAATTTCTTTCCGTTTTTTTCAAATGTGTCCCAAGCTCTTTTCCAGGTAGCCCAGCCCCAGCAGTCAGTTCCTTTTAAAAAAAATGTTTCGGGCAGTTTATTTTTCACGGGATACACATAACCGTGAATACTAATTACATTGTTTTCATTTTCATATTTGTCGAGAGCTTCGTTCATGTATTTCAAAAAATATTTTGATGTTAATAAATCATCCTCTAAGACAATTACTTTTCCATATTGATCAATTACTTCCGTTACCCCGGAAATAATTGATTCGGCTAAACCCAAATTATTTTCTCTTTCAATAATTTTAACCGATTTAAAACCGTCAATAGATTTTATATACTTTCTAACTTCCGAAACTAAGTATTTATCTTTATCGTTTTTTGGTGCATCGGAGAAAACAAACAAATCGCTTTCGTTTGCGTATAAATTTTCTTTAAGTGATGTAACGGTTTTAACTGTTAAATCATATCTTTTATAAACAAACAAACAAATGGGTGAAAGAGTCATTTAATATTACATAAATAATTTTTTTAAAAGAAAGATATAAATTCAAATATTTAAACAATTATCTGATTTGTAAAATATGGTTGTACATTTTTTATAAAGAATTCCCGGTGCCATTCCCCAAAAATCTAATCTTTTAAAATTTTTATTATTTAGGAAAGAAACAGCTTCATTGTATTCTTCTCTTTCGGAATCATCTAAAACAAAAACGCCATTGTTATTTAAAGAATTTATAGAATTATAAATACAGTTATTTCTATCTTCACCGTCAATAATTATAATGTCATATTTAGTGTTCTGAATTTTTGAGTATCTTGAATATTCACCGTTAGCTATTAATTCTTTAAATATTAGATTTACGTTTGAAGGAATAATTTCTGACATTTTTTTATACCAGGTTTGGTTATGTTCTACGGAAGTAATTGAATTTACCTTTTGAGCATAATATAAAGTAGAATTACCACTTCCAAATTCGAATATATTCATATCTGAATTGAGTCTTTCGGAAATAAAATCAATAAAAGGATAAGTAACCCACGGGATTGGATTACCGTTATTATCAATTGCGGTTTTTGTCCTAAATGCACCAAACCAACCGTCTTGCTTTAGTCCACTTTCGACAAATAGTAACATCCATCCGTCTAAATTTAATTTATTCAATAATGAATGCAAAAATCTTCTAATTGGTTTTTTAGTTCTGTCCATAAAATAATCCGTTAGCTAACGGATAAAAATAAAACAGAAGTTAACTTTTATATCTTTTTAATTTTATCAATTGTTATAAGAACTAAATTAGTAAAATCTTCTGAGATATTAAATTTTATAAATAAGAAAGTGAATATTGCTATTAAGAGAATTGATCTAATTGTAATATTAATGATTGATGATATGTAAAAATTACTAATATCAAAAACATTGTTTAAAATATGCGTGAAAGAATTATTTCCTACAATAACTATAAATAACAATAAAATAAAAAACAAAATACTTAATAATGTAGAATCACTAAAAGGATGTATTTTAAATTTAATCCAAACAAATACAATTCTTGCCAACATATAAATGGTAATAGACAGTAATGTTGCAATTGCTGCTCCAAGAATACCGTAAATAGGGATAAATATTAGGTTGGTTATGACCGTAATAATTCCCAAAAAAATCATAAACACCAACGAGTATTTATAATATTGTGAGTAGAGTATAATCTCAGAATTTATACCGGATAAAAGATCTAATAACCTCCCTATTAGAAATAAAAACAATACGGTTTTACCTGCTGCATATATTTCGCCTTTCGGCATTAAAATAAATATATCATCAATATTTGCCCAGAGAAGTAAAAACAATATTGTACCGAAGATAAATAAATTTATAGAAGTCTTTTGATAGAGCTCTTTTATTTTTGAATTATCATCGTCCTTAATTGCAAAACTTAAAGTAGATGTTACTGCCTGAGTTAAAGTTCTTTTTGGTATTTCCATTAATGTTGCTATGAAAATTGCAATAGTATAAACAGCCGTTAGTCTTAAACCTTCAAACGCCGGAAGCATAAGTATGTCTATCTTGGTTGTAAGCAAATAACCGATCCCGCCCAACAAAGTAAACAGTCCGTAGTTTAACATTTGTTTTAATTTAGGAGATTTAAAAATTGAAAAATTCGGACGTAACGAAAAACTGCCGAGATTTTTAACATAAAAAAGAAGTATTAATGATGCTATAAAAAATGCAAGGATTAAAAAATATAAGAATTGAGTAAAATTTATTACGCTAAGAGCAAACAGGATAATTAAAAATGTATTACTCAGTTTTATAAATACTTCTCTCATAAATGTTGGAAAAACGACCTTTGAATGAACAACAATATAAGATTCAAAAATGTTCATAAGAATTAATCCAAACCCTAAAGGAATTACCAGGTAAAGATATTCTGCCATCAACGGGGATTTGCTCAAATATATATTTAATATTGTATCCTGCAGAATTAAAAAAAGAATTGTAAAGACTATGAAACCTGCAATAGAATAAAATATGGCAAAAAATAAGAATCCGTTGTGATTGTTTTTGGGATTTTTAAAATGCGGGAAAAATTTAATTATAAGATTTGGTGAACCTAATTGTGCAATAGAAATAAAAAGCAAAGTGGTATCTTGCAGTACACGGGTAAGACCTAATTGTTCAGGGGAAAAAAAGTTTGTATAAAGCAGAACGACATTAATAGTACCGATAAGAACACCCGTGTAAGATGTTATGGTACTTTTTATACTTTCCCTGATTACAATTCCCATAAGAGAATATATTTTAGTATGAGATTTTTTTACCTATAATATTTTTCTTTCTTCTCCATAAAGCGAAAATCAGGACTAATATTACAAGCGAACTTAAAATGAGCACCACGTATTTTGCTATATAAAATGTTGTCGGTGCATATTTGAACTCAACCAGATGTTTGCCATTTGGAATTACAGCACCCATAAATCCGTAGTTTGCCCTGTATAATTTGCTCTTGTTGTTATCTATAAAAACTTTCCATCCTGTGGGAAGATAAGTATCGCCAAAGAATAAAAAGTTTTTTCCGGTAGCATTTACTTCCAGTTTAATGGATTCATTTTTGTACTCAATTATTTTAGAGTACGCAGAGGAATCAGGTCGGTTAACTCTTAAATTTTTGTCATTTACAAACGCTAATTTTTTAGGGTTGAATGAGTTCGATTTTACTGAATTAAGAATATCAATTCCTTTTTTAAAACCAACACTATCAACCAGGTAAACTCTTGGAAGTGATCTAGTGTTTTCGTAAACATACGTGTTGTTTCTTTTATAAACAGGAAGCATACCGCCAAATTGTACCGGTTTATCCGTTATAATATATTTAACGTTTAACATATCCCACATAGTTTGGTTTACAGGACCGACAACGTCCATATAGTCCTGGAAAGCTCTCGGTTTTATCGCCGAATATCCGTAAAAATCTTCAACAAGAAAGTTGATATTATAGTTGGAGTTATTTCTGAACGAACCCAAAGAACCGTCCTGTTTTAAATTAAATATTCTAAATGGTTCTTTGTCATTTCTATTTTTTATAGCCGTAATGTAATTGGGCTGTTTAAATTGATTGGTGATATTCGGGTTATCTTTATATTTGGCACCACGATTGTCAATTCTCCAAAGGTCAAAAATGGTTAAAGCGATTAATAATACAACCCAAAGATCCGCACTTAATTTTGAATTAACATAGGCATAAGCTCCGCCGAATGTAAGTGTTAACATCCCCATTCCAATCAATAAATCCCCGGAAAACATACTACCCATATACCCGGCTAATGCCCTAAACTGCTGTGCATATTGAGGTCTGGATGAACTGATAGAACCGGCATAATTATTAACTCGTGAAACAAACCAATCGGTAATTACAGAATTAAAAAGAATAGAAATAACAAAAAGAACTGTAAATACAATTGAAATATTTTTTAATAATTTTATTAGCTTATCATTTCGCTCTTCTTTTAAAGAGATAATCTTCATTATTCCTAAACCGGCTAAAACAGGAAAACTTAACTGCACCAAAATCAAAACCATTGAAGGTACACGGAATTTATTGAAGTAAGGGAAGTAGTAAAAAAAGAGGTCAAACAATGGAGGAAAATTTTTACCGAATGATAATATTAAAGCAAAGATTGAAAGAATTGTTAAAAATTGTACGAACGGTTCTTTCCATCTTGAAAACATCGCGAAAAGAGCGAGAAAGAAAACCAGTATTCCCATATACATTGCAACGTCCACAAAAGGCATTTGTCCAAAATATGTATTCACTTCTACAGCTCTGCCTTGAGTTAATTTACCCTTATAAGTTGAATTTCCGAATCCATAAAAAGAAGGAACAATAAATGTTGCAACTTCTTCGGGGGAAAAGGACCAGCTTGTGTGGTAGTTGTAATAATCACTTTCCAATTTGGTAGTTTGTTTCGTTGTCTTTTCTACGATGCTCTCACTTCCCCTTGTAGAATAAGGCATATATTGGTACACCTGGGTAAGATTATCGGATTGAATAAGCAAAGCAATTATAAAAGAAAATGTAAATATGCCGGCTATTTTTAAAATATTTTTTCTTAATTCTCTGTTTTTCTTTAGTAAAGCTCTAAGGAAATAATAAATAAAATAAATAGCTACTGCCAAAAGAGAATAAAATATTACCTGTACGTGGAAACCTTGAATAAACAATTGCAAAGTTATTATCAACACTAAAATATCAATTAAAGTGATTTTCTTTTGCAGCCTTAAAATCAATAGGAAGATGAGAGGGTACCAAGCAATTGCGGTCAGTTTTGTAACATGCCCGATAAACAAAAACACAATCAACCCTGTACTGAATGATGTTGATACAGCCGTGAATAAACTTACTAATTTATTCTTGGTAAGGAAGTTCATTAAAAAGAATGAAGTAATTCCGAGTAAGATTAAATAGAAACTCCACATTGCATATTCAACTGCAAAGAATGCAGAAAACGCACTTCGTACAGCCGTTATTCCATCGTAAAAAAGATTAAACCATGGTGCCCCGGTGCTTGTAGCGTATGCGGGTATTCCGCCAAATATGTAGGGGTTCCAAAGAGTAAAACCACCGGTATGATTTTCTACATAAGTATGCAGACTTTTGCTTGCAATTATATCACCTGTTTGAAATGTCTTTCCACCGAAATAAAGAGGATTGAAAAAAATTAAAAACAGAATTATAATTATTAATATGACTGTTAGTACGTGATATTTTTTGGGAATGAATTCTTCAATGTTAAATGAATTGATAAAATTTGGTTGTGTCTTTTGTTTATCTTTTTTTAATTTTTTTGTTTTTGACATAATGCTATAGAATCTTTTGAAAATCCAACTTTTATAATAATTATTTTTTTGCTAATAAATTTATTCCCGCACCGATTTTATTGTCACTTTTATAATCTATAAACATCATTATTAAAGTAAAGGGGAATGTTATCAAAAAATATAACGGAAGAATTAGAAAAAATAATTTTGATAGATTTAAAAGTCTCATAGGTGTTTTAATTCCTAATCTCCATGCTTTGTCACCCCAAAATCCGTAAGCAAATTTTATTTTTTCAATCTTAAATCCGAGCGGCTCAAGTTTATTCCTAAGATCTTCCGGTGAATACCCATCTCTTGCGTGTTCGCCGATGAAACTTTCTTCTTCATCACCGTGGACATCGCTGCCTCCGTAAACCGATGGAGTGTTGATCAATAAAAACCCGTCTTTTTTAAGAGCGTTGTAAAAGTTTTGAAATACAAGCCTGTCTTCTTCGATGTGTTCCATTACATCAACACTTAAAATAAGGTCAAATTTATTTTGATGATCGATTTTTGTTAAGTCTTCAATCCCGAAACTGACATTATCTATTTTTCTTAAACTGAAAAATTTTTTGCAGTCATTTATCCATTCTTCTTTAACATCAATACTGTAAATTGAACAAGGCTGTAATTGCTTGTGCATAAAATATGTGTATTGCCCGAATCCCGAACCGGCATCATAAACAGATAACTCTTTATTGTTGGTTATTTTACGAATATTTTTAAGTTCTCTTCTAACATACCAGGAACGAAGAAAAAATAAATTGAGTAACCGGTAAAAAATAATTCTAAGTATGGGTCGTTTTTTAATTGTTCCGGCAAATATATCTTTTATGGGATCGTAGTTCATTTATTCATTTACAAATTTTAATAATCGATTAGAGAAATTACTCCAACTGTATTTATCTTTTTCGAGCAGAATGTTATTAACAAAATTTTGTTCAAGATTTCTTTTATAAAAGTTTTGTATTGTTTCTGCCAATTTATTCGGATTGTTCTTTTCAACAAGCAGCCCTGTTTTTTCGTTTACCACAACTTCTGATAATCCTCCAACATTTGATGCGATTACCGGCTTGTTGAAGTTCATGGCTATTTGTGCAATCCCGCTTTGAGAAGCATTTTTGTAAGGTAAGACTGCTACATCACAAGCGGAAAAATAATATTTAACTTCGGATGCAGGAATGAAATCCGTTTTTAATATTAAAGATTTTTCAATTTTAAGTTCATTTATTAATTTTCTATATTCGTTTTCATTTGAATAAAACTCACCGGCGATGAGTAATTTAATCTTCTCATTATCATCAATAAGAGGTAAAGCTTTTAACAAAACATCTAATCCTTTATAGTCACGTATAAATCCGAAAAAAAGAATCACTTTTTCATCTTTAATATTTAAATAAGATTTTGCTTTATCTTTATCAACAGGCTCGCCGAATTTAGAATAAACAGGGTGAGGAATGACTGTGTTTACGGCTTCATTTTTTATTGATAACAGTTCGTCTTTTACTTTATTTGAGAGTAAAATAAATTTGTCAACATACTTAAAAAATAATTTTGTTAAGAAAACATCTCCCGGTCTTTTTTCGTGTGGGATGATATTGTGACAGATAACCAATATTTGTGTTCTCTTATTCTGTTTTACAATTTTAGATATTGTCTTTAAACAAGGTGCAAAAAAAGGAAGCCAGAATTGAATTATCAATAAATCGGGGTTATCATATTTTATTTTTTTACCGACTTTCCTCCAATTATACGGGTTTGTGGAATCGACCAAATTTTTTGCATTTATGTTTACAGATGTTTCATCGGATTCTTCTTGTGTTTTACCGGGGAATAAAAATGAAGGATACTGTTTTTTATAAGAAATTACATTTACATCATTTTCTTTGATAAGTTCATTGTACAATGAACCGGCAAAATTTGCTATTCCACCCCTCAAAGGGTAAGCAGGTGAAAGGATTGTGATATTCATTTTGAAAAAAGCTCTTCAATTGTAGCATAAACTTTTTCCGGGTGTAAATGTTCCATGCATTTATAATCGTCGTTAGTGCAGGTGGGACTAAAAAAGCACTTGCATTCTTTATCCGGCTGAATAATTTTACCTAACCCAAAAAGTTCAAATTCATTCGGGTTAAAAATATTATTTAAAAGTACAATCTTTTTATTTAATCCCAGGGTAATATGCATAGCCATTGTAACACCGGTTACAATCAAATCACATTGGTTCATTAAATTGACAAAAGTAGGTAAGTCAAAATACCCGAAATATTTTCCACCGGAAGAGCTTGATAAAAATTTGTTTTTCTCGTCTTCCTGTTCACCGCCTAAAAAGATTACTTCATATTTTTTTTCAATTAATTGTTCAGTTAGTTTTATCCAATGTTCATCGGGCCAAAGACGAGAGGTCCACCTGCCTCCGCAGCCTATGTTAAGACCAACAATTTTCTTTGAATGATCTACATCCCAAACTTTATCGCTTTTAAACTCGGGAAGAATATATCTTTCACCCGAATATCCAAAACCGCAGATCTCAAAAATTTCTTCGAGATAATTTTTTGTATTTGCTTTATTTACATCGTCAAATAAACCGGTCATAAATTTTGCTTCGGCATCTTTACCGGCAGGGAATGGATTTCCGTTTTTTAATATAAAACCTTTTTTGTTTTTTGCATTTAGGGATAAAGCCAAAGCACATGCTTCTTTATCTTTATCAAGATTGAAGAGATAATCAAATTCGACTGATTTCAAAAAAGTAATTGAAGATAGATCAAACTTTAGAATATCATCAGCTAAATTTGGAACCATTGAAGGAAAATGAGTAAGCCAAAATATTTTTGCACCGGGGAACTCATTCTTAAATTTATGAAGAAGAGGAGTGGTTCTTATTACATCACCCGCTGCACCTAATTTAATAATAAGAATTTTTTCTCTTATTTTATCGTAATATTTACAATCGTTTCCTTTTTCATCCAGGCAATGTACACCGTATTGTTTATGGGGTTTGCAGGGAATATCTCCTCTAAAAAGTCTACAGTCTGTTTTAATATCTTTAATATTCATATAAGTAAATATAAAAAGGGATGTTAAATAGAAAAGGTAAACTCAAAACAAGAATTATCCTTTATCTTTAATTAGATATTCTTTTTCATCCATTGAATTATGAACCAAAATTTCTCCCAATAAACCTGTTGAGAAAAACTGAACACCGACAATAATCAAAAGTATACCCAAAAATAACATCGGTCTGTTACTTAAAGGAATCCCGATGATCCATTGGTAAGTAAGATAACCGTTTACAACCAAGCCTGTTAAGAATGAAAATGCGCCCAGGAATCCGAAAAAGTGCATAGGACGTTTAATGTAACGTGTAGAAAAAAGAACGGTAATTAAATCAATGAATCCTTTAAAGAATCTTGAAATTCCGAACTTTGTTTTACCGTATCTTCTCGGATGATGTTTAACAACAATCTCCGTAATGCTGTAACCCTGCCATTTTGCAAGTACCGGTACATAACGATGCAGTTCCCCGTATACTTTTATGTTTTTCACAACATCCTTTCTGTAAGCTTTCAAACCGCAATTGAAGTCGTGAATATTAATTCCTGTCAAAATCCGTGTTATAAAATTGAAAAATCTTGAAGAGATTTTTTTAATTACCGGGTCTTGTCTTTTTTTCTTCCAACCGGAAACAAGGTCATATCCTTCGTCTAATTTTTTCAAAAGATTTATTATTTCGGCTGGGTCATCCTGTAAATCGGCATCCATGGTAACAATTGCATCACCTGTTGCATTATTAAAACCAATTTGCAGTGCTGCAGATTTTCCATAATTTTTTTGAAAACTGAAATATTTAAATTTCTTGTTTTGGGCATTTAACTCTTTTATTATTTTTAAAGATTTATCTTTACTTCCATCGTCTATAAATAAAACTTCGTATTGAATACCTTTATTTAACAAGGCTTTATTTATTTCATTAACAAGCGGTCTTAAAGAATCTTCTTCGTCAAGAAGGGGAACAACAATAGATAACTTTTTAAATGATATCTTTTCTACAGTCTTATTCGGTTTTCGATATTGATAATATCTTCTTCTTCTCGTGTAATACCCTTGTTTTTTCTGACCGCTGTTAGAAGTTAACTGTGTGTTGGTTGGGCTATTTTGGTTTTCGTTTTCTTTCAAATCTATCTCTTAAATATTAATTAACAAAATTAAATCACATTTTATTTTTTTTAATGCTCTTGGGAATCTCAATTATTTACTGAATTGTTTTAATAATAATAATATGGTTGCAATGCTGCCGATTATTGTAAAATAATTACTTGTCTGCCTAAGATAATAAGTGAAAGACCTATGCGGATCTTTGGGCACCCAGATATAATCCCCGGGTTCAATGTTAACCACCTTATCAATTGGAGATATCCACTCTTTTGTTCTACCTTTAATTACAAAAATATCATTATCGGAATATTTAGACAAACCCCCGGCTTTGTCAACATAGTATAAATAATTAGCGCCGTCTTTAAAAGTTATCTTCCCGGTTTTGGCTACTTGACCAAATACATAAACAGTATTATCAATTTTAGGGATAATTATTATATCACCGTTTCTAACAATAAAATTTGATGCTTTAGAGTTTTTATCTTTTAAAGTTGTAAAATCTACTGAATTTTCATTTAACAAAACCCTGATTTGATTTTCGGCAAAGAAATAAGAAGTGTCCAGTTCTGTTAAATTAGACATCCTTGACATTAAAATATCTTCAAGTTTTAAGTACTGTTTATTTATTGTTTCTGTTGTTGATAATTTATTGTTGTCAAATTTAAGACCATATTTTTTAGATAAAATAAATGCTGCAACATTTCCGCTTAACAGCCTAGCTCTTCTCAATGACCCTGTAGGCTTTATTCCCCCGGCTCTTTTTATTACATCCAATAAAGTAGTGTTGTTTTTGGTTATTGCTATATAACCAGGCATGTTCACTTCCCCTACTACAATAACGTGAAAATCTTTACGTTGGGTTTCGTCAGCCAGTACTCTTATTTGGTCACCCCTTTTTAAAGGAATATTACTTTCAATATCTGTCTCAATTAATTTCAACTGATTCCCATCATAAGAAAGCCGGCTTATTTCTATTCCTTTTATCTTACCGTAAGCTTTATTTATTCCTTGAGCTAATTCAATTGCATCGGATAATTTATCTCCGTCAACAAAATAGAATTTGCCTCGTTTATTTACTGCTCCGTTTATAGTAAAAAAGTTTCTTTTTTTATCGAAAGGAGGGAAAATGATCACATCATCATTTTTCAGATAAGGATTATTTTTTAAATCACCGTTTAGCCTGAATTTTTGAAGATCAACATTTAACAATTTACCGTCGGCTCTTTTTAAAACTATTCCTCTTAATGAAAATGATTTAAACCGTTTATTAATTTCGATAATTAACTTAGTGTCTCTTATGCTTTGCAATGCTTTTGTATAAGCTTGGTTATAAATTCTTGTTATAAATTGGTCTAATCTCTCGGTAAATGTGGAGGGGAAAGAACCTGTAATTACAAAATCTCCGCCGATTGTTACCGAAATTATACTGGATGTTACAATCGGGTTATTCTTTAATTCTTCCCTAGTTTGGGCAAAAAAAGTATTAGTTAATAAAATAAAAAATAATAAAGTAAATATTCTTTTCATCATAAATCCTTTAAATTTTATACTGCTTTTTGTAGTATTCCATATATTCACCGTTAATTATTCTATTCCACCAATCTTTATTGCTAATATACCAATCTATTGTTTTTATTATTGCATCTTCAAAAGAAAAATTTGGACTCCAACCAAGCTCGCTTTGTATTTTTGAAGAGTCAATTGCATATCTTCTGTCGTGTCCAAGCCTATCTTTTACATATTCAATTAGTGATTCGGGTTTTTGCAAATATTTTAAAATCAATTTAACAATTTCTATGTTTTCTATTTCTGTCGAAGCGCCGACGTTATATGTCTCTCCGTTTGTTCCGCTCTCAAAAACCATTTCAATCGCCCTGCAATGATCGAGAACATAAATCCAATCCCTAATATTTTTACCGTCCCCGTATACGGGTAATTTTTTATCGTTAAGAGAGTTAATAATAATTAATGGGATCAATTTTTCGGGGAATTGATAGGGACCGTAATTATTTGAACAACGTGTAATTATTACAGGCAAACCATAAGTTTTAAAATTTGCTATTGCCAGCATATCGGCACTTGCTTTGCTTGATGAATAAGGACTGTTTGGTGCAAGGGGAGTCTCTTCTGTAAACAAACCGTCTCTGCCCAAACTGCCGTAAACTTCATCCGTAGAAATTTGAAGAAATTTTTTAACATTAAATTTTCTTGCTACATCAAGCAGTATATTTGTCCCCAAAACATTTGTTGTCACAAATTCTTTTGAACTTATTATACTTCTGTCTACGTGTGATTCGGCTGCAAAATTTATAACATACTGCAGCTCATATTTTTCGAACAAATATTTTACAAGCTCCGTATTTGTTATATCACCGAGGATAAACTCATAATTTTTCTCGTCTTGAGAGGGGATCAAGTTTTCGAGATTTCCCGCATAGGTAAGTTTATCGAGGTTTACAATATTATAATCATCGTGCTTTGATAAAATGTAATTGATAAAATTACTACCTATGAAACCTGCTCCTCCAGTTACTAAAATATTCTTCATACGTTAAAAAGAGAAAAATCCTATAAAAATACCGGTTTGTATAAAAAATGAATTGGCGTCTAAACCCGAAGGTACACCGGTAATATCAATATTATTATCAGCAGTCCATTTATCTCCAAAGGTTAATTGATAGCCTGCACCAAAACGGAGAGTGATAAATCTGTCAAGCGGAATATCGATATTAATAGTCGGTGTTAAAAACCAATAAGAATTATTTAAGCTTTTATTCAAATTTTGTGTCGAATTATTATTTAAATTGCTCCAAACATTATCCCAACTTATACTGCCTTTATTTTGAAAGAGTTTAAGTTCAAGATTACCTCTGCCGATAATTGTGCCCACGGAAATACCTACATCCCTAATATAAGGCAAGGTATATTCAACAGAAAGCCCGCCTCCGCTCAACGAGAAAACCGCTTCTTTATTGATTCCGGAAACGGAAATATCGCTTGATGTTGAACCTCCAAAACCAATTCCGCCAACTCTAATTTGTTTTAAAAATCCCAGGTACATAAACCCGCTGATTCCCGAAATATAAAATCCGCTATTCGAAAATTCGGGAATACCGAGAGATTTTATCTGATTGTTGATTATATCAACATTGGGAATTATCCATCCCGATGTGTAACCAATTCCACCTCCGAACGGAGCATCAAAATATTTATCATTTTGGGAATAGAGATTTATAACATAAAATAAAACTATTATTACTACAAACAGATTTTTTTTCATTAACATAAATTAAAATATAGATATAAATTTTCAGAATTAGAGTTTCGCATAAAATATTTTAAACAGTGCTGTTTTGAATTATCAAATCAGCTAATTCTCTGAATGCCCCGTGTCCGCCGGGCTTGCTGCTGATGAAATTCACGCAATCTTTAACCGGCTTAATCGCATCATTCGGACAAGCACTTATGCCCACGTTTTTTAACACTTCCAAATCAATTTCATCATCTCCCATATATGCAATTTCATCTTTCATTATATTATTTGAAATGCAGATTTCTTCTATAACTTTCATCTTATTTTCGACACCATAATAAACAAAGTCCAGTTTTAATTTGTCCGCCCTTGCTTGTGCTATAGCCGACTTATCGGATGAAATAATCCCGACTTTATAGCCTTTCTTTTTCAGCATAACAGCACCCATTCCGTCTTTAACATTAAATCTTTTCATTTGAAGTCCTTCACTTGAATAATAGAGACCTCCGTCGGTTAGAACTCCGTCAATATCGGCTAATACTATTTTTATTTTTGATATTTTATCTGCTAAATTCAATATTTTATTTCCAAAAAAATTAACGTATGCAATATATCAATTAGTGAAAAGAAAATTAAATTATATTTAAAATTAGTAGATAATTTGACAATATTTTTAATATCTAATTTCCTTTTGAAAAGGGAAAAACAAATACAAGGAAATAGGAAAAAATGAAAATTTTAATTACAGGCGGTGGAGGTTTCTTCGGTGAATTTCTAAACAAAATATTGTCTGAAGAAAATCAAATATTAACTTTACATCATAATAATATAGGCAGCAGCAATCTGTTTAATTCTCAGTATGCCGATATATCAGATCATAAACTAATGGGTAAGATTTTCGATGAATTTAATCCGGATGTTGTAATTCACTCAGCAGCGGCTGCAAATCCTTCGCTTTGTAAAAAACTTGACAGCAGAATTGTTTACAATATTAATGTTAACTCAACAAAAAATATTGCGGGGCTTTGCGATTCAATTGAAGCAAAACTAATTTATATTTCAACCGATTTGGTTTATGCAGGTTACAGAGGTTCTATGCTCAATGAAAATTCAAAATTAATACCTGCTTCACTTTATGCCGAAACTAAGTTGATGGCTGAAGTAAAAATAAAGGAAACATTCGATAATTTTATAATCTTAAGGCAGGCACTTTTATTCGGTTTATCAAAATATAATTCAAACAATTATTTTCAATTTATGTTTGAATCTTTAAAGAATGGTAACAAGATTAAAGTATTCACCGATCAATTCAGAACTCCTATTTCTGTTTTGGAATCTGCAAGAGCAATTGAAGAACTGATTAAAAAAGATATAAAGAGTGAGACCATAAATTTGGGCGGAAAAGAAAGAGCATCCAGGGTAGAACTTGCGGAGCTTCTCTGTGAAGTTGCCGAATTTGATAAAAATCTTTTACAAAAAATTAATATGAGCGATATTCCTAATTATATCGGTGTAAAAGATGTATCATTAAATACGGATAAACTTTCCACATTCGGAATTAAAATAAAAAGTTTAGAAGATTCGGTAAGGGAAGTAATTCAAAATTTCAAGACTTAAATAAATTAATGCTTAAAAAAACAACTTTAATTTTTCTTTGGTGCCAAAGCCCTGGCAACCATAATTCCTGTTTGTGATTTGTTTCCCATTAAATATTCTGCAAGAGGCTTCTCGGAAATTTTAACTTTCTTTCCGACATACGGGGCGTTTAAGTAATGGATTCTTCCGTCATCCATTTTAATTGCAATACCGACGTGTGAAATATCTAATCCCGCAACGTTTGTTGTTACTGCAATCAAATCACCCGTTTTTATTTTTTGTTCAACTTCCCTTACCCTGTTTTTGGGAATATAATAGTATGTTCTTTTGTTAATTTCATTCTCAATTTTTTTGATATCTTCGACAAAATTATCATTACTTAATTGTTTGTAGTATTTTCTATTCTTTGACATAAAAAATATTTTTTTGTTATAAACTTCACCGCCGATATCTTTTGTAATATTTTTTATCCACCCTCTTTTTTCCGTATCGTAAATCCAATCTGAAAAATAATGAAGCCTTGAAGGATATTTTTTAAGCTTACCGCCCCTGTATCTCTCTTTTGTAAGTTCACTTGTATAATTCTTAAAAGAAAAATCTTTCATTTTAACTAATCTTGCAAGCACTAAGGAATTATCTAAGAAAGTGGTACAATCAAAATTGCGTAGATTGACTACCAATGTTTCTTTATCATTTATTTCCAATGAGTGTGCAATGTAATCTGTTCCGATAAATTGTTTGCCGATTTCAACAATTATTTTTCCTATATTTTCTTTCTGAAGACTATCGGATTGAGCTTTAGCAATAACTTTATTAAAAATTTTAACGTCTTTTTGCGTGTAAGTTTGTGGAAAGATAGAAATATTAAAAAGAAACAAAAGGAATGTAAATATCAAAGTTTTCATAAAACTCCTTAGATTATATCTTCGCTTATTTCTTCGGGGAAACTTTCTTCAATTTGTCTTCTGTGCTCAAGATTTTCAAAACGAGCGTATTCTTTAATGAATGCCATATTAACCTTGCCCACAGGACCGTTTCTCTGTTTTCCGATAATTATCTCGGCAATACCTTCGAGTGAGTTTCCGTCGTGGTCTGTTTGAATACCGTAATATTCGGGTCTGTTTAAGAAAATTACAACATCAGCATCCTGCTCAATCGAACCCGATTCTCTTAAATCCGAAAGCTGCGGTTTCTTATCCGTTCTGGATTCAACGGCACGGTTAAGTTGTGAAAGTGCTAATATGGGAATGTTTAATTCTTTTGCCAATGCTTTTAATGAACGTGAAATGTGGGAAATCTCTCTTTCTCTACTCTCCATCCTAGCCTGTCCCTGCATAAGTTGGAGGTAATCTATAATTATTAACCCGATGTCTTTTTCGGCTTTTAACCTTCTTGCTTTAGCCCTAATTTCAAGTACTGTTTGCGCAGGCGAGTCATCAACATATATCGGAGCTTCTGTAAGTTTGTGGGCATTTTTACTAAGTTTAACCCCCTGACTTGGAGGCAGCTTGCCCGTTCTTACTTGGTGTGCGTTTAATTTTCCTTCAGCACAAAGAAGTCTTATTATTAATTGCATTGTTGACATTTCCAAGCTGAAGATACCGACCGGAACATTAAAATCAATTGCAGCGTTTCTGGCAATTGAAAGAGCAAAAGCAGTTTTTCCCATAGATGGTCTTGCGGCTATTATAACTAAATCGGACTTTTGAAAACCGCCAAGCAGATCATCCAATTCATAAAAACCTGTGGGAACGGAAAAGTTTTTGTTAGCATTTGAGTGAATTGCTTCGATATATTCCAAAGCATTTTTTACGGCATGGTCCATTCCTAAAAAAGATCTCTTTAAATGATTTTCCGTTATTTCAAAAATCTTGCGTTCAGCTTCATCCAAAATTTCAAAAGCATCTTCCACACCTTCATAAGCTGATTGAGCAATTTTGTGTGAACTTGATATAAGCCCGCGTAAAATTTCTTTTTCAATAATTATTTTTGCGTGATATTCAATATTAGCAGCCGAAGAAATGTTTTGGGAAAGTTTGCTTAAATAAACTGCACCTCCCACTTCTTCAGTTTGCCCGCGTTTTTTTAATTCTTCATAAAGTGTAATGGTGTCAATAGGTTCACCTGCTTCGAACAGGGAAATCATTGCTTCAAAAATTAATCTGTGTCCTTTTAAATAGAAACTGACAGGTGTAAGAAACTCTATAGCTTTTGGAACAGCTTCTTTTTCAATCAGCATTGCTCCCAGAACCGAAGCTTCAACCTCCGGTGCATAAGGGGGTTTTACATCCGCAGGGACTAAATTTTCTAATTCTATTTTTTGTCTTTTTGTATTTGCCATTTATTATTTTTCTAAAAGCTCGTCATAAAAAGCTCTAAATTTTTGAACATCTTCCCATGCAGCACGTTTCCAGTGAGGGTTTCTTAACAAAGCAGCAGGGTGGTACGTTACCATAACCTTTGCATTTTCAAAATCAAAAAACTTACCCCGCATATTACCAAGACTATCTTTCATTTTCAATATTCCCTGTGCAGCGGTTCGTCCCAGGCACAAAATTAATTTAGGTTTAATTAATTCAATCTGTTTTTTTAAGTATGGAAGACAAGTTTCCATTTCTATCGGCAAAGGTGTTCTGTTACCGGGCGGTCTGCACTTTACCACGTTTGCAATGTAGACTTCATCTCGTGTAAATTTTATGGCTCGTAAAATTTCGGTTAATAATTTACCCGCGCGCCCAACAAACGGAAGTCCCTGCTTGTCTTCTTCAGCACCCGGACCTTCACCAATTACCATTACATCAGCATTAGGATTACCAGAGCCGAAAACAAAATTTATCCTGTTTTCAGCAAGCAGACATTTACTGCATGTATTTATTAAGGAATCTAATTGTGCTATGGTTTTAGAATTTACCCAATCATTATTGTTTGAATCTACGGAATCATTCACCGGTTTATCAACAATTATTTTTTTATTCAATTTAATATCTACCTTTTCCAATAGCTCATCACCAAAAATATCTTTTTGGTCAATTAATGACTCTGTGATTTTATGTTTTATTGAATCGGACAAATTTCTAATCACTTATTCTTTATGATTTCAGTAAGTATATTGTTTGCCACTATAAATTTTAACTGTAAAGGAAAATCTTTTTTATCACCGGATTTGTGTAGTATCTTTATCTTGTTTGTATCAGAATCAGAACCGCTTTTATTAGCTTTAAGTACATTTAAGACAATCATATCTAAATTTTTAGTTTTCAATTTTTTCTTAGCGTTTACGAGTCCGTTCTCTGTTTCCAATGCAAAACCGACGACGAATTTTCCTTTTTTATCCAGTGAAGCAAGAATATCTTTATTCTCTTTTAACTGAATTGCTTGCAGCTTATTTTCCTTCTTGATTTTATTTTCTGATTTTTTTGCCGGAGAATAATCTGCAACCGCTGCAGACATAATTAAAACATCATTGGTTTTTAAATTTTGCTTTACCGCTTTTTCCATTTCGGCTGCGGATCTTGTAGAATGAAATTTAATCTCCGGGTAAATTGTTTCTGAAGATGGACCTGAAATTAGGGTAACATTTGCTCCTCTTAAATACGCAGCTTTAGCGAGCCAATAACCCATTTTCCCTGATGAGCGGTTACCTATAAACCTTACCGGGTCAATATCTTCATACGTTGGTCCGGCAGTAATTAGAATATTTTGATTTTCTAAATCACGATTAAATCCGTTTAAGACTAATACTGCTGAATCTATTATTTTATTTATACTTGCTAATCTGCCTTTTCCTTTTAACCCGCTTGCTAGTTCACCTTCTTCAGCTTCAACAATGTTTATTCCAAAATCTTTTAGTGACTGAATATTCTTTTGGGTTATTTTGTTTTGATACATATCCACATCGGCAGCAGGTGCAACAAGCAACGGTGAACGTAAAGCAGTAACCATAGTAGTTAAAGCGTTATCGGCAAATCCGTGTGCAATTTTTGCAACGGTATTTATTGTGCATGGTGCAACTATCATAATGTCAGCCCAAAGTGCAGCATCAATATGCCAGGTTCCCAACCCGGTACTTTCTTTTTGTGATTCAGGGAAAGTGCTGATTATTACAGGATTTCCTGAAAGTGTTGAAAGTGTAAGTGGTGAGATAAATTCAGTAGCTGAAGGTGTCATTACAACTTTAACCTTAGCGCCTAATTTTACAAATTCTCTAGTAAGAAAAGCCGCTTTGTAAGCGGCTATACATCCTGTAATTCCAAGGAGGATATTTTTATTTTTTAAGATTTTATTTTGCATCACAAACCTTTAAAGGTTAAAAATGATGAATTGAGATAACATTAAATTCTAAAGAATTATTGTTCTTTATATTTATATTCAATTTTTCCCTCTAAGAATTCTTTTAATGCCTGCATATGAGGTTTTTCACGTTTTTCAAATTCTAATGAAATTTTTAATTGTGCAGGATTTTCCAATTCTTCGCTTTCATCTTCATTAGCTGCTTCAGGTATCGTACTTAATAAAGCATTATATTCAATTTTGTTTTCTGCGTTGATTAAGCGTCCCTTTTTTGAGCACACAACAATTGCCTCATAAATGTTTGCTGCGTGATCTTCAATATCTCTCAAATTAATCGGTTCTATACTCACAGTTTATATCTCCTTTTTTGTAATCTTTTCTATTAAAAACTTTGTTTTCTCAAGTGCTTTTTCCAAATCAATATTTTCCACAAGATAATCAAATTTATCCTTTAAACTCAATTCCATAGTAGCACGTTCTATTCTTTTTTGTAAATCTGATTTTCCTTCTGTGTTTCTATTTTTAAGTCTTCTCGTTAATTCTTCTATACTCGGTGGTACAATATAAATAAGAGCAGCATCAGGATAAATCTTTTTTAACTTTAAAGCCCCGTACACATCAATTTCAAGAATAATTGATTTACCTTGATTTATCACATCTTCTACAAAACTTTTATATGTACCGTAGTAATAATCATAAAATTTTTCCCATTCAATAAATTCATTGTTTTCAATCTTCTTTTTGAATTCCTCTTCAGTAATAAAATAATAATGTTTTCCCTCAACTTCATCCTCTCTTTTAGCTCTTGTAGTAGCTGAAACAGAAAAAACAATGTCCGGGAAAGATTTTAAAACCCGTCTTATAATTGTTGTTTTTCCGGTTCCGCTTGGAGCAGATACAGCTATTAGTTTCCCTTTTTTCAATATTATTATTCACTCTATGTTTTGAATTTGTTCCCGTATCTTTTCTATTTCTTCTTTTATAAAAATAGATTTATGCGATATTTCCGATGATAAAGTTTTTGAAGCTATTGTATTGGCTTCCCTGTTTATTTCCTGACATAAAAAATTTAGTTTTCTTCCGTTTGATTCTTCTGTATTTAAACAATCGTTAAAAAATTTTAAATGACTTTTTAACCTTACACATTCTTCAGTGATATCTGCTTTATCCGCTAAAACTGCCAATTCAGTTTCCAATCTTTCTTCATTAATATTTACATCATCAATTAAGTTTTTTATTCTTTCTTTTAATAATGAATGATATTCTTCCACACTGTCTTTTGCATTTTCTTCAATTTCATCAACCTTTGTTTCAATTTCTTTAGTCCTTTTTTGAAGGTCTTTTGCAAGTTCCGAGCCTTCATTGGTTTTCATTATATTTAGTTCGTCAATGGCTTTATTAAGTGCTTCTTTTATAAATTCAAAATCTTCTTCGCTTATCTCAATTTTATTACCCGAAAATAAATCTTTGTTTACAAGCAGGTCGTTTAATTTCAGATCCTCATTAATGTTGCTCAGTTTTTTTATTTCTTCTATTGTTAGAAGAAAATCATTTAACTTCTCTGTATTTATTCCCCAGGGAGAATCTTTCGGGTCTTTAAAGTTTACCTGAAGAGTAACGTTAATTTTACCTCTTTTAATCCTATTTTTAATTACACCCTTTAATTCAAATTCTCTTAAACTTAAAAAGTTAGGTAAACGAAAAAAAGCATCTAAAAAACGGCTGTTCACGCTTTTTAGTTCTATATCTACTGAAATTCTTTCGTTTTCGGCAAAAGATTTGCCGAATCCTGTCATACTTTTTAACATAAAAAAACCTTTTAAAGATTATAAATTTAACGATTTTTCAATTGTGAACCAATGAAAAAATTACTGAACAGACAACGCGGATTCAATCCGGCCCGTCTTCCATAGCCTGTCTGCACGAAGTTTCGACATAGGCAGGTACGAAGTACGGCGGATAGGCAAGCGAGGCGGTTAAAAAAGTTGTTGAAGAAAACATTAATAGGTTTATCAAAGTATTATAATCCCCTAATATTTTAAAACGTTTGAACGCTGTCTGAATTAGGAGAGTTAAAAAAATAGTACAATAGTAGTTGAAAAATTATAGTTGGTTGGAGCAAGTTATTTATACATTATCTTATTTAAAGTTTAAGTAAAATGACCATAGGAGTTATTAAATCAAAACAAAAAAGGAAATACCTCCTATGGTTATATACAATTCCCAAATTGGTTTTCGGATTTTGATTTAATAAAGAACTCACTTTTGTCTCTCTTAAAAAGACCTATCTGCCGGTAGACAGGGAGATAACTTTGGTAAAATCCAAAACCAATTCAGTTTAGGTATATAATACTATTTTAGTAAAATTATTTTTTTAATTGTATAATTATTGTGTTGGTTTAATACTATCAAATAAATGCCGCTGGATAAATGGTCGGCATTATATCTTATACTGAAACTACCTGCTGTCTTATATTTATTGAGCAATCTTGATATTTTTTGTCCCATAATATTATACAGGGTAATCTCTGTAAATCCGGCAGAAGGTAAGGAAATTTTAATTACAACAGTGCTGTTGAATGGATTAGGATAAGCTTCTATTTTGAAGGTATCAGGGATTGCTTTTTGTTCATCTTCAATAGAAGTAATAGTTCCTAAATTTACACCGCTTATTATTGCTCCCTGCAACCAATAAACACCATCATTAAATAACAATTGTCTGACAATACCAACGCCTTTGGCAATGAGAATTGGTCTAGATCCTTCACCAGGTGTCCACAATGTATCATTTGTGAGTGTGTCTATGTAAACATCTTCAAATCCTTTCGTTTCAAGTGGTTTTTGTAAATAGTTATAATAACTATAATCATAAAAAGTATGTACAATACCTCTTGCATTACCTACACCTGTTCCTAAATCCCTACAAATTTTCCAAACAGTAAAATCAGGTAATAAAAAATCTAAATACTTATATTCTCTGTTAAAACAAGCAAGAGAATCTTGAAAATAACTATATACTTTATTTGAATCTTTTCTAAAATACCAAGTGGAGCGCTGACCAGTAATATTGATATATTTTTCTTTAAGAATTTTATATGTTTTTCCATTCGGATTAAAGTGTCACCCATAACAGTTGTACCAAAATATACAGGTCCGTAGTTTGTAATTGCTGCATACTCCCAATAATTTCCAATTTTTAAAGGGAACCAATCTGTAGTGTCAATTTGTGCAGATAAAAAAGCTTGCGAAAGGAATAAAAACGATAATATTTTTAATTTCACTTGCTCCCCCCGATATTAGATTTTATAACTAATCTTTTTTAGATAGGCATATTTATTATAGAAATATTTTATCTGCTGTCACTGACCCTGTAAACAGTGGGCAGGCATTCAGTGGCAGAAAATTTAAGTGTTACCGAATGCTGTCAACTGTTTTGGGGATTGATAACATCAAATAAAAAAAACCTCCAAGGTTGTGTCCACTCCGAAAAAGACAAGTTTATTAAAAACGAAAATTTTAAAGTGAACTATTTTATCAAAATTTAAAAACAAATGGAATAGACGTTATATATGGAAGTAAATTTTCGATAATAATTTCTACGATTTTTTTTATATCTTTTCGGAGTAGACTCAAGGTTACCTAAATTCTTTATTATCGTTTACAAATACATCAAAACCTTGGAGGTTGCTTTAATTAAAACTGTATTCATTTTTCTTACCTTAATAACACCATCTTTTTTGTCTGATGAAAACTACCTGCCGTAATTGTATAGTGACTGAAGACCCGGTATGCTGCAAATTGTCCGGGATGAGTTTTACTGCCAAGCATTACGAACACTCCGGCTACAACACCAAATACTCCTTGCGTAGAACTTAGGAGAATATCTTTAATACTGTCTTATTAAAATCCCCGAGGGCGGCGGCTTCTATAATTTCTTTATATTTATCAGCTACTTCAATAAAATCTATTATTCCTGTTTGCGGCACAAGAATACTCGCAAAGCCATTTACATTCGGTTCATGCTCTTTTAATTCTTCAGCGGAAAGTTTTTTGAGATTTTCCAATCCATTTGCTTTACCTCTCTCAAGTAACACATCCAAATATCCGGCTTCATCTTGATTTACAGCAACAATCACTTTTCCACAAATTTCATAGTTTACATCATGCTCATCACAAAATTTTAATAATTGATCGTAACCTTTACGACAGTTAATTGCTTTCAAACTGCCCGGTTTGTAATAAATACCCGAATGAATAACTCCGCTATTATTCCCGGTTTAGTGAGCTGCAATTTTATTTTCTTTTTCAAGAACAATTACTTTTGCATCCGGCTTTTTTTCAAGCAGTTTTAATGCCGTTGCCAAACCGACAATACCGGCACCGATTATAAGGAAGTTGTATTTCATAATAAAATTTCTACCTCTCGGTCGGTTCCCAAATAACCGAATGTTTTTTCGTAATAAAATTTAAGAACCCTTTAAATATTGCAATATTGGTTACCACAAAAAAATACGGCATAGAAAATAGAGAAAAACGAAGTTTTATTTTTGATAAAATATATCCTAAAAACGCCAACAAATAAAAAACTATCTGCAAAATAAGTGTCACGTCAACAAACATATTTTTACCGGCTATAAAAATATTATCGATTAATACAAACAACAAAATAAAAGGTAAAAACCACCGAATAACTTTATGCGAAAAAAAGGCATAGCTTATTAATGGACGACGTAAAAA
>ENA-ORDP01000275-ORDP01000275.1-marine-sediment-metagenome-genome-assembly--contig:-NODE-275-length-34911-cov-4.032046_pt1 | contig 34911 bp, 38 predicted proteins | sample MGYA00248627_ERZ508539 | MGnify/ENA primary metagenome ERZ508539 (study PRJEB26208, sample SAMN05571518) | marine sediment metagenome | biome: deep sea; feature: Hydrothermal vent; material... | reverse complement strand
AAAGAAATCACCTACGATGAAAAGATAACACGCCAATATTATGATTTGATCAGCCGCTACCTCGGCGTGACCCATCCTGATAAAAGCACACTGAATTACTCACGTCATGTTCCAGCCAAACCGGCATTTAAAAAACCACCGAATATTGTCATGGTCTTTATTGAGTCATTCGCCTCCTATAAAACCGGCACCTTCGGTAATAAACTCAACCCAACCCCGCATTTCGATAAGCTGGAACGTGACAGTATTTCATTCAGACATTTTTTCACACCGCATACCGGCACCGCACGTTCGGTATTTGCGGCGGTAACCGGTATACCGGACATTGAAGTCAACAAGACCTCAACCCGTAACCCACTGGTGGTTGAGCAACGAACGATTATTAATAGTTTCAAAGGTTACGATAAATTTTATTTTATTGGTGGCAGTGCCAACTGGGGAAACATCCGCGGCGTGCTGCAACATAACATTCATGGTTTGCACCTCTATGAAGAAGGCAGTTATACCCTGCCACGTATGGATGTCTGGGGTATCGATGATATCAGCCTGTTTATTGAGGCCAACTGGGTTTTGCGCAAGCAGGACAAACCTTTTTTTGCGATCATCCAGACATCCGGCAACCATCGTCCTTATCATATTCCTGAAGAGAGCTATGGTTTCGAGCCAAAAAATTTCGACAAAGAAACCTTAAGAAAAAATGGTTTCATTAGTGTCGATGAATATAATGCCTTTCATTTCATAGACCACAGTATTGGTTACTTTCTAAAACAGGCACGCAAAGAGGCCTATTTCGATAATACGATATTTGTCTTTTATGGTGATCATGGTATTGGCGGCTATCCTGGTGAACACACAGCCCCGTACCTGAATTACACCCAACTAAGTTCCGTGCAAACACCTTTATTATTTTATGCCCCCGCGTTATTAAAACCAGAACGAATTGACAAGGTCGCGAGTGAACTCGACCTGTTACCAAGCATTGCAGGTTTGACGGGTATCGAATACACCAATACCACCCTGGGACGGGATCTGTTTGATATAAAATTTGATGACCAACGTTATGCCTTTACCATATTCCATGGTCGCAATTCTACCCTGGGACTGTTGGGTAAAAATTATTATTTTTCCATTATGGAAGACGGCAGCAAAGCGGCCTTATATGATATTCATTCTCAGGATAGTCGTCAGAATGTGATGCAACAGCATAAAGAGCAGGCTGCGAAGATGCGTGAATTGACCTTTGGTATTTTTGAGACAACCAAGTACATGCTGCGCCACAACAAGCCAGAAAAATAAACGGAAAATCACCATGAACATACTCGTCATTGGTAGCGGCGGCCGCGAACATGCCCTGGCCTGGAAGGTCGCGCAATCAACGCAAGTGACCAAAGTCTACGTTGCACCCGGTAATGCGGGAACGGCGATGGAGCCCAAAATAGAAAACGTCGCCATTAGTGCCGAAGATATATCTTCTTTGATCAATTTTGCTAAAGAGTCGCACATTGAGCTGACCATCGTCGGCCCCGAGGCACCCCTGGTAGCCGGCATTGTCGATGACTTTAGCGCACAAGGCCTGCCCTGTTTTGGCCCGACCAGCAGTGCAGCCCAATTGGAGGGTTCCAAGGCCTTTACCAAGGACTTCCTCGCTCGCTACAACATCCCAACGGGTCGCTACGGCAACTTCACCGATACCGAGGCCGCCACCTCTTATATAAAGGGACAGGGCGCCCCTATCGTCATCAAGGCCGACGGTCTGGCGGCCGGTAAAGGCGTGATTGTCGCCATGACCGAGGATGAAGCGATTACGGCGGTGGAGGATATGCTCTCTGGCAACGCCTTTGGAGACGCCGGACACCGGGTCGTAATTGAAGAATTCCTGGAGGGCGAAGAGGCCAGTTTCATCTGCATGGTCGATGGCGAGCACATCCTGCCCATGGCCACCAGCCAGGATCACAAACGGGTGGGCGAAGGTGATACCGGGCCCAATACCGGTGGCATGGGTGCCTATTCCCCTGCCCCGGTGGTCACCCCTGAGATCCATGAGCGCATCATGAAAGAAGTCATCGAGCCCACCGTCAAAGGCATGGCCGCCGAAGGCCATCCCTACACCGGTTTCCTCTATGCGGGCCTCATGATCATGGCGGATGGGACTCCGAAGGTCATTGAGTACAACGTGCGCTTCGGCGACCCGGAAACCCAGCCTATCATGATGCGCCTGCAATCTGACCTGGTCACTTTATGTCTGGCCGCGGTGAACAAAAGCCTCGACACGCAAACCGCCAAGTGGGATAGCCGCGCCTCGGTGGGCATTGTGATGGCCGCAGGGGGTTATCCCGGCCGCTATGACAAGGGCATGGTCATTACTGGCGTTGGCGAACCTTTGACTACAGGGGACACGGGCCCCGAAACCGACCGGGGCGACGTGAAAGTCTTCCACGCTGGCACCCGCATACAGGACAGTCATGTCATCACCAATGGCGGTCGGGTGCTCTGCGTCACCGCCCTTGGCGATACCGTCGCCGAAGCCCAGCAAAAGGCCTACGCCCAGGTCGCAAAAATATCATGGCAAGGGGCCTTCTACCGGAAGGATATTGGCTATCGCGCGATTGAGCGCGAACGCGCATAACGTCCCTGTCGTTAGCATTATTTCATCGCATGCCCGGTATGAATAAAAATCCACCACCTGGGCACCTTCTCAGCCGACGTTAAAAACCCCTGTCAAGGGTTACAGCCATGCGTCTTTTCAGTACAATAGACGGCTCAATTTTGGGGAGGCCGGATAAAAATAGTGTAAAAACATACCCTTATCCACGCCTGTAGAATAATTTGGAATAATTCAATAAGATTTTAGGAGTCGCTCATGTCTGCGAAGCACCCAGTTATCGCGGTAACAGGCTCATCTGGCGCCGGTACCACCACCGTTAAGAACGCCTTTGAGCATATTTTCTTTCGCGAGAAGATCAATCCACTGGTCATTGAGGGTGATAGTTATCATCGTTATGACCGTGCCTCAATGAAAGTCGCGATTGAAGAATTTGCCGCCAAGGACAAACAACTGAGTCATTTTGGCCCTGAGTCAAATCACTTTGACACCCTGGCAGAAACTTTTGCGGCCTACGGCAAGACGGGTAAATGTAAACGTCGTTACTATCTACATAGTGAAGAAGAAGCCGCCCAACATAACGCGCGTCTAGACACCGAGCTAGCACCCGGCCAATTTACCCCGTTTGAAGACATTACCGACAAAACGGATCTTCTCTTCTACGAAGGCCTGCACGGGGGTGTTGTCGATGGCAAGGTCGATGTTGCAAAACACACCGACCTGCTGGTAGGTGTAGTGCCAATCGTCAATCTGGAATGGATCCAGAAGATCCACCGCGATAATTCCCAACGCGGTTATTCCGCAGAAGCCATTGTGGACACCATCCTGCGGCGTATGGATGACTACGTGCATTTCATTACACCACAGTTCTCACGCACCGACATCAACTTCCAGCGTGTCCCGACTGTGGACACATCCAATCCGTTTATTGCGCGTGATATTCCGACACCGGACGAAAGCTTTATTGTGATCCGCTTCCGCCACCCCGACAAAGTGGATTTCCCGTACATTTTAAATATGATCCAGGATTCATTCATGTCACGCCCCAACACTATCGTGGTACCGGGTAGCAAGATGGGTTTTGCGATGGAATTGATCCTTAATCCGGTCATTCACGAGCTGATCAAGAAAAAGAAGAGCTAATCACTTCTCTCCCTTTTGTTTAAACCCTTTAAAAGACCGGACTTGTTCCGGCCTTTTTTATGGATAGTATTTATATTCGTGGTTTTGTATTAGGCTAAATAACATGGAACGCTTCAAACTCGCATATAGCCAACACCCTGACTGGGATCAGGCGCTCGATGATTGTCTTGAACAAATTGGTGACAGCCACAAAACATCGTCCCTGGGTTTTGTTTACTTCACCGATAAACATGCACACCACAGCGGAGATATTTTAAGAAGGCTCAAACAACTAACCCAGATCGATGACTGGGTTGGCACCATTGGCATGGCGATATGTTGCAGTGGAAAAGAATTTTATGATCAGCCTGCGATCGCCCTGTTGATCACCGACCTACCGAAAGAACACTATCGGATATTCCACGATCCAGGAACGCTTCCAGAGTTTGCAAGCACCGAGACTGTGAAAGTGGCCATCGTGCATGGTGATCCACGTAACGGGCAGCTTCCAAATATTATTCGTGACTTGCCCGATAAAATTGGCAATGGTTATCTGGTGGGTGGTTTAAGCTCGTCAGAGAGTTTCCATTACCAAATTGCCAGTGAACTGGATGAAGGCGCATTGTCTGGTGTGATCTTTGACGACACGATATCGATCGCCACCGGGCTGACCCAGGGCTGCTCACCCATTGGTAAAACCCACACCATCACCGAATGTGACAGCAATATCGCGATGCTCATTGATGGGCGTCCGGCCCTGGATGTAATGAAAGAAGACATTGGCGAAGTCCTCGCCCGTGATTTAAACAGAATTAGCGGCTATATCTTTGCAGGCTTTCCCATCGCCGGAACAGATACCGGCGATTACATGGTCAGAAACCTGGCGGGTATCGATACCAACACGGGGGCGATTGCGATTAGCGAATATCTGCAAAATAACAGCCCCATCATGTTTTGCAAACGCGATGGCATCACCGCCACCGATGATCTAAAACGTATGCTCAACAAACTAAAAGCACGCGCTAAAAACAACATCAAAGGTGGTTTGTATTTCTCCTGTCTGGGGCGTGGGCAACACATGTTTGGCGAAGCCGACAAAGAAATGGGGCTTATTGCCGAGATACTGGCTGATGTCCCACTTGTTGGATTTTATGCCAACGGTGAGATCGCGGGGAATCAGTTATATGGTTACACTGGGGTATTAGTTCTGTTTTTAGACTCTTAAATACTTATTTGATCACGACGGCATTCAAATGGAATATAGAAAACTTGGCAATACCAATATCGATGTAAGTCTCATCTGCCTGGGCAGCATGACCTGGGGTGAGCAAAATACCCAGAACGAAGCCTTCGAACAAATGGATTATGCTATTGACCAGGGTGTCAATTTTTTTGATACCGCCGAGCTTTATGCCATTCCACCCTGCGCGGAAACGTATGGCAAGACAGAAGAAATTATTGGAAACTGGTTCGTCTCGCGGGGCCAACGGAAAAAAATTATTCTCACCTCAAAGGTGGTCGGCCCAGGCGAAGACTGGTTACCCCATATTCGAAAGGGCACCTCACGGCTGGACAGAAAAACCATCGAGTCCGCGCTTAACGACAGTCTTAAACGCCTGCAAACAGACTATATTGATTTATACCAACTGCACTGGCCAGATCGTAAAACCAATTTTTTTGGTCACTTAGGTTACAACCATGAAGCTGACGATAATCCCATTCCCATTGAAGAGACACTCGAAGCCTTAAACGATATGGTCAAGGCCGGTAAAGTACGCAATATTGGCCTGTCCAACGAAACCCCCTGGGGGGTGATGGAATTTCTAAAGGTAAGCGAAAACAAAAACTGGCCACGCATTGTAAGCGTGCAGAATCCTTATTCACTATTAAATCGAAGTTTTGAAGTTGGTCTTGCGGAGATAGCGGTTCGCGAACAGACAGGGCTACTCGCTTACTCACCATTAGGCTTTGGTGTTCTTTCGGGGAAATATTTAAACCACCAAAAACCACACGGAGCCCGGATTAGTAAATGGCCGGACTATGACCGCTACATCAATGCACAGGCCATTTCAGCCACGGAACAATATGTTAATCTCGCTCAAACGCATAATCTTGATCCCGCACAAATGGCGCTGGCTTATATAAATAGTCGACCCTTCTTAACCAGCAACATTATTGGCGCGACCACGATGCAGCAATTAAAGAGTAATATTGCCAGTGTCGATTTAACCCTGAGCGATGAGGTATTAGATGGCATTGAAACCATCCATGTTCAACATCCAAACCCATCCCCATAAAATTAATTAAACGGAGGCACTATGCCCGATTGTCTGTTTTGCAAAATTGTCAACGGTGATATCCCCACCGACCTTATATACGAAGATGACGACGTGCTGGCCTTTAACGACATTAGCCCACAGGCGCCCCATCACTTTCTGTGTATTCCCAAACAACATATCTCAACCACAAATGAGCTTAAGGCTGGCGATGCCGAAATGATCGGTAAACTCACGCTGGCCGCCAGCAAAATTGCCAAGGAACGTGGTATCGCGGAGGACGGCTACCGCATGGTCATGAACTGTAATAACCATGGCGGCCAAACCGTGTTTCATATTCATATGCATGTTCTTGGCGGGCGACAACTTACCTGGCCACCGGGTTAGTAATGGCCTTAAAATAACTTCTTCACGCGCTGTAAGTTATTGTTAAATTTATAAATAAAAAGATTAAATGGCATTTTGCAGACTAATATCCCCTTGAAATTAGGAAATTTATAGGGCATAAGGGACTGATAATAAAAAACATATTTTCAAATCAGATGGAAAAGCCGGGGTGTTAGGTAGTCGTTTGGTTACCTATGATACAGTTAGCCCCACGGAAAGTAGTATGCGCATTAAAGGGAAAATTACATCATGGAATGAAGCTAAAGCTTATGGCTTTATTTCACCAATGTCCGAGGGAAAGCAGATATTTATTCATGTAAATGCTTTCAGTAATAAAAAACGCCGACCAAAAGTTGGCCAAATTGTTACTTATGATATTTCAACTGATAAAAATGGGCGCCCTTGTGCGGTTAAAGCTACACGGGTAGGTGATCGACCCCAAAATAATAAAAAGGAAGACGGCGGCCTCATATCAGTAGGTGCTGCTATTATGTTTTTGGTCATTGTGGCAGCGTCCGTGCTAGAAGATAAATTGCCACCAATAATATTAGCGGTATATGTTGGGCTGAGCATTCTAACGTTTTTTGTCTACGCTCTAGATAAAACGGCAGCGAAGAAAGGCACCTGGAGAACGCAAGAAAGTACTTTGCATCTATTTGCTTTAGCAGGTGGCTGGCCAGGCGCGTTAATTGCGCAGCAGAAGTTGCGCCACAAATCGAAGAAAAAGGAATTTCGTTTTTTATTTTGGGTCACCGTGTTATTGAACTGTGGAATATTTATTTGGTTATTCAGTGCAACAGGATCGTCATTGATAAATAGGTTACTCCAACTATAAGGCGCTCCAGCCGACATTTTTTACGTGTGCATGGACTCATTTTTCATTGGCCAAAAAACCGGCCACTGAAATTAGGGATTAAATCGGAGGGAGATAATATAAATATTTTACTTAAGGTGAACTTGGTGATCCTGGTGTTATTAGCCACCTCCTCAGGAGTTACAAAAATTATGCTCATGCCACAGGATGCAGATTTTTTTGGAAAATATGGCTTTACTAACTCAATTCTCATTGCCTATGGCGCCACTCAACTTATCGGTGGCATCCTATTAATAATTCAACGAACAAGATTTATAGGATCTGCTATCGTGGCAATTACATTTTTGATCTCCGCAGTTGTGCTCATATTGGATAAAAATATTCCGGTTACTATAATTACCTTCGTTGCCGTAGCGATGTTGGGAATAGTAATGAAGCAAAGCCTGAAGAAAGAAAAACTGGTTTCATCTTAATTTATTCGAATTGGTATAAATATTTAAATGAATCAATACACCACATAAGCACCACAACATAATTCTCCGCCATTGGAAAATACGCCTGTTAGCTTGAACGTCAGGCACAAACAATATTATAATTAACCTGAATTCGGGATAAGAAACTCTCGTCATTCCGGCATAATGTTAGCCGGAACATCGTGCCCCTTAATCAATATATTGTTGGAGGGTATCCAACTGCCTGGATTCTAGATTCCGGCTAACATCATGCCGGAATGACGGTATCTGTTATTTGTCTACCTTTAGTTTACCGTGTTTGGCTTATCCCGAGTTTAGATTAATTAATAATATGATATTAGAACCAACACCATCACTTTTAGAAAATTTATATTGGATAACCTTACTGGCGGTTATTGTTTCGTCAGCTTCCGGTGTTCTTAAAGCTGGTTTTAAACAATTTGATTTATTCGGTGTCATTATTATTGCTATTGCCACGGGATTAGGCGGCGGTTCATTACGTGACGTGCTTCTTAGTCGGGATGTATTCTGGATTAACGATCAAATATTTTTTATTGCATCGCTTGGTAGCGCAGTCACTATTTTTATAGCGGCCAGGCTAATAGTCGTTTCGCCCAAATATTTCCTGGTTGCTGATGCTGCGGGCCTGGCTACTTTTGGTGTTGCCGGAACATTGGTTTCACTTATGGTGGGAGCACCCCCTCTTATTGCAAGTTTTATGGGCGTAATGACAGGAACTATGGGAGGTATTTTTCGTGATGTATTATGCAACGAAACACCTGTTGTGTTTCTAAGCCCGCTTTATGCGACAGTATCCTGGGTTGGCTCTTTGCTCTTTATCGGCCTCTTATATTTCGATCAAGAGATAACGGTCGCTACAATTATTTCAGGGCTAAGTATATTTATATTACGGCTGTTAGCTATGTATTATAATATCGGCCTACCTAGATTTCGTTTCAAGTCTTGAAGCGACCACGCAAAAGCGTGTCACTTTAAATTACCGCTGAGCAGGGCGCTATACACTATGAACTTTTGTCAAATAAGACAGTCAACATAGTTCCATTCTCCCACATTTCGAAGGTAGTCCGTGTCATTCCATAAAAGTGGTTATTATTTTGTCGTTTTACTTTTATTGGCCGTGATCGGCTTCTGGCAATCGTATTTTTCAAAACTTTTCGGCGACATTGATAGTTATGTCCATATTCATGCCATCACGATGTTACTGTGGATTTTCATGCTGATTACCCAGGCCTTTTTAATTCACTACAAAAAACGATCGTTGCATAAATTTATTGGGAAGCTCTCGTACGGGCTGGTTCCGGTACTCGTTGTATCCCTGATTTTATTGGCGCATAGTCAAATAACCATTCATGAATATGGAATCTCCTATACGCGGCTTTACATATTATTTTTACAGCTTTCGTTATTGGCAATTTTCATAATTTCATATAGCTTAGCCATAATCTACCGGAAATCGCCTAACCATCATGCACGCTACATGATCTGTACCGCACTGACTCTAATTGACCCGGCGGTCGCAAGGATACCTCTACATTTACCGCCATTGCCTTTCACTTATCAGGTATTAACTTTTGGACTTACGGATTTAATTTTACTCATGCTCATTTTCATGGAACGTAAACAAACAATGGGACGAAACGTGTTTCCGATCATGCTGGGAGTATTTGTTATTTTTCAGGGGTTGAATCTAACCTGGACTGATAGCACTACCTGGGATAATTTTTCTCTGTGGTTTGCTAAACTTCCACTGACATAAGGCTAGCGCACTAAATCTTGCGCCATCACTTTGATACCACCACTCAAAACCCTGGCATTAAACCCATGTTGCGCTAACAAAAAGGCGGCGGCGCTGCCACGACGTCCGGTACTGCAGTAACAAATATAGTTTTCGTTTTTATCCAGTTCATCAAGTCGGAGCCGAACTTCGTGTAAGGGGATATTAAGCGCTTTGGGTAAACGGGAATGGGCATACTCTTTCGCATGGCGCACATCCAGCCATACCGCACCTTTGTTTATCTGCTCTCGCGCATCATCGGGTGATACCTGCGCAAGTAACGGTCCTTTCAGCAAGGCGCTGAAGTTTTGTTTTGATAAACGCATTAGCATGCCTTTCGTCTTCATCGTGACGGAGGCATTACGTTTGGCCCCTGCGACAAGGGCTTCTTCACCGAAGCTGGCACCGGGTGATAGCGTTGCAAGCTCTACCATGCGCGTGACGACAGCTTCTCCCTCAGTGAGTACATAATAAAATTCACCATCCGATCCCTGTTGGACGATGACATCATCCTTCTCGACTAATATCGTTTCCATTTTTTCCAGAAGTACTTTGATGTTTGCCGGTGGCATATTTTTAAAGGCCATAATATGGCGCATCTTTCTGATCCAGCTCCGATCTTCGTCAGAGGCGGGTATGGTTTCGGGGTTCGGTTCTTCTGGTGAATTCGATTCTTCTAGCTTTGTCTTTTCTGCTTCGGGTTTGCTGGCAGTCACCGATGATTTGTTTTCCTGCTTCACCTCAGCGGCGACCACTTTGTCACTTATGGCGCTTTTTGTCTCATCTTTTCCAGCTTCAATCATTTCTGGATCGGTGTTTTCTGCTGCATCTTCTTTCCCTGATTTCTGCTCTGTTAAATTTTTCTCTGGCGACTTCTTCTCTGGTGATTTTTCCTCAGCCGTCTCTTGCGACGTCCCGCTTTTGCCCGCCGTAGCCACAGGTTTTACTTCTTCAGCAACCGGCGCGGTTTCCTCGGAAACCGCCAATTGATCCCACATCATCATGTAATCGAGGACACTGTTATCGATACGAATTAACTCCACGCGACACAAGGCACTGCACGACACCTGTCTGGGCTGGCTGTCATCCAGGGGGTATTTGGCTTCGTCCTGTCTGTTGGTGATAACTTTATCAATTTTTTTATTCGCTGAGGTCAGCTGCACATCCCCATCCAGCAAATACACCGTCTGGTTATCGATGTCACCTTCATGAAAAATACTGACCCCGATGGGTAATTTTTCAACATATGACAACGAAGCGAGCTCTTCCAGTCGCTCTTCTGACAATGTTGATAGTGGTTCCAATTTCTGCAACCGTGCAACCGTAAGTGCCAAGGAATTACCCATTTACCATTATTTCCTCACAATATTTGGTGGTAAAAAGTTTAACACATCACGTCGTGAATTCGGCCTGTGAAGTGTGAGAGACCTCGCAATTTACTTAATATAATCCGCCAACACAATTAAACATTTTGTGGTTCACGCCGCTAGGACTCTGCCCCCTCAAAAATATGCTACGGTATTGTGACAATTGTTAACAAAACGCTGATATGGATTATTAAAGTAAAGTCGGCACAAGCCGACTTGGGACAGATAAGCAGAGCTATGAGTACTTACATAAAAATAAAAGGAAACGATCGTGTCTGCTAATGATTTGATCTCAGTATTGCTGGATACCCAACGGATTCCATTCAAGACGGTAAAAGCACCCGATGCGGTGAGTCTAAGGGAAGACTGGATCGAACAAACGGTGCCGTTACACAGTGTGAGTAATATCTCTGTGTCGCAGGATGCAAATGGTCTGGTCATCGCCTTTTATCCTGCTGACCATCAGCTAAACCTGGCTCAACTACAGGCCAGCCTGCACCGACTCCTGCAAACCATCAGTGCTGAAACAGCGTTGAATAAGATAACGGCAGCAGCCCGTCTTCCCGATTTTGAACCTGTACATGAAAATGGTATCCAGATTATCATTGATGAGCATTTAACCGATCTGGATCACATCCACTTTGCGGCACCAGATCCCTGTACTTTGTTTAAAGTCGAAGTGACTGACCTTGAGCGATTGGCAAAAGATGCACTCCTGGGCGGCTCTTTTTCCGAGCCACCCGAGCCAATGAAGTCTCAGGTTCGGAACACGACCAGGCTCTCGCTCAAGGAAAGGATCGAAAAGATCGATCACCTTCCTGCCATGCCCGACATGCCCCGTCGTATCCTGGCGATTCGTGATGACCCGGAAAGCACCGTTGATGACCTGGTCGCCATCGTCGAAACCGATATGTCGCTTTCTGCCCAGATCATTCGCTACTCGAATTCGGCCATATTCAACAACGTTGACCCCGTAATCTCACTAAAAGATGCCATCTTTAGGGTCCTCGGATATGAAACCGTGTTACACCTGTCGCTCGGTTATGCACTTGGACGGGTTTTCAAATTACCTGAGAGCGGGCCACTGGGACAGGAAGACTTCTGGAAACATGCCACCTACAGTGCCGCACTCGCACAACAACTGTCGACGGCAATGCCAAGAAACATCCGCCCCAAACCAGGTTTAGCCTATCTTGCCGGCCTGTTACATGACATTGGCTTCCTGGCCTTGAACCTGTTCTTCGAAAACGAACACGCCTGGCTGAACAAAATGATCGCTGCCAATCCAGATACCTCACTCCTGCAAACAGAAAAACGTATCCTCGGCACCACTCATAACGAGTTGGGTGGCTGGTTAATGCAGGCCTGGAATATGCCGGAGGAATTAACCATAAGCGTTGCCGAACATCACAATCCCGACTACGATGGCCTACATGCTGAATATGCAAACCTGCTGAACCTGACCGAACGACTGCTAAAAATGCATAACATGTCAGATGCGGATACCGATGAAATCCCGAATGAATTACTGGAAAAACTGGGACTGAACGAGGAAGATGTGTTCGAGATTACCGATGAAGTCCTGCAGGGTGGCGAGACCTTAAATGCGATGGCTGGCTCCGTTTCTGCCTGACGAGATTGCCCGAAAAAGATCGTCTAATAACGCAGACCAGCTAAACGTCTCATGGTCTGCTTGCGATACCAGCTTACCCCCAGTGCAAATCCAGCGGCCACAACCATCAGGAACAGTAATATTTTCCAGGCATAGGCCAGTCCGGAGGCCATGCCCGTTTGTATTTCGGCCTGTAACTGAACACGCAACTCCGCATTAGCCTGCTTTAGTTGCTCTATCTCTGCATTCAGATTCTTGTTATTCAACGCGGTAGCCTGCTCATGCTGGCTCTGTTTCTCCAGTTTGGACTCTAAGGTCTGAAACCGGATCTGGAGTTCCTTAAGTGCGATGACGGAAGGCGCCGTATCGGACAGGTAGGTGCCCTTTACCCAGCCTTCGATACCAGAGGACAGTCTGACTTTTACGTATTCGCCCTCGCGTTCAATAATGTCCAACGTCATACCGGTGGTCACAACTGAAATAGGCGTGGCCACATTGCCCGGCTCGGCACGCACACCGACCCGCAAGCTGTCTTTTACATACACTTGCTGGGCAGCAAGCTGGCTGCTAACAGATAAACCGGCTATGAAAAAAATGAGAAGTAGAAAAGGTCTCCGTGGCATTTGAATATCCTAAATATATGTCTGATCGCTGCCAATGATTAATGTTATTCAGGATACTTATCGGCAATAAAAGAAGTGACTTTACCGACAAACAGGATGATTTTAGCCAAAATCGGCTTAAACCCTATTAATTACGTGTCTGTTAATGCCACCAGATCAACACAGACCGAGCCATCCTCAACCACGACTGTTGGCAAGCTCAACAAAGATCGACCCAGACAGGGGCCACGCAGACATACGCCGGTCAGGGGTTCAAAAATAGCACCATGCAGACCGCACTGAATAAATCGGGACTCAAGATCAAGGAACTGGTTCGGTCGCCAGTTAAGACTCACCCGGGTATGTGGACAGCTGTTAAGATAAGCACGGTATTCACCATGCCAGTTCACAACAAAGGCTGCGCTCGTCGCTAAAACCCGATCGACCATTTTACGCGTAAGATTTTGTGGCAGCGTAAATTCAAGGCTCTGGGCATGGCCAAGCTGACCAGCCAGGCAAATCTGATAAAACGACTGTGCGTCTATAGCCATTACACTGATATGTGCACAACCAGTTCACGCACGGCACGTGCATGCCGGTGCTCCCAAAGATAAATTCCCTGCCAAACCCCAAGTACCAGTTTTGAGTCAACGATGGGGATAGACAGTGACGTTGCCGTCAGTGCACATTTAATGTGCGCCGGCATATCATCTGGGCCCTCCATAGTGTGGGTGTACAGCGCATCGTGTTCAGGCACCAGACGGTTCAACCAGGCTTCCAGATCGCATTTGGCCGATGGATCGGCATTTTCCTGAATCAACAGGCTGGCGGAGGTATGCCTGATGAAAAGTGTACACAAACCGGAATCAATTTTTACCCGCTGCACAAGCTTTTCTACTTGCCCGGTAATAAGATGCAAACCCTGGTGTTTAACCATAATCTGAAGTGTTTCGACCATTTTATTCTACCGATACCTGTGTAACAGATCGTTTTGATCATAAAAGTTCATCTGAGCCTGTATTTTAAGGGTTTTTTAGACTTTTTTAAGTAAAAAGTATATTTTTGACTCCACTTATCTTATGATTGTGCTATTGTACTTTGAGTAAATTGATTATTACTAATAAACACCTAACCCATCGTTTCAGGAGTTCACGAAATGGCGACAAAGAAGAAAGCGAAGAAAAAAACAAAGAAGAAAACAGCGGTAAAGAAAGCCCCAGTTAAGGGTATTCGTACCGCAATGACCAAATCACAGCTTTACACTGAAATTTCTGAAAAAACCGAACTGAAAAAGAAAGACATTGTTGCAGTCTTTGATGAACTGGCCCTGCTCATTAATGGTCACGTCAAAAAGAGCGCAGCTGGTATCTTCACGCTGCCAGGTCTCTGTAAAATCAAGGTTAAGCGCAAAAAAGCCACCAAGGCTCGCAAGGGTATCAACCCGTTCACGGGCGAACCCACCATCTTCAAGGCCAAACCAGCGTGCAACGTTGTTAAAATTCTGCCACTGAAGAACCTTAAAGAAATGGTTAACTAAAAGCTGTGCTAACACGGGGCTGGTTGAATTTCAACGTTCGATCCAGCCCTGTTTCATCTCTCGTTCCTGCTTCCATTTGCTAAGTTAATATTTCCAAAACATCACAAATATGCTCAATTACATGGCTAATTGCCGTGCCTTGCTGCTGACGTACTTTTTCAACACGCTACGGTGTTTGAAAACTGAGTCGTTAATACCGTCATCAAGCCTGCCTGATAGGCACCGGTCAGTTCATTGCTACCGCCATCGCCGACGAACAAACAACGCCTTCTGACTGAATCCATTTCATTTATCGCGTATCGATAAATTTTATCGTCTGGTTTTTTAAAACCGCATTCACAACTGAAAAAGACCTTATCAAATAAACCTGCCAGGGGAGAATCAGACCATGCGCCTACTTCAGCAGTCGAGGCATTGGAAACCAGGCCAAGTGTTATGCCGTTATCTTTCAATTGTCGGAGCACATCCAGGACATCATCTCTAACGTGCCACAACGCATAATCAAACCGCCGTTGCCGATGTTCGGTGGCTTGCTTTACACGCGCATAACTAATTTCAGGGTCAATGCTTTTTGCCAGTGTATACAGCACCTGTTCATGCTTTGTTGGATGGCAAATCTCATGTTCGGCACTGAAACAGACCGAATTCCATTGCTCACGATCAAAACCAAGGATGTCTGCGGTAAAAAGACCGATACTTGCCGGAACTTCAGCGACGCTGATCAGGGTGTTGAATAGATCGAAAAAAACCGTTGTATATTTTTGCACGTAAGAAATATTGACTAAGCTGGAAAGCGATAGATAATACTATTATCTCGCGTCGGCCGGCAATATTGGACTGAATCAGAAACGAAATTTGACCCCGTACATGACGCCATCATCGATTTCAACCGAACCACCCGTATCAAGATCCGTATTCATATTTCGATAGCCTACATAGATCCCAACCTGCTCAGTGACATCCAGATCAATAGCAATACCATATTCCCTGAAATTATCTGCATCCAGAAATGTCGTCACGCTCGGGGAAATAAAATAATAGGCGCTGAAACCAACGTTACCCAGATTCTCTGGCATGTAGCGTAATGATACACCAAGTGTAAAGGCCGCTACATTGGCCGAAGTCTGGTTAGCTGCATTACCGACATCCCCGTAATAAAACCGACCCCCGATCGACGCGACAAGCGGGTTGTCGAGAGAATCGCTCCTTAATAGCAGGCTAACATGTGCAACCGTATCATCATCCTCATTAAAGTACGCACCAACCTCCAAATCAGTCGGCCCAAACTCACCACCAAAGACTTCAGCGGCATAAAGAAAACGTGCGCTACTGTCGCTGAGTTGAACATTAAATGAATCTGCATACGCATTGTGACTGACATACAACAAAACGAGCACGGCAATATATTTAAATGACTTCATGATGGTTACCTGTAAAAAAAATTTATCCATTCAATAACCGAATCGTTGCGTTAATCTCTCCTCGCGCCTGTTCGATCAATTCCAGTCCGGCCTGTGGCCCCATATTAGCAAGACTTAACTTGCTGAAGGCCGGCAGTCGACTCAGTGGTGGAATCTCGTGATCGGTCTTCTCGCCAAACTGACTATGTATATGGGCAATTTGCACAACATCTGCGTAGTCTACCCCGCCTTCATGATCCCGTTGCCAGTCATCAATCGCAGCGGGTATCACCGACAGATCATCCCCCAACTTCCAGTTCTCAATAATTTTTTGGCCCAGATTTTTTCGTAACTGACCAGTAACCTCTGCAAGTATCTCGGGACTGGTATTATCAAATTGATCCGCGTAGATCAAAATGGGCAATACCCCGATGTCATGCAACAATCCAGCCAACATCGCTCTATCTGGCTGGATCCCTGGTGTTATTGCGGCAATAACTTGCGAAATCGCCGCGACCCGACAACTATGCTGCCACAAAACCTTAATTTTTTTATGCACCCGCTGGGAGGAAACCGTAAATATATTATGTACGATCAGACTCGTCACAATATTGCGAGTCACCGCCAGACCCAACCTCTGGATGGCCTGCCTGAGATCCTGTAGTTGAAGATTGGCCCTGTACAGTGGTGAGTTGGCAATCGTAAGCAAGCGTGCGCTGAGTGCCGGGGCCAGTTGGATAATTCGGGCAACATCATTAATCCCTTTGTTCGGATCATCGATGGCTTCCTGAATCAATATAATGATATCTGGTAATGAAGGTAGTTCGAGTTTATTCGCGTCCGCGTCCTGCTCAAGCTCCGCGATCATATCATTGGCATTTTGCGACATCCAATACTCGCTTTATTATTTGTGGCTAAACATAACCTGTAGGGTTTCCCCAACGCAAAACTAATTTTTGTTTTGCATGCGATGAATATCATTCAGTGTAGACCGATATTGCTGGATGTGCACGCCACCAAGGGAAATTGCCCTTCGCACATAGTGTTCCGCTTTTTCAAACTGACCCCATTCAGCATAGACCTGACCGGCATTATTATAAGCAGTCGCAAAATCCGAAGTATCTGCGATGACATTTTCATATTGAATCAGCGCCTCAGCAGTCTGGCCTTGCATGTACAGGCTATTACCATAACCCATCCGCAATTCACGACTTTGTGGCCAGCGTTCCAGTCCCGCCTGGTATGCCTTATTTAGGAGCGGCCAGTTATTGCGTTGCTCAAAACCGACAACGGCGTTCATATAGCGCCAGTCGTCTCCCACCAGCGGTAACTGCCCTGGCTTGAGCAAGATCATGGCCCAGTGTTTTCCCCGTCGCCAGGTATACTCAAAGGTATACAGACTAAGCCGATAGCGTTCAATCGTACCCGAGCGCAGAATGACTTCCTGCGTATTCAGGTCATAACCTACAATCACCGCATAGTGCCATTGTGGATACCAACTCACACCAAGATTTTGTAAAACCAATACGGGACGACCTGCGGTAATTTCGTGCAACACCGTGTCCAGTTCCGGTGCCAATACATAGGGTATTAATTCATATTCACGGGCCGCCGCCATTAACTCTAGCTGGAGACTGCCCTCGCGCTCGGGGATGTAGACTTTGCGAGTCAGCTCAGCCAGATCAACATCCCGCCCCTGATAACGAATAACCGTTGCAAGTGCAGCGGGCCCACATTGATAGTCTTTCTGTGGATAAAAAGGAACCGCGCTTAACTCTACGGGCTGTTTGAAGGCTTCAGGGATCGACGCCACGAGCGAATCAGATTGTGGTGTCCCTGCACAGGCACCCAGCAACAGACAAAAAAACAGGCAGCCTGTCCTGCGACAGGCAACCTGACTTATTTGTTTCATAATAGTGTTACTTTGAAATTACTTAACTATTCAAAGATAACTTACATTATTAAATATTAGGCAAGAGATCGGTCACGCCGGTTACCTCAAGTACCACAAGCACTAAAAAGGCCAGCACAGCCGTTTCGATGAAACCGCCTCCGGCCGGCATCTCGTCCATTTTTGCTGACAACTGCTGAATTTCCCCGTCGGTCATGCTATCAACACGGGCAATGGCCGCATCAACGTCAACACCCAGATCAACCAGTTGCTCACGCAGATCGTCACGCGACATCAGCGTTTTTAGTTGATCACGATCAAATTGATCTTGCTGCGCAGACATCATATCGCCTGAGCTAACGATGGCAGCAACCGATACGTTTTGCATGCCAAGGGTAAATGTCGACAATACAACGAGGGTAAGTAAAATTCGCTTCGATTTAGAAAACAAAGACATGGTTCATCCTCCACCAGATTATTAATCTGCTAACTGTAAACCAACCGAGCGCCCATGCCAAGGAGCCCTGTCATAGACTGGGTCACAGTACAATAAGCTTTAGAGAGCTGATGGATTCTATCGTAACGTTATTATTCGTTATCCTTGAGGATATTCTTAATGTCATCGAGATTACGGCTGGCTTGTGACTCTCCGCATAACGCTTCCTTCGTCTTTATCTGATCGTTGCGGTTGTGTGCTTCAAGATCGATTCTGTCACGGATTTCGGGGTGCTTTTGCACTATTTCAAGGAAAGTGGCACGATCAAGCGAGACCAGTTCCACCTGTGACAATGCGGAAACCGTTGCCGTTCGCGGTGCACCCGTTAACAATGCCCATTCACCAAAATAGTCCCCGGGTTGTAAAAGTGCCAGATTCAGGTGTTTGTCATTTACATTATGGCTGACTCGCAGGTTACCGTATATAACCACATAAAGTGCTTCACCCACCTCACCCTCTTCAATAAGTATACTGCCAGGAGGCGCGCCCATTAAGGTCGAGTGAGTCACCAGCATTTTCATTGTTTCGCCATCGAGATAACGGAACATCGGTACCGTACGTAACGCGGTTTCGGTAATTCGTCCCTTGAAACGTTCCACCACAGCATCTCTCAATTCAGCCCGTGCTTCGATTATGGAGCGTAAAACTTCACTGGGTATTTCAAGGATCACCGAGGGTCGTGTGACAATCACATCACAGACACGCGGCATGCCAAACAAGGCGGCAATTTCTCCGAATATTTCACCTTGCTTTAAATTTGCGATATGTGTCTTACTGGTGTCCTCGCCTGAACTGGCCTCGACTTCGCCGACGACAAGAATAAATACTTTATCATCCCGCTGCGACTGACGGCACAACTTGACCCCAGGCAGCACACTACGCACTACGCCGCGATCAAGCAGATATTGTTTTTCTACGGTCGTGAGCAAGTCACCAAAGATTTGATGTTGATCAACGGCCTGTTCGACAGCATCGATAACTTGCTGATTATCCACGTTTTCATCCCTAGATTGCGTGACAAATTTGGAGACTTCCACCATAATCACCTTATTGTGTAAACATAACAATTAAATATTAAAACAAGTCCACAGACTTATCCTTGATCCACTTAACTATTATTTGTATTTCATCGGCTTGCAACGAGTTTTATTAAATTATTTGTGACTTAATCGATGTTTTTACCGCTCGAACGAAAACCTGATTGGCGGAACCCACCGCTGATAACCTTGATATTAGTCATTGCTAATGTGTTGATCTTTTTCATGTGGCAGTTTAACGATGACGAACATGAACGTGACACCTACCATTATTATGAAACATCCGGCCTTGATATTATTGAGCTCAAACAATACATTGCGTACAAAAGTGCTGATGCAAATAAACCTGATAACTACCTCAATATGCGTCTGGATGGTGAGTTCCAGAAGAAGCTGGAACACGATGAGATTATTAAGCCCAATGACCCTGGTTATGCAAAGTGGCGATCCAAAAGGGACCGGTTTGAAAATTTACGAGATCGCTCCGTCTCAAGCAAGTACGCGCTTAACCCTTCTCAACCCAAACTACTAAACTATTTTACCAGCCTGTTTTTACATGCGAACAATGCGCATTTGTTCGGCAACATGGTCATGTTGATATTGCTTGGTCTGGGTATAGAAATTTTGATTGGGCGCATCCTTTTTTTGCTGGGATACCTCACGGCAGGACTCGCTGGCAACCAACTGTATGTCATGTTAAACGGTGATACCTTCAGTTATGGCCTGGGCGCATCCGGGGCGATTGCCGGGATACTTGGCATGGCCATCATGATCTATGGCTTTCGCAAGATTTACTTCTTTTATTTTCTGTTCATCTATTTTGACTACATAAAAGCACGCGCCATCTGGATATTGCCACTTTATATCCTCTCACAGGCCATTATTTATTTTGCATTTAACTCTAATATTAACGTCGCTGCCCACCTGGGCGGCCTGGTTGGTGGTTTGCTATTCGCAGGGGTTTTAAGATTTATTCCCGGTGCGATAAAGCTCAAATATATAGATGAAGACCTGCAAGGAAATGCCTATGCAAATGAATTTTCACTGGCACAGCAATTACTCTCCAGCATGAAAATTGATGAGTCAAAGGAAAAGTTTAAGAAACTTGAACGAAAACACCCTGATAATATAAAAATTCAGCAACAATTATTTACTATTGCAAAATATAACCCTGCATCTGATGACTATCATCGTTACGCACACAAACTACTCATGTTTCCTGGGACGAGCGAGAAAACCGTCAGGGTCGTTTTCGAGACTTATCAACACTACGCAACAAACGCAAAACCCAAACCTCGCTGGACCCCTGATCTGCTCGCCAGTATCGCTATAAAATTTGCCCCTGGAGGATATATTGATGACGCCGAAAGGATTGCAAACCTTTTGGTAACGTCGGTAAAAGAGTTCAAAAAGAATGCAGAAGTTTTACTTAAGATAGCAAAGTACTATAAAAATAAAGACGAGGATAAAAAAACACAGTACTCTAACATGCTGCTGGAATTCTATCCGGACAGCATCGAAGCAAAGCAGCTTCAGGAAACGTAGTAAACCTGAACTCGGGATAAGAAACTTTCGTCATTCCGGCATGACGGTGTTTGTTAGTAATTCTCTATCTAAATAGCTGTTCCGAAAAGGTATCTAGCTCGCAGATAACCCTTTCACGACCTCCATATATTTTTCAACTTCTGCTGCCAGGGGGTGAGATCGATAGTTTTTAATAACGAACTCCAGAATTAATTGCGCTCGTTCGTCTTCATTAAATTGCTCACATAATACTTGCGCAACAATCAAATAGGCCTTGGGAATGCCGTCAAAACTGGGGAAATCACGGTGCAAGTCATTTAAAACGGCCGTTGTTAATTTGTATTTACTTTTCTTGCGGAAATATTTGGCCATTTCGAGCCGCTCGGTTGCTTTCGTCGGTTTCAGCGTTTTGTCATATTCATAACAGGACTGAAAAACCAATGCCGCCTGACCTATTTGATTTTCATCACTTAAATATGACATATAAAGTTGTGCCTGTACTGCATGTAATTCTGTATTGCCAACCAATCTTGATAGCTTGAGTATCCTGTCACGAGCATCCGTATTACTCGGATTTTTTTTAACCATCTCCTGCAACTCTTTTAATGCCTGATCAGTTTGACCTTCATGGATCAGGATCTCCACGGCACGCATTTCTGGACTCACGTTCACAGTATCAAACTGGTTTTCATCTTCCTGATTATGCATTTCAACGTCGATACTAAAACCAAGCGCGCCATGGTGCTGGTACAGAATGTATCCCATCATGTTGAACATAATCAGGTAAAAATACATAGTGACAAAAGCATAAGCCGCCAGAGAATAAGACTGATCTATGTATTGCAGCAGGATATCCATAAGATAACCCTGAGCAATCGCCAGGAGATAAAACAGTACAAACATAATAAAATATGGCATACCAATCCGCGCAATAAGCGAGATAACGGTAACAGGATTGATTGCCTTCAAAAATTGTTTATCGATTGCCAGAACCATTATAATGGCTGGCGTCACCAGAGACGTAAATATCGAAGCAGTGTGATAGCCAGGCTCCCCTAAAAAATCTCGTGCGACAACTTCAAATAATTCCAAAAACAGGAGCAATACTAATAATTCAAAGACGATCGCACTATTTCCAAATACGCGCTCTGTCGTGACTTCAACAGGCTTTAAATAGCCATGGGCAGTATCATTCAATACGTTATATGCGTAATTCAGGAACAGGACAATAAAGGGAAATAAGAAAAAGTAGATCAATTCTATTCGCCAAATAACAATATCAAAAATGACATTCCAGGCTGCGGGTACCTGTCCAATTAAAAAAATAATGGCGGTTAATGCAACGATCAGCAGAAGTGGCCCAGGATATCCAGGGTAGGTAAAAAACTCGCGAAATCGCGACCAGAAAGGCGTGATAAGGTTCTCTGAGCCCAATGATCGCAATTGGCGTTTGCACACCGGACAGTCAGGTGCATAGCCCGATCCATTTTCTGTCACACAGCCAGGACAAAAACTGATCTGGCACCGACGGCAACTCCAGCGAGCAGGTATCAACGGATGATATTTACAATTGACGGCTGACATGTTTCTGCTAAGATTTCACCTGTTATAACAATCCACAGGTTAACGACAGCGTCTATTGTATTCAAGGAGATCCTGACTTGCTCATGCGAAAAATCATCTTATCACTCATATTATTATTAGCCGCCAGTCTGCTCTGGTCAGCCCCGGGCACGACTCAAAATCTAGTCGAGACTGACTGGTTAGCGGCAAATATCAATAACACTAATCTCATCCTGGTTGATATGTCTGATGGTATGCAATACCAACGTTTTCACCTGCCGGGTGCTATTAATCTACCCTATCAATACCTGACCCAGTCAAAAAATAAAGTTAGCCTGAGTATCGGGCAGCAACAGATTATCAAACTGCTTGGACAATTAGGTATCACCCAGCAAACATATGTTATTGCTTACGATGATATGGGTGGTCTGCACGCAACAAGACTACTGTGGGAACTAGAGCAACTCGGTCACCCAAAAATGTCGCTGCTCAATGGCGGACTGGTGAAATGGATACGAGAGGGACGAAAGATCTCATATCAGATCCCCGCTCTGCAAGCCAAAACCTATACCGCAAAGAAAACCGGAGCTGAGGCGACCGCCACACTCAACAATGTCTCACCAAAAACACAGGACAAAAACACCTTATTGCTTGATGTCAGGAGCCCCGAAGAATATATTGGCAACCCCAGGTACCCTCGCACTGGTCATATTCCTGGTGCCAAACATTGGCAGTGGGATCAGGCACTCGATATCGACGCAGGTTTCACCTTGCATGACAATAGTTACCTCAAACAGGAATTAGCTAAAGCAGGCCTGACAGATCCTAAACAAGCCGTGATTGTCTACTGCCGTTCCGGCCACCGTGCCGCACATACTTATTTTACCCTGCGGCAACTGGGTTTCGAAAATGTCAAACTCTATGATGGCTCAATGAAAGAATATGAGCGGCAAAAAGGCTTGCCGTTGAAATTAGGCAAAGAACCATAAAGAAGAATAAAATTATCAGGGCCAAAAGAATTTAATCAACCGGAACCGTCCGATCCCCCGCCCAATCCCTTAAGGCTGATATTTTTTCCGCCATGATCACCGAAAGCGGCCTGGTCGTTTTTATTTCCTGCAGGATATGGTTGTTACAAAGTTTTGCCGTATTCGCATGTGCCGTATAGATCGCCGAGACAACGGACTGCTCTATCTCAGCCCCTGAGAAACCTTCACTGGCGGCGGCGAGTCGCACAAGATCAAACTGACTGCTATCAACATCTCTTTTGCGAAGATGTATTTCATAAATAAGTGCACGATTCATTTCATCAGGCAGATCGACAAAGAAAGTTTCATCAAAGCGGCCTTTTCTGATGAGTTCAGGCGGCAGGCTATCAATTTCATTGGCGGTGGCAACCAGAAAAACCGCTGATTGTTTTTCTGCCATCCAGGTTAGAAAGGTACCTAGAAGCCGCTTTGATGTGCCTCCATCGGAGTCACTAACCGAAATCCCTTTTTCCATTTCATCGATCCACAATACGCAGGGTGCCATCACCTCCGCGGCCTTTAAAGATTCTCGTAAATTTCTTTCCGTTTCACCATGATACTTGTTAAACATGGCGGAGAAATCGATCCGCAGCAAAGGAATACCCAACACGCCAGCAACCGCCTTGGCTGCGAGACTCTTACCGCAACCCTGTACACCCAGCAGCAAAATACCCTTCGGCATATCCAGGCCTTGCAGCTCACCATTGAAAACCGGCTGACGTTGTCTGAGCCAGGCCTTTAATTTTCCAAAACCACCTATGTTTGAAAATTTTTCTGCGTCTAACTCAAAGTGCAACATACCTTCTTTACTTAACAGGGCATACTTGGCTTTCATAACCTGAGGTAAGTCATCCGGAGTAATCGCACCGTCATCATAAATAGCCGTCCTGGCCAGACGCCGCGCCTCAGAATACGTTAATCCAGACAAATTTTTGACAAGGGCATCAAACGATTTAGGGTTTGCCTTAACCTTCTTTCTGTATTTTTTCGACCACTCTTCTGCTATATCGTTGACAATGTCTCTTAACGCGGCTTCATCTGGTAGTTTCAACGCTACCCGTGCAGTAAAGTTTTTCAACTCTGGGGGAATATTTATGTCGTGACTGATGAGCACGATGGTCTGCTGCGTTACATGGTAATCGAGAGCAATATCCTTTAGCAGGCGGATATGCTTGGGCTCATCAAGATAAGGGTGAAAGTCCAGCAAAGCATAAATTCCCGCATTTTGCCCGGCCTTGATATTGCCTAAAACCTCGGTGGGTTCAGAATTTATTCGCTGGGGTTCAAAATCCAGATCGATTCGCTGCAAACCTTCCGTCACGGTCCCAGCGATAAATCGGTAAACCGATAGAAAACTGCAATGACTGAATAAGATTCACTGCACGCCGCTCCTCACGCGTCTCTATAACAACGATGGGGATATGTGACTTGAGGACAAGCTCGAGATCGTGTGAATCAGTCATATATTTTTATAATTATCTAACGTACGTCATTGTAGCCGAAGACTACCGGTGTTTTATGCCCGGCTTAATCACCTCCGTAAAACCCCCGGGGCAAAAAAAACCTCCCCCAGGATTACTCAGTGTCCACGGGGGAGGTTTGATTATGTAACAACAAAGAAAACGCGAAATCTCTTCCGCCCAGCGACTGCGAACAGCCACCAGTGAGCTAACCATAGCCCTGTCAGGGGGTGCTGGCAAGGAGCACTTCCTGGTTTCAGAAAAATTTTGTTCACTAAAATCAACAGGTTATAATTAGATCCTGGGTGACTTTTCTCAGCTAAGTCCCTGATCATTCTAATGATCTGGCAGCTAAAACCTGGCCTCGATAAAAATTTTTCTGGCGGTGAAATTAGCCTACAGGTATAGGCTGCCTAATTAATCACCAATTGAAGCAATGTGGTTGGCAGTTGGGGAGCCGTGCCCAGATAGGGGGCAATCCGGATATTAAGTCCGGGCTGAGCGGCAATAAATTCGGCCACAATATTAGGAATGTCTTGCGTGACATGTCGACCGGCCGACAGAAAGTAAGGCAGGAGAATGACTTTCTCGGCACCGGCCTGCAGGCACTGCTCAAGACCATCAGCAATCAAAGGATCCGCCAACTCAAGAAAAGCGCAGGCGACATAGCCAAACTCTGTTTCGGCCTGAGGGCGAAGCTGCTCGGTCAGGGCACGTACCTCATCATTGGAAGCTGCACGACGACTACCATGAGCAACAATCAACAGTGCACGCATGCGATTAAACCCTCAATGTCTGGATTGACTCTGCTAGTATATATTAACAATTATTGGCGACTGCAAATAAGTCATGACGTTAAAACCGGCACTCTTTCTTTTCCTCTCCCTGATCCTCATTGCCTGTGCTAAAAATCACTCGATACCTTTGGACACGCAATGTAATCAAGATATCAAGCATGCAAATGAACATCTAAAAACAAGCTCAGGTGAACTCGACAAGGCAGCGCAGAACACGATTGAGAATTTAATCCAGGCAGCAAAAATACAACAGCAACATGCTAAATATCCAGATTGTATTGATAAGGCTCAACGTGCGCTGACCTTGCTAAAGCTGAGGCAAAAAACCGAAAAGACAAAATAAAATCAGTATCAGTAAAAACTGATCCCGGTTTTGTAACGATCGCCTTCCGCACTTGAATAAACGACCTTACCGCGCAAATTGATCTCACGCCAATCGTCCTGACTAAGAATTTTAAAATCAAGCGTTAGCATCTGGTCCTTATCCAGGGGTGATTCCGTCATAACCTGCATCCCATACATCGAGAAATCCTCTGATGCTGAGAGCCATGACTCTCCGTTGGACAGCGTTAAATAAACTTCACGCCTGAATATAACGCGAGTGAATCCGCGACGTTCTTGCATAAACACACTCTTCAGCCTTACTGTCGATGAGGGGGGTTGGTAACTGAGACTACAGTAGAACATGCCGGCAAAAATATAAACCCGGTCTCACTTTACAGTGTCCATTGTAGACTATCTGGATTTAGTGTCTTTTAGCTTACTATCTTTTGGCTTAATATCTTTTTTCATCGCCTGTTTTTGTCTCTGCCACCATGACAACCACTTCTGTTTGGCTGGGCCCAACTTCAGTCCGGTTAATTGATTAAGCGCCTCAGCAGCCGCTTCCTGAACACGCTGGACCGGATCGTCCAGACTATTAATGAGGGTGTCCATCACGGCCGGGCTATAGAAAGAACTCAACGCATATAAGGCATTTGCACGCACGATTTCATCGTTGTCGTTAACCGCTGCCAACAACGCGGGTAATGCTCTTGCATCGCGTAATTTTCCCAGTGCCAGTGCGATCGCTGCCTTAACATCTGGGTCTTGCTGGCTGAATTGATCGATCAGGAAGGGAACCGCGATAATGTCATTAATTTGAGACAAGGCATAAACAAGATACACACGTATTTCAGGGGCGGCCGTTAAAAAAGCCTCGATTAGTTTTTGTGAGGCAACAGGATGATGATAATTCCCCAGCGCAATGGCCGCAGTAGCACGGACGCGGCGACTCGGATCGGCAAGTACGCCGATCAAAATATCAATGGATCTGAAATCACCGATCTGGCCCAGGGATTTGACCGCGAGGCGCCGGACTTTTTCATTTTCTGACTTCAGTGCCTTGATTAATCCGCTCGTGGCAGGCCCACCGATCTTTGCCAGCGTCCTCGACGCCTCCTGGGCAGGCGTCGTATCCGAACTCGAGTGGAACCCCCCTCCGAGATATCGTGACAGCAAGACCGGCGTGTCATCTGCCAGCATCCTGATTAAATAGGGCGTAGCAGATGCGGCCCCTCGTCCCAGCTTGGCCAACTGATAGGCCGCCCACGCCCTTTCAACGGGATCCTGGTGATGCAACCTCAGGATCTTATCCCTCACCTGACGGGTTGTCTTAAGTTGGCTGATTTCGCTCGCCAGACTCTCATCAACAACGGGAGGCGGCCTCACAGGCAAAGTAGATAATGCCCTGGCCGATGAAGCCTTCGCTGCCGATCTATTATCTGTAACAACGACGCACGATAATAACTGGCTGCTCAATAACACCAGTAATAGCCAGCGAAGGGCATCGTTCAACAAGTAGTTGGGCATGCCTTGTGTCCTGTGAAATGGCAATATTTCAGATTGTGCCATAATTTACCGGTGTTAAACTGTTTCTGTTACACGGTTAATTTATGCTCAGGCACCGCCGTTTCGGATCGAGAAATAGGCAACCGATTAAGAAACCCCGCATATTACCTGACTAAAATTATCAACAATTAACAAAAGTTTACAAAATAAGCGTTGTGGAAATAGGGGTTAATTCCTACTTTTGTAGACAGGGTATCCATAGAATGCAATTAGCCTGACCGGGACTAACAGGGAGCGTAGCTAAGGGAAGCGCTATTTCTATGGGACGGTAAGTTGGACAACTAAATTAAGGAAAGTAAAGGCTATGACTATTTCTTCTCGTGCACATTACGCAATAAAAGCTATGTTAAATCTGGCATTCCAAATGCCCAATCCAGTATCGTTAACTTCTTTAGCCAAGAAACTCGATATTTCGCTCTCCTATCTTGAACAAATATTTGCGTTATTACGCAAAAATAATCTCGTCAAGGGCGTTCGTGGTCCTGGCGGTGGTTACGTTCTTGGTAAACCGAGCGAGGTTATTTCGATTGCAGAAATTGTTTCCGCAATCGATATCAACCGTAAAACAGCTGCTGATTTCAACGGCCAACCTCAATCGTCAACCATGTATGCATGGGGAGTACTTGAGGCCAAGGTTTCTACCCATTTGGACGGGATAACCCTGGCTGCAATTCACGAAGAGACGGTGGAACGCATGAACCTTAGCAATGAAAAGGTTGCTGCGGCATAGATTCACCACAACTTCACGACTAAAACAAAAAGCCCGGTCGGTTGATCGGGCTTTTTATTGTTACGAATATATTGTTGCTATTTCGATGTCTTAAGGTGCTGGCTGCGTGACTCGGCCTCAATAAAGACACGCTTCACAATGGGAAAAGACGCCTTAATCGACAGGGTCATCGCTGAAACCGTTTGTTCGATATCCCGTGCACTTATCTCATCGATAAAATCCAGACTCAGATTAACTAATACAAAATCTGGCCCCATATGCATGGTCACGAGTTCATTGACATGTTCGACGTAAATGGCGTTTTGTGCGATCTCCCGAATGCCAGCGACAACCGGTGAGTTTGCCCGTTCACCAATCAACAGGCTTTTGGTTTCATGGGCCAGCCAGGTCGCCGTTGCGCCCAGAATTAAACCAATAACAATGGAGGCAACACCATCAAGATAGATATTGCCGCTCAACTGCCCCAGGAAAATAGCAAGCAAAGCGACGAGTAAGCCCAATATTGCCGCCGTATCTTCAAACAGCACAACAAAGATGGAGGGATCCTTCGCCCTTTTTATTGCGGAGATATAACCCCACTTGCCTTTTTGTTTTGAAAATCCCCTGATGGCCATTACCCAGGCGATGCCTTCAAACACAATGGCCAGACTCAGAACGATATAGTTAATATAAACATCGGTTATTGGCTGTGGGTGCAGGATGCGATGAACGCCTTCGTAAATAGAGACACCCGCACCAACCGCAAAAATAAGAATCGCGACCACAAAACTCCAGAAATAAATTTCCTTACCGTAACCAAACGGAAACATCTCGTCCGCGGGCTTTTGCGCCCGCTTCATGCCATACAGCAAAAGGATTTGATTGCCGGTATCAACCAGTGAGTGAATGCCTTCAGAGAGCATCGCCGAACTGTTTGTGATAAAAGCCGCAATAAACTTTGTCACAGCAATCAGCGCATTGCCAATTAACGCGGCATAGATAACTTTTTTCGACGAACCGGCCATACTTCAGGACTTTATACGTTTGCGCAACAGAATCATAATTTGCCAGACAAAACCTCGGCTAATCTCAGCGTTGAATGCTAACTCATTGATTGATCTGGGCGAAATGCCGCGACACCCGGCTATGAACCGGAGCCATAAAAGCCGATTACTTCTTGTCTTTGAACTGTTGCCGGAGGCTGTCGATGGTATACCGTTGTCCGCCCATCTCGTAGTCGATAAACATCAAACCAAGCCCATTTGCTTCAACCCGGGCCACTTTCATATTGAAGGCTATCTCAGGCCGAGAGGAGTCGAGCAGATTCATTTTTACGTGGGAACCGAGGGGAAGTTTGGGAACCGGAAAGACCTCTGCAAATACACCACTGTCCGAGATATCCCGCGTACGAGCCTTTACCTCGCCGATGCTGCCCTGGGCCAGCCTGACCTGCGCATTGACCAGGCGACGTGCAAAAATCCGCCGTTCAATAACTCCCTGTCGCGCACTCATTACCATCATCCTGCCCTGGTTTTGTATACTTAAAAATCAGGCTTAACAGCCTTAGTAGGGTATTTATAGCTCATTTGCTCATCGAGATCACCCTGGGACATGGGCCAACTCGTTGGTTTTTAGGAATATTAGCTTACTGGTGTAAATCCGGTGACTGGATAAAGGCGACATCCAGCGGACACGACTGGGGAAAGGTGTTGTTAATTACTGGTTCTTACAATGTGAAGTCCACGGGCCCCTTCATAAGGGATGTCAGACTTACTCACGTCCCACTGGCGCCGTAATTCATCGAGGGTATAGCGCATACCATCCAATTCATAATCGACGATAGCAATCCCAAGGCCACTCACAGATGAATGGATGACACGGGTATTGAAAATGATACCGGGATTGGCTGAATCCAGCATTTGCAGACCCACATGCGCCCCTCTCGGGACTTTTGGCACATCGTTCAGATGGACAAAAATACCGGTGTCAGAGACGTTGACGGAGTACCCTTCCAGGGTGCCGAGACGGGAATGGCTGACACGCATACGTGCCTGAATAGGGACGCGTGGAAAACTGCGTCTGTCATGCTCTTGTTTTACCAACTGACTCACCTTCCGTTAACCTTGCAGCCCGCCTTTACGGCTATGCGTTATATTTATCCGCACTATTTCATATAACCCAACATCATATAAACTTTTTAGCCGGTAAGAAACGGTATTAAAGTCACAGATTGCAAAATATGAGGACAAAATTCCCGGAGAAGAGAATCTTATGACGAGAAATATTTAAAGAAAGTTAACCCCGAACGAAAACTCCTGAAACTGCTCCTGAATATGGCAAACCTCACCCTTGAGATCAAGCGTACGGACATCACCATCCAGCGTCTCAATCGATTCGAATTCAAGTATATCACCGGGTCTGAACAGGGTGTGGCTAACCAGTCCCATGCCACCCATCGAGTAATCGAGGATCTCCAACTTCAGATCACGACCTTGCTCTGTCCTGACATTGACTGTCCGACCATACTGGATACGCTTATGTTTGCGCTTCTCCATCAATACACTTCCAATTGTCTTATCCATTCGAAATCTATTATTCAGTTGGGATACTAGATTAGTACACGTTAAATGATATTTCGTCAATCAAATTAACAGTTTGCAACGTATCAGCGATTAATCTAAAAACGAGATGTGGGGACAGCTGGAACAACTTTTGCCCTGAATATTAGTGAGATCGATGTATTCGATCGAGTCGCTACGTAATCTCAATCTTGCCTGCAATGAAGGGAACCAGGATTAAAGCAACGAGAGTGGCAAACAAAATGTCCCGATCAAGACCAAGCTGAGCAACGATCCCCGCCGGCAGGTTCGCACCTATCGTGCAGACCAACACCAGGACAACTAACAGTATGCCACGATACACAATCAAGCCTGTAATCGCGATGGAAACCAGGGCCGCCAACAGGTAGTTAGCATCCAGCCCCAGGCGAGCGATCATGCTGTCAGGCAAATTAATCGTGATGGAGAGAAAAATTATAAAGAAAAATAAAATGAATTTCGTCAGCATATTTTTTGTCGTGGTAAATCGGCTCTATCCTGTAAGCCTTTTACCTGACGTCCCCATTATGCATCCTGCTTGTCTACTGCTAGCAATCAAGTCAGGCCCACCGATACCGACCGCAACCGCCCGTCTGCAAACCGGTTCAAGCGCGCCAAAAATCGTAAAAATACACATTAATTATCCGCTTAATTTTACAAGGAAATATAGTTAGATCAAATGGTTAGACCAACCTTAGCTATTTTTACATTCTGCTCGCTATAGCACCTGATCACAAGCATTACGGACCGACAGACCGATGGGGCCGCCAGAAAAGCCGATAATTGGTCTATACAAAGCGGACACAAATTGACAATAGAAGAATTCCATAGCGTCACGCACTTTAATGATAGGTACCGCTTGCCTTGGCCGATCTGTTGAAAAACAGTGCAAAAAAGTATCTAAATCTCAGGATTTGCGATCAAGTGTGCAGATATTGGCACGCACTCAGCCGTAAAAATGGCCGCGAACCATTCGCTCAATAACTGGTTTTGTATTAAGGTTGGCTTTAAGGCTAGCAACTTAAGTGTTACAAACTTTTAGACGAACCGCCGCTCCCTAAAATGAGATTAGACAGCTTTTTTCCAGGCTCCAGACAAAAACGCTTTGAAAAGCAGATACGCCCTTATCTCAGCGTTCTCTACCAGTACGCCTATCGTCTGTGCCGTCATCAGGATGATGCTGAGGATCTGGTACAGGAGCTGCTCATGACCCTGTACAACAAAAATATCGATCTGGCGTCTCTGGAACGAGCGAAAACCTGGCTGCTGAAAAGCCTGTATCACCAGTTTATCGACTTTACCCGCCGTCAAAAGCGCAATCCCAGTGTGCCGAATTATCTGGATGAGACAGAGAATATTAATCAGGAGGTGGATCCAGCCCCCACCCCGATCCAGGCTGTTGAGCAGGATCGCCTGGGCGAAAGGCTCGAAAAGGCCCTTGATGAGCTGCCCATCGAGCAAAAAATGCTGATTTTACTGCATGATGTGGAGGGGCACACCCTGGTGGAGATTGCCGAGATCATGGATACCCCACTGGGAACCCTTAAATCCCGCCTGCATCGCACTAGAAAAGCCCTACGAACTGTACTACAAAGGGAACCCTTTCGGGAGATTCGTCGTGTTAACTGATGGAGTAGAGGCAAATATTAATGAAATGTGAATCTGTAACAGGCCGTATCGACGATTATCTTGACGATGTAATGTCCCAGCAGGAGCGCAAGGCTATTGCCCAGCATCTGCTGGACTGTGAGTCCTGCCGGATGGAATATCAGTCTTCACATAATTTACTTGAGCAGCTTAATAGCCTGGACATCCCTGAGCCTCGGCCGGGTTATGAACAACGGGTTCTGCAGTTCCTGGGAAACAGGAAAGAGAAAGTGAGCACTCACCGACCCTTCAGCATGCCGATCTGGTTTGCGGCCGGTTTTAGCACCGCGGCGGTCGCTATTGTCGCCGTGTTATTTACCTTCAACAGCCCGGTATTTGAGCAACGTGACCCCATGCCGGTCCTGACGGTTGAACTCCAACCCCTGCAGACTCGCAAAGTGGAGCTGGTCTTTAACAGCCCCACCCAGCTTCAGAATGCATCGATTCGGATTGAACTACCGCAGGGCACTGAGATTGCGGGCTATCCCAATCGTAAAAGCCTGGAATGGAAAACCAGCTTCAAGCAAGGCAGCAACCGACTTTCCTTGCCGCTGATCGTAAAAGAAAAAAGCGGCGGTACGTTGTATGCAAAAATCACCCACAACGGACAGACACGTATTTTTGAATTAAACGTGGTGGCACTACCTGCCTCATCACGTTACAGCACAACCCACACCAGCTAAAAGGGGTTTTCAGGAGCACATGATGAAAAAACTGGTTATGACACTTTCCTCTGCATTAATGCTGCTGCTGGCAAGCCCGGCTATTTATGCGGCGGATGCTCCGGATCTCTCCGACATCACGATGGATGTGATTCACAATGAAGATGCCCATGAAATTATCAATGAGATTGAGTTACCCGAACTGGACCACCAGGGCACGGGAACACAGTCTGACGATGGTAAAGCCGATGACAGTAAGAGCGACGAAACACAGGAATCAGAGCAGGAAGAGAAAGATGAGCCAGAAAAAGAAGAAGTAGAACAGGAAGAAACCGAGACACCTGAAGCACCTGAGGCACCGGAACCACCCGAGGCACCGGAACCACCCGAGCCACCGGAGACGCCCGAGCCACCAGAGACGCCCTAAGCCGAAATGTGCACCATACGCTTTCCGGTAATTTAGATATGATGTAATGTGATGGTCTGTCCACAGCGACAGACCATTTTTTTTGTGCGGGAGATTTATTGACAGCCATGCGATTCCGTTTATTGATTATCGTCATGGTTTTCAGTCTTGACGTTACCAGCCTCTTTGCCAGCGGCGATAACCTTTTCGAACTGGGTATGCAGGCCTTCAGGTCCAGGGACTATCCACAAGCTATCCGCTACTTCAACCAGGCCAAAGTCAGCGGCCATAACCGGCTTGTCATCGAATATAACCTCGGCGTAAGCCACTACAAACTGGGACAGTATTTACAGGCCGAGAGGGCGTTTCAAGGTGTGCTGGTTAGCAACAAACTCCAACCCGTCGCCCAGTACAATCTGGGACTCGTTAAACTCAAACAAAAACAAAAAAGAGAAGCCCTCGAGTGGTTCAGGAAAGCGGCCAATAGTACCGATAATCCGAAGATCCGCGGTCTCGCCAACAGGATGATCGAGAAATATAGAATCCGCAAAAAACGAACGAATTTTATCGATGGTGGAATTAATGTCGCTTACGGTCATAACTCTAACGTCACCCGAGCCGCGACTGGCTCTCCGTCGGCACAATCAGATAATGTCCTGGAAACCTATGCCTATTTGAAGCTACTGTTTGAACATGTCGACTTCAAGCTTTCCTACTTCAATCAGGACTTCTCAACTATCAACAGTAATGATTTTTCCCAACTGGGGGCCACCCTGGGATTCCCTTTCCGAATCCAAAAGTGGAAAATTACCCCGGCACTGCACTACTCTACCCGTCAACTCAATGCGGCTAACTACCAGTCAACATCGGGCCTGCAGCTAGATCTGAAACGTTATATCGGCAAGGGAGATTATCTACGTTTCCGCTACCGCTTTACCGATATACAGTCTGATGACCCACGCTATAGTTATCTGGATGGCACACGCCATCAGCTTCGCGCTGAATATGTTAATACAACGGCTATCGGTCGCGTACGCTTGCGCTATGAATATGAAACAAATGACCGTCAGGATGAGCCAGGGGATGCGGGTAACGGCATCCCAGCACGCAACTACTCACCGACACGCCATAGCCTCCGGCTGCGACTCAGAAATACCCTGCCCGCAACGTTCAGAATGAAAAACGAGATCATTTTCCGCAATAGCGTCTACGAGGAT
>ENA-ORDP01000274-ORDP01000274.1-marine-sediment-metagenome-genome-assembly--contig:-NODE-274-length-34941-cov-9.659319_pt1 | contig 34941 bp, 36 predicted proteins | sample MGYA00248627_ERZ508539 | MGnify/ENA primary metagenome ERZ508539 (study PRJEB26208, sample SAMN05571518) | marine sediment metagenome | biome: deep sea; feature: Hydrothermal vent; material... | reverse complement strand
AAGTCCACCTGCGCGCAGAAGGGAAGGGCAAGCTAATGACCTTGGTGTTAACCCCAGGACAGCAGCATGAAGCCACCGTCTTCCCTCAATTGATGGAGCAAGGAGCGGTCAAGCGCATCGGACGCGGACGCCCCAAGCTACGACCGCGACGGGTGGTGGGGGATAAGGGTTACAGCAGCGGGAAGATACGCAGCTATACGCGACGGCGTGGTGTACGCAGCACCATCCCTCATAAGAAGAACGAGCGTCACCGGGGTCGGTTTGATCGAGCGATCTATCGTCAGCGCAATCTTGTGGAGAGATTGATCAATCGGTATAAGCAGTTTCGGCGCTTAGCGACCCGTTACGAGAAACGGGCAGAGCACTATCGGGCGATGTGGGTCATAGCCGCAATCTTCCTCTGGTTATAGTTCGCAAACACGCCCTAGAACTGTCTGTGCTCGGGTGTCGATGGGCAGGGTGACCTTCAGCGCTCGGATCTTGAGCTTGATCCGTTGGGTATAGTAACGGTTGGCGTAGGAGCGATCCCAGCTAGTGACGTTCAGAGCCGCGATCCCCATCTTAGAGTAGGCGGTGGTCTCCCCCAGCTCAAGGTTTTCTACAAAGCCCAAAAGTCCAAATCTCCACAGTGCCAACTTACTTTGGAGATGAACTCTACTTCTCTAGGGGAAGGCACTCAAGCTGAGCGATGTAGGCAATTCAAATGGAGACGATGTCTTTCAGCGAAAGAAACTCTCAAAGTGGATTGTCTCCATTGCGACCACTCTACTCGCCGTCTCGCCCAGTTAACGCGAGTTGCGCTTTTCTTACTGGCACCTCGTCAGATAGAGAAGGAAAAGGCTTTACGGAGTCGGATATGCGTTACCTCCTCCTCCCCCCTGTGTGCATGTCCCTGCCGGCACATAAACGTAGACAGTGAACGGTTGGCCTGTTGAGAGATCGAAGCATTCTAACCAACTCATCTGATATAGGTCGCCTGCCACGCACACATAATACTTGCCACTAACTATGCACCTATATGTCTGGGCTTGTGCTCCCAAACTCAATGTAGCCACCACGACACCGATTGCAATAAGTCCAATAATCAGCATTCTACGCATCCGCCTCACCCCTTTCAGAGTCTTATTCTCATGAAGTTAATTCACAGCCATAGTCATGCCGGTTGGTTGGTAGTCTTTCCCATGCACTTTGAGGGTGATCGTCCAACAGGTTGTCTCATGTGGCGCTGGTAGGTCGCTTCTACAATAATGAATGCTACCAGCCTTCTTGGATGCGTCTAACGAACCGATACGCGAACCAGTCTCCGCATCGTAAAATGAGAGCCCGACTCTCCTCACATTGAGGGATACATAATCGCCAACATCTCCTTGCCCATAAGGGAGCGCAAGGCCGAAATCGATCGGCATGCCTTGTTTCCTCAGCGCGTCCGCACGGGCGAGTACCGGACCCATGACTGCTTTGGCTCTCTCGAGCTGCTGCGGTGAGTCTGGCGCTGGCTTGGCCCCCATAGCGTTAACCGTATTTCCTGACTGATTCAAGACTCCCGATGGGCTAATGTTCGTGGGACTCTTGAGCAAGGCACATCCGGAGAGCAACAACAAACAGAGAACAAAGACGCCAAAGTACATCAATCGTCGCATTTGATGGCACCACCTTTCATAGAAACTCTGCACATGCTGGATTCGTTCTGATCTCTCTTTTGGAGTGAGCCCCAAATTTGGACGACCAGTTAAGCTGGTGCTGGTTGAACCAGCAGCTGCTTAAACCCCGCCGGCAGCATATAGCGGTAGAGCTAGGCTTAATTATACACTTTTTTTAGAAAGTAGTCAAGAGCAAGAGTTGTCCTCTAGGTGAGCCCGGGGGCGATCTGAGTGTCGTGCTTGCGGGTGGTGGTCACATGGAGGTCTAGAACCGTCTATGCTCGGGTGTCGATGAGCAGGGTGACCTTCAGCACTCGGATCTCGAGCTTGATCTGTTGGGTATAGTGACGGCTAGCGTAGGAGTGGTCCCAGCCAGTGGCATTCAGAGCCGCGATCCCCATCTTTTAGGGTAGGCAGCTCAAGGTTTTCTACAAAGCCGTTAAGCTGGCTTACAGACATTCCCTCTTTTGCTCGCTATCGCTGACGCTTCAACCCCCTTGATCAAGCTCAGCAAGCTGGCGCAGAGCGCCGTACTGGAGAGCTCCGCCGCGGCAGGCTTGGGCTGCACCACCAAATCCCAGCCGCCGATCTGGGCTTTATGGCTGCGAACACACTCGCGAATCAGCCGCTTAAGCCGATTACGCCGGTGGGCCTTGCCCAAACGCTTGCTCACTGAAAGACCCAAGCGCGGCTGACCCTGCCAGCCTCCTGGCCAGTAGTAAAGGCGCAAATATTCGTTCTGGCACAGCCGACCTTGCCGGTAGACCCGCTCGAAGTCGCGAGCGTTGTGCAGCCGATGACCGGGGCGAAAACGTTGATTCATGAGTGGAGTTTAGTGTAACATGCCTCCGAGCCGTTTGGCCAGATCATCATGATCTGCTATACTACACTTCTGATAGAAAGGGAGATATAGCTCATGGCTTTTATCATTGCGCAGCCTTGTATCGGTGAAAAGTCCGGCGAATGCTTCCAAGTCTGTCCGGTAGATTGCATCCATCCTCGTCAGGATGAGCCGGAGTTCGACCAGGTGGAGCAGCTCTATATTGACCCGGTGAACTGCATCAACTGCGGGGCTTGTGCCTCGGTCTGCCCCGTCGAGGCCATCTATCCCGAAGAAGATCTGCCCGAAGAGTGGAAGTCGTTCATCGAGATCAACGCCAAGCATTACCAGAAGGAATAATCTGCCGGAGCTAAGCGACGACGGCGGCGCTTGACCAACCAAGCGATCAGCGCTCCGGTGGTAAAACCGCCCACATGGGCCATGGCCGCTACCCCACCCTGGGGGACGAGAATCTGCACCCCCAGCCAGATCCCCAGGATAACCACCGCAGGCAGGTCAACGATAATAATGATAAGCAGCGTGCGCACCCGTCCCCAAGGGTAGAGCACCATGTAAGCTCCCATCACCCCGGCGATCGCCCCGCTGGCTCCGATCATCGGCACCTGGCTGCCCGGGTCACTCAGTACTTGGCTTAAGGCGGCCATTAGCCCGCTGAACAGATAAAAGAAGAGATAATTCAGCGAGCCAAAGGCGTCCTCAACGTTGTCTCCGAAGATCCAGAGAAACCACATGTTGCCCAGGATATGTAGGAAATTAGCATGGACAAACATGCTGGTGAAGACCGTCGTCCAGAGCGGCAGAGTAGCCAGCGCAAAGCTGTCGCCCGGCGAGCTGAGCAGCCAGTGGGGCACCAGGCCATATTGGAAGAAGAAACAGCTATGTTGGGAGACGAGCCTGTCTAGTAGGTAGCTGCACTGAGGGTCGGTTAGGCCGCTCAAGCTCAGCTCATAAAAGAAGACCAGCACGTTTAAGGCGATGATCAGCACTGTGCCCAGCGGAAAGCTCCCGCTGGGGCGGAAATCTCGCAGAGGGATCATAAATTATGCCTGGCTCGCCTGGCTCGACTAGCGAAGTGGGTCGGAGCGCTCATCCCTGTGCCTTTAGCGCAAAGCTGAGCTGCTGCTCGTCCAGGCGCCGCTTCAGCGCGCGCAGGATCTGCTCCGAGACCGATTCGCGCTGGGCGTAATCGTCTATCCACAGGTCGAGCCGTAGGTCCAGTTGCGCCTCGCGGCAGGCGCTCAGAGCGATCAGCGGTGGGGGATCGGAGCGCACCGGGGCGATCTGGCTCAGCCAGCCGCGCAGCGAGTGCTCGAGGGCCTGCAGTTCAGCCGCTTGCTCCTGCGGCACGGTCAGCAGAAAACGTAGGCGGGTGCGGGGCTCCGGATAAGAATAATTGACCGTGCGGCTCTTGGAGAGATCGAGATTGGGGACGATCAGAACGGCATAATCCGGCGTGAGCAGCTTGGTGCGCCGGATGCCGATGTCCAGCACCCGGCCGGTCTCGCCGCTGGACAGCTTGACCAGGTCGCCCACCCGAAAAGGCCGATCGGCCATGAGCAGAAAGCCAGCGATCATGTTGGCGATGGTGTCTTGAAAGGCCAGCGCGATCGCCAGCGAGCTGACGCCCAGCGTGGCGATCAGGGCGTTGATATCAATGCCGAAATGGCTGAGCAAAATGGTCAAGAATATGGTCCAGACGAAGACCGCCACCACCTTACGCAGGGCGAAGAGGAAATCGCTGGGCAGTTTTTCGCTCGCGGAGGTCAAGCCCTCCAGAAGGGCCGCGATGACCCGTAGGCTGAGATAGCCGCCCAGCAGGACGGCCAAGCTGAACGCCCCGTCGCCCAGATAGGCCAGCGCCGCCGAGCCCAGACCAAAAGCGACCGAGAGCCGGGCCAGCACCAGATAGATGCCACCCAGCCAGACCAGAGCGTAGAGCGGCCCGCGCAGGGCGGTCAGCAGCCGATCATCCAGCTCGGTGCGCGTCTGGCGGGCCCAGCGGCCTAAGAGACCGGTAAAAATCAGGATTAACAGGCGAGCGATCAACAAAGTTCCGCCCAAAATGACCAGCGAGCTGAGCGCTTGCACCGCCCAGTCCGGCCAAGCGGTCCACGGGTAACTCAAACCGAGATTCAGCCCCCCTCTGATCGTGATCTCCCCCTGGTGGGCTCTTGCTGAGCTATTATTATAGAAGCCCGGCGGCTGCCGGCCAAGCGCCCTTGCAGCGAGGGTGCGCCACGCAGTATAAGAAGCTTATCGAACGGCGAGCCGGAAGGAGCACTACCGTGGCCCACCAAGCGAGCAAACAGCAGTATGAGGTGCTCGACAAGGGATTCGTGCGACTAGTAGAGCAGATGGGTGGTGATCTGGCCGTGGTGCTGGCGGCGCGCGTCTCCTACGGCAGCCGGCCCCAGGGCGAAGAAAAAGATCGCAGGCTGATCAATTATCTGATGAAGCATCATCATGAGACGCCTTTTGAGCATGCCGTCTACAAATTTCATGTAAAATGCCCCTTGTTTGTCGCTCGCCAATGGTTCAGACATAGATGGAGTAGTTTCAATGAGATAAGCGCTCGCTATACTGAGTTCCCTGATGAATTCTATCGGCCGGCGCAGCTGCGCGTGCAAGCGCCGCGCAACAAGCAGGGTTCCGAACCGGCCCAACTGGAGAACGAAGCTGAGTTGCTGCGCTTGATCGAGCAGACGCACCAACTGCTTTATCAGAACTATCAGAAACTCCTAGCAGCCGGGGTCGCCCGGGAGCTGGCCCGCGGCCTCTTGCCCATGAACAGCTATACCCAGTTCTATTGGACGGTCAATGCCCGCTCGCTGATGAACTTTGTCAACTTGCGAGCCGACGAAGGCGCTCAGTGGGAGATGCGCCAGTATGCCGAAGCGCTGGCCCAGATCTTTGAGCAGACGATGCCCTGGAGCTGGGAGGCCTTCGTCAACTTTTACTGGAGCGGCGAGAACCCGGCGATCAAAGTGCGTTAGCAGGTTAGCACGTTGACACGCTGGCAAGTTGAATGGAAGGAGCGGGCGTGAATCCCAGACCGGTGCGTTGGCTGACCGTGCTGCTGAGCCTAACCTTGCTGGCTTCCATCGGCGCGGCGGGCCAGCCGACGATGGCCCTGCCGGGATGGGCTATTCCTAAGCTGATCTCGCCGAGTGAAATCCCCAGTTTACACGGACAGGATCTGAGCCGAACCATCCCGCTGATCGGTGCGGATGTCGCCTGGAGGGACGGCTTCTCCGGCGCGGGCGTCGGCGTCTTGATCATAGACGACTTCTCCGGCAGCCCTTCGCATGGCCAATGGGTCGCCGGCATCATCCATGCCATCGCCCCCCAAGCGCAGCTGTGGCAGATATCCGTCCCCGGCCTGGAGGCTTCGCAGATCGCTCAGGCCCTGGAGAGCGCCTATCGCCAGCAGCCACAAAAGGGCTATACGCTGCTCAACTACAGCTTGGGTTCCCCTGAGCCCTACGCCGCCAGCTGTCCGGCCGATAGCTCGGTTTTCTCCGATGAGCTGCAGGCAAGGCGCGCTCAGCTCTTTCGGGCGCTAGACCGCGAGGAGGGCCTGCTCAGCGTGGCTGCGGCCGGCAACAACGGGGATCCGTTCCGGCTTGACTTCCCGGCTTGTCTGGCCGGCGATGTTCTTCCCGCGGCCGCCTCCTGGGATGAGACGATCAGCTCAGGCCAGTTCGTTTTTGATGTTTGCCAACAGGAGGCGGTGCTCGATCGGCCGATGTGCTTTAGCAATTCCAGCCTGGTAGATCCACCGCTCTACGCTCCCGGCTACCAGAGCGATGTGCCGGGAATAGGGCGCAACGAGCATCTGAACTCCGGCACTTCGGCCTCGACGCCGGTGATAGTGGGTGGGGCGGCGCTGCTCACTCAGGCCCTGCGCGCCAGCGGCCAAGCGGTCAGTCCCGACCGGTTGCGTAGACTGCTCTATCAGACGGGGACTGTCATTTGGGACCGGCGCAACGGCGGCCGCTTCCGGCGACTGAACCTGAGCGCTGCCCTGGCCCAGGTTTTGGCCTCCCGCCAGGCGCCCAGCAGCGCCTCGTCGGAGCTGATCGAGGTCGCCGGCGCCCTGGACGCCAATCACGACCGGCATATTGACGACCAGGAGATAATTAAAGCCGTGGGTCTCTGGGTCTCTGGCCTGCCGGTGCCGGGGACGGACGGTGCGCGCATTGACGACGCGTTGATCTTGCAGCTCTCAGAGCTCTGGGTGAGACAAAACGCCTTCTAGCCAGCATCAAGCGTTAGGGCGACTGTTGCTCTGCGCCTACGAGTTTCCTCCCTTGATCGGCACCAGGCCGCTCCGCTGGGCCCAGTTAGTCCGTGTCTTGAGCGCTCGCGGCTGGCAGGTAGATCTGCTGACCATCGCACCCTCGCCCGGCCATCCGCGCTATGACGCCGACAGCTTGAACTTGCTCCCTGAGGATCTGCGTGTCTACCGGACCTGGCCCGGCCCGTTGCATCGCCTGGCCTACCGTCGTCGGAGACGACCTGGTGAGAAGATCGGCGCCTCCGCCTCCCGCAAGAGCAAGCTGGATGTTCTCAAGGCCATGCTGGTCCCCGACCCGGCAATCGAGTGGGTGCCCTTCGCCTTGGCCAAGGGCCTCCGGTTGCTCAGGGAGCATGACTATCGGCTGATCATCTCCTCCGGCTATCCTTTCAGCGCTCATCTGCTGGGCTACTGGCTCAAGCGGCGCTCTGGCCTACCCTGGGTGGCCGACTCCGGTGACCCTTGGGCCTTTAATCCCGCCTGGCCACGTCCCGCCTGGCGTATTAGGCTGGATCGGCACCTGGAGGCTCGCCTGCTCAAACGGCTCGACCGGCTGATCTTGACCACTGCCGGAGCCAAGGCGGGCTATCTGGAGCATTACCCTGATCTATCTCCAGAACAGGTCTCCGTCTTGCCTTCCGGCTATGACCCGGCGGAGTATGCCCAGATCCTGGCCGAAGGCTCATCGCGCTTCCGGCTGGTCTACACCGGGCGCTTCTACGCCGGGACGCGCGAGCCCCAGGCGCTCTGGGCGGCGCTGGCCCAGTTGGGCGATCTCGATTATGAGCTGCTGGTCGCCGGAGAACGGGCCGGCCCAGAGCGACTTCCCCCGCAAGTGCGTTTCTTGGGCTTCGTCTCCCGGCGGCGGGCACTGGCCTTGCAGAAGGGGGCTAGCATCCTGCTCTTCTTGGGCAATCGCTCTCCCGAGCCCCAGGCCCAACTGCCGGCCAAGCTCTTCGAGTATCTGGCCGCCGGGCGGCCCATTTTGGCCATCCGCTCTGATGCCGATGATTTCGCCGCTAAGCTGGTGCAGCAGTGGCGACGGGGGCCGGTAGTTGAGAATCGGCCGGAGGCGATAGCCGGGGCGATCAGGAAAGCTCAGGCGCTCTGGCGGCGAGGCCAACTGGAGCGTAGCTTCGATCTGAGTCCCCATCCGGAATATAGCTGGGAGCAGTTGGGCGGGCGGCTGGCAGTGATCCTGCGCCAGGTCATTGCTGGAGCGTAAGTCCTAAGTAACCCGAGGTGTGGGCTTTACAAACACCGTGTATAGTCTGATGATTACCTGAGAATCGCCCGGCGGCTGAAGCCACGGGCTATGCTTACAAAGCCCCTAGGGGGCTAGCCTGCGGAGGCAGGCTTCGTAATTCTAGCCCGCCACTTTAGTGGCCGGGCGCGCTCTCTGGATGTCGGCTGCCCGGTAGGGTATATTTGGGGCAGATTAGGAGGTATGCTTGGCCCTTAACGATCTACCGTTGCACCGGTTGCTGGATTTGCTGTCTCAGGGGGAGATTCGCGTCGCTGAAGTCATCGAGGAGCTCTACCGGGCTATCGAGTTGCGCGAGCCTCAAATCCGGGCTTATCTGAGGCTTGCCGACCGGGAAGCGCTCCTGGCTCAGGCTCAGCAGTCGACCCAGACCCCGCTGAGAGGCCTGCCGCTGGCCATGAAAGATAATATTTCTACTACAGAGTTTCCTACCACCTGCGGCTCGCAGTTTCTCAAAGAATTCCGGCCGTTATTCGATGCGACCGTGGTTGCCAAACTCCAGGCCGCCGGGGCAACGTTGCTGGGCAAGACCAATCTGGATGAGTTCGCCATGGGTTCTTCCACTGAGAATTCTTCGTTCTACTCCACCCATAACCCGCATGATCTGGAGCGCGTGCCCGGCGGCTCTTCAGGAGGCTCGGCCGCGGCGGTCGCCGCCCATGAGGCGCTCTGCGCCCTGGGCGCGGACACCGGCGGCTCTATCCGCCAGCCGGCGGCGCTCTGCGGGGTGGTGGGCCTCAAGCCAACCTATGGCCTGGTCTCGCGCTATGGCCTGGTGGCCTTTGCCTCCTCGCTGGACCAGATAGGTCCGCTTACCCGAGATGTGCGGGATGCTGCATTGATCTTAAATATCATCTCCGGACATGATCCCCACGACTCGACCTCGCTACAGATAGACCATCCCGATTACACCAGAGAGCTGGATCGTCCGGTGGCCGGACTGAAGATTGGCCTGCCCTCCGCCTTATTCCAGGACCTCTCCTCCGAAGCTACCGAATGCTTGAACGACTGGAAGCGGGTTTTTACCGAGTTGGGGGCCAAGTTGCTCGAGATCGAGCTGCCACACTGCCGATACGCCATCCCAACTTATTACTTATTGAGCTCATCGGAGGCCTCCGCTAATTTGGCCCGCTACGACGGTGTGCGCTACTCGGCTCGGGCCAATGACCGCTCGCTGGAAGCGCTCTTCGCCGAGAGCCGTGAACAGGGCTTCGGCCCGGAGGTCAAGCGACGGATCATGCTGGGCACTTATGCCCTATCCAGCGGTTATTATGATGCCTTCTACGGCAAGGCCCAGCGGGTGCGCACCCTGATCAAGCAGGAGTTCGACCGGGCCTTCGCGCAGTTGGACTTGATTCTGACTCCGACCTCGCCCACCCCGGCCTTCAAGCTGGGAGAAAAGACCGCCGATCCGCTCCAGATGTATCTGAGCGATATTTACACCGTGCCGGCCTCACTGGCCGGTCTGCCGGCGCTCTCCCTGCCCGGTGGCCAGGTGGAGGGTCTGCCCTTCGGCTTGCAGCTCATGGCCGACGCCTTGTGTGAAGAGAAGCTGCTGCGGGCGGCCTACGCTTTCGAGCAGGTTTTCAACAGGAGACAACCCTAAGCTCACTTTCAGTTTTACGTACATTGCTTAGCTGAGGCAATTCGGCGCTTGAACCGGGCGCGGGGCTCTGTTATACTGGCGCCGCAGAGAGAGGGAGGGGCCGACGCGCCAGGGAGGGCACGTGGGTATCTTTCTTTTTAATCCCAAAGCATAAGAGCAAGGCGCCTTTTATTGCGAGGAGAAGATGGCCAACAAAAAGCAGCAGGCAAACAGTCCCTCAATAAATGAGCGGAGTCCGGAAGAGCGCTTCCAAGAGCTGATCAGCGTGCGAGACAAAGAAGCGGAGGTCGCCCGACGGCTGGCCAGCCAACAGGAGCAAGCTCAACAGAAGCTGAGCGCCGCCCGCCAGGCGCTCGCCGCCAGGCGTCAACAGGTCGAGCAAGAGACCAAAGCCGAGATGAAGAAAGCGCGCCAAGCAGCACTCGCCGAGGTCGAGGCCGAAGCCCAGCGGATCATCGCCGCCGGTCAGGCTGCTGCCGAGGCAATCAGCCAGCGCGCCGCCCAGCGCCAGGAGGAGCTATTGGCCCAGCTGAAGAAGGAGCTACTGGCAGGCTGATTCCTCATGATACGCAAGATGAAGCGGGTCTACCTGCTCTACACCCAGGACCGCCAGGACGAGTTGGTCGAGCGCATTCAGCGGTTGGGCTTGCTCCACCTGGAACAGGTCCCGCTGGAAGCGGCCGAGGAGGAACAGGGGAAAGAGGCAGCGCTGCACGCCAAACCCTTGGAGAAAGATCGCCGCCAGATCGAGAGCTCGCTCATCCAAGCCCGCGGCATCTGTGATCTGTTCGCCGAGGTGGACCCTAAGTTGGTGCAGCCAAGGCGTCAGGAGGGTGGGCCTAAGCGCCTGAGCGAGCTCCATAAGGCCCTGCGCACGCAGCTCAAAGAGATGATCGAGACGCGGCTCAAGGCCCTGGTGAGCGAGCGACGTGCCCTGCGCGATCAATTGACCACCAGCGAGCAATTCACCGAGATCACCCAAGTCTCCGAATCGCTAATCGCTCAATTGCCCCGCGGTGCCGAATATCGACTCTTGCCGGCGATCGCCGACGAAGATCAGGTCGTCGCGCTGCGTCAGGTTGACGAGTTGCTCCAGCGCCACCTGGAGGGTAAAGCCAAGCTGGTGCAGGCCCCGCTCTCCGATAAGCGCATTGCACTGCTGATCTCGCTGCGCTCGGAGTATGCCTCAATGGTCGGCGAGTATTTGCAGGCCAAGGGCATTCGTTCCCTGGCGCTGCCGACCCATCTGCCGCCGGAGCTGGAGTTCGCCGCGGCAATCGCCGAGCTGAAGCGCCAGCGGGAGACGATACCTGGCCGCCTACAGGAAATTGAGGCTCAGGTTCACCAACTGGCTCAGGCCCATGCCACCGATCTGGTGCGTCTGACCGAGGCGCTGGACAACAGGCTGGCCCAGCTCGATGCTACCGGCCAGTTTGGTTATACAGAGTATACCTTGCTCATCTCCGGCTGGGTGCCTCAAGACGAGTGGCCGCACTTCAAGCACGAGCTGAGCCACCAGTTCCCTGGGATCATCCTCAAGGAGGAGCGCGGCGCCTTCCCTCGCGAAGAGGTCCCGGTGGCCTTCCAGAACCCCCCTTGGGTTCGCCCCTATGAACTTTTCCTCTCCATCCTACCCCTGCCCAAGTATAATAGTGTGGACCCTACGCCCTTCTTCACCCTTTTCTTCCCCGTCTTCTTCGGCATCATTCTGGGAGACATCGGCTACGGATCAGTCATGCTGGCCCTGGGACTGTGGGCCAGGCGGCACTTCGCGCATCGGGGGGCCATCGTGCGCGATGCCACCACCCTGGTCATCCATGCGGCGGCGGTCTCGATGGTCCTGGGGGTCGTCTTCGGGGAGTTCTTCGGCCTGCCTCTGCCTTGGCCGCACTTCAGCCGGCTGGCCTCCTTTATGCCCTATCTCCTCTTCAGCGTCGCCCTGGGAGCGGTGCAGGTGGTGCTGGGGCTGATTTTGGGTGTGATCAATGGGCTCAGGAACCGCCACCCGAAACACTATGTGGCCCAAGCCAGCACGCTGTTGATGCTCGTAGGGCTCAGCTTGTTACTGGGAGCGCTCATGGGTGTTTTGCCTCCTCAGTTGCGCACGCCCGGTGTGGCGCTGTTGATCGTGGCACTGGGCCCGCTCATCTGGGGTGGTGGCTTCATGGGTATCTTCGAGTTCCAAAGCGTCATCGTCAGCGTGATCTCTTACGCCCGACTGATGGGCTTTGGACTGGCCTCCGTCGTATTGGCCGAGTTGGCCGATGGGATAGCCGGCAGCGGTATTAAGGCCAACTGGATCATGGCTATCCTCGGGATCTTGGCGGCTATTCTGGTCCATAGCCTCAACTTCGGCCTGGGCCTCTTCGAGGGGACGATCCAATCCGCGCGCCTTCATTACGTTGAATTCTTCCAGCGTTTCTTTCTGGAAGAATCTGGTGGGAAAGCCTACCGACCCTTCCGTGAAAGGAGCTTTACCTATGAAGAAAGCTAGTCTGATCGTGTTAATCTTGAGCGTAACCCTGATGGCCGTCTCAGCGGTGGCCTTGGCTCAGGCGACTGGCGAGACCCAGACGAGCGGCGGGCTGCTCGGCGGACTCAAGGCGGTCGGCGCCGGCCTGGCCTTCTTGGGCGGTGCCATCGGGACCGGCATGGCCCAATCGCGCATCATCGCCTCGGTGATGGGCGCCGTCGTCGAGGACTCGAGCTACTTCGGCACCGGCCTGATATTGATCGCTATCCCGGAGACACTGGTCATCTTGGGCTTCGTCGTCGCCTTCCTGCTCAAGTAGTCGCCGGATAACGCGCGCGCGGGAATCTTTAAGGAGATCATGGACCTGTTAAAGAAGATCGAGGAGGAGGGTCGCCAGCAGGGTGAGCAGATCCTCGCCGAGGCTGAGGCGCAGATCAAGACGCTAGGTGAGCAGGCCGAGCGCGAGTTGCAGGCCTGGCAGATGGCCTATCGCACCGAGCAGGAGGCCCAGATTGAGCAAGAACGGCGCTTACGGCTGACCCGCGCCCAGGCCCAGGCCCAGGAGGCATTGATCCGGGCCAAGGGCCGAGCTGCCGCAGCGCTCTTTGAGCGCCTCGCTCAGGAGGCCGCTGGGCTGCGGGAAGATCAAGCAGCCTATCGAACGTTCTTGCAGCGCTCTCTACAGGAGACCGAGCGGGCGCTCCCAGGGCCGCTCCAGCTGCGGGCCGACCCGCGCGATCAAGAGCTCTTGGGCAAGTTGCTCAAAGGCTCTCCTCATCGGCTGGGGGAGCCCCAGGAGATGCTGGGAGGCTTTATCGCCACCAACGAGCGCGGCGATACCGTGATTGATAATCGCTTGCAGGCGCGGATCGAGAACCTGCGGGCGCGCTTCCGCTCCCGGTTAGGCCCGGCCCTTTTCGGCGAAGCGGAGCCGACCCAGGTGCAGGTGGCCACCACCCGGCAGGGAACTAAACGGGAAGCCGAAGAGGTCTCCAGCTCCTAAAAGATCACTATGTCCTACGAGTATCTCAATACCCGACTGCACGCCCTGAGGGCCAAACTCTTACCGCCTGATGCCTGGGAGCGCTTGCTGGGCTTGAGCGAGCTCTCCGAGCTGGTCAACTACCTGGCCGAGACCGACTATGCCCCGGAGATCGAAGCGAGCTCAGTAGAATATTCGGGCTATGCGCTCGTTGAGGATGCCTTGCTGCGCCATGGGGGACGCATCCTAGGGCGTATCTATCGCATGGACATGGGGGAGCCGCATCTGCTCATCGGTCTGGTGCTAGAGCGCTTTGACCTTTTCAATCTGAAGACAATCCTGCGTGGCTTTCACGCCGAGGCCAGCCAGGAGGAGATCGCCCAGACGCTCTATCCCACCGTGCTGATGCCCCTCTCGTTTTACCAGGAGTTGCTCAAGCATGAGGATATTGCCGGTTGCATTGACTACCTGCTCGCGGTGGGCCACCGGGATCATAAACCGCTGGCCGCCGCCCTGCCGGAGTACGACTCCTCTGGGAAGCTGGCCCTACTGGAGAGCGCTTTGGATTCGTTCTATTTTGGCTCCTCGCGGGCGAAATTGCTCTCGATGGGCGGCCATAACGCCGCCCAAGTGCGCCGTGCCCTGGGCAGTGAAGCCGATCTGCTTAATATCGTCTATGCCCTGCGCGTGGTCGAGGAAGGGGTCAGTTCGGAAGAGCGCTATCGTTATATCCTCGCCGGAGGCGAGAATCTGACACGAGAGTTCGTCAGGAAACTGATCGACAGCGGCGATCCGGCGGTCTTCGCCCGCCTGCTGGGGGAGACGCCTTATGCGCCGCTGTTGGAGGGTTTCGAGGAAGCACTGGCAGCCAACACCCTGCAGGAACGGCTGGAGAGTTCTCTCTATGAACGGAACTGCCACTTCAATGTGGGACAACCCTTCAGCATCGGGCTGGCGCTGGCCTTGATCTGGCGCCAACAGGTGGAGATGACCAACCTGCGGGTGATCACCCAAGGGCTGGCCTATCACGCGGCGCGCGCCGACATAGAAAGGAATATGATCCGACTTGAAACCGTTAATAATCGCGGATAGTGCTCTGGCCGACGCCTTCCGCGTCGGAGGCATCGCTGTGCTGGAGTTGGCCGATCCCGATGACGCCGGACGGCTGGCTCAGCAGATCCTCTCGATGGGGGATATCGGCATCGTGCTCGTCGATGAGCGCTATATGGAGAGCTTTGAGCGGGCCTTCGAAGGACAGGAGCTGCCGATGGTGGCCTCCTTCCCGGCCGAAGAGGTCCAACATGATGAGGCTTATATCGACGAACTGACCCGACGCTACTTGGGACAGAAGATCTATGTAGGGGAGGAAGGATCATGAGCGTGATTGCAGGACAGATTTCTCGAGTTTCCGGCCCGGTAGTGCAGGCCAAGGGGATGGAGGGGATCAAGATCCGTGACCTGGTCCAGGTCGGCCAGCTAGGCCTAATGGGTGAGGTAATCGAGATCAAGGGTGATCTGGCCTCGATCCAGGTTTATGAGGAGACCGACGGCTTGACGGTGGGTGAGCCGGTGAGTAGCGAGGGGATACCCTTCCTAGTCGAGCTAGGACCGGGCTTGATCGGCTCGATCTACGATGGCATTCAACGGCCGCTAGAGGTGATCAGCGAGCAGACGGGTGCCTTCATTCGCCGAGGCACGACTGCTGACCCTTTGCCCCGCGAGCGGCGCTGGCCTTTCGAGCCAACGGTGGCCGTCGGCGGCCGGGTGGGACCGGGGGATATCATCGGCACGGTGCAAGAGAGCAGCACCGTCTTGCATAAGATCATGGTGCCTGAGGGCGTCAATGGTGTGATCGCAGAGATCAAAGGGGGCGAGTATACGATTGAGGAGCCGGTAGCCCAGCTTGAGGACGGCCAAGAGCTCTTCCTGCGGCAGCGCTGCCCGATTCGCCGTCCCCGACCCTATCTGGAGAAGATCGCCGCCTCGATCCCGCTGGTCACCGGCCAAAGGATTTTCGATGTGCTCTTCCCGGTGACCAAGGGCGGTAGCGCGATCATTCCGGGACCTTTCGGGAGTGGTAAAACAGTCACCCAACAGACCTTGGCCAAATGGTCCGACGCCGACATCGTGATCTACGTGGGCTGCGGCGAGCGCGGCAACGAGATGACCGAGGTGCTCACCGAGTTCCCCCAATTGGAGGACCCCCGCAGCGGCGAGCCCTTGATGAACCGCACCATCCTCATCGCCAATACCTCCAATATGCCGGTGGCCGCGCGCGAGACCAGCATCTATACCGGCATTACTTTCGCCGAATATTACCGGGATATGGGCTACGATGTGGCCCTCTTCGCCGATTCGACCAGTCGCTGGGCCGAGGCGCTGCGCGAGATCTCCGGACGGCTAGAAGAGATCCCCGGAGAGGAAGGCTACCCGCCCTATCTAGCATCGCGTATCGCCTCGTTCTACGAGAGAAGTGGCCGGGTGCGCTGCTTAAGCAGCGCCGATCAAAACGGTCAGCAGGACCAGGCACGCGAGGGCTCGGTGACCGTCATCGGGGCCGTCTCACCGCCGGGCGGCGACTTCTCCGAACCGGTGACGCAGAACTCCCTGCGCATCGCCGGCACCTTCTGGGGACTGGACGCCCAACTGGCCTACAGTCGCCACTTCCCGGCGATCAACTGGTTGACCAGCTACTCGCTTTATCTCGATGCGCTCAAAAACTGGTACGATCAGGAATTGAGCGAGGAATTCTTGCAGATGCGGGCCGAGCTGTTGGAGATCCTGCAGCGCGAGGACGAGTTGGCCAAGACGGTCCAGCTGGTGGGCCGCGAGTCGCTCTCCGATCCGGACAAGCTCTTGCTGCAGATCGCCCGCACCATCCGCGATGACTTCCTACGCCAGAGCGCCTTTCACGAGATCGAGGCCTACTGTCCCCTGCAAAAGCAGTTCTACATGATGAAGGCCATCCTGTCTTTCTATCAACACTGTCGGGGGCTGCTCGGCAAGCGGCCCTACGCCGAGATCGAGGCTCGGCCCGGCTGGGAGCAGCTGGCCCGCATGCGCTACTTCGAGAACGAAGATTTTGCGCCAAAATACGAGCAATTACTGAAGGAGTTGGTCGCCGATGGCGGAGCTGTACAGCAAGGCGTATCGCAAGATCAATGAGATCAAGGGACCGCTGGTCTTCTTAGACAACGTCGCCGACGTCAAATTCAACGAGCGGGTTGTCCTGGTAGATAGCCAACAGCGCCGCAAGAACGGCCAGGTGCTCGAGGTGGGCGAACGGGTCATCGTCGTCCAGGTCTTCGAAGGTTCCGACGGCCTGGATAAGAAGGCGACCGAGATCTTCTTCACCGGCGATGTGGTCAAGCTGCCGCTCTCCGAGGAGATGCTGGGCCGGGTCTTCGACGGCAGCGGCCACCCACGCGACGGCCTGGGCGAGATCTTCCCTGAGGTCGAGCGACCGATCACTGGCAGCCCCATCAACCCCGTCTCGCGGGCCCAGCCGCGCGACTACATCGAAACAGGCATCTCGGCCATTGACCTGATGAACACGTTGGTCAAGGGTCAAAAACTGCCCATCTTCACCGGCGCAGGCCTGCCGGCCAACCAGGTGACCGCGCAGATCGCTCGCCAGGTGATCCGCCAGTCGGAGGGTGAATTGGTCGTGATCTTCGGAGGGATGGGGATTACCTCGCGTGAGTATAATTATTTCTATCGCCAGTTTCAGGAGTCTGGCGCGCTGGCCAACGCCATCCTCTTCTTGAACCTGGCCGACGACCCCACCATCGAGCGCATCTTGACCCCCAAGATGGCCTTGACCACGGCCGAATATTTCGCCTTCGACAAAGGCAAGGACGTGCTGGTCATCCTGACCGACATGCTCAACTACGCCAATGCGCTACGCGAGATCTCCTCGGCGCGGGAGGAGATCCCCGGTCGGCGAGGCTATCCCGGTTATCTCTACACCGACCTGGCCACCAATTACGAGCGGGCCGGCCTGATCCATGGCCAACCTGGCTCGGTAACCCAGTTGCCCATCGTCACCATGCCCAACGACGACATCACTCATCCGGTGATCGACCTGACCGGCTACATCACCGAGGGGCAGATCCTGCTCAGCCGTGAGCTGGATCGCCAGGGGATCTATCCTCCGGTCAACCCGCTGCCCAGCCTCTCGCGTCTGATGAACTTGGGAATCGGCAAAGGCAAGACGCGCGAGGATCACCGGCAGCTGCAAGACCAGCTCTATGCGCTTTACGCTCAGGGCGTTGAGCTGCGACGGCTGACGGCGATCATCGGCTCGGAGGGGATGGGTGCCGCCGAGCAGCGGGTGCTCAAGTTCACCGAGCGCTTCGAGCGGGAGTTCGTCAATCAGGGCGAGCAGCCGCGCAGCATGCAAGAGAGCATGGAGTGGGGCTGGCAACTGCTCTCGGAAGTACCGCGCTCCGAGCTGCGCCGGGTGGAGGACAAGTTCGTCGAGCAGTATATGCCCGGCAAAGCGGCCGAGGCGGTCGCCGCCTAGGAGAGGCGAAAGGAGAGCCAATGGCCGCAGTCACCAGTATTCGCACCACTCGTGACGAATTATTGCGCACCCGTCGGGCGCTGGCCACCGCCCAGCAGGGCAAAGAGATCCTGGAGAAGAAGAAAGAAGCCCTCCTGGGGCGTTTCTTGATCATGGTGCGCCAGTACAAGGGCAAACGGGAGGCGCTGCTGGGTGACCTGGTGCGCCTCAAGGGGCTACTGGCCTTAACGGTGGCCCGCGAGGGCACGGTGACCATACGCTCGCTGGCGCTGGCCACCAGTCAACGGGTGGAGCTGGACATCGCGCAGGATAATATCATGGGAACGGTGATCTTCCGCATGAAGGCGCCGGCCCTGCGGCGCGACCTGCTCTCGCGCGGCTACAACCCGGCCAGCGTCAGCGCGCGCATCGAGAGCGTCGCCTCGATCAGCGAGAGCGTCTTGGAGCGGATGCTGGCCATCGCGCACATCGAGCATAATCTCAAAGTGGTGGGCCGGGAGATGGGTGGCTTAAATCGCAAGATCAACGCCTTGGATGAGATCACCATCCCGGAGTTCAAGCGGGTGATCCGTTATATTCAAGATGCATTGGAGCAGAACGAGCGGGAGGAGATCTTCCGCCTGAAGATGATCAAGCGCGTGCAGGCAGCCAAGGCCGAAGCCGAAGCAGGTGTTTTATAGTAGGGGCGAAGCATTCGCCCCTACAGCACCAACATGGAGGCGAATGCTCATGGAGTATCGGGTAGATCATGACTCGCTGGGTGAAGTCAAGGTCCCGGCCGACGCCTACTGGGGAGCCCAAACCCAGCGCGCCGTGGAAAATTTCCCGATTAGCGGGCTTCACCTGCAAAGATCATTCATCCGAGCGCAGGCGGTCGTCAAGCGCGCTTGCGCTCAGGCCAACGCTGAGCTGGGCCAGCTAGATGAAAAAATCGCTCAGGCGATCGTCCAAGCGGCCGATGAGGTTTTAAGCGGAAAACTGCTCGATCAGTTCGTCGTGGACGTCTATCAGGCCGGGGCGGGCACCTCGCAGAATATGAACGCCAACGAGGTGCTGGCCAACCGGGCAATCGAGCTGTTAGGCGGGCAACGAGGTGACTACCGGCTGGTCCACCCCAACGACCATGTCAATCGGGGCCAATCGACCAACGACACCATTCCTACTGCCATGCACATCGCGGCGCTCCAAGAGATCACCCAGGAGCTGCTGCCGGCTCTGGCAGAGCTGCAAGAGGCTTTGCAGGCGAAAGCGGACGAGTTCGATGAGATCATCAAGTCGGGCCGCACCCATCTACAAGATGCCGTCCCGATGAGGTTGGGCCAGGAGTTCGGTGCCTACGCCCGGATGATCGAGCTGGGGCAGGCGCGTCTGGAGCGAGCTGCAGATGACCTGCGCGAGCTGGCCATCGGCGGCAACGCGATCGGCACCGGGATCAACACCCCGGAAGGCTACGCCGAGCGCTGCGTTCAGCAGATCAACGAGGTCACCCAGCTGGACTTCCGACCTGCCGAGAATCGCTTTGAGGCGATTCAGAACCGCGATGCGGCCGTCAATGTCTCCGGCGTGCTGCGCACGCTGACCACCAGCCTGACCAAGATCGCCGATGACCTGCGGCTGCTCTCCTCCGGTCCTAAGACCGGCCTAGGCGAGATCCAGCTTCCCACCGTTCAGCCAGGCTCCTCGATCATGCCCGGCAAGGTCAACCCGGTGATGGCCGAGATGCTGAACATGGTCTGCTTTCAGGTGCTGGGCCACGACCTGACCGTCCTACGCGCCGGACAGGCGGGCCAGTTGGAGCTCAACGTGATGATGCCAGTAATCGCCTATAACTTATTGCAAGAGATCGAGATCCTCACCAGCGGCATCCGGGCCTTCACCGTGCGCTGCGTGCGGGGGATCAAGGCTAACCAGGCCACCTGTCGCAACTATGCCGAGAGCACCCCACAGGTGGCCACGGCGCTCAGCCCCTATATCGGCTACGAGAAGGCCGCTGAGCTGGTCAAAGAGGCGCTGCGCACGAACCGGCCCATTCGGGAGGTCGTAGCCGAGAAGAAGTTGCTTTCGGCAGAAAAGCTGGAGCAGGCGCTCGATCTGCACCGGCTGACCTGAGAGAACGATCTCTGTTTTTTGACAACTGCCGATCGAGCCTGCTAGAGTGAGAATTACTCTAGCAACACTCTATAAGGAGGTTGTCATGCCAATCAGACGATTAAGCGTTGCCATAGCGCTGTTGGCCGGTCTATCGTTGCTGCTCTATGGTTGCGCCGGCGCAAATCTGGTGGGGCTGGCTCCCACAACTCTTCCCGGGGCCTCGGCTGCGGGTCAGATCCAAGCTCAACGGTTTGATGAAGGCGCCTATGTGCTGACCACCAGCATCTTCGGGGCTAACGTGGCTCTCTACCAAGGCTCTTCCGGCACACCCACCAAGCAGTATCAGTTGGACTCTACCGACTTGGTACTCACCGGCTTAACCGGTTTCAGCACGTCGCTCAGCTATATCGTCAGTCCCAGTACCGATCAGATGAAGCGGGTGGATGCGGCCAACGATCCGGAGCGTGAATTGGCACTAGTCATCGCCGATATCACCGGATCGCGGACAGGGAGCACCGGCCAGCGAGCCTTTGCCCCTTGGACTGTCATGACCCCCGTCTGGCTGTTCCTGCCCGGGGTGAACACCGATTGGACACTTACCTATGCCAACTGGGGCGACACGCTATGTGCCTCCCAGTACAACACGACCGGGCAGCCCACGCCAAGCAATTGGGATCTCTGGATCGGGAGTACGCTGATGAAAGTCGGTCAGGCGTGCGCTCAGATCCTTTGGAATCCCGGTCTGTTGCCCGGCGTACGCCGTGGGTGAGACGGGCAAGTAGCGTTCCTGACCGTTGACCGAACAACGACGAGAGGCCTCGGCGGCGCTAAGCCGAGGCCTCTCTCTGATTACTGAGCGTGACAGATAACCGTGTTACTGGCCCCTAGCGCGCGGCCAGATAGGCAATCCCATCGGGGTGAATCCCCGCCTGGATGCGCCCAATTTCTTGAAGCGCGCCCACGTCAATGATGGAGATGTCATTGGTCTTGTTGTTGGCCACATAGGCCCGTCGTCCCTGAGGATCGAAGACTATCCCGCCTGGCCAACGCCCCACCGGAATCCTCTTGATCTCCCCATGTCTGGCGGTCTCGACGACCGAGAGATCGTGCGATTCGCGGTTGGGGATGAAAGCATAGCGTCCATCGGGCGAGAAGACCATACGCACCGGACAGCTCCCCAGCGGGTGCTTGGCAATGATCCCGTGATGCTCGGTGCTCAGCACGTAGAGATTATTGTCGTCCTGGTTGGCGACGTAGAGGAATTGGCCATCGGGATGAACCGCAACCCCTTCGGGTCCCTGGCCCACCGCGATATGTTTTTCGATCTCGTCGGTCTGGGTGTTGAGCAAGGAGACGGTGTTTGAGCCGATATTAGGAATATAGATATAGCGCCAGTCGGGTGTGGGGGCCAGCATGTGCGACAGCCTTTGGCCGGTGGGGATGATCTTCAGCAAGCGGTGCGAGGGTAGCTGATAGACGAAGATCTCATGGGCATAGGTCACGGCCAAATAAAGTTTTGCCCCATCGGGGGTGATCTTGATATCGTGGGGAAATTGATAGTCGGGATGCTCCAGGCGCTCGGTCTCGCGCCGCGAGGCGTTGTCCAGGACCGAAACGCTGTTGCCGCCGGCGTTCGAGATGTAGGCGAATTTGCCATCGGGTGTGAGTCCCACCTCGTGAGGGTTGTGGCCCACGCCGATCTTCTGCACAGTCTGCCGGCTTTCCACCTCGATGAACGAGACGGTGTCCTCGTCTTTATTCAGGACGATGAGCTGGTCATGTTGGGGCATAGCTTAGCTCTCCTTTGGGGCCAGTTTCTGTGGCCAGTATAGCCACCCGCGGGAGTCCGCCACAAATATGACACCGGTTATGGACTGCCGGCAAGTGGCGGCAGTAAGATAATGTCGCTCCCAGAACGGGAGAACGAGTGGAGTTCTCAAGAGAGCTCCATCACCTATTCATCGAGGTGATGAATTGATCACTCAGATGTAGGCCGCCTCCTGGCTAACAGGGGGCGGTCGAATTTTTTTGGCTCAGGGAGGCTTCTAGCTCCTCCTGGAAGTGAGGATGGGCGATGCGAATGAGCGCCGCGGCGCGCTGGCGCAGGTTGGCCCCATGCAGGTTGGCGATGCCATATTCGGTGATCACATAGTGCACATCACCGCGCGAGGTGACCACCCCGGCCCCCGGTCGCAAGCGAGGAACGATGCGGGAGATCTCGCCCCGCTTGGCCGTCGAGGGCAGCGCGATGATCGGCACCCCGTCCTTGGAGTGCGCCGCGCCGCGGATGAAATCGACCTGACCGCCTATGCCGCTGTAGATCACCGCGCCGATCGAGTCGGCGCAGACTTGGCCGGTAAGATCAATCTCGATGGCCGAATTGATGGCGATCATACGCTCATTTTGGGCTATCACGAAGGGATCATTGGTGTAATCGGCAGGGTGGATCTCGAAGGCCGGGTTGTTATTGGCATAGCGATAGAGCGTTTCCGAGCCGAGCAAAAAGGTGGCAATGGCCTTACCACGATGCAGCGTCTTCTTGGCCCCGCTGATCACGCCGGCTTCCATCAGCTTCATCACCCCATCGGAGATCATCTCCGAGTGGATGCCCAGGTCACGGCGATCGGTCAGTTGGGCCAGCACCGCATCGGGGATGCCGCCGATGCCCACCTGTAGGGTCGCCTCGTCCGGCACTAGCGTGGCCACATGGGTGGCGATCTGCCTTTCGACCTCACCGGGCGGCGAGGCGGTCAGTTGAGGCAACGGCTCGGAGACCTCGATGAGCTTGTCAATTTTGGAGATATGCACGAAGTCATCACCTAGAGTCCGTGGCATCCGGTCGTTGACCTGAGCGATCACGCAGTGTGCCGTCTCGATGGCCGCCTTGGTGGCGATGCACTCGACACCCAGGCTCATGAAGCCGTGCTCGTCCGGAGGGGAGAGATGAATCAGGACCAGATCGATCGGCAGCCGGGTGCGCAGGAGCCCGGGGATCTCGGAGAGGAAGATCGGCAGGTAGTCGGCCCGACCGGCGACGACCGCCGGGCGATCGGCCGGTCCGACGAAGAGCGAGTTATGCCGGAAATGACCGACCATTTCCGGTCGGGAGAGCGGGTCTAGCTGCTTCTGATCATCGAGAAGCAACACGTGGATAACTTCGATGTCGGCCAGCTCATCCTTGCGCTGGGCCAGTGCCTCCAGCAGGACAAAAGGAGTGGCCGCATTGCCGCTGATATAGATGCGTTGGTGGCTCTGGACCGCCGAGACGGCCTCCTGGGGCGTGACCCGTTTCTGCCAGTAGCTTTCCAGCCAGCTCATCGTTCCTCCTGCTCATCGGCCGGGCGCTGAAGCAGCTCTGCCAGGGGCCGGAGCCGGTCGGACAGCTCGGGGGCAGCGTGGGCCAGTTGCTCGTTGGTGATATAGCCCCCCAGGGTGAAGACCCCGCGGGCCAGGTCGGGATGATGCCACAGCGCGCCGGGCAGCCCCTCACGGGCGACGGCCCGCAGGTAGGGCAGCAGCGCGTTGGTCAGGGCCAGGCTGGCCGTGCGCGCCACCAGGCTGGAACAGTTGGGCACGCAGAAGTGGATCACGCCTTCCTCTTCGTAGATATAATCCTGATGTGGGACCAGCCGCGAGGTCTCGATGCAGCCCCCTTGGTCAATGGAGTAGTCAATGATCACCGCGCCGCGCTTCATGGCCCGCACCGTCTCCCGTTTGACCAAAACGGGCGCGCGTGCGCCGGGCTCCAGCACCGCACCGACGAGCACATCGGCAAAACGGACGAATTTTTCAATGTTTTGCGGCGTGGCCGAGGCGGTGACCACCCGTCCCGCGAAGAGCCGATCCAGCTCTTCCAGCCGCTCCAGTCGCTTGTCGAGTATTAGCACCCGTGCCTCCACCCCCAGCAGGGCGCGCGCCGCCTGATAACCTACCGTGCCGCCCCCCAGGATGACCACGTCGGCGGGCGGAATGCCCGGCAGGCCGCCGAGCAGCACCCCCCGGCCTCGCTCCAGCAGGCGCCCCGCGATCTGGGGGACCAGTTTTCCGGCGATCTCGCTGATGGGATGGAGTACCGGCAGCTGGCGTTCGGCGGTGCGGATGATATCATAGCCCACGCTGAGCACAGACCGCTCGATCAGCCGATTCAAGAGTTCGTGCGGCGCGACGCTCAGGTGCAAGAAGCCGCAGAGCGCCTGATCGGCCTTCAGCAGCTCCCACTCTTCCGGGGCCGGCCGCTCCACCTTGCAGATCAGGTCGGAGCGCAGATAGACCTCCTCCTTGGAATAGACCACCTCAGCCCCGGCCTGCCGATAGCTCTCATCGGAGAAGCCGGCGCCCTCTCCGGCACCATGTTCGAGATAGACCTGTCCACCCAGGCTGACCAATTCGGCCACCCCGGCCGGCACCAGTCCCACCCGCCGCTCGGCCAGGCCTTTCAACAACGATAGCTCTCGCGGAACGCCGATGATCAATCGTCTCACCCTTTCGCCGGCAATCAAGCGATTATAGCACGGACCCACCCTGTTAAACTAGATTCTCCGGGGTGACAGGGAGAATATCCGCCTTGCTCCTTGTCTCCCTAACCCTTGACAGACGATTCGAGCAACTCCCGCAAGCATCCAGCGGCGGGCGGTAGTGGTTCCTGAAAGAGCCAGCCGACATCCAGCCAGAGTCCGGGGACCGCACGGCTCTCGACCCTTCCACGACTCAGGTGCTCCCTCTGGAAACGAGCCCCTGCCAACCGATGGGCCAGGAGTTCTCTCTTCTCACTGTCCACCGCCCAGTACTCTGGGATCCTGGCCAGGGCGTACTCCTCGACCTTCTCTTTGAGATCGATCGTGCGGGTGGAGGGGCTGATCACCTCCACCACCAAGGCAGGACGCACCTTCAGGGGCGTCCCCTTGGCCCGGGAGACCGCCTCCGGCGGCAGGACGAAGAGGTCCGGCTCCCGGACCACCTCCGGAAGGATCTGAACCGCTGCCGGACCGGTTAATATCTTCCCCCAGTTTCGGTCTTCGCAATAGCCAGCCATAAGTCGGTAAAGAAAGCCCACCAACTCTTGGTGCTCCGCCGTCGCCGGTGAATGCATCACGACCTCCCCTCGCACGAACTCCCAAATTAGGTGGTCTGGCGCCTCTTGCAAATAGCGCTCTAAGCTCCAACCGCCCAGGTGCACCACGTAGGGCTCCCGCAGGAGCTCCTTCCGTTCATCAACCACCATCACCCTCGTCACCATACATATCACCGCCTAACGCTCAGCTTCATCTTAACCTGACCGCTCAACTCCTGCCAGCCTTCTCCTTTGATGACGCGAGAATCTACTCAATTAGAGGTGAGAACTGGCAATAACTTCCCCCTCGCATTAGGATCATCCCGCCTCTATGATTTTGTGCTATCTTATATTTTTCTAGCCTGCCGAGAGATGCCAAACCACCAGATAGAGTATTTCCCCCGAGCCCACACTGATCAGCCAGAGGATGATGAAAAGATAGCTGAGCCCACGATGCTGCTGAAAGTAGGCTTGGCCCTGGCGAAAGAAGGCCCGGGTGGCCAGCAGCGCCAGCACGATCAGCCCTACGAGCATCAAGAGCGAGAGCAGGCCGTGCAACATGCCGAACAGGCCGAGCCAGTTATCCAAGGGCTGGGGATCATACTGAGCGATCACCATCGTTCGCGAGACCATGTAGCTGACGTTGACCAGCAGCTCAAAGGCCAGGGTGCCCCAGAGCAGCTTCCAGCGGAGGGGGTGCCCTCGCAGGTTGGAGATGATCACTGTGAGCACCGCTGTAGTCACCAGTAGTTCTGAGAAGGCAGCGAAGGTGCTGAAGTTGTACGGGTTGGCAAATAGGCTTGAGAGCACGATAGGCCTCCTTTCGCAGCTTCAGTGCTGCACGATGAAGTCGGAGAAGCCGACCGATTTCGTCGGCGAGGTGCGGAAGAACGGCGTGCTATAACGCAGGAGCACCCCGTCTTTGACCGTGATCCAGGCCTCGGCGTCCAGTTGGGGCTTTGGTCCCAAGAAGCGTGCGAAGAAGGGGTCCTTGAAGGGCACATGCCGAAAGGTGGCCTTGACTTGATAGACCTGATACTCGCGCCGGCCCAAACGGCTGTCCAACGGGACCTTTTGCACCCCGGTGATTTGGGCATGTACGCTGAAAAATGGGTCCTCTCCCGAGGCCAATAACTCAGGGTAGAATACGTGGAAATCGTAGGTCTGACCTACTTTCAGGGGCTTGCTGTAGAGATGGTAGGCCCAGTCGGAGATGGTCATGGAGTCCGGCTTCCAAGGGATCGTCCGGTCGAGGATTTGACCTGAGGCCAGTGGCAAGATGATATGTGCCGTGTCAGCCTTCACGTTGACTTGATAGGAGCCGTCGGCCGTGAAGTCCTTTCGATTGGGATCGGCGAAGTCGAAGCTGATGCGCAGTTTGGCCCCACGGAGCACGAACTTTTGCGGGTCAATATAATCCCACCAGTCGATGGTGATCACATCGCCGACGCGCACCACCGTTTTCTGGTGCACCGCCCAACCGGTCGGACCTTCGCTCTTCCCCTGCAAGATCGAGTCGGTGTCGGTGGTCACCCCGGAGAGATCCTGATAGAGCAAGTGCCGGGGATAGGGATCGCTGCCGTCGGGAATCCCGTCCCCGTCGCTGTCGGCCTGGAGAGGATTGGTAAAGGTTTGCCAGTACTCTACTCCGTCGGAGATCCCATCGCCGTCGGTATCCGGGTTGTTCGGGTTCGTGCCTAAGATCTGTTCTTGGCAGTTGGTCAGGCCATCGTGATCGCTATCGAGGGTGCTGTTTGCGCAGTCAGCGGCGCTCGCGCTCTTGAGGGAGAAGGCCCCCCAGCCCAGCAGCAGCGCCAGTAGGCTGATGACGAGGATTTTCTTCATCGGTTACTCCTTTTGTCGTTGAAGGGAGCAAAGCGCCGGCGGCATATTTAGCCAACCAGGAGCTCAGTCCCGGGATTTTCCGGCCGCGCAGCCACAGGAGCAGTTGCGGCAACATGCCCACCAGGGCGGGGAAGGCCAGCAGCGTCACCAGATATGCCGCGGAGATGGCCACACCGGCCAGAATGCCGAAATCGGTGTTCCAGACTATCCCACCGAGCAGCAGCGCCAGAAAGGCCGTCATGGTGGAGAGATAGGCCACTGAGATCGCCTCGCCGGTGGTGGTCAAGCTCTTTATCAGGCCACCCCGCTCGCGAAAGCGCTCGATGAGCGGAATGGCATAGGTCACCCCCAGACCGATGCTCACCGCGCCGACCACGGCGGTGAAAGCGTTGATCTCGATGCCCAAGGCATGAATCGTCGCCAGCTCCACTCCGGTAGTCGGCAGCATGAGGCCGGCGACCAACAGCCCCCAGAGCCAGGAGCGCAAGACCCAAGCGACCAGCAGCAAGCTCAGTACCAGCGCGAAGATCCGCGAGGTGAGAAAGCTCTGGCGCACGGCGCCCAAACTGGCCAATTCCACAAAGGGTGTCCCGGTCAGCCACACCTGATAGCCGGCCCGCTTCAGCTTGGTGATCACCGGGGCTAGCCGGCCACTGATATCTGCGGTGACCCGCCGCAGGTCGGCTTCGGAGGTATAGCGAGCCGTGCCGATGCGCACCACAGTTTCATTGAAAGCGCCTGAGCGGTCGCGCTGCAAGTAGGCCGCCGCCCGGCCGGCTAACTGGGGATTCTGGCTCAGATAAGTGAGTGCCCATTGATAGGCGGAGTCCGGGCCGGAGCCGAGGAAGCGCTGCATGAAGCCCTTTTCCATCTGAGGACTGGCGTTGCGTAGGTCATCTATCAGTTGGGCGATGCCGCGCACCTGGCGCGTATAGGGTGAGCCGGCCAGGCGCATGGGGATCTCGATCAGCTCGGCGCGCATCAGCGCCAGCCGCCCAACGGGGCCGCGCACCAGCAGCTCCGTCTGATCGTAAGGGCGAAACTCCTGATCAATCTGGTTATAGAGGCGCACGATGGGCGAGCCGGCCGGGAGCATGCGCCGCAGGTCGGAGGCGTGCAGGTTGAGCGGCAACCCTTCCCAAAGCAGCACCAGCCCCAGGAGCGGAATGATCAGCAGTGCCGCGCTGCCGACCCGCCAACTGTTGCTCACCAGTCGCACATAGCGGCTGGCAGTCCGGGCGACCGGGCCCACCGGCCGCGCCGCTTGCCTGGAGCGCCCCTCGCTTTGGAGCTGCTTGATCGCCGGCAGCAGCGTCAAAGTAAGCAGAAAGTTGGCGATCATGGCGAAGCTGAAGAGCAGACCGAAGGTCTGTATGGGCAAGCTCTGGGTGAGCAAGAGCGAAGAAAAGCCGGCCACGGTGGTGAGGGTGTTGGCCAGGAGCATACGGGTGCTATGCTCGAGGGTCTTGCCCATTGCAGCCTGGCCGGTCATGCCGCGCCGCTCCTCTTCGTAGCGATGAAGCAGATGGATGGGATAATCAATGCCCACGCCGATGATCAGCGGGATGGTCGAGACGAGCAGGAAGTTGAGCGGCAGGCCCAAGAGGCCTAACAGACCCAGTTTCCATACCCCGGCCAGCCCCACCACGATCAGCACCAGATAGAGATTGAGCAGGTGGCGCAGGCTCCAGAGCAGGCTGATCAGGATCAAGGTCGAGCCGGCCAGCCAGGGCGCCCAATCTGGCAGTCCTCCCAATGGCAGAGCCGGACCGATGGCGATCAGGGCCAGGCCGGCCGCCCCCGGCAGCAGGGTGCGCCAGTCGGCCGGACGCAGGTGGCGGAAGAGCCACAGGAGCAGGAGCACCACCAGGCCGATGGTCAGCGGGGCGAAGAGCCGCAGGTCGCGCCGGGTGGTCCGATTGAATATCTCCAGGGCGCTGCCGTAGCTCATCAGGCCGCTCTTGGTCGCCTGCTCTTGTCGCTGGAGTGGCAGGAGCGCTGCCTGGGCCAGATGGGCCACCTGGGCCAGATCGGCCTGGGGGCTGATCTGGGCCACCACCATCGCCGTGCCCTGATCTGAGACGTACTGCTTGGCAAAGGCGAGGCGCTGAAAGGTCAGCTTAATCAGCTCGGCTAGGCTATAGCCTAGCTGCTTATCGTAAGGGACCAGTTGGGCATAGGCCGAGTCGCCGCCGTGCATCTGACGGCGCAGTTCCTTGACCCAATCGGGCAAGCCGGTGGCCGAGACGATGCCGGGCACGGCGCGCAGCGCCTCCAGCACGCGCTCTTGCTCCAATACCGCCTGGGGCGACTTGACGGAATAGCCCGGCCGGGGGGCGAAACGCACGAACAGCTTATGGGTAAAGCTGGCGCTGCCGAAGTCCCGCTCAACCTGGCGGAAGCTCTGCACCACCGGCGCAGTGGGCAGGAACTCTTGCGGGTCATTGGCGATCCGCAGTTGGGTCAGGCCGCCGATGAAAAACAGCGTCAGGCCGGCGATCAACGCCAAAGTAGTGCGCGGATAACTTCTGGCCAAGCTAGAGAGTCCTATAAAGAGCTTCACGCCCGTCTCCAGGGTGGTAGGGGCGTATGGCCATACGCCCCTACCGTATACAGAACCTGCTGAATGACCACCGATCTAGACCTCAGAAGGGCATCGTCAGCAGCAGCAGTCCCACCAGTCCGGTCACGTCTGTCTGGACCTGAAAGCCGGGCGTGCGGCCGCCGTAGAGCACACGGGCCAGCTTAGCCCGGTAGAGCTGCGCCGAGAGATAGCTGCTCCGTCCTGCTTGTAGCTGCTCCAGCGCCGCCTGAGCCTGAGCTGGGGTATTGAAGCGCAGCTGGAATTTTACTTTGATGCTCTTCCCGGTGATCCGGGCCGAGAAACCCATGACCGCTTCGCCGGCGAACAGGGGTTTATCGCGGGTGGGATCACTGACCCGTATGAAGGCGATCTGACCTCCGCGTAGGTCGCGCGCCGTAAGCAGCTCGGCCATCGGCTTCACCTGACCCAGGTACCGAGCGATGATTTTCTGTGTTGAGGCGCGCAGACGGGCCACGTCCGGCTCGCCGCTGAAGGCCACCTCGGTGCCGATCCAAAAGGCCTGCGGCTCCACGATGAAGGCCCATTGAATCTTCACCGGCCCGAAGAGCCCTCCGGTGAAGACCACCGGCAGGCCACCGATCCTCTCCTGCTTCCAGTTGGTAAAAGGTGAGCCGGGAGCGCCGACTGCGCCTTGCAGCCCTTGCAACGCCGGCAGCACCGTCTGAGCGCCGGGTCCTTCCACGTAGGCGAAGGAGGTCAAGCCCGGCCCCTCGCCCATGGCGGCCACCCCCACAGTTTGAGGGTCTATCCGCAGCAGGCTCAAGGTGGAGATGATCTCTCCCAAGGGCTGGCGGGCACGCTGCAGCGGGTCAATTAAGCCCTGGCTCAGCGCCTGATCGCCCAACAAGCTGCCCAGGTCGGCCATCAACAGATGGGTGTAACCGACGGGATAGTGAACCATCACCTCATCGGGAGCCAGTTCGGCAGCCTGCAGGGTCTGGCCTGCTACGGCGAGCACCAAAGCGATGGTGATGAGACCGAGCATGATACGATTCATCGTGTTACTCCTCCTTTTGAATGGGTATGCGGTGAGATCTCTCCGTGGCTGCTGACCTCGGAGAGGAAGGCGATCAAGGCGGCCGTCGCATCGCGGCCTACTTGACCGGGGTCCCGGCCGGAGACGGCCAAGGCCAGCACTCCGTGAACGTAGGTGCCCAGGAAGTCGGCCAGGCGCCTGACCGGGGTGGGTGAGAGCCCCCAGCGGGCCGCGATGGCCGTCCGGAGCTCGCTCATGCGTCTCAGATGACGATGGGAGAAGCGCCGCATCAGCTGGGCCCCACTGGGATCGGCCAACAGCATGAAGTAGAAGCGAAACAGCGGCGGGTTGGCTGCGTGATTGCGCAGCACCTGTTGCAGCACCGCCTGGGCCATCTCAGCCAGCTTGTCCGCCTGAGCGATCTGGGCTAGGATGCCGTGAAAATACTGATCCAGGCTGGCTTCCAGTAGGGACTCCAAGATCGCTTCTTTGGAGGTGAAGTAGTAGTAGATCGTCCCCTTGCCCAGCTCGGCCCGCTCGGCGATCTGATCCACGGTGGCCTGACGGATGCCCTGTGTGGCGATGACCTGCAAAGCCGAGCGCAGGATCAGCTCGCGCCGCGCCTCCCGCTCGCGCAGTTTCCTCTCTACCGTGCCCATGTATCCTCTCTGCTCACCCTTGTCACCTGCTATTTCGACTGAAGAGTCGAAAGCAGTATAGCCAGTCGAATCGGCCCTCACAATGATCTGCGTCATGTTTGCGCTTGATCTCGATTCGGATTCTGACCGGCCTGGGCCCTGTCTAGCCCGGTCTTGCTATTCAGCTCCTGACCGTTATAATTTGCCTCAGCGAAAAAAGGAGTGATCCGATGGACTGGCCGTTCTCCGAAACGCAGCGCATCTTTCGCCGCAGCGTGAGAAAGTTCGTCAACGAAGAGCTCAATCCGCAGGTGGATGAGTGGGAAGCTCAGGGCATCGTCCCCAAAGAGGTCTTTCGTCGGATGGGCGAGCTGGGCTTCTTAGGCATTCGTGCGCCAGAGAGATATGGCGGCGCCGAGGCCGACATCTGGAGCACCGTGGTCTTCTGCGAGGAGATGGGCCGCTGCCGCTCGCGCGGTCTGACCATGGGCAGCCTGGTTCAGACAGACATGACCGCGCCTTACTTGATCGACTTCGGCTCTGAAGCGCTAAAAGCCCGCTATCTGCCGCCGATGATCTCCGGAGAGAAAATCGCTTCGATTGTGCTCACCGAGCCGGGCGGCGGTTCCGATTTGGCCCGGATGCGCACGGTGGCCAAACGCCAGGGTGATCATTATTCGTTGACCGGAGCCAAGGTCTTCATCACCAATGCGCTCAATGCCGATCTCTTCTTCGTGGCGGCCAAGACTGCCCTGGAGCAAGGCCACCGGGGGATCAGCATGTTGATCGTGGAGCGCGACACGCCGGGATTCACCATCGAGCCCATGAAGCAGAAGCTGGGCATGCACGGCTCCGACACCGGCGAGCTGACCTTCGAGAACGCTCCCGTCCCAGCGGAGAACCTGATCGGCGAGGAGAATCGGGGCTTTTATTATATACTGCGCAGCCTGATGAACGAGCGCTTCGTGGCCTGCGCGGCGATGACCAGCTCGGCCCAACAAGCGCTGGAAGATGCGATCCAGTATGCCCAAGACCGGGAGCTCTTCGGCCAAAAACTCTCCGAGTTTCAAGTCACCCGCCACCGGCTGGCCCAGCTCCAGACCAAGCTGGAAGCGGCGCGCCAACTGGTGTATTACGCCGCTCAGCAGCAGGCGGCCGGCGAGGACTGGTCAACGACGGTAGCCATGTGCAAGGCCTTCTGCGCCGATGTGGCCGTGGAAACCTCCGATGCCTGTCTGCAACTGCACGGTGGCTATGGCTATATTGAAGAGTACGACATCGCCCGCTTCTATCGGGATATTCGCCTCTGGAAGATCGGCGGTGGCTCGACCGAGACGATGTACGAGATCATCGCCAAGCGGATGGGCATCTAGCTGGCCTCTTTGAGCCGATCGAGGTTCTTGAGCACGATCACCCCGTAGCGCTTGGAGAGCAGCCCTTGACGCTCCATTCGCCCCAAGGCCGCCGAGGTCGTCTCGCGCGTAGAGCCGATCAACTGGGCCAGCTCACGATGGGTGATCTTGAAGCGAATGCGCACCCCCTCGGCCTCCCGCTCGCCGTAGCGCTCGGCCAGCTCCAGCAGGGTCTGGGAGAGACGGGCGGGCACACCCTTAAAGATCAAATCCTGCAATTTGTTCTCGATCTCCACCAACCGCTCGCCGACCAGCTTGCTGATCCGCAGGGCCAGCTTGGGATTGCCCTCGGCGAAGCGCAGCAGATCGCCCTTGAAGATCATGCAAAGAGTAGAATCTTCCAGCGCTTCGGCGATCCAATGACGGGTCTCCTCGCCGGCCAAGGCCGTCTCGCCGAAGACCTGTCCCCTGCCGAGAATGGCAAAGGTCAAACGGCGACCGTTCTCATTCAGATAGCCCAAGCGCACCCGCCCGCGATGCAGGCTGTAAACCGTATCCGAGGGATCGCCGGGAAAGTAGATGGTCTCGCCGGCCCGGTAGTCAACGAAGCGCATGTAGCGGTGCAGTGCCTCCTGCTCCTGCCTGTCTAGCACCTCGACCAAGCTGAAGTTCTCCACACACCAAAAACGGTTGACATCCTGGCTTGCCGACTTATCTTTCACTTGGCATCACTCCCTCCCTGGGGCTGGCCCTCTATGCTCAGGGCTTGAGCCTGCGTAGAACCGCCTTGGTTCTGGCCCAACTGGGAGTCCGCGTCTCTCACGTGGCCGTATGGTACTGGATTCAGTCCTTTTTCAACAACTGGACGATGTGGAATGACTCCTTGCCAGATGCCATCGTGGTCGATGAGACTCGCGTCAAGAAGGTCTTTGATTGTTCCTTTCCCCAACATCATTCGAATCACGGTAGCATCACCAACTGGCTGAGAATGTTCGCTTGGTTCCATAACCTCGTCCTGAAGAAGCTCTTCGGCATTTCTTAACGGTGCCCGTGCGGCGCGTACAGGACAGACTCCGAAAAGGACCAACCCGATATTATCAACAAACCTTCAAAACATCTATCCACTTTTGACTTTCAATGTTTTCGACATAATCAAATCTATTGTAACATATCCGAGTTTTTCGTACATTGCTCGTGCAGCATGATTATGGCCAAAGACGTGCAAGGTAATGGTAGATAGTCCCAATTTCTGCACTTTTTCTTCCAACGCTTGAAATGCCTGCGTTCCATATCCGCGTTGCCGGAACTGCTCATAAATCTGTACGTCATAGACAAAAGCCCGCGGCTCCGCCTCATGATCCTGCACTGCAAACCACAAAATACCTACTTTGGTCCCAAGCGTCTCATCTTCGATAGATAATAGATGCTGGTTCTGAGTAGCAAAGCCATCTGGCAACAGTTTATGAAAGCTCTGTTCAGCTAGCTGCATGGCTTTTTCAGCATTCCAGTTTCCCGCTTTGACATGCTCCTGGGCATAATCCTGAACCGAGGATTCAAGATACATATCAAACTCGGTTTCGCTCATCGGTATCAATCGTACCATGTCACTCTATCCTTTGGTTAATGCTTTACTTACCAAGAGGCTGCCTAACGTCCGAGTTCAGCGGCGTGCGGTAGTGTGTCCGCTGCAACGATTTGTTGGGCAGTAGCCGGCCTTGGAATCATACGCCGCTCGCTCTCCAGATTGCACAGTCCACGTTACGGAAGCCCCAACCAATCTCGCAAGGAATGTTCTACCTGCTTAGCATCCGGGCGAGCCAGCTTGCCAACAGTTTTGACGATCAAGGCCTGATGTACTGTGTACAACCCACGCTTCACCGCCGTTGGTACGTTGAGTCCGGCTGCCTTCCAATCAGCTAACAGGACACTCACCAGCAAGCAGTAACGCAGTTCTACTGGTCAGGGGTACGATGAGAATATCTTGAGACACGTGCGGTTCATTCACAACAACCGCAGACCTCACCTTCGAGTCGAACAAGTCTGAAAAGGGATATCGGGCCAAGATGACGTCATTCTTTGCGTAGCTGGGCATAGACATCATCCTCGGCGTTATCCCAAATGGTATCGAGTGAGACCTGGCTCGTCCGCAGCCAGAACTCAGTCTCATCTTCGGGGAGGAGTGTCACCAGCACTTGGGTGCCTTCGGGAAGGTCTACGTGCTCCAACAGCTCGATTTTCCCCTCTTGGACGATGGCCCATAGCGTCTTCAACATAGCGTATACCTCGTAGCAATTATCATTGGCTGGTGCATGGTCAACGAAAGTTATACCGCAAATAGGGGCTGCCCACAAATTAAGAAACCGCCTAATTACTCAAGCTCACCTGCCGCTCGGCCATTGCACATCCTACTTCGGTACCTAACCAACTTGCAAACGCCAAACCAGCCTCGATTTAGCGCGCGCAGCAGCGCGGTCAGGTGCAGCGCCTTCCGTCGTTAGGCACCATGCTTATCTGGATCGTACGTTTCTTCTGGGCCAATAGTAATTTTAAGTCATAACTCCTGAATTCACCTGTAGATCGACCCAATGGATTTTGTTGTTTCTTCGAGTTCAGTCTGAAAATCAATGGCACGCAGTTGGTACGCCCAAAGCATGGCAGACCGGCAAGCTCACAACGTGCCGCTTACCGCTCCCCGGCTCCTGGCCCTTGCTGCCTCCTGAGGCAGGCCCGGCAGAGCCCATAGACGGTCAGCTCAT